>Ga0163153_10000203_pt1 | contig 105477 bp, 91 predicted proteins | sample OliLakLV19MP6IB1_FD_148629 | JGI IMG/M metagenome (GOLD analysis project Ga0163153, IMG submission 148629) | Freshwater microbial mat bacterial communities from Lake Vanda, McMurdo Dry Valleys, Antarctica - Oligotrophic Lake LV.19.MP6.IB-1 | ecosystem: Environmental > Aquatic > Freshwater >...
TCGGCAGCAGCAGCAACAGCCACATCGCCGCCACCGCACATCCTGCCGCGAGCGCGCGGTCGTTCGGCCGCACCAGCGTCCACGTCAGCCAGCCCAGCACTCCCAGGATCGTCAAGTAGAGCACCGGGTTCAGCGCGTGCTGCGCCTGCTCGCCGCCGATCGCCCCCGCCGCCGCGAGCAACGCCGGGAAGCCCGGCGGATAGCGCGAGTAGAGCTTGCCCGCGCGCCAGAAGTAGGTCTGCGCCAGCGCATCGTACGCGTGCGTGCTGCTGCGCGGTTGCGGTGCGGCCAGCTCGAGCAGCGAAGGATCGTGGAAGACACGCCCCTGCGCCAGGTCGCCCGCGAAGGTCAGGAAGGCGAACTGGTCTGACGCCAGGTACCAGGTGTTGTGACGCTCGAGCCCGCGCGCCGCGACGAGCAGCGCTGCCACGCCGAGCGCGAGCGCCCCCCACCGGACGAGTCGTCCCTGCTGCCGCCGCCGCATCTGCGTCCTGCCTTATGCCACGACGAGGACGGCGGCGAGCCGCGGCCGGGCCGCTGTCACAGCTCGCCCTCGACGTGGCCCTTGAAGTCGCGCAGCAACTTGCGCTGCTCCTCGGGAATCAGGAACTCGTAGAGCACGACACCGCGCGGCGCGCGGCGCGGGTCGACGAACCAATCCAGCACGTCGCCGCCACGACGCCGGTCGACGACCCGCAGGCCGCCCATCGTACGCAGCGAGGCGAGCGCTGCGGCGCGGTCCTCGTCGAGCAGGAAGAAGGTCCGCCGACCGGCCATGACGAGCAGGATCGCCGCCTTGTCGTGATCAGTGCGCAGCAGCGGCAGCTCGCTCAGGTAGAAGGTGTCGACGCCCAGGTAGTGGGCGATGTTCTCGGCCGGCCGGCCGAGCGCGTCGCTGGTGATGACCACCGCGCCGGGTGGCACGAGTTCGCCGAGAGTCCGCCGGGCGCGCTCGACCTCGGACGCCTGGAAGGGATCGCGGCCACCGGTGCTGCCGATCAGGCGCACGAGCACCACGCCGAGCAGCGCCAGCGCCGGAGCGAGCGGCACCAGCCGCCGCGCAGCGGCACCGATCCGCGGCAGCACCGGCAGCAGCGCCGACGCGGCCAGCGACATCGCGAACGCGAGCGTCGCCGGACCGATCGCCGGCAGGCGCATTCCACCCGGTAGCCAGCGCTGCCCCATGACCACGAGCGCACCCAGAACCGCCAGCGCGCGCCAGGCTGCCGCGCGCCGCTCGTCCGCCACCCAGCGGCACGTGACCACCGCGCCCACCGCCGTCAGCGGCATCAGGCACAGCGCCGCACCCGCGAGGTAGCGCGCGTCCGGATGGGACCAGCAGCCGTAGAACAACAGCGCCACCACGGGGTACGGTACCAGCGCCGCCAGCAGCGGCCGACGTACCCGCGCGCCCCACACCACGCCCAGCGCGGTCAGCACCCCGAGCCAGCCGAACGCGCCACCGAGATGGCGCAGGTTGTCGGGTAGCGTCCGCCACAGGTTGCCGACGCGGAACGCGCCGCCCGAGTCGAAGCCGATCGCCTGCGCGTGCGCCGCCCGCGGTGTCAGGAGGGCCGCCAGAACGTCGCGGAACTCGCCGCCCTGCGTGAACGCGAACGGATGGCCCTGGGTCACCGTATTGTACGCGAACAGCGGCAGCGCACCGGCCAGGAACGCCAGCGCCGCGAACGCGAGCGGTTTGAGCCGCGGCCCCTCGAGCCAGAACAGCGCCCCGAGCGACACCCCGTACAGCACCGCGTCCGGCCGGATCGTGCACGCAAGCCCCAGCAGCAGGCCGCTCAGGGCGTGCCGCCTGCCCACCGCGGCCAGCAGAGACAGCAACGCCAGCAGATGCGCCGGCAGGTCACGCGCCACCGTGATCCCCCACAGGTGCACGTCGGTCGGCAGCAGCAGCAACAGCCACATCGCCGCCACCGCACATCCTGCCGCGAGCGCGCGGTCGTTCGGCCGCACCAGCGTCCACGTCAGCCAGCCCAGCACTCCCAGGATCGTCAAGTAGAGCACCGGATTCAGCGCGTGCTGCGCCTGCTCGCCGCCGATCGCCCCCGCCACCGCCAGCAGCGCCGGGAAGCCCGGTGGATAGCGCGAGTACAGCTTGTCGCCCTGCCAGAAGTAGGTCTGCGCGAGCGCGTCGTAGGTTCGTTTGGGGTTGGCACGCGGCACGACCACGTCGAGCGTGGCCGGGTCGTGGAAGACCGTGCCGCGCGCGAGATCCGCGGCGAACGTCAGGAAGGCGAACTGGTCCGACGCCAGATACCAGGTGTTGCGCCGCTCGACACCGCGCGCCGCGACGGCGAGCGCCAGCACCCCGAGCGCGAGCGCGCTCCAGCGGACCAGGCGCCCCTGCTGCCGTCGCTTCAGCGCGTTCCGATCAACGACCGCGGAAGGCCGGCTTGCGACGCTCCCGGAACGAGGTCAGCCCTTCCCTGGCGTCGTCCGACTGGCTGACCAGCGTCTGCGCGAAGGCCTCTTCCTCGAGGCAGGTCTCGAGGTCGGCCTCGGTGCCCCGATTCAGCAGGCGCTTCGAGGTCCCGATCGCGTACGTCGGACCGGTCGCCAGACGCTCCGCCCACTCGCGCGCCAGGCCCTCGAGCTGATCACCCGGCACGACGCGGTTCACGATGCCGAGGCGGTAGGCTTCGTCGGCCGGTAGATCGTCGCCGAAGAACACCAGCTCCTTCGCCTTCGCGAGCGGCATCACGCGCGGCAGCAGGAAGCCGCCGGCCGCGTCGATGGCGATGCCGCGACGCACGAAGACCTCGATGAAGCGCGTGCCCTCGGCGACCAGGATCAGGTCGCTGACGAAGGCGAGGTGCGCGCCCAGGCCCGCGGCGGTTCCGTTGACCGCGGCGATGACCGGCTTCTCGAACTCCCAGAACGCGCGCAGCAGGCGCTGCGAGCCCGCCTTGAGCGTCTCGCGCGTGGCGCTGATCGGCGGCGGCTCGGTCGGCACCGGCGCGCCCGGCGGACGCGACAGGTCGGCCCCGGTGCAGAAGCCCTTGCCCTTGCCCGTCAGCACGACCGCGCGTATGGCGAGGTCGGTCCGCGCGCCGGCGAGGCGGGCGATGATCGCGTCGCGCATGTCCGCGGTGAGCGCGCCCATCTGCTCGGGGCGGTTGAGCGTGATCCAGAGGACGCTGTTCTCGATCTTGAATTCGACGTCGGCCATCTTCTCGGGTTCCTTCGCGCGCTGCTGCGCCAATTCAGAGCTTGAACGCGCGCCGCGCGTTGTCGCAGAGATACTTCTTCTTGATCTCGGGCGAGAGCTTCAGGTGCTCGTCGATCTGCCCGAGAATGCGCTCGAACGGTAGCAGCGGATAGTCCGAGGCGTACATCACCTTGTCCTGCAGCTGGCGCTGCATCCAGTAAACGAAGCGCTCCGGGAAGTGCTTGGGCAGGTGCGCCGAGGTGTCGATGAACACGTTCTGGTGCTTCCAGGCGACCGCGATCATCTCCTCGGTCCACGGCCAGCCGATGTGCCCGCAGACGATGCGCAGCTCCGGGAAGTCGAGCGCGACCTCGTCGATGTAGAGCGGACGTCCGGTCTCGGACGGATAGAGCGGTCCGGTGTGCCCGACCTGGGTCTGGAAGGCGACGTCGAGCTCGACGCACTTCGCGTACAGCGGGTAGTAGCAGCGGTCCGTCGGTGCCTTCTTCCACATGAACGGCTCGATGCGCAGGCACTTGAAGTCGAACTCCTTCACGTAGCGCTCGAGGCCGCGCACGGCGTGCATGATGTCGGTCGGGTTGGCGTGGTACTGCCCGAAGATCCGTCCGGGGTGCTTCTTGGTCGCCTTCGCAACCGAGTCGTTGTCGCCGGCCATCAACGCGATCTCGACGCCGGCCTTGTCCATCGCCTCGACCATGCGATCGACGTCGGTGCCGCTGTAGTACATGTCGAGCATGCCGTAGTTGCGGAACACGTTCTCGCCGGCCGGGTTCGCTCCCGGCTCGTTGGGCGAGATGAACTGCGTCCACACGTCGACGATTCCGTACGAGGCCATCGCTCTCCTTCCCTACGTCAAGCGCGCCACTAGCCGCGCGGCAGGCCCAGCGTACGCTGCGCCATGATGTTGCGCTGCACTTCCGACGTGCCGGCGTAGATGCTCGCGGCACGCGACCACAGCACGCCATACTGCCAGCGTCCCTCGTCGAACGCCTGCGGCGCGTGCTCGTCGAGCGCGCCGTACGGACCGGCCAACGACACCGCGACCTGCATCAGGCGCTGCTCGAGCTCGCTCCAGAACAGCTTGAGCATCGAGCCGCCCGGACCGGGCGAGCCGGTGCGCATGATCTCGAAGACGTTGCGATAGGTGCTCGCGCGCAGCACCTCGATGTCGATCGCGAGCTGGGCGAGTTCCTGCCGGATGATCGGATCGGCGGCGAGCGGCCCATCGAGGCTGCGCCGGCGGCTCAGGAGCAGCAGCCCTTCGAGCATCTGACGCAGGCGCTGGTAGGGGATGTTCGCGCCACGCTCGTGGTTGAGCGTGGTGAGCGAGATCTCCCAGCCGCGGTCGATCTCGCCGACGATCATCGCCCGCGGCACGCGCACGTTCTCGAAGAACACCTCGTTGAACCACGCGACGCCGGTCATCTCGACCAGCGGCCGGACCGTGATACCCGGCGTCTTCATGTCGAGCAGCAGGAAGGTGAGCCCGCGGTGCTTCGGTGCGTCCTGGTTGGTGCGCACGATCAGGATGCACCAGTCGGCGAAGCGCGCATAGCTCGTCCAGACCTTCTGGCCGTTCACGACGAGGTCGTCGCCGTCGAGGTCGCCGCGGGTGCGCAGCGACGCCAGATCCGACCCCGATCCGGGCTCGGAGAAGCCCTGGCACCAGACTTCCTCGCCACGCAGGATGGGCTCGAGGAAGCGCTCCTTCTGCGCGTCGGTGCCGTGGTGGATGAGCGTCGGGCCGGTGAGCCCGGGACCGACCCCGATGTCGATCATGTCCGGCGCGCCGGCGCGCACGTACTCCTCGTTGAAGATCAGGTGCTCGAGCGGCGACAGCGCGCGGCCGCCGTACTCCTTCGGCCAGGCGAGGCCCGACCAGCCGCCGTCGTACAGGACGCGCTGCCAGCGGCGCGCGAACGCGACCTTGTCCGCGGGCGTCCGCGGCTTCGCGAATGCCGCGGTCCCCCAGCCCGGCGGCAGCTTGCGCGCAAGCCAATCGCGCACCGAGGCGCGAAGGCCTTCCTCCTCCGGCGAAGTCGAGAAATCGATCATGGGGCGCGCTACGCTCCCGCAGCGGCCTCGTCCACGATGCCCTCTTCGAGGATGCGCCGATCGTGCTCGTCCGCGTACTGGAGCGCGAACTTCGGTCGCAGCAACGAGACCAGCGGCGGGATGAACATCAGCGCGCCGATCAGGTGGAAGGCGAGCAGGATGACCAGCAACTGCGCCATCTGCGCCTGGAACTTCATCGGGAAGAAGCACCAGAAGATGACGCTCGCGGTCAGCGACAGGCCGGTGAAGAGCACGGTCTTGCCGGTCGTGTTGTAGGCACGGATGATCGCCTGGTCGAAGTCGCGGTCCTTCGGATACTCCTCGACGATCCGGCTCAGCACGTAGTAGCCGTAGTCGATGCCGATGCCGATGCCGACCGCGGCCACGGGTAACGAGTTGATGTTGAAGTCGATGTTGAGGAAATACATCATCGCTTCGGACAGCGGCTGCGAGATCAGCGACGGGATCATGACGATCAGCGCGCCGATCACCGACACGTACGTCAAGTAGCTCAGGATGAACACGACGACCAGGATGAGCGCCAGGTTCACCCGGTAGGACCACTCGACCTCCTCGTTGGTCGCCGCCAGGAGCCCGAGAAGACCGCCCGCGAGGAGATAGCGGACGTTGTCGTCGGGCCCCGAATTCTGGGCGATGAACTCCTTGGCCTTCTTGATCGAGTTCTCGATCACCTCGTGGTTGTAGTCCTTGTAGAAGATCGTGACCGTCGCGTTGGTCATGCTCATGTCGAAGAAGCGGTCCATCTCGCCGCGCGCGGTATTCGACGTGAGCAGGAAGAAGAGCTGGCCGACGTGGTCGCTCGTGTTCGGCAGCATCTCCCACTTCGGATCGGCCTCGTGGAAGGTGCGAAAGATGCGTTTCAGCATCGTGGTCGCGGTCACCGAGCCGCCGATCGAGCCGGTCTCGTCGGTCTGCTTCATGAAGCGCGAGAACAGGTCGAGCTGGTTGAGCGTCTTGGCGTCCTTCAAGGCCTCGGGCTTCTTGCCCTCGGCGATGATCACCAGCTGACTCGCGCCGACGAAGTTGTCGTTGACCTTCTTGAAGGCGATGTTCGCCGGATGGTCCGAGTAGAGCAAGGCGTCGAACGGCGTCATGTCGCCGGCCTTGACCTTGTGTGAAAAGTAGAAGCCGAAGATCAGCAGCCCGAACAGGCAGACGCACATCCAGATCCGCCGGTTTCCGGTCGACAGCCAGATCAGGAATTGCTCGAAGCGATCGTACAGGCGCGCGAAGATTCCTGGAGTCGCAGGCTTCTCGTGGTGCTTGGGCGGCTTCACGAAGTCGAGGATGATCGGGTGCAGGGTGACGACGCTGATGAAGATGCTGATGATCCAGAAGGAGCACAGCAGCGCCAGCTTCTGGATGATCGGGATGCGCGCCACGTAGAGCGTCAGGATCGCGAGACCGTCGGCCGCGATCGACACCATCGCCGGCGCATAGATTTCGGTGTACGACTTGACGATCGCCGCGTGCTTGTCCTGGAGCTTCTCGTACTCCTCGTGGTAGCGCTCCATCGACTGCACGGAGTGCGAGTGCGCGCGCGCCGAGATCAGCAGCGGCACCACCAGCACGAGCGGGTCGAGACTCAAGCCGAACAGGCCGCCGAACCCGAGGCCCCAGATCGCGCTCAGCGCACCCGACAGGATCGGGATGAACACGCCCTGCCAGCTTCGGAACTCGAACCAGAGGATTACGATCATGGTACCGATGCTGGCGAACAGGACCCACATCATCGGCTCCTTCATCGACATGAAGTAGCCATAGAGGATGGGGAAGCCCGTGACGTAGATCTTGGTACACTTGGTCGGATCGGGGAGCCCGTCGCAGCCGCCGTCGGCATCGACGATCTGCTCGCGCGCGACGATCTCGTTGATCTTCGTGAGCATCCCCTGGAGGTCGAAGTATTCCTCCCAGAAGCCCGCGATGATCATGGTCGCGCGGTCGTTCGGCGAGACGAAGAAGCCTCGGACGCCCTCCGTCGTGTAGACCTTCATCCGCATGAACTCGAGGTCTTCCTTGCTGTCGGGAAGACGCGGATAGGTCAGCGGCACGACCTTGATGCCGGTGCCGGCGGTGAGCGTCGTCTTGAGCTTCGGATGGGTGACCGACAAGACCTGCTCGCCGTTCACGCCAGGGACGTTGTGCAGCAGGTCCACCGTGATGCGGTCGACCTTCTTGAAGGTCTCCGGATCGTCGAAGATCGTTCCGTTCGGGGTCTCGACCACCACCTGCAGGACGTTCGCCGTGCCGAACATCGGCCGGTACTTCTGGTAGAGCTGGATGTAGGGATGTCCGGGCGGGTACAGATCGAAGAAGTTCGTCGCGATCTGCATGTACGCCCACATGTAGTACACGAAGAACAAGGTCACGACGGTGATGATCGCCGAGACTTTATACTTGTTGCGCAGCAGGAAGAAGAGATACGCTTCGATATATCGTCGCGGGATCATCTAGAAGTTCCTTGGCCCGATCGGCAGCGTTGGCGTGGTCGTCGTCGTCGCGGGATCAAAGGATCGCGTCGACGCGAACCTGGTCCTTCTCGACGGTGACGGCGAGGCCGCTCGACCCCACCACGAGGGCGCGGTCGCCCTGTGCGGCCGACACGCCGCGCAACCAGAAGAGGCTCATCTCGGCCGGTAGCTTGCGCTCGTTCCATGTCTCGCCACGGTCGGAGCTGACCAGGATCGTGCCGATGTCTCCGACGATGTATCCGTAGTCGCCCGAGAAGCGGATGTCGTACAGGCCGGGGTTCTTCATCGCCTCGAGAAAGCCGAGCTGCTCGAGCGGCTGCGCCTCGAGCGCGCCGCGCTGCGGCTGCCAGCTCGCGCCGCCGTCCTTGGTACGCATCACCAGACCGTCGATGCCGACCGCCCAGCCCTCCTGTGCCGACCGGAACGCCGTGCCGAAGATGGTCTTCTCGGTCCCGGTCTCGACCTTGGCGAAGGTCTTGCCGCCGTCGGTCGTCTTCTGGATCGTTCCGAACTCGCCGGCGAGATACCCGGTCTGTGCATCGGGCCAAGCTTGCGAGGTGAGGACGATGTCGTCCGGCAGCGAACGATCGTTCCAGGTGACGCCGCCGTCGTTCGACTCGACCACCGCGCCCCAGTCACCGATCGCCCACACGTGCGTCGGCGAGGCGTAGACCACCGAGAACAGGTTGTTGTCCGTCGCCGACTTGCGCTGCGTCCAGGTCTTGCCGCCGTCGTCCGTGGTGAGGACGGCGCCCGACTTGCCGACGACCACGCCGTGCGTCGGCGACGCGAAGTCGACCGAGAACAGGTAGTCGAGGGTCGGCGTCGCTTGCGCCTCCCACGTCTTGCCGCCATCGCTCGTCTTGAAGATCGCGCCGAACGCACCGACCACCCAGCCGGTCTTCCCGTCGAGCAGCTTGGCACCAAAGAGGTTCTCGACGATGCGCGCCGCGCTGCCCGCGCGCGCCGTGCCCAAAAGGGCGGCGAGCGCCACGAGCAGCACCGTGGCACGCAAGCAACGAATTCGTCTCATTCGGGGATTTCTCGCTTTCGTTCGCCGGGGCGCGCCGCCACGACGAGGCTCCTGAAGGGAGAAGCGTGTGATTTCGGGCTTATAGGGTGCCGCCTTCGATGGTGTCAACCCTGACTCGGCCGCGCCGACGCGACGCAGCGCGCCCCGACCGCATGGTCGGGGCCGTGCACGGTCGTGTAGCGCGCGCTACGCTGCGCGCCCGCCCGGGGCGCGCGCTGCCGATCGACCCGCGCACCGGCTGCGCAGCCCGGATGGGCCGGCGCGCGGGCGCCTTGACTGGCCGCGGGGCAGGGATCTAAGACCTCCGCGTCACGTGAGCTGCGTCGTCCCCGAGCACCGGCTGCACACACCGTCTGCGCGCACCTACCGCGCGACGGGTTTGTGGCCGGGTGTCGTGATCGGCGAGTCGTTCGCGCGCACCGTCGCGCGGCGCGGCAACGACGTCGCGCTGATCGAGGGCGACCTCGAGATCGGCTTCGGCGAGCTCGCGCGCCGCGTCGCGGCGGTCGCTCGAGGACTCGACGGGCTCGGCGTGCGGCCCGGCGATGCGGTCGCATACCAGCTCCCGAACTGGTGGGAAGCGTCGGTCACGTTCCTCGCCAGCGTGGCGCTCGGTGCGCACGCGGTTCCGATCGTTCCCATCCTGCGCAGCCGCGAGGTGTCGGTCATCCTCCGCCAGACGAGGCCGCGCGTGGTGGTCCTCCCGCATCGCTACCGCAACGTGGACTTCGTCGCCCAGATGCGCGAGGTCGTGGCGTCGATTCCCGGCGTCGAGCCCGTGCTCGTCGTCGCGCGGTCCGAAGACGACGCGCTGGGCTCGCGCGCCGAGCATTTCGACCGGCTGGTCGCGACCGCACCCGTCGCGCGTACGGCGGCGATCGCGCCCGACCAGCTCGCGCTCGTCATCTACACCTCCGGCTCGACCGCCGATCCCAAGGGCGCGCTGCACACCCACGAGACGTTGAGCGCGGAGCTGGCGAGCCTGGTCGCGGCACACGGGCTCGGTCCGCGTGATCGCGTTCTGATGCCGTCGCCGCTGACGCACATCTCGGGCGTGATCCACGGCATCCTCGCGCCCGCCCTGCTCGGCACGAGCGCCGTCCTCGAGGAGCGCTGGGAGCCGGGTGCCGGCCTGCGCGACGTCGCGCGGCACCGCGTCACCTATATGATCGGTGCACCGACGTTCCTGCAGGAGATGCTGGCCCACCCGGACCTCGCCGCGCACGACTTGACGAGCCTGCGCCTCTTCTCCTGCGGCGGCGCCAGCGTCGCTCCGGAGCTCATGCGGCTCGGCCGCGAGCGCATCCCCGGTACCGTGACCAAGCGTTCGTATGGCTCCTCGGAGTTCCCCACCATCGCCACCACCGGCGTCGAGGACGCGCTCGCGCGCGGGCTCGACACGGAGGGGCGCGCGCTCCAGGGGGTCGAGATCCGCGTCACCGACGAAGCCGGGCGCCCGCTCGAAGCGGGACTCGAGGGCGAGATCCGTGCGCGCGGCCCCGAGTGCTTCCTCGGCTACGTCGACGAGGCGCTCGACGCCGACAGCTTCGACGCGGAGGGCTTCTTTCGCACCGGCGACCTCGGCGTGCTCGACGCGGACGGCTATCTGCGCGTGACCGGGCGGGTGAAGGACATCATCGTGCGCAAGGGCGAGAAGATCAGCGCACGCGAGGTCGAGGATCTGTTGCTCGAGCACCCCGCCATCGCCGACGCCGCCGTGATCCCGCTCGCCGACCCGGCGACCGGCGAGCGGGCGTGTGCCTGCATCCAGCTCGTGTCCGGCGCGCAGCCCGTGACGCTCGAGACGCTGCTCGCGTTCCTGCGCGCGCGCGATCTCACGCCACAGAAGCTGCCCGAGCAGCTCGAGCTGGTGACCGACTTCCCGCGCTCGCCGAGCGGCAAGATCAACAAGCGCCTGCTGCGCGAGTGCATCGAGCGCCACGGCCGCGCCTAGCGCGACAGACAGAAAGGGATTCCGCCATGTCCGCACCCCTCCTCGACGGCGAGGTCGCGATCGTGACCGGCGGTGGCTCCGGTCTCGGGCGCGCCGGCGCGCACGTCGCGGTGACCGACGTTCGCGCTCGATGACCGGCGCCACCATCAACTGCGACCGTGGCTGGACAGCGTTCAAGATGCCCGAGGTGATCGCCCGTGCGATGGCCGGAGGTGCCAGCTAAAGCCTCCGCCGGACAACGACGGAGCGTGCCATGGGATTTGCCGACATCGACCGGACCGTTCTCGGCCGCGAGTACGACCGCCTCACCTACCCCCCGATCACCGCGGACGAGCTGATCGCCTACGCGAGGACGCTCGGCGTCACCGACCCGCTCTACCTCGACGAGGAGGCGGCGAAGCAGGGGCCGTGCGGCGGGCTGATCGCGTTCCCGACCTTCGTCGTCAAGCTCCGCGGTGGGCAGCACATGCCGCTCGAGGTCGCACGAGAGATGACCCGCGGCGGCTTCGACGCCGGCAAGGACATCGAGTTCGGTGTGCCGATCCGGCCCGGCGACGTGATCACCGCGACCTCGACGATCACCGAGCTATTCGAGAAGACCGGGCGCAGCGGCTCGATGTGGTTCGCCGTCTTCCGCCAGCACCTCGCCAACCAGAACGGTGAGATGGTGGCCAACGTCGACTCGAAGATGATGCAGCGCACCCAGGCGGCGAAGGAGGCGGCGAAGTGAGCGTCGCCGGAGCAACCTTCGACGCCGTCGAGCCGGGCGACGACCTGCCCGTGATCACCGTCGACCTCGCACGCGACTACGTGAAGGCGCACGCGGCCGAGCTCGGCATGGCGTTCCCGCGCTTCACCGACGAGGAAGGCGCCAAGCTCGAGGGCCTTCCCGGCCAGATCACGCCGGGCAACATGACGCTGGCGCTGCTCGCGCGCGAGCTGCTCACGTGGGCGCCCGGCGGCCGCGTGCTGCGCCTCGGCACGACCTTCCGCGGGCTCGCGCTCGCGGGATCGGCGGTGCAGCTCCTCGGCACCGTCACCGAGAAGGACGACGAGCGCCGCACCGTCGAGTGCGACGTCTGGATGGAGACCGCCGAGGGCGACCGCTGCGTGATCGGCACCGCCACCGTGCAGCTGCCCTGACGCACGAGCGCCGCCGAGGGACTGAAGGAATATGGATACGCCGGCCGGCATCCACGTCGACGAGCAGGATCGCCTCGCCATCCTGAGCATCGCCAACCCGAGCAAGCGCAACGCGCTCGACCCCGACATCCTGCAGCAGCTCGCGGCCGAACTCGATCGTCTGGCGCGCGGCACGGCGCGAGCCGTCGTCCTGCGCGGCGAGGGCACCAGGATCTTCTCCTCGGGGTACGACATCGGCGCGATCCGCGGCGGTGCGGGAGAAGAGGCCTCGCGCCACCCGCTGTCGGCGGCGATCGACGCCATCGAGCGCTTCCCCTACCCCGTCGTCGCGCTGGTCTTCGGCGGCGCGTACGGTGCGGCCTGCGAGGTGGTGTCGGCGTGCGACCTGCGCTTCGCAGCTGCCGACGCGCGCTTCGCGATTCCCGCCGGTAAGCTGTCCGTGGTGTACGACGCCGCCGGCATCGCACGCATGGTCGCGCGCGCGAGCGCTACCCTGGTCGCCGAACTCCTCTACACCGCGCGCCCGATGCCAGCCGCCCGCGCGCGCGAGCTCGGCTTCGTGAACGGGCTCCATCCCGCGAGCGAGCTCGAGCACGAGGTGATGACGCTCGCGCGCGAGATCGCGGGGCTCGCGCCGCGGACGCTGATGGCGACCAAGCAGATGCTGCACGCGCTGCGCGCCAGCACCGGCTTCAGCGATGTCGAGGTCGCGCACTTCACGCGGCTACGCAACGAGGCGCTGGCGAGCGACGACTTCGCCGAAGGCAAGCGCGCGTTCGGCGAGAAGCGCGCGCCGCGGTTCGGCTGACTTCGCCGGTAGGAGGCAGGGAATTCTCGCAACGAGCGCGAGTCATTCCCCTTTCGGCGGGGGTGGCGGCGTGCCCTCGCTGAGCGTCACCTTGTAGGCGATGGTCTTGCCCTCGGCGACGCGGCTCGCGCGGGGCTTGAACAGGCCGAGCATGGCGATCCAGTACTTGTCGGCGTACACCTCGCCCATGTGCTCGATCACCGCGGGGTCGGTGATCTTCTCCGCCGTACCGACGACGAACGGTCCGCTCTCGCTGCCGGCCCAGATGTACAGCGGGCTGCCGCGCGCGATGCGCTTGGCCTTCCAGCTGTCGGGCGACGTCGATGTGTAGATCGCGTCGTTCTCGTAGATGAACCACACCGGCGCCGCCGTGCTGCGCTCGCCGCTCTTGCGCTGCGTCGCGATGTAGATGAGCTTCGACTTCTCGAGCGCCTCGCGTGTCGCGGCGGGGATCTGGGCCGTTGCGCGCAGCGGCGCGAGCAGCAGAGCCGCTCCCAGCCCCAGCGCGCTCCTCAGCAGTGCGCGTCGTCTCGCCATGCGCCGCACCCTACCCACATCCCTCCCCCAGAGAAAGCGCCCGGCCCGGCCGAACCCCGCACCTTGATCCACCGAGGGGCCGGGCGTATTCACCAGTTCATGACACAGCTCGAGAGCGCACACCGAGGGATCGTCACTGCCGAGATGAGGCGTGTCGCGGCACGCGAGAACGTCGCTCCCGAGCTGATCCGCGACGAGGTCGCGCGCGGTCGCCTGGTGATCCCGGCCAACGTGCGGCACCTCGCCGGCAGCGCCGGCCAGGCGCCGGCTTCGCCGGCCAACGGCAGCGGCAACGGCCACGCCGCGGTGGAACGCTCCTACCCCGCGGCCATCGGCCATCCCGGCGCGCGCGACGACGCGCGGCTGTGGGTGAACCAGACGTCGGTGCAGCGCCAGGCGGACCTCGCGGACCCCGAGGTCCTGCGCGGCGAGCGCGCGCCCAAGCGCCTCGACCCGACCGGCATCGGGCGCATGATCTCGACCAAGATCAACGCCAACATCGGCGCCTCGCCGGTCTCGAGCACGCTCGACGCCGAGGTCGAGAAGCTCCGCTGGGCGCAGCGCTTCGGCGCCGACACGCTGATGGACCTCTCGACCGGCGGCGACCTCGCCGGCTGCCGGCAGGCGATCGTCGATCACGCGACGATCCCGATCGGCACGGTGCCGATCTACAGCATGATCCTCGGCCGGCGCATCGAGGACCTGAGCTACGACGTGATCCTGAAGGAAATCGAACGTCAAGCACAGCAGGGCGTCGATTACTTCACGATCCACGCCGGCGTGCTGCGCGAGCACCTGCCGCTGGTCAGGCCGCGCGTCACCGGCATCGTCTCGCGCGGCGGCTCGCTGCTCGCCAAGTGGATGATCGTGCACGGCAAGCAGAACCCGATGTTCGAGCTGTTCGACGAGATCAGCGCGATCATGCGCGCGTACGACGTCACCTACTCGCTCGGCGACGGGCTGCGTCCCGGCTGCCTCGCCGACGCGTCGGACGAGGCCCAGCTCGCGGAGCTGCGCACGCTGGGCGAGCTGGTGCTGCGCGCGCGCGACTCCGGCGTGCAGGTCATGGTCGAGGGTCCGGGCCACGTGCCGCTCGACCAGATCGGCTTCAACATGAAGCTCGAGCAGGAGGTGTGCGACGACGCGCCCTTCTACGTGCTCGGCCCGCTCGTGACCGACGTCTTCCCAGGCTACGACCACATCACCAGCGCCATCGGCGCGACCGAGGCGGCGCGCCACGGCGCCGCGATGCTCTGCTACGTGACGCCCAAGGAGCACGTCGGGCTGCCCAAGGCGCAGGACGTCGCCGACGGCTGCATCGCCTACAAGATCGCCGCGCACGCCGGCGACATCGCGCGCGGCATCGCCGGCGCCCGGCAGTGGGACGACGATCTGTCGCGCGCGCGCGCCGCGCTCAACTGGCCGAAGCAGTTCGAGCTCGCGTTCGACGGCGTGACCGCGCGCGCGCTGCACGACGAGGATCTGGAAGTCGACACCGAGTTCTGCGCCATGTGCGGCCACGACTGGTGCAGCATGCGCATCTCGAAGGAGATCGTCGAGTTCGCGAGCGGCAAGGACGCGGCCTTCCAGCCCGAGCGCAAGGCGGCGGCGAGCCCCGGCGTCGAGGCGGGCGGACGCGAGCTGCTGCTGCGCCGGCGCGCCGAGCTGCCGGTGGTCGGCGACAAGCATGCGTGTCACAGCGAGGTCACGCCGGAGCTGGAGGGCGCGCGCGCGATCCAGGAGACCATCGCCGCGCGCTGATCCCGACGTTCGCCGCGCTCACCGCGACGTCCGGCGGCGAGCGCCGCATGGTGCGCAGCACGAGCATCGCCAGCAGTGCCAGTACCGGCGCGTAGCTCCACAGATAGAGCGTCGCGAGGCCGAGTGCGCCGTCGCTCGCGATCCAGCGCGGTGCGAGCAGCAGGATGGTCGTCGACCACGCGACGTTGAGCAGCGCGCTCTGCCAGACCCCGCGCGCCGCCAGCAGGATCACGAACAGCGCCGAGCCGAGCACCTGCAGGAGAACAAAGCTCGCCACCAGCCACAGCAACGCGCCGTGCTGCGCGTAGATCGCGCCGTAGATACCCATCAACGGACCGGCCGCGACGGCCACCGGCAGGAAGCCCAGGAACGCGCTACCCATCGCGAGGACCAGCGTGCCCACGACCTCGTGCCGCCACCCGCCGCGCTGCGCGTAGGCGGCCGCGAGCCGCGGAATCGCCGCGTTCGCGACCACGATCGGCACGAAGCTCACGATCGTGCGAATCTGACTGGCCGCGTTCCACAGCGCGAGCTGCTCGAGGCCGCCCTGCTCGCGGGCGAGCAGCAAGGGCGGCAGCAGCATCGCCAGGTTCCAGGCGACGCCGTTCAGGAAGGTCGGCGCAAGGGTGATGCCGAGCAGGCGGCCGAGCGCTCGTGGCGGCAGCAGCCTGCCGCGCAGCCGCGCGGCGAGCGGCCACGCGTACAGCAGCGCCTGGAGCACCAGGAAGCCCGCGGCGGCGAGCACACCACCGCGGACGCCGAGCGCGCGCACCAAGGGGACCGCGCACGCGAGGCCGATGGCGCTCGCCACGCAGCCGGCGACGCCGAGGACGCGGAACAGACGCAAGCCGCGCAGGATGCCCTCGAGACCGCCGACCACGAGCTGCGCCGCCAGCAGCAGCGACGCCACACCCGCGAGCGCACGCGCCGCTTGCGGAACGGGGAGCAGCCAGCCCGGGTCGCGCCCGACCAGCCAGAGCCCGGTCCCGGCGAGCATCCCACACGCGACCACCAGCGCCACGATCGAGCGTACGGTGCGGTCCTGGCGCTCGCGATCGTCCGCCGCGGCCGCGATCGCCTGGGCGGCGGTCTGTGCGAGCCCGAGGCCGGCAAACATCGCGACCAGCTGCACCGCCAGCAGGATCGAGGAGAACACGCCGAACAGCGCAGGCTCGCCGACCTGGCGGCTCACCAGCACGCCGAGCGCGAGCAGGAATACCCGCGAGGCAGCGGCGCCGATGCCTGCCAGCACCGCGTCGCGCAGCAGAGCGGAGCACGGCGCGGCCCGGGCAAACACGCGCAGGCGCGCGGCGACGCTCACGCGACGCGGTCCTTGCGCACGTCGAGCGTCTCCAGCCGGCCACCCTGCTTCGCATGGAGCTCGGCGATCGAGCCCGTGCGCCGGGCCGGGTTGCCGATCATCACCGAGCCCGACTCGACACGTCCACGCACCACGGCTCCGGCGCCGATCACCACGTGGTCCTCGATCACCGTCCCCGGCATCAGCAGGGCGCCACGACCGACGAAGACGTTGTTGCCGATCTGGATGCCGCGCACGATGGCCTCGTCACCGCCCTGCAGGTGTCCGGTCGCGCTGAGCACGGTCGTCCACGAGTAGTCGTGCGTGAGCAGGCTGACGTGCGACGACAGGATGACGCGCTCGCCGAGCCGGACCTTGTCGAAGTCGTCGAAGAACACGGTTGGCGCGAGATAGCGCGGCTCGCCGTCGAGCCGCACACCTGCGCGGCGCAGCAACGGCAGCAGGGCGCGCATGTAGAGCCGGTGATCGACCCAGGCGATCTGTCTGACCGCGACCAGACCGAGCCGCAGCGGGATGCGGCTCAGGAGCCGGCGCCAGCGCGAATGGATGCGGACCGACATGGTCGTGCTTCCTCCTTCCCGGGGCTCTCGTCCCGCCCGACCTCCTCCAGCACGTGCAACGCCTGCCGCAGGATCTCCGGCCAGGTGCGCATCGCGGTGGCGAGACGCTCACCGCCACGGCGGATCAGATCCGCGCGGCGCGCCGGCGTCTCGCGCAGCTTGGTCAGAGCGTCCTTGATCGCGGTCGCCTGCCAGGGATCGAAGTAGTCCGCCGCGTCGCCGCAGACCTCGCGCGCGAAGTCGAGGTCGCTGGTGAGGATCGGCAGCCCGAAGTGCATCGCTTCCAGGTAGGCACTGCTGAAGGACTCCAGCAGGGTCGGGTGCAGCAGCACGTCGCACGCCGCATACACCGAGCCGAGCTCCTCCTGGCGAAGCGGTCCGAGGTTGACGATGCGCTCCTCGAGCCCGCGCTCGCGGATCGCACGCAGCAGCTCGGCGGCGCGCGGGTGCTGATCGGCGGCGATCGTCAGGAAGCAGGTCACGCCGCGCAGCTCGTCGCGGAAGCGATCGAAGGCCTCGACGACGCGCTCGAGGTTCTTGTGGGCGTAGTAGCGCGTCAGGATCAACGCCTTGAAGTCGTCCTCGCGGCCACGCAGCACGGGCTCGGCTGGGGTCGCGGCGAAGCGCGAGACCGCAGGTGGACAGATCTCGAGTCGGCCGGCGAAGTCGAAGCGCGCCGCGAAGCGGCGCCGCGCGCTCTCGGTCTGACAGAACACCACGTCGACGTCGCGCAGGGCGTGCGCGAGATGATGGCGCAGCAGGTGCTTGGTCGCGCGATTTCGCGTCGTCTCGAGCGCGTAGTGCGCGGCCGGGTAAAACAGGTGCGGGTCCATGACCAGCAGTGCCTGCCGGCATCCGGGGTGGCGCAGCGGGACGTTGCCGAGCGGCCAGACCCAGTCGGGGGCAAACTCGCGCAGCAGCAGCGGCAGCAGGCTGCGCTCGACGCGCATGCGGTCGAGCAGAGAGCCGAAGCGGACCTCGGCCCACTCCACGTTCGGGCCGTGCTCGCCGCGCGCGAAGCCGCAATCGGCAGGTACGACCATCAGATACTCGTGCTCGGGCGCGATCTGCGGCAGGGTCGCGACGACGTTGCGGCCGACGACGAGCCCGCCGCCGACGCGCAGATTGTGGGCGAGGATCGCAAGACGCATGCTCAGGCTCCCGATTCGACGACCCGGATGGAGAGTTGCTCCGCCGGCAGCGCGATGGGGCGGTCGTCCAGGCGCACCGACAGGCCGGAGCGCCGGCCCCAGTTGTCGGCGACGACGATGTCCTCGCCGGCGTTGCCGCGAAAGCGGCGTACGTCAACGCCATCGGGAACTCCGGTGATTCCCAGGCGGTCCAGATAGACCGGCTCGCGCTTCCACCAGCCGGTCGCACGGCGCAGGGTGACGATCCGGCGCAACGCCTCGTTGGGCTCGTCGGGCCGGTCCGGTGCCGCCGCGACCCGCATCGCATCGAGCTTGGCGCCGAGGAGGAATGCTTGACGCTCGGCCCAGTGGCCGCTGTCCGCGCCCCAGAAGACGTGATCGCCGTTGGACTCGCCGAGGAAGAGCGTCGCCTCCGCGAGCAGCGCGCGCCCGAAGCGCGGGAACGTCGTGCGCCCCGCGTCGAGCTGGCCGAGCTCGCGCGGCTCGCGCCCGGGGCCGCCCCCGAAGCTGCCACCACCGAGGGAGCCGCTGACCAGAGCCGGCCGCGGGTAGACGTCGACGGCATACTCGATGACGGTTCCCGGCGGCAGCTCGTCGCGCACGAAGCGCGCCAGCGCGAGCGGCTCGCCGAACCAGCGATGCCCGAGCACGTCGACGTAGAACGCGTTGGCGCCGAGGTCGTCACGGTTGTGCGCCAGCCAGTCGAGCACGAAGCCTCGCTCGGGGTCCGCCGCACCGGAGCCGTCGAGACGCCGGTACGGGCTGCGCGGCCGCGCGTACAGTCCGACCCGGCCTTCGGCGGCGATCCTCGCCACCACCTCCGGCAGGCGCGCGCCGTAGCGCCCGTGCACCACGGTACGATCGATGCAGCAGCCGACCTCCTCGGCCGCGGCGATCGTCGTCGCGAGGCTGCTGGGTCGTCCGGCGTAGTCGCTCATCTGTCCCCAGAGCTGCATCCAGGGCAGCAGACCCTGCCAGCGCCGCCAGCGCTGCTCGAGCGCATCCGGGTCGAACGTCCCCAGATTCTGCAGCTGGACGTTCTGCCAGCCTTCGCTCTCGGCGAGCCACGGCGGCTGCTGCACGACACGAAGCCCCGCCTGCTCGAGATTCGGTAGCAGCCATTCACGGTAGGCGAGCGTCGCGAGCAGCCACGGCGCGCGACCGGCGGTCTCGTCACCGTGGCGCCGTGCGACCAGGGCGCGATAACTGCGCGTGGCGCCCGCCGGGATCTCCTCGGGGTAGCGCAGGCCGAGCCCCTCGCTCGCGAAGACCGGCAGCACGGTCCGTGGCGGCCAGTTGACCGCCGCCACGATCTCCGCGTTGCGCGCGTCGCTCAGCACGAGCAGCGGCGCGAAGCACGCACCGGGATAGAGGTGCCGGTCGAAGCCGAGCGAGCGCGCGCTCGGCGCCTGCGCGGCGACGCCGAGCAGCATGGGGAAGAGCAGCACCGTTCCCGTCGACGCCGTGTCGAGCGCGGACGCGCGCGTCCGCCAGGGGAACCACACGCCACGGATCGAGCGCTTGGCGTGCACGTCGAGCTGCCACTGCTCGACACCGATGCGCCGCAGCTCGAGATCGGCGTCCACGCTCGTGGAGCGCAGCACCTCGGCCGCCACCACGGACTGCGGCTGCGCGATCGTGCGGCCGTCGACCTCGATGGCGAACCCGGGCATCCAGCCCCCGCCGGCGCCATCGCCATCCGCCGGCAGCGGCGGACGTGCGCCCGCGCCCGACCACATCGCCGCCCCGAGCAGCGCCAGCACGAGCGCACCGACCACACCCCCGCGCCGCCACACTGCCGCGCCGTCAGACATAGGCCCGACGCACCACGCGGCCGGAAGCGCGGACCGAAGCCGCGATCGGACGCGTCCGTGCCACGCGCGATCGGCCGGCAGCACGGCGCTCGATCAGCAGCAGCGGCAGACACCAGAGCAGACAGAGCGACACGAAGATCAGGCTCGTGTGCAGGCCACGCGCGGTGAAGAACACGCCGAACGCGGCGAGCGACACCACCACCGACGCCGGGTCTGCGAGCTGCCAGTGGCGCCACGCGAAGCGCTGCACGGCGCCGAGCCCGGCGCCGTAGACGAGCGCGCCAAGCACGCCGAGCCATGGTCCGAAGTCGAGCAGCGCGGGCATCGCAAAGCCGCCCGCCACGCTGTGGTTCGCGTTGAAGTAGCCCTCGTCCATCACGTCTTCGATGAGACGCCGCCCCTCCATCGCTGGCTTGCCCGCCCACAACGACCGCGGCACCCACCAGTAGAGGATGAACGCGTTCTCGAACGGCCGCGCGGCATTCTCCCAGGCCCGCTTCTCGTGGACCCACGCGTTCACCCGCAGCAGGCCCTCGCTGCTGAGAAAGGTCTCCGGCCGCGCCAGCGAGCCCGCGAGTTCGGCGGCGTCGAAGTCGACCAGGCCAGCCGTGCGCGACGCGCGCATCGTGCCCTGCAGCGCGAGGAACGCGAACGCGGCGCAGGCGATCGCGGCCAGGCGCCGCGGTGACATCGGAGCGAGCGGCTGCAGCACGTAGTGCAGGACGCCGCACAGCATGAAGCCGAGGTAGAATCGTGTTCCGCTCGCATAGAGCGCGAGCGCCGACAGCGGTGCGACCGCCCAGGCGACGAGCAGGATCACGCCGCGCTCGCGATAACGTCGCGTCACGTAGGCGGCGAGGATCGGCTGCATGACCAGCGCCGCGATCAGCAGCGGGCGCGTCGCGGTGTCCGAGAACGAGCGCTCCACGCGCGCCGTGGCGAAGAGCTGCGCTGGCGTGATCACCCAGAAGACGAAGGCGAGCACGACGAGCGACGTCCCACCGAGCAGTGCGGCGAGACCCGGTGCGGGACGGCGGCGCAGCTCGTGCGCCGGCATCGCCGCCCCCGAGACTCGCCCTTGCGCCCATCGATCGAAGCCCGCGGCGCCGATCAGCGACGCCGCGAACGAGGCGACGATGAAGGTCTCGGCGTCGCCGGTCACCTCGGCGCCGAAGATTGCGAGCACGCCCTCCTTCGTCAGGACCAGATCGCTCGCATAGAGGTAGGCGAAGGCGGCGGCCCAGACGTCCACCAGCAGCAAGCGGTAGGGCCGGCGCCGCAGGAACGACCAGGCCACCGTCGTCAGTACCGCGACCACCGCCGGTGCGAGCACCTGCCAGCCGGCACCCGCGCCGAAGGACGCGGCAACGAGCAGGACGACTCCGAGGATTCCGTACTCGGCCGGCACCAAGCGCCGCATCGCCGGAGCGATCACAGCGCGCCTTCGACCGCTCGCGCGGCGGGCCACGCATCCGCTGCCGGGCCCAGCTCCGCCTGGCTCGCCAGCTGCTCGCCTGGGCCACCCTCGCGCGCCAGCGAGAGCGTGCTGCCGGTCACGGCCACCAGCTCGGCGAACGGGATCGGCGCCGGTCCGCCCTCGGCAACGCTCGCGAGGAACGCGGCGATCTCCGCGCGATGCCCCTTGTCCTGACCGGTCCACGACCAGCCGCGGCGCACGCCCGGCCAGTCGAAGCCGCGCAGCGTCCGCCAGTTGTCGATCACCAGCGCGCGGCCCTCGGAGAAGATCTCGACGCGCTCCTTCGGGAACGACTTCGGCCCGGTGGTCCAGTAGGCGATGGTCGCGAGCGAGCCGTCGGCGAACGTCGAGGTGATGGTCGTGGTGTCGGGTGCCGCCGTGCCGGCACGACCGCCCTGCCGCGTGGCGGTGGTGGCGACGAGCGGATGTCCCACCAGGAACAGCGCCAGGTCGATGAAGTGGCAGGCCTCGCCGACGATGCGGCCGCCGCCGATCGCGGGGTCGCGGGTCCAGTGGCTCGCCGGCAGCTCGCCCGCGTTCACCATGATGTTGATCGCGATCGGCTCCGCGCGCCCGGCGAGCAGCTTTCTGGCGCGCACGGCGCTCGGCGCGAAGCGCCGGTTGAAGCCCACCATGAGCTGCTGCCCGGCGCTCCGCTGGTGGGCCGCGACCACGCGCGCGAGCGACGGCTCGTCGATCGCCAGCGGCTTCTCGACGAACACGTGCTTGCCAGCCTCGAGCGCGCGCACCACGAGCGCTGCATGGCTGTCGTGCCGGGTCGCGACGAACACGGTGTCGATCTCCGGCGAATCGAGGATACGCTGCACGTCCGTGGTCGCCTCGCCGGCGCCGAACTTGCGCGCCGCGTGCAGGCACGACACGCCGCCCGCGCTCGCCACCGTCGCGATGTGCGCACCCGCCGCCTGGATCGCCGGCAGCAGGACGAGGCGCGCGAACTGGCCGGCGCCGATCACCCCGACCACCGGCTGCTGCCCGTGCGCGCGCCGCAGCGGTGTGGCCCCGCTCGGCGCCGCGACGGCGGTCACGCGCTCCAGGCCCAGCGCCGACTGGCCGGCGGCATGTGGATACGCGAGCACGACGCCGAGCGCGCTGCGATCGGCGAGGATCGCCCCATAGGCCTGGCCGGCATCGGCGACGGCCACCCGCCGCGACACCAGCGGCCGCACCTCGAGCGTGCCGCGCGCGAGCGCGTCGAGCACCGCGTCGAAGTTGCGCGCCGCGGTCCAGCGCACGAAGCCGAGCGGGTAGTCATTGCCGGCCGCCTCGTACGCCGGATCGTAGCGCCCGGGACCGTACGAGCAGGCGACGCGGAACGAGATCTCCTTCTCGTAGAACTCGGCGCGCTCGAGCTCGAGGCCGACCACGCCGACCAGCACGATGCGGCCGCGCTTGCGGCACATCCGCGCCGCCTGACGAACGACGTCGTTGCCCTTGGCGGTCGCGGTGATCAGCACGCCGTCGACGCCGCGCTCGATCGAGTGCGCGCGCGCGGCTCGCACTGGATCGGCGTCGCGCGCGGCGCACACCGCGTCCGCACCGAGCGTGCGCGCGAGCGCGCAGCGCGCCTCGTCGACGTCGATCGCCAGCACGCGGCAGCCGTGCGCGCGCAGCAGCTGGACCGAGAGGATACCGAGCAGCCCGAGCCCCACCACCGCGAAGCTCTCGCCGAGCGTCGGCTCGAGCAGCCGCACGCCGTTGAGCGCGATCGCGCCGAGCACGGTGAACGACGCGCACTCGTCGTCCACGCCGTCGGGCACGGCGGCAGCGAGCGTCGCCGGCACGCAGACGATCTCGGCGTGCGCGCCATTGGTGACGACGCGCTGGCCGGCTGCGAAGCCGAGCACGCCGTCGCCGACCGCGAGCACGCGCCCGACGTTGCTGTAGCCGAGCGGCTGCGGCTCACCGAGACGGCTCGCGACCGCTTCGAGCGCGGGGCGCATGCCGTCGGTGCGCATCTTGGTCACCACCTGGCGGACCTTCTCCGGCTGCGCGCGCGCCTTGCCGAGCAGGCCCGCCTGGCCGAACTCGACCAGCATGCGCTCGGTCCCGGGCGAGATCAGGGTCACCGCCGTGCGGACCAGGAGGTGCGCCGGCCGCACGGCGGGCGCCGGGACGTCGGCCACCTCGACCTGCCCGGTGCGAAGATCCTGCAAGACCTGCTTCATGGTACGTGCCTCACGCGGCGTGCGCGGCCGCGGGCTGCCCGGGCTGCGCCTCCGGCGCGTCCTGCGCGTCCTGCGCGTCCTGCGCGTCCTGCGCGGCGGAGCCGGGCGCGCGATCGCTGACCGTGCCGCTCGGCGTGTAGGTCGGCACGAGCTGCTCGAGCAGTCGCACGATGCCGCCGACGTCACCCTGGCCGACCAGGCCCTCGAAGCGGGGCAGGAAGTCGTGCGGCGAGCGCCGCCCACCCGCCTGCGCACGCAGTGTGCGGATGCGCTCGATCTCGGTGCGCACCACCTCCTCGCCCTCGTCGACCAGCTCCTCGTAGAGCTTCTCGCCCGGACGAAGCCCGGTGAACACGATCTCGATGTCCTCGTCCGGCCGGAAGCCCGACAGCTCGATCATGTTGCGCGCCAGATCCGCAATGCGCACCGGCTCGCCCATCTCGAGCAGCAGGATCTGGCCTGCGCCGCCCAGCGTCGCCGCCTGCAGGATCAACTGCACCGCTTCGGGGATGGTCATGAAGTAGCGCGTCACGTCCGGATGGGTGACGGTCACCGGTCCGCCGCGCGCGATCTGCTCGCGGAACAGCGGCACCACGCTGCCGTTCGAGCCCAGCACGTTGCCGAAGCGCACCGCGACGAAGCGGCAGCCGCCGTTCTGCAGGCCCTGCACGACCAGCTCGGCGACGCGCTTGGTGACGCCCATGACGCTGGCCGGCCGCACGGCCTTGTCGGTCGAGACCAGGACGAAGTCGCGCGCGCCGTGCCGCACCGCGGCCAGTGCCACGTTGCGCGTGCCGAGCACGTTGTTGCGCACCGCCTCGATCACGTTGCGCTCGGCGAGCGGCACGTGCTTGTAGGCCGCGGCGTGGAACACGATCTCCGGCCGGTAGGCGGTGAAGACGCCGTCGAGCTGGTCGGCGAGCAGCACGTCGCCGAGGATCGGCACCAGCTCGAGGGTCGGGAATCTCTGCTTGAGCTCCATCTCGAGCGCGAAGATGCCGTTCTCGTGCCGGTCGTAGAGCAGCAGCCGGTCGGGCTCGCTGGCCGCGAGCTGCCGGCAGAGTTCGGAGCCGATCGACCCCGCGGCACCGGTGACCAGCACCGTGCGCTTCTCGATGAACTGCCGGACGCGCGGCAGATCGAGCCGTACCGGCGCGCGCGACAGCAGGTCGTCGACCTTGACCTCGCGCATCTGCGTGTAGATCACACGCCCCTCGACGAGCTCGCCGAGGCTCGGCAGGATCCTGCTGCGTACGCCGGCTTCTGCACAGCGCTGCGCCGCGCGCCGGATCGCGGCACCGGTCGCCGACGGCATCGCGATGAACACCTCGCCGACGTCGTGCTGCGCGCACAGCGCCGGCAGGGCCTCGATGGCTCCGAGCACCGGCTGGCCGCACACACGCAGGCCCACCTTGTGCGGATCGTCGTCGACGAAGCCGACCACGGCGATACCGAGCCGCGGCCGGCTCTCGAGCTCCTGCAGGAGCTGGATGCCGGCCGAGCCGGCGCCGGCGATGAACGCGAGCTTCTCGATGCGGCGCACCTGCGGGCGCCCGTCGCGCTCGCGCACCACACGGATCAGCAGGCGGATGCCACCGATCGACGCCGTTGCCACCAGGAAGTCGATCAGGAAGATGCTGCGCGGGAACTGGTGCAGGCCGCGCACGAACACCATCGCGAGCAGGAAGATCACCGAGCCGGCGAGGCTGCCGCGCACGATCTCCTGCACGTCGTGCACGCTGACGTGGCGCCACGTCCCCGAGAACAGCCCGCTGTACCAGAGGCCGACCAGCTTGCAGGCGAGTAGCAGCGGCAGGGTGCGCAGCAGCACCGCGAGGAACTCGCTCGGGATCGCCAGGTCGAAGCGCAGTGCGAACGACGCCACGTACGCCGCGGTGGCGATCCCGACATAGGCGAGCACGGTCGCCGTGGCGCGATGACGCGACAGCCAGCCGAACGCCTGCTCGAGCTTTGCCAGCGGCGGCATCAGCGCTCGCCCCCGGCCGCGCGCCGCGCGAGACGCAACGGGGCTTCCTCGGCGAGGATCGCGAGCAGCTCGCCGCACACCTCGTCGACCTGCTCGATGCGCATGCCCGGGAAGAAGGGCAGCGCGAGGCACGCGTCGCCGGCCGCTTCGGCAACCGGGAAGTCACCCGGCCTGAAGCCGAAGCGTTCGCGGTAGAAGCGCTGCAGGTGGATCGGCGGAAAGTAGTGCCGCGCCGGGATGCCGCGCTCGCCGAGCACCGTCATGACACGATCGCGTAGCGCCCGCGACGCCAGCCGGATCACGTAGACGAACCAGCTCGTGCGTGTGGTCCACGGCGCGATCTGCGGCAGGGTGAGCCACTCGTGCCCGGCCAGGCGCGCGTCGTACCACGCAGCGACTCGCTCGCGCGCGCCGAGCAGCTCGTCGAGGCGCCCGAGCTGGGCCATCCCGAGTGCCGCGCTGAGCTCGTCGAGGCGGTAGTTGTAGCCCAGCCGCGAATGCTCGAGCCAGCCGTCGAAGACGTCGCGGCCTTGATTGCGCAGACTCCTGAACAAGGAGTCCCACTCCGGCCGGTTGGTGACGATCATGCCACCCTCGCCGGTGGTCATCTGCTTGTTCGGGTAGAAGGCGAACACGCCGGCGTCACCGAGCGCGCCAACCGTGCGGCCCTTGTACTCCGAGCCGATCGCTTCGCAGGCGTCCTCGATCACGGCGATGCCGTGCCTGGCGGCGAGCTCGAGGATCGGATCCATGTCGCACGGCTGCCCGAACACGTGCACCGGCAGGATCGCCTTGACGCGTGTCCCGCGGCGCTCGAGCTTGGCGAGCTCGAGCGCGAGACGGGACACGTCGATCGTCATCGTGTCCGGCTCGACATCGACGAACCACGGCGTCGCGCGCTCGTAGAGGACGCAGTTCGCCGACGCGACGAAGCTGTACGGCGTCGTCAGCACGACGTCGCCCTCGCCGACCCCGGCCGCGATCATGCACAGGTGCAGCCCCGACGTGCCGCTGTTCACGCCGATGCCGTGCCGTGCGGCGACGCGCGGCGCGAGCGCGCGCTCGAACGCCTCGAGCCGTGGCCCGAGCGCCAGCACGGAGGTCGACAGGACGTCCAGCACCGCGTCGCGCTCGGCAGCGCCGATGCTGGGCTCGCACATGGGGACTCTCATCGCAGCAACCTCGCGAGCGAGCTCAGCTCGCCCGCCTTGGGAAGAAGTGGCATCGCCTGCTCCGGACGAGGACGGGCGCCGAGCGCGCGAGCCGGTATGCCGACGTAGGTACGGCCACCGCGCAGCGGGGTGACGGCCACCGCGCCCGCGCCGAGCACCGCCCAATCGCCGACCGACGTTCCGGGAATCACGACCACGCCCGCGCCGACCTCGCAGCCCTGCGCGATCGTGACCTCGCCGGAGAGGTGCGCGTCGGGATGCAGGGTGGCGAAGTCGCCGAGCGTGCCGCCGTGCGCGACCAGGCAGTGCGTGTTGACGGTGACGAAGCGTCCGAGACGAACGTTGACCGTCAGGACAGCGCCCGGCCCGACGTACGAGCCGACGCCCATGGTCACGTTCGGACCGATCAGGGCTGCCGGATGCACCACCGGTGTCCACACGTGATCCGGCACGTTCAGGCGGCGCACGATCGCGGCCTTGCTGCGCGGCAGGCCGATGCCCATCACCAGCCTGGTGTTGGCACGCGCCGCCTCGCGCTGCGCGAGGTCGACGCCGCCGAGCACCCGGCCGATGCCGCACGGCACGTCACCGGGTGGCACCGCGTCGTCGAGAAACGCGATCTCGCGATCGTCGTCGACCCCGCAGGCGCGCAGCTCCTCGCGCAGCGACCACGCGACCTCCTGACCGTGCCCCGACGCTCCGATGACCAGATAGCGCATGGCTCACTCCGTACGCAGCGCGAACGTGCGCGCCGCGTCGCTTGGTGATCCCGTGCCGAGGAACTCCGGCATGGTGACGTGCCCCGCGGCACTGACGCCGCGGCGCCGGAAAACCGCCGCCAGGGTTCGCGCCAGCAGTCGCATGTCCAGCCCGAGGCTGCGCTGCTCGACGTACCAGACGTCGAGCTCGAAGCGCTCCTCCCACGACAGTGCGTTGCGGCCCTCGACCTGTGCCAGCCCGGTGATGCCGGGCGGCACCTCGTGGCGCCGCGCCTGGCGCGGCGTGTAGCGCGCCAGATACTGCGGCAGCAGCGGTCGCGGCCCGACCAGCGACATCTCGCCGCGCAGCACGTTCCAGAGCTGCGGCAGCTCGTCGAGCGACAGCGCGCGCACGATGCCGCCGAGCGGCGTCAGGCGCGCCGCATCGGGCTCACTGCCGGCGCGCATGGTGCGCAGCTTGAGCAGCTCGAAGGGCCGGCCGTCGCGGCCCGGCCGCGTCTGCCGGAACAGCACCGGTGCCCCGTCCACGACGCGCACGGCGAGCGCGACCAGCAGCAGCGGCAGCGCCGCCACCGCCAGCAGCGGCAGCGCCAGGGTGAGATCGAAGGCGCGCTTGACGCGCAGATCGGCAGGCCTCACGAAGCACCACCAGGACCGGTGGACGCGGCAGCTACCGCGACCAGATCGCCCGCGGCCGCTCGCGTCGCCGGGCGCCGCGCGGCCGGCAGCAACTCCTCGAACAGGGTCTCGATCTGCCGGCCCTGCAGGCGCCGGTCGAAGCGCTCGCACACGGCAGTGCGCCCGCGGCGTCCCATCGCGCGCGCCTCTTCGGGATCCGCCATCATCGTGTGCACCGCAGCCGCGAGCGCGGCGCCGTCGCCCGGCGGAACGAACAGCCCCGCCCGGGCCTGGTCCACGACCTCGCGGATCACGCCGTCGATCTGCAGCAGCACCGGACGGCCACCCGCCATGTAGTCGAAGACCTTGTTGGGGTACGTCGTGCGGAACAGCGGGATGTCGCGCAGGCAGGCGAGGCACGCGTCCGAGGCCGCGATCGCTCCCGGCACCTGGTCCTTCGGCACCGCCGGGACGAACAGCACGTTGTCGAGCGCCATCTCACCCGCGCGCCGCTCGAGCTCGGCGCGCGCCTTGCCGTCGCCGAGCAGGACGAAGAGCGCGCGTGAGCCGCGCAGCGCGGCGGCCGCGTCGAGCACCACCTCGAGCGCGTTGGCCGGGCCGAGCGCGCCTGCGTAGAGCACGACGAAGCGTTCGCCGGCGCGCCACGCCCGCCGGTGCTCTTCGCCGCGTGCCTCGGGATCGAAGGGTCGCGGATCGACGCCGTTGGGAATCACGTGGATCTTGCCCTCGTCGACGCCGTAGCCGCGCAGGAAGGGCAGGAAGCCGGGCGAGTTGATCACCACGCGCCGCGCACGCCGGTAGATCCAGCGCTTGAACGCGAGTGCAGCGTCGCTCACGCGGCCCTCGCGCAGCACGCCCATGCCGATCGCAAACTCCGGCCACAGGTCGCGCTCCTCGACCACCAGGCCGCCGGGCGTGCGCAGTGACGCGAGCCAGGCCGGCAGGAGCTGCGGCAGGGGCGGCGTCGTGCCCCAGACCAGGTCCACGTCGGGGATCCGGAGCGCCGCCCGCAGCGCGCCGGCGCTGAAGCGCGCGAAGCTCGAGCCGCGCGCGGCGAAGCTCTTATGCAGGTCCGATCCGGGCAAGCGGATGACACGGATGCCGGGTGTCTCCTCGCTCGCCCCCGGAGCGACGGGTGCACCCGTCAAGTAGCTCACCTCGCTGGCGATGATGGTGGTGCGGTGGCCGCGCGCGGCGAGATGGGACGCGAGCTCGAAGTGGCGCGTGCCGCCCGGGTCACGCGGTCCGGCATAGGCCTGGTGGATCAGCAGGATGTGCATGGCGCGCTCAGTAGTAGAGGACCTTGAAGACGGCCTTGTAGGCGAGCGCGCGGTGCGCGCAGGACGGCCGCGCGGCGTAGCCCTCCCAGCGGTCCGCCGTGCGCGCCAGCTCCGGCATGTCGAGCAGGCGGGAGGTGATGCGCAGCTGCGAGATGTGCAGCGCGTGGTAGAAGCCGCTCGCCAGCATCGGCAGCCTGGTTCCGGACTGCTCGTACAGCGACCAGAAGCCGCAATCGTAGTCGTCGAGGTTGCGCGTCAGGGTGCGCGTGCAGCGCTCGAGCAGGTCGCGCGCCGCCGGATCACCCGACGCGGATCCATAGTCGCGCACGCCCCAGAGCGCCCACAGGAAGCCGTTCAGGATGTGCGTTGGCGGATCGACGATGGTCTCCTCGAGCCAGGCGCCGTCGCCGCCGTCGGGCAGGCTGACGCCGCCCTCGCTCGCTGGAATGGTGAGCGCCCGGAACGCCGCGCGGGCGGTGTCGAGGTAGCGCTCCTCGCCGGTCGCCTTGTGCAGGCGGCAGAGCAACGACAGCCCCTGCCCCTGCGCCAGCGCGGAGTACCAGCCTGCCTGCAGCAGATCGCGATACTCCCAGTCGAACTCGTGCTTCCAGACCGGGACGCCGCGCTCGTTCGGCTCGAGCTTGCGGACCAGCCAGTCGCCGGCACGCTTGGCGCGCTCGCGGCGACCCGCCATGCCGGTGCGCTTGTAGAGGTTCCAGTTGCCCAGCCCCCACTGCGCGATGGCGATCGGATTGTATTGACGCCCGACCTGGCCGCGGTAGTCGAGCATCGGGATGCCCTCGCCGTCGAAGCAGGCGTTGTAGTCCGCCTTGGCGAAGAACTGCTGGTAGTACTCCTCGGCGTCGGGCGCGAAGGCGTTCTCGTTGATCTGCGGCGGCTCGTGCCAGAACGTGAGCTGGCTCGGCTTGCTGCCGAGGTACGCCGAAAAGACGCGTTGCAGATAGCGCAGCCGTGCGCGCACCGAGCGATTGCCGTTCATGCCCCCTCCCCTGCGGCCAGAAGGACGGCCGCGATCCTCTCCCCTGCATGTCCGTCCCAGAGCTCGGGGACCCGCGTGCCCGACGCGACCTTGCTCCGCGCCGCCGCCAGCCCTGCGACGATGCCGTGCCGCGACACCCCGGCGAGAACGTTGCTGCCCTCGCTGATCGTGACCGGCCGCTCGGTGTTCTCGCGCAAGGTGACGCAGGCCACGCCGAGCGCCGTGGTCTCCTCCTGGACGCCGCCCGAGTCGGTGAGAACGAACGCCGCGTCCCGCGTCACGCGCAGCATCTCGACGTACGAGAGCGGCTCGCGGACGACGATGCCGGCCGCGGTGGCCAGACCGAAGGCCTCGAGCCGCGCCCGCGTGCGAGGATGGAGCGGCAGCAGGATCGGGGTCGTGGCGGCGATCTCGCCGAGTGCCGCCAGGATCTCGACGAGCGTGCGCGGATCGTCGACGTTCGACGGCCGGTGCAGGGTGCACAGTCCGTACGCGCCGGCCGTCACGCCGACCCGCGCCAGCACGTCGCTCGACGCGGCCGCCGCCAGCGAGCGGCGCAGCGAGTCGATCATCGGGTTGCCGACGAAGCGGATCTTGTCCTCCGCAATGCCCTCCGCGATCAGATTCGCGTCGGCATCGCGGCAGGTGGTGAGCAGTAGATCCGAGATCGCGTCGGTCACCAGACGGTTGATCTCCTCGGGCATGGCGCGGTCGCGGCTGCGCAGCCCGGCCTCGACGTGCGCCAGGATCGGCCTGCGGCGGCCGCCACTCCGGCCGCCGCGCCGCGGCTCGTAGTCCATCTTCGTGGTCACCAGCGCGCACGCGGCCGTCGAGTTGACGTCGCCGACCACCACCACGACGTCGGGCCGGCGCTCGTCGAGCACGCGCTCGAAGCCGGTCATGACGCGCGCGGTCTGCGCCGCGTGCGACGCCGAGCCGACCTCGAGATTGACGTCGGGCTTCGGCAGCTCGAGGTCGCGAAAGAAGTCGTCCGACATCTTGGCGTCGTAGTGCTGTCCGGTGTGGACGATGGTGACCCGCACGTGGTCGGCGGCGTGCTCGCGCAGCGCCCAGTAGATCGGCGCGATCTTCATGAAGTTCGGCCGAGCACCCGCGACCAGAACGATCTCGAGCGGTGTCATGGCGCGGCTACCTCCGCCGCGGCGCCTTCGTCTGCGGCATTGCTCGGCGGACCTTCGGACCCGGCTGGAAGCTCGACCGCGGCGTCGACACGCGCCGACTCGCGCATGGTCAGGACCTTGGTCAGACCGCGGTACACGGGGATCATGTCCTGCGAGTTCTGCTGCGCGACGCGCAGCACCTGCTCGGCGGACGAGAAATCGCCGCGCGCGGCGAAGACCTCGACCGCGAGCTTGCGGTAGAGGTCGCCCTGCTCGGGCGTCAGCTTGAGTGCCGCGATCAGCGCGTACTGCGCCGACTCGGCGTCGCCCGCCTTCAGGAAATTGTTCGCTGCGCGCGCCAGGCGCGGCGCGTCCTCGGGCGTGATCCCGGCAGCGTCGCGCAGCTCGGCGCCCGCCGCGGCATGGCGGCCGCGCGCCTCGAGCAGCAGCACCAGGTCCTCGACCACCAGTTGACGCTCACGCCCGGCCGGGCGCTCCGCCAGCGCGCGCCGCAGGCCGCGCTCGACGGCGTCGGCAAGCGGCGCGTCGAGCTCCTCCAGACCTGCGCGCAAGGTGTTGCCGCCGGCCAGGTCGCCGAGCCACGCCGCGGCATCAGTGCTGCCGATGCTGCCGGGCGCATCCGTGCGCCGTGGCAGGGCGTGCGAGACCAGATACGGATAGCGCGCGATCGACTCCTCGAGCTCGAGCGACGCCACCGTGGCGTCGCCCTGCTCCCAGAGCTGTCCGGCGAGCCAGTCGCGCAGCTCGACCGCCCACGGGTCGAGGCGGATGGCGCGCCGCAGGGCGCGATGACTCTCGCTGCCGTTGCCGAGCGCGATCGCCAGCGCCTCGTGCGCGGCGCGATTGGCGGGTGCACGCTCGATCGCACGCTGCGCCAGCGCGACCGCCCGCGCGCGATCGCCCTGCTCCGCCAGCGCGCCGTCCGAGGCGCCGATCAGCGCCGCGGGCGATGATGGCTCACCGCCCAGCCCCTCGCGCAGTGCTCCGCTCGCGATCGGCAGGGCCGCGAGGCAGAGCAGTGCGACGAAGGCTGCGACCGGCCACGATCCGTGCGCCGGCGCCGGCGCAGGCCGGCGGGTGAGCAGCAGCATTCCGGCCAGCACCCCGAGGAGCAGGAGGTTGGCCGGCAGGCGCAGGCTGAAGTCGACCAGGCTGTGCACGAGGATCGCGGCGATGCCGCCGGCGACGCCGAAGCGCAGCCAGGTCGGGTTCGCAAACGCCGCACGCCAGTCGGCGGTCTCGAAGCCGGACGGACGGTCGTGCTGGTGTTGCGCGCCATGTGGCCGCGCGGCCTCGCCCCGCCCGCGCGCGGCCGCGACCACCAGCAACGCGAACCACCCGGCGAGCGCCACCCCGAGCACGCCGGTCTCGGCCGTGAGCTCGAGATAGTCGTTGTGCGCGTGCTGCCAGATCCCGCCCTCGACGGGCGGCGCCTGGTAGAGCTGGAACGCGTGCAGCCAGGAGCCGAGTCCGGTGCCGAACAGCGGGAAGTCGGCGACGATGCCGCGTCCCTTCGCACCGACCGCGATCCGCGTCAGCAGGCTGACGTCGCCGCCCTCGACCGCCACGCCCCCGTCGACATCGGCCTCGAGACGGGCCCAGCTCGACACCGTCACCAGGCTCAGCACGACCAGGGCCGCGACGATCGCGCCGGCGACGGAGCGCGTCGTGTGCGAGCGGCGGCCGCTGCGCGTACGGAGTGCGAAGCCGAGGCCGACCACGGCGAGCCCGACCAGCAAGCTGATCGTGCCGCCGCGCGAGCCGGTGGCGAGGTGCGCGACCAGCATGAGCAGCACGGCGCCCGCGACCAGCAGCGGCAGCCAGAAGCTCCGCTGGTGCGAGGCCAGCGCGCTCGCCCATGCGCGCCTGGGCTGCACGCCCATCGCTTGCGACGACCCCGCCATGCGCGCGATGTGCCGTCCGAGGCGCAGCGCGACCGCGCCGAGGTAGGCGGCGCCGATCGGGATCACCATCTCCAGCCACGCCGCGAAGTGGTTGGGATTGACGAACGGACCCGAGGCACGGCCCGGAATCGCCACCGGCTCGAGCAGCCAGAGGATGCGCTCGCCGCCGCGCACGTCGTGCACCAGGGCAAGGATCGACAGCACCGCGCCGCCGGAGACCAGCGTCAAGAGCAAGGTGCCGAACACCTGCAGCCGCGGCTCGTCGTCAGGGAACTCCGCTTCCCACGGGTACGCGACCAGTACGACGAACGTACCCAGCCCGATGCCGAGCTTGCAGAGCTCGTACCAGACGCCGTGCGCGTCGAAGGCGAGCGGTCGCCACGCGGAACCGGTACCGGCCTGCGGCCATCCGGGCAGCATCTCGCGGTACAAGGCGGCGGTGTCGGGCGACAGCAGACCGAGCACGGCCGGCGGCAGCGGGATCGTCGTGACCAGCGCGAGACCGAGGAAAGCAGCCAGAATGCCGGCACCCACAGCGGCGGGAGGTGCCGTGCTGCGCTGCCGCTGCCGCAGCGTGAAGCCGAGCAGTGCGAGCACGGTCGCGAGGCCCAGCGTCACGCCGATCGGGTGGCGGCCGCCGAGGAACAGCGGCAAGCCGAGGACGAGCACCTGCAGGACGCGCAGGATGCGGCGGTCGGTGGTCCTCATGCCGCCTGCGCCTCCGTCGGGCCGTAGTAGCCCGAGTAGCGGCTGTAGAAGTAGAGGTCCCCCCAGCCGAGGTCGACGTTGTTGATCACCGCGCCGATCATGTGCGCGTTGGCGACGCCGAGCTGGTCGCGCGCGCGCCGCACCAGCTCGAGCGGGGTGTCGTGGCCCTTCACGACCAGCACCACCGCGTCGGCCTCGCGCGACAGCACCACGCCGTCGGTGACCGGCACCACGGGCGGCGAATCGATGATCACGAACTCGTACTCCTCGCGCAGCCCGGCGAGCGCCTCGCGCATGCGCGCCGAGCCGACCAGCTCGGCCGGGTTCGGCGGTGTCGGGCCGGCGGGCAGGAAGTCGAGCCGCGGACTCTCTAGCGTCACGATGACCTCGGCGAGCGTCGCCTGCCCCGACAGGAAGCTCGACAAGCCGCGCGCGTTGCTCGCGCCGAGCGAGCGATGGCAGGTCGGTCGCCGCAGGTCGGCGTCGATCAGCAGGACGCGCGAGCCCGACTCGGCGAGCGTCGCGGCGAGGTTGAGCGAGGTCACCGACTTGCCCTCGCCCGAGGTCGCGCTGGTGAGCAGGATCACCTTGGGCGGCGCGGCCGGGGTGGAGAACAGCACCGCGGTGCGCAGGCTGCGGAACGCCTCCGAGATCACCGAGGTCGGCTCCTGCAGCACGATCACCGCGCGCGCCGACGGCGCTTGCACCCCTGGCCCGGGCAGCACCGCGCCAGGTGCCAGCGACGCCTCCCCGCCGAGCGCCTTACGCCGCGCCGACGAGCGCCGGGCGAGCGCGAAATTCGGCACCGTGCCGAGCATCGGCAGCTGCAGCTGGTTCTCGACGTCCGCGCTGCTCTTCACCGTGTTGTCGAAGGCGTCGCAGACGATGGTCGCCACGATCGCGACGCCGAGCGCCAGGATCAGCCCGAAGCCCAGATTCAACGGCACGTTCGGACGGCTCGGGTGCTCGGGCACCTCGGCGCGCTCGATCACGCGCACGTTGGACGCCGCGAGCTGCGCGTTGACCGCGGTCTCCATCGCCTGCTTGACCAGGGTACGGTAGAGGCTCTCGGCGCTGTCGACGTCGTTCTTCAGCATCTCGTAGCGCGAGCCCAGGTCGCGCAGCAGGATCGCCGACTCCTCGAGGTAGACGAGCTTGGTGCGCAGGCCCTTCTCGCGCGCCCGCGCGGCGTCGAACCTGGCCTTCACCCCGCCGAGCTGCTGCCCGATCTCGCCACGCAGCTGGCGCCGGACCTCGGTCTCCTGCTCGCGCAGCTGGATCATCTGCGCGTGGTTCGGACCGAGCTTCGGATCGAGCGCGGCGCGCTGCGCGCGCAGGTCGAGCAGCGCGAGATAGAGCTTCTCGATGCCGGGCTTGTCGAGGAAGTGGGCGATCTGGTCGTCGCCCTTGACGATGGTCTCGTACTCGGTCTGCAGCGTGATGCGCTCGGCCTCGGCCTGACCGATGTGCGTCGTCAGCTCGTTCATCTGCTGGCCGACCAGCTTCTGCTCCTGGTTCACCGCGACGTTCGGGTGGTCGGTCGAGAAGCCCTTCAGCTTGCCCTCGGCACGCTCGACACGATCGCGTGCCTCGTCGAGCTGCTTGCCGAGGAACTCCTTGGCGGCGACGTCGTTGGCGAGCCGGGCCTCCGCGTTGGCCTCCATGTAGGCCTGGGTGTGCGCACCGGCGAGCATCGCCGACAGCTCGGGGCTCGGTGTGGTGAAGCGGACCTCGACCAGATCCGTGCCGCGCACGTCGCGCACGTCGAGGTAGCGCATGTAGCGATCGAGCAGCTCGGCGGGGACGTCGGCGCTGGTCGGATGGTGCTCCTCGCCGTCCTGGCTCACCACGGCGCCGCCCCGGAAGCCGCGCGGCCGCAGGAACGACAGCATCCGGCCGCCGACCGTCAGCAGGCCCGAGCGCGCCTCGCTCGGGTGCAGGAAGCTCTCGTTGCTGGCGAGATCGTGCGTGCGAATCACGCGCTCGGCGAGATCACGGCTCTTGAGCGTCGCGACCTGCGTCGACAGAAAGCTCGATGCGCCGTTCACGTTGCGGTCCGTCCCGTCGAGGTTGACGACGTTGTCCTCGAGCTGGAGCTGGATCGGCCCCTCGCGCGCGAGCTGCAGCCGGGTCGCCGCGGTGTAGAGCCGCGGCGTCAGCAGGGTGATCAGGACCGTCAATCCGAACGTGCCGATGAACAGCGCTGCGGCCAGCCAGCGGTACTTGTAGACGATGCGCAGATAGTCCCGGAGCTGTCGCCGGCGGACCTCGCTGAACTCGGCCTCGATGTAATCGTAGGCTGGTGGAACGGGCGCCGCCCGGCCAACTGGCGCCGACGACCCCGCTACGAGCGCGTCCCTCTCGGTTCCTGTCTTCATGCGCAGGCCTCCGGCTCAGAACAACGGTATCGAGCCGCCGACGTGGATCATCTCTTTCGCGAAGCTCCACACGCCGTACGGAACGAGCTTGGTGGTGTCGGACGGCACGGTGACGATGTCGCCGTCGGTCAGCGGGACGTCCTTGGCGCGGCCCTCGGCGATCGCGTCGAGGTCGACCGTCCAGCTGCGCTCCTCGCCGGCGCCGAGCATGCGCTTGACCATCACCTTCTGCCCGTCGGCGGCGAACACGTTGCCGCCCACGGCGGCGATCGCGCCACTCACGGTGAGGCCGCGCGTCACCGGCACGGAGCCGGGCTTGTCTACCCAGCCTGCGACCTGAATCGTGCCCGCCGGCGACACGCTGATCACGTCGCCGGCGCGCGCCGGCGGGTCGAGATCACAGACGTCCGGGCCCTGGTCGTGCAGCAGCAGCTCGAGGTCCATGCGGATCGGCGTCCCGCCCGGCGCCGGTGCCGTGCCCGCACCGCCCGGTGGCGTCCGCGCGCCGTCGTTGGCGACCGGTGTGAACTGGACGACCCGGCCCGCCTCGCGCGTCGGTCCGCCGGCGAGCCAGATCAGATCGGCGAGCGAGGTTTCGCGGCTCGTGATCGGATACACCCCCGGCCGCTCGACGCTGCCGATGACCGCGGCGACCCGGCTGCGGTACTCCACCACCAGCACGCTCACCTGCGGGGCGTCGAGGATACCCGCCTTCACCAGGCGCCGTGCGATGTCCTTCTCGAGCTCGCTCGGCGTCAGACCGGCAGCCGGCACGACGCCCAGCGTGGCGATCGTCACGTCGCCGCGCGCATCGACGCGCAGTCCCTGCTGGAAGGTCGGCGCGCCGGCCAGCGCCGCGCGGCCCATCGTGCCGCCACCGCCGGCCGCCGCCTGGACCGGCGCCTGCACCTCGAGGAGGTCCGGGATGCGCACCTCGACTAGATCGTCCGGACCGAGCCGGTAGCCGTCGGCGAGATCGGTGGTCGCCGCGCGCCGCGCGCAGACCGCCGCCAGACGCGCGCGGTCTGCCTCGCTGAGCAGAGCACCGGCGTCGGCCGGCGCACCCGCGCCGTCACGGGCAGCGACGGCACCCCCCGGCACCGCCGCTACCCCGGCCGAAGCCGCCGGAGCCACGTCGTGGCGATGCATGCTGCAGCCACCGGCCACCAGCACCACGACGCACACCAACCCCGTTCGGGCTCGAGCCCACGGCTTCGAAGCGATCATCGACTGCTCCGCCCCTCGCGCGTGGTCATTCCACGGACGCCGCAGGGCATCCGGGGAACGGCAGGCAGCGCTCCTTGGACGGATCGCGGTCGATGGTGCAGCACGCCCGCCGGCCGCGCGTCGACGGGATGCCGCGCTTCGGCTGCGCGCGGCAGACCCGCGGATTGATCTCGATCCGCTCGAGCGTGCTGCCCCGCGGACAGTCGAGCCGATCCTTGTGGATGTCGTAGGCGAACGACCGTACGGGCCACGCCATCGCTGCGAGGAAGAGAATCCCCGCAATCACGACGGCGCGCCGCAGGCGTGTCCTGTTCGTCGACTGCTTCACTTCGATCCCCCTTTCCACCGGCGCGTCGCGGTCAAGCGACTCGCACCGGACGCTCGGGACGTGCGAGCTTCGGTCGCGACCCGCAGGTCACGACCGAACGTCCGTCAAGCAGACGCACTCGCCATCGCCGTCCCGCACACCCCTCGGCCCTTCGGTGTCGCGCGCACGATTCGACGGACACGTCGCACCGCACACCCTTCGCGCGCACCCTCCAGCGCAACGCGGACACCCCGCTCCCTCACTCCCTCACGGGCAGCGCCTCGACCCCTCCGGCTCTGGCGCCACCGCTCCCTCCGAACCGACGCCGCGTCAAGCAGCACCGATCACGCGACGCCTTGAAAACCACATTCCGATTCACGTGACAAGAGGGATTTGCGCTCGAAGCTTCGACTAAGTTTCAGTCCTGAGCTTTGATATTCAGGACGACATTAGATTACCCAACGGAGCGTCGATGCGCTGTCCGGTGCGCGATTGAACAGCAGCTACGGCGGGCTCTGCGCACCGCTCCGCCGTGCGCCTGCGCATGCGGCGCGGAACAAACGCAGCGGCGGCGCGGCAGCCACGCCGCGCCGGGCGTGCGCCGCACCTGACACACCCCGCCCCAGATGCGGCGACCGACCCCATGCGCGGACGCATGGCGCACGCGGTGCGGCCGCCGAGCGGGCAGCAGGTGAGAAAAATCGATGACGGCGGGCGTGAGCGTCGCGCTCAGAGCCTGCCGGCGGGCTCGAGGCCGATCGTTTGCGCGCCGATCGAGCTCAGATCGACCTCACGGCTCGTCGTCGTGGCCCGGTTCGGCGGCGCCGTCGATGTCGACGTCGATGCCGAGCGCCTTGCGCACGACGTCGCCCGGAAACCCGCGCGCGAGCAGCAAGCGGGTCGCGCGCTGGCGCTCGAACCGATCCGCGGCAGCAAGTCCGCCCGGAAAGCGGCGCGCAAGAAAGGCGCGCGCGCGCTCGAGGTCGCCCGCCCCGCTCGCGCGCGCCGTCTGCTCGACGACGTCGCGCGACACGCCACGCCGGCCGAGCGTCAAGGCGATGCGCCGACTACCGTGGTGCTTGCGCTCGGCACCGCGCGTGACGGCGTCCGCGACCAGTGCGTCGTCGAGGTAGCCGATCTCGGCCAGACGGGCGGTCACCGCGGCGATGGTCTCCTCCCCGTAGCCCCGCCGCACCAGCGCGCTCTCGATCTCGCCGCGCGTGCGCGGACCGCGCACGAGGGCGCGCAGCGCGACGCCGAGCGCGCGCTCACGCGCCGTCGCCGGGTCGAGCGGCTTGGGCACCCCGCGGCTCCGCACGGCGCGTCGCATTCAGAGCGCATAGCACGAGTCGGGCGCCGCGTCCGGGCGCGCGGGCGGTGGGACGATTGACGGGCGCTGCCGCGTACGCTTGTGGCAGAGCACGCATGCAACCACCCGCACCGTCCATCGCCAGCGAGCTCGTCGATCTGCGCGAGACCCACAACCCGCATCGCTGGGTGCTGCCGGTCGAGCCCCGCATCTGCGTCGGACCGCCCGAGGGGAAGTTCCTCTTTGGCGGCGTCGGCCTCGCGGCGTCGATCGCCGCAATGGAGCGCACGACCGGCCGTCCCGCGATCTGGGCCACCGCGCAGTACCTCTCGTACGCCAAGCCCGGCGAGTTCCTCGACGTCGACGTGATCGTGCCCAAGCACGGCAAGCACGTGACCCAGGCACGGGTGGTCGGCCACGTCGGCGATCGCGAGGTCCTGACGGTCAACGCCGCGCTGGGCGCGCGGCCGCAGGAGATCTCGGCACAGTGGGCGCGCATGCCGGACGTGCCGCCGCCCGGCGAGTGCGAGCTCATGCCGCACTTCGACGTGGCGAGCGAGGACCTGCACCAGCAGTTCGAGATGCGGGTCGCGAAGGGCCGCTACGGCAACGCGCGCAGGGGCAAGCTGAGCAAGGACGGGCACGCGGTGCTGTGGGGCCGCCCGAAGGAACTGCGGCCAATCACCTCCGGCCTGCTCGCGATCATCGCCGACTACGTTCCCTCGGCGACCGGACACGCACTCGGCCGGCTGGCCGGCGCGAACAGCCTCGACAACACGATCCGCGTCCGCGAGCTACGTACCACGGAGTGGATGTGCTGCGACATCCGCATCCACGGCGTGAACGCGGGCTTCGTGCACGGGCGGATGCACATCTTCGCCGAGGACGGCACGCTGATGGCGACCGCCAGCCAGTCGGGCATCCTGCGGCTCTGGGACGAGTGACGTGACGGTTCCGGTTCAGAACCTCTTCACGAGCCGCGGCAGCTGGCGCGACGTTCCGGTCGGCTTGTCCTGCGTGCCCGGCTTCGCCTGCTCGCCGGGAGCGGTCGGCACGGAATCGTCGTGCGGCTTGTCGAAGTCGTCCCAGCGGGCGTTGGAGGTCGAGCTGATGCCGCTCACCTGCAGCGCGAAGTCGTCCGGGTTGGTCGCCTGGCGCAGCGCCTCGTCATAGGTGATGAGGTTGCGCCGGAACAGCGCCATCAGCGACTGGTCGAAGGTCTGCGTGCCGTAGGAGATGTTGCCCTTGGCGATCGCGTCGGTGAGCTCGCGCGGGCTGCGCGTCGGGTCCTTGATGATGTCGCGCACCAGCGCGGTGTTGACCATGATCTCGATCGCGGGCACCAGCCCGTTGCCGTCGGCCTTCGGCACCAGGCGCTGGCTGATGATGCCCTTCAGGACCGACGACAGGACGACGCGGATCTGCTCGCGCTGGTGGTCGGGGAACGCCTGGATGACGCGTGTCACGGTCTCGGGCGCGTCCAGGGTGTGCAGGGTGCTCATGACGAGGTGACCGGTCTCGGCGGACATGATCGCGGTCTCGATGGTCTCGAGATCGCGCATCTCGCCGACCAGGATGACGTCCGGATCCTGGCGCAGGGCGCCCTTCAGGCCGGCCGCGAAGCTCACCACGTCGACGCCGACCTCGCGCTGGCTGATGATCGAGAGCTTGTCCTCGTGCTCGTACTCGATCGGGTCCTCGACCGTGATCATGTGCAGCGCCTCGGTCTGGTTGAGCAGGTCGATCATCGAGGCGAGGGTGGTCGACTTGCCGGAGCCGGTGGTGCCGGTGACGAGCACCAGACCGCGCGACTCCTTGGCGAGCGTCTCGACGATGGGCGGTAGCTGGAGCTGGTCGAGCGAGCGGATGTTGCGCGGGATGGCACGCATCGCGATGCGCAGCTCGCCGCGCTGGTGGTAGACGTTGACGCGGAAGCGACCGATGCCCTCGCTGCCGTAGCCGAGGTCGAGCTGGCGGTCGGTCTCGAGGCGCTGGCGCTGCTTCTCGTCGGACATCTGCGCAATGATGCCGCGCAGGTCCTCGTCCGACAGCGGGCCGAAGGACTCCTCGGGCCCGAGGTGACCGAAGCGGCGCAGGAACGGCGGCGCCCCTACCTTCAGATGGATGTCGGACGCGTCGTGGTCGAGCGCCGTGCGCAGGATGTCGTCGATCGCGACCATTGATCCCCCTGGTCTCCTCGTTGCCAAGGGGGCCGCGGCGGATTCACGCCGGGCGTCCGAAGCCCCCGAGAGGAGATTCGGCGGTGCCGCGCGCCGGCTTGAGGGGGCGGACCGGCAGGACTCTCGCCGGCCCGCCCCGCTCGCGTTCGGCTACTTGCGGCGCGCCGCGGCCGCAGCCGGGGCGCTGTCGCCACGGCCTGCAGCAGCCGCCAAGGCGGCTCCTGTGCGCGTCGCGCCGTTGGACTCGGTAGCGCCCTCCGCATCGGTCGCAGCAGGCGTCGCGGCCACTGGAGCGGCAGCCGGAACGTCACCGTTGCGTGCAGGTACGCCGTGCTTGGCGCGGATGCGCTCCTCGATGATGCGCGCGGTGTCCGGGTGCTCGCGCAGGAACTCCTTCGCGTTCTCGCGGCCCTGGCCGATGCGCTCGCCCTCGAACGAGAACCACGAGCCCGACTTCTCGACGATGCCGTCCTCGGCGCCGAGGTCGACGATCTCGCCTTCGCGCGAGATGCCGGTGCCGTACAGGATGTCGAACTCGGCCTCGCGGAACGGCGGCGCCACCTTGTTCTTGACGATCTTCACCTTGGTGCGGCTGCCGATCACCTCGTCGCCCTGCTTGATGGCGCCGATGCGGCGGATGTCCATGCGCACGGACGCATAGAACTTGAGCGCGTTGCCGCCGGTGGTGGTCTCCGGGTTGCCGAACATGACGCCGATCTTCATGCGGATCTGGTTGATGAAGATGACGATGGTGCGCGAGCGCGCGATGGTCGCGGTGAGCTTGCGCAGCGCCTGCGACATGAGGCGCGCCTGCAGGCCCATCTGCGGGTCGCCCATGTCGCCTTCGAGCTCCGCGCGGGGCACCAGTGCCGCGACCGAGTCGACGACCAGGATGTCGACCGCGCCCGAGCGCACCAGCGTCTCGGCGATCTCCAGCGCCTGCTCGCCGTTGTCGGGCTGTGACACCAGCAGGTCCTCGAGCTTCACGCCGAGCTTGCGGGCGTAGCCGGTGTCGAGCGCGTGCTCGGCGTCGATGAAGGCGGATACGCCGCCCTCCTTCTGCGCCTCGGCGATGATCTGCAGCGCGAGCGTGGTCTTGCCCGACGACTCCGGGCCGTAGATCTCGACCACGCGGCCACGCGGCACCCCGCCGACGCCGAGCGCCATGTCGAGCGCCAACGACCCGGTCGACACCGCCTGGATGTCGGCGATCGGGGCACCGACGCCGAGCTTCATGATCGCGCCTTTGCCGAACTGCTTCTCGATCTGGCTCATCGCCAGCTCCATCGCCCGCTCACGGTTCGCGTCCATCACTTCCTCCTGACCTCACAACCCGGCGATGTCTCGCCCGTCGTTCTTGCTGTCTCCCCGGCGCCGCTCGACGGGGAGTTCGAGCTGGCGTTCGCGTTGCGCGTACCACGAACGCCCCCCGGCGTCTCCGTCAATCTACTCCCTGGCGATACATATTCCGTCCACTCGCGAGCCCGGCCATCGTCCCGAGCAAGCTTCGCCTTTTCTTCGTATCATCTGCGGAAGCCGGATTCCACCACATCGAGGCCCAAAGCCCAGCGCCGGACCCAGTCGAGCGCGATCTGCGAGGTGAACAGCTTCACCCAGTCTCGGGTGCCCCAGAGCTGGTGGTGCCGCGAGACCAGGACGCCGTCCGCGGACAGGGCGAAGCAGACGGTTCCGACCGGGGTCTTCTCCGAGCCACCGTCCGGACCCGCCACGCCCGTCGTCGCCACGGCCACCGTCGCGCCGGAGCGCCGGCGCGCCCCCTCGGCCATCTCGCGCGCGGTCTCCTCGCTGACCGCACCGAACTCGTCGAGGGTCTCGCGCCGCACGCCCAGCACGTCCACCTTGGCTGCGTTGGAGTAGGTCACGTAATCGGCCAGGAAGTACGCCGAGCAGCCCGGGACCTCGGTGATGCGGTGGCCGATCAGCCCGCCCGAGCACGACTCGGCGACCGCGACCTTGGCGCCACGGCCGATCAGGGCGGCGCCGGTCGCGGCCTCCATCGAGGTGTCGCCCTCGCCGAAGATCACCGGGCCGAGCGCCGTGCGCAGGCGCGCCGACAGCTCCTCGAGGCGCGCGTCCGCGCGCTCGGCGACGTCGCGCACCAGCAGCTTCACCGAGATCATCGGAAAGCTCGCCCGGAAGCCGACCCGCGCCTCGTCCGGACGGATCACCTTGTTGACCTCCTCGTCGAGCCCCGACTCGCTCATGCCGAAGGTCTGGAAGGTGTGGATCGCGAGCACGGTGTCGGACGCGCTCAGCTCGCGCAGCCACGGCACGACGTGGTCGTCGAACATCGGCTTCATCTCGCGCGGCACACCGGGCATCACCACCAGGTGGCGCGGCGCACGGACGCGCCCGGGGCCATCCGCGCGCGGGACCTCGCGCTCGCAGCTCACGCGGTACCCGGGTGCCGTGCCGAGCGGGTTCTCGAGGATCACGGCCGGCTCGGGGAACTGCGCCTGGCGCAGGTTGTTCTCCGGCATGGTGCGCCCGATGCGCTCGAACAGTGCGCGGATCTTGTCGGCCGACGGCTCGTCGAAGCGCAGTCCTACGCCCAGGACCTTGGCGACGATCTCGGTGGTCAGATCGTCGCTGGTCGGGCCGAGGCCGCCAGTACAGATGACCAGATCGGCGAGCTCGAAGGCGCGCTCCCAGACCCAGGTGATGCGGTCCGGGTAGTCGCCGACCATGAGCACCGCGACCACGTCGAGGCCGAGCGTGAAGCAGCGGTCGGCGAGCCACTGCGCGTTGGTGTCGGCGATCTTGCCCGTCGTGAGCTCGTCGCCGGTCGAGAGGATGACGACCTTTTGCAGCATGGCGTCAGAGTCTTTCCGTGTTTCTCAGAGAACCAGGCGCGCGAGCAGATTTGCATAGATGCCGCTGACGACGTCGTCGAGGACCACGCCAGCACCGCCCGGCATGTCACGATCGCAATAGCTCGCCGGCCAGATCTTCACGACGTCGAGGATGCGGAACAGCACGAAGATCACCACGACGTTGGTCCAGGTCGGGGGGAAGCCCGCGAGCGCGATCGCCATGCCGACGATCTCGTCGATCACGATGCGGCCGCTGTCGTGGTCCTGCAGGATCGCGTCCGCGCGGCCGGCGACCACGATCGCCAGCGCGGTCGCAATCGCGAGCAGGAGCAGCGTCGGCAGCGCTGCCGTCGTCACTTGCAGAAGAGCAAGATAGAGGACGATGCCGAGCAGGCTGCCGAAGGTGCCCGAAGCGAACGGCGCGTAGCCGAGCCCTGCTCCGGTGGCGAGAAAGAGGATGAGCCGGCGCGATGCGATGCGGCCTTCTAGTCGCGACCCCCCGCTACGGTCAAGCGTGGCCGCGGACGAGGGTCGTCGTGACGGTCACGACACGGCTCGCGCAGCACGCGCGGCGAGTGGCAGCAGTGCAGCGAGATGCCGCAGCGATCCGCCGATCGCGGTGACCAAGACGCAAGGAAGCGTGACGCTACCATGAAGTCTTGCAAACATGCGCGATGACCAGTGTCGATTATTCGGGCCTTTTTTTGGCACCACCCTTGCTGACACGCCACCTCGACCGGGCGATCTACCGGAACCTAAATCCTGGCTCACGCACCCGAGCAAACCGACCTCTCCGCCCACATCGATAACCGTACCCTGAACTCCTCCTCTTGCGGTCGCCCGGTCACTTCTTCTCCTGCTGATTTCCCCCTCCCCGATCCCGCCGCTCCGAAGCTCGACCACTGCAGTCGTGCTAGCTCGAGCGCGGATCATGCTCGCACCCGAGCACAATGCCGCGCCGCCCGCGGCGATCGTCTTCTTCGACGGGGAATGTCCGCTCTGCAATCGCAGCGTCGCCTTCCTCGCCCGGCACGACCGCGCCGGACGGCTGTCGTTCGCCCACCTGCAGGGAGCGACTGCGCAGCGCCTGCTCGACCCCGGCCTGCGCAATGCTGCTCGTGACGGCACGGTGGTGCTGCTCGAGCAGGATGCCGGCGGCCGATCGAGCGTCCGCAGCGCGGCGGTGCTGCGCGCACTCGCGCACGCGGCACCGCGCTGGGGCCTGCTGGCTGGTATCGCCGGCAGCCCGCTGGTGACCCGGATTCTCGACCTGCTCTACGCCTTCGTCGCGCGCCACCGCGACGACTGGTTCGGGCGCCACGATACCTGCGCCCTGCCCGACGCGTCGTTCCGGGCGCGCTTCATTGATTGAAACGAGGGGGCACGCCGGTTGTCACAACGAGGGGGCACGCGCCCCCTCGTGCGACGACTAGCGGTAGAACGCGGCGATGGTGTCGACCACGCGCTCCTGCTGCGCCGCCGTCAGCTCGGGGTACATCGGCAGGGCGAGAACCTCGGCCGTGGCGCGCTCGGTCTCGGGCAGGTCTCCGGGGCGGTAGCCCAGCCCGGTGAAGCACTTCTGCAGGTGCAGCGGGATCGGGTAGTAGACCTCGCTGCCGATCGCGCGCTCGCGCAGGTACTCGCGCAGCCCGTCGCGACGCGGCGCGCGGATCACGTACTGGTGGAAGATGTGCCGCGTGTGCGGCGCGACCTTCGGCAAGGTCAGCGTACCCTCGAGGCCAGCCGCCCGTAGGAGCTCGTCGTAGGCGGCGGCGCGGCGCGCCCGCGCGTCCGACCAGGCATCGACGTGGCGCAGCTTCACCGACAGGATCGCCGCCTGGATGCCGTCGAGGCGGCTGTTCAGACCGACCTCGAGATGCTCGTAGCGCTTCTCCGAGCCGTGCTCGCGCAGCCGCCGTACCCGGGCCGCGAGACGCTCGTCGCGCGCCGTGACGAGCCCGGCGTCGCCGGCCGCACCGAGGTTCTTGGTCGGATAGAAGCTGAAGCAGGCGAGCTCGCCGAACGTACCGGCGGTCACGCCGTCGCGCGCCGCGCCGATCGCCTGTGCGGCATCCTCGACGATCGGCAGGTGGTGCCCGTCGGCGATCGAACGGAATGCGGCGAAGTCGATGCACTGGCCGTACAGGTGCACCGGCAGGATCGCTTTGGTGCGCGGTGTGATCGCCCGCTCGACGGCGGCCGGCTCGAGCAGGAAGTCGCCCGCGCGGATGTCGGCGAACACCGGCACCGCGCCGAGGCGCGTGATCGCCGACGCGGTCGCGAAGAACGAGAACGGGGTCGTGATCACCTCGTCGCCCGGTCCGACGTCGAGCGCCATCAGAGCGATCAGCAGCGCGTCCGATCCCGATGCAACGCCGACCGCGTGCGGCACGCCGACGTAGGCCGCCGCCTCGCGCTCGAAGGCCGCGACGTAGTCGCCAAGCACGTAGCGCTGGCTGCGCAGCACCTCGAGCACCGCGGGTTCGAGCTGGTGCGCGATCGCCGCGTACTGCGCCTTCAGGTCGAGCTGGGGAACCGGCACGTCGCTCACGGCGCCACCCGGTTGCGCAGGACCGCCGGCAGCGTGCGCAGCGCGATCTCGAGATCGAGGCGCAGCGACCAGCGGTCGATGTAGTCGAGGTCGGCCTTGAGGCCCGACAGGAACGGCTGTCCGAGACGGTTGCTCACCTGCCACGACCCGGTGATGCCCGGCTGCATCGAGAAGCGCTTGCGCTGCCACGGCTCGAAGCCGGTGATCTCGCCCGCCAGCATCGGGCGCGGGCCGATCAGGCTCATGTCGCCGAGCAGGACGTTCAGGAGCTGCGGCAGCTCGTCGAGGTCGAGACGGCGCAGCAGGCGCCCGACACGCGTCACGCGGGGATCGCGGCGCAGCTTGAAGATCGGCCCGTCGGCCTCGTTGAGCTCGTGCAGCATCGGGCGCAAGCCTTCGGAGCCCTCGAGCATGCTGCGGAACTTGAGCATCTGGAAGCGGCGCTTGTTGAGTCCGATGCGCTCCTGCACGAAGAACACCGGGCCCGGCGAGTCGAGCTTGATCGCGATCGCGATCAGCAGCCACAGCGGCGACGTCAGGATGACCAGCAGCGGCGCCAGGATCAGGTCGATCGCCATCTTGACCGCGCGCCCCCACGGCCAGTGCTCCTGCGGATTGACCGACAGCAGCCGGTGATCGGCGATCTGCTCGAGCGTCGCCCGCTCGAGCCCCGCCCCGAGCGCGTCGAGCGCCAGGTGGAGGACGACACCCTCGCGGTCACAGGCCTGGATGAGCAGCCCGAGCTCGCGCGCGGAGAACGCGTCGCTGGTGATCGCGACCTCGTCGATCGCCTCGCGGCCGAGGAACTCGGCGAGCGAGCCCAGCATCGGCGCCTCGGTCGCGACACCGTCCTCGAGGATCGTCGTCAGCGGCGCGCGCAGATCGTCTGGCGAGAGCTGCGCGACCACGGTCACGCCGAACGCCGCTTCGTCCGCCAGCACCCGGGCGAGGCCCGCGGTCGCATCGTCGTCGCCGACCAGCAGCACGCGCGCGGCACCGGCGCCCGACACTCGTAGTCGGGCCGCGACCCGCCAGAACGCCAGCCGGACCGCACACAGCAGCGTGAACGCGCCGAAGCCGTACAGGCCGACGAACAGCCGGCTCACGTACGACAGCTTGAACACGAACAGCACCGCGAGCGTGACGACCAGGGCCAGCCCGACCGCAATCGCCACCGCGCGCACGGCGTCGCCCAGACGCGACAGGCTGGTCGAGCCGTAGGCGTCGAGCCGCCACAGAGCGACCAGGGTCGCGATGCTCGTCAGCGCGGCGGGCGCGATGTAGAGCTCGGGATCGTAGAGACGCGTCAGGTCGGCGGGCAGGAGGCTGGTCTTCGCGTAGTACGCGAGCGGAAAGGCGACCAGCAGGAGCAAGCCGTCGGCGATCTGCGTGAGATGACGGAAGTGCGCGGCCGGTCCGGCGCGTGCCACCGCACGCGGACGTCGCGGTGCGGCGCGACCGTTGCCACGCTCGGAGCTCGACTGCACGAATCGGCCCTCGGAGCTCGAGTCCCTACCCACCCCGCCGTGCCTTCCCGCAACCACGGCCATGACGACGCTCGCGTTACCCCAGGCGGCGGGTGCGTGCAACGCTGGGCGCCGATCGAGAGACCCTGTCGGAAGATGTCTGCCGCGCCATGGCGGGTCGCAACGCTGCTTCCTACGACGCCGTCATGGATGCTATCTCTCACCCCGTGGCCGAGCCCAAGCGCAAGGCGACCTACGACGACGTGCTCGCGGCGCCGGAGCACAAGGTAGCCGAGATCCTCGACGGCGAGCTCTTCCTCAGCCCCCGACCGGCGCTGCCACATGTGCAAGCCTCGTCTCGCCTGGGAGTCCAGATCGGCGGGCCCTTCGATCGCGAACCGCGCGATCCGGCTGGACCCGGCGGTTGGCGGATCCTCTACGAGCCCGAGCTGCACCTCGGTGCAGACGTAGTCGTCCCCGACCTCGCCGGCTGGCGGCGCGAGCGCATGCCGCGCATCCCGAACGCACCGTGGACCGAGCTCGCCCCCGACTGGCTCTGCGAGACGCTGTCGCCGTCGACCGCGGCGATCGATCGTGGCCGCAAGCTGCGCATCTACGCACGCGAGGGCGTGCGCCACGTCTGGCTGCTCGATCCGATCGCGTGCACGCTCGAGGTGCTGGCGCTGGACGGACAGCGCTGGGTGGTCGCGGAGAACCACGGCGGCAACGACGTCGTGCGCGCGGAACCCTTCGCAGCGCTCGAGCTCGATTTGAAGCGCCTCTGGCTCGATTGAGCGCGCGCGCCACCGAGAACATGCCTCCCGTGCCATTGCGGCAGGAAGAGGTGCTTCCTACCAGGTCGGCATGGATGCTACCTTCCCCGTGGTGGGCGAGCCCAAGCGCAAGGCGACCTACGACGACGTCCTCGCGGCACCCGAGCACAAGGTCGCCGAGATCCTCGACGGCGAGCTGTTCCTCAGCCCCCGACCGGCGGCCAGGCATGCCCGGGCGTCGTCAATTCTTGGCGGTGAGCTCGTCGAGCCGTTCGATCGCGAGTCCGGCGATCCCGTGCGGCCCGGCGGCTGGTGGATCCTCGACGAGCCCGAGCTGCACCTCGGACATGACGTCGTGGTTCCCGACATCGCCGGCTGGCGGCGCGAGCGAATGGCGCGCATCCCGGACGCGCCCTGGCTCGACCTGGCACCCGACTGGCTCTGCGAGACCCTCTCGCCGTCGACCGCGGCGATCGATCGTGGCCGCAAGCTGCGCATCTACGCACACGAGGGTGTGCGCCACGTCTGGCTGCTCGACCCCATCGCGCGCACGCTCGAGGTGCTCGCGCTCGACGGTGATCGCTGGTCGATCGCGGCGGTGCACAGCGGTTCGGAAGCGGTGCGCGCCGAGCCGTTCGCGGCGATCGATCTCGACTTGGCGCGGCTGTGGATTGATTAAAACGAGGGGGCGCCGCCCCTTCGCTCCACGCGGCAAAGCCGCGCGGAGCCTCACTCCCCCGCTCGCTGGCGCTCGGCCACCGCTGCGCGCGCGGGGTTCCGAGTCTCGAATCGACTGCCTCGTGTCTCTGTCTCTAGCGGACGCGCGCCGCGGCCAGGCGGCGGGCGAGGCTCTCGTAGGCGTCGGTCACCTGCTCCCAGTCGTAGTGCGTGGCGATGCGCGCGCGCGCGGCGGCGCCCTGACGCGCGCGCAGAGCCGGTGCATCCGGGGCCGCGAGCACCTCGCGCAAGCGCCGCGCGAGGTCGGCCGGGTCGTTCTTGCGGTAGTACCAGCCGGCTTCGCCCAGCACCTCGCGATGCTCCGGGATGTCGTTGGCGATCACCGCGAGGCCGGCGGCCATTGCTTCGAGCAGGGCGGGATGGGTGCCGCCGACGTCGGTCGCCTGCACGTAGCAGGCGGCGTGCGCACGCAGCTCGTCGTAGCCCTCGCCGTAGATGCCGCCGGCAAACTTGATCTTGCTGCTCGCGGCGGCGAGCGCGCGCAGCCGCGCCTTGTACTCGTCGGCGTACGGCGCGTCGCCCACCACGACGAGATCGGACTCGACATCCGCCTCGAGAAAGCCGCGGATCACCACGTCGGCGTTGTTCTCGGGCTCGAGCCGGCTGACGTAGAGGACGTAGCCGCCGGGCGCGACGCCGAGTTGCGCGAGCCGGCCGGTCGCCTGCGTCGCCGGCGGGGTCGCACCGTAGGCGATCATCTCGACGTTGTCGACGCCGCGCGCGCGCACGTGCTGCTCGATGACGCGGCAGTCGGCGACCACGACGTCCGTCCAGCGCGGCCCGAGACGAGCTGCGATGCGGTAGAAGCTCCGCCCCGCGAGGCCCCACTTGCGGCGCTCGCTCTCGATGCCGTCGATCGCGAGCGCGGTCCCGATCCCGGCCGCGCGCAAGATCGGCAGCGCGAGGAAGTTGGCGCTGTTGCACACCAAGGCGAAGTCGAAGCGATCGTGTCGCGCGTGCAGGGCGCTGCGCACGGTGTGCACGACGGTCTCGAAGTGCTTCCGCGCCGGAGCCGGCAGCACCACCAGCCGCACGCCGCGATACAGGGTCCCGTCGAGCGCCGGATCGACGTTGCCCGCGCGCCCATAAACCGTCACTGCGTGGCCGCGTGCCGCCAGACGCACCGCGAGGTGCTCGGCGAAGGTCTCGAAGCCGCCGTACGCCGCCGGGATGCCCCGCGTGCCGAGCACGGCGATGCGCAACGTTGCCGCGGGTTCCGATTCCCGACGAGCGGGCGAAGACGGGCCGGGTTCCATGCGCGCGCCGGTCTCGTATCACCGGCGGGTCGCGACGCAACCGCGCGACGAACTTGGCGGCGACGGCCGCGCATCTGGTAGAGCCCTGGCGTGGCACCGGCAGCCGAGCTCAGCCTCGATCAGATCAAGGACGGTCTCGCGCGCCTCAAGTACTTCACCACCACCCGCGTCGAGACCGCGATCTTCCTCGCCGTGCGGCTCGGCAAGCCGCTGCTCGCCGAGGGGCCCGCCGGGGCGGGCAAGACCGAGATCGGCAAGGTGCTGGCGGCGCTGCTCGACACCGAGCTGGTGCGCCTGCAGTGCTACGAGGGGCTCGACGAGGCGCGCGCGCTCTACGAGTGGAACTACCAGAAGCAGCTCCTGCGCATCCAGAACGACCAGGCGGCCAACCACGCCTGGGAGGACGTCTCGGAGCACATCTTCTCGCGCGACTACCTGCTCGAGCGCCCGCTGCTGCGCGCGATCACCGCGCCGCGCCGGATCGTCCTGCTGATCGACGAGATCGACAAGGCCGACGAGGAGTTCGAGGCCTTTCTGCTCGAGGTGCTGAGCGACTTCCAGGTCACCGTTCCCGAGCTCGGCACGGTGCGCACCGAGCACCCGCCGGTGGTCGTGCTGACCTCCAACCGGGCGCGCGAGCTCTCCGAAGCGCTGCGCCGACGCTGCCTGTACGTCTACATCGACTTCCCCGGGCCGACGATCGAGGCCACCATCGTCGCCGAGAAGGTCCCCGGCCTCGACGCGGCGCTCGCCGGTCACGTCGCGCGTTTCGTCGCCGGCCTGCGCAAGCTCGAGCTGCGCAAGGCGCCGTCGATCGCCGAGACGCTCGACTGGGCGCGCGCGCTGGTCGCGCTGGGCGTGAACGAGATCGACCCGGCGGCCGTCCGCGCGACCGAGGGGTTGCTGTTCAAGCACGAGGAGGACGTGCGCAAAGCGCATGGCAAGATCGCTGGTTTGATCGCATCGACGCGGTAGCAGCGACACCCGTCGTGCAGATCCGCCTGATCGAGGAAGCGGAAAGCTCCCGTGTTTGGCTGGGTTGTCGTGGTGCGCCGCTTGCTCTGACGGCTGTCGTGCTCACCCTTCTGATGCCCCTCACCCGTCTCAAGGTTCTGCTGCTCGCGAACGTCGGCCTGCAACTCGCCGACGGCTACGTGACCCTGCTCGGCCTGGGACGAGGCTTCATGGAAGGTAACCCGCTGGTCCGGGCCGCGATCGACGCCATGGGGCCTACCGGCGGTATCATGGTCGTCAAGCTGCTGGCGCTCGGCTTCCTCTACTTCCTCTACCGCCGCCGCCACCATCCGCTGGTCGAGCCCGGGCTCGCGTACGTCGCGGTGGTCTACGCGACCATGGCCGTCCTGCCGTGGTCGATGATGCTCACGGCACAAGCCGGCTGAGCGCGTCGGTCAAGTGTCGAGCAGAGCGCGCGCGGTCTCCTCGAGCGCCTCCTCGAGCGCGTCGATCGTTCTCGTCTGGCGCAGGTTGCTGACCAGGTAGTCGACGCCGGCCGCCGCATAGGCGGCAGCGTCGCGGCGGATCTTCTCCGGGGTCCCGTACAGCGCGCGGTCGCCGGGGCGATCCTCCGCCCGCACCAGGATGCCCTTGCGGACGCTCACCGAGAGCGGTGGCGCGGCACGGCCCGCGGCCGACTCGGCCGCGCGCAGCGCGGCGACCCGTGCCACCGCCTCCTCGGGTGAGACGTCGATCAGGTGCAGACCGTCGCCGAGTGCCAGCGCACGCGCCGCCGCCGCGTCGGAGTTGCCGCCGACCCAGATCGGTGGCCACGGCCGCTGCACCGGCTTGGGGCCGCTGCGCACCGGCGGAAGCCGGTAGTGTCGTCCCTCGAATTCCGCCACGTCGTCGCGCCACAGACGACGGCAGACCTCGAGATACTCGTCGGTGACGCGGCCGCGGTGGCGCGCGTCCTGGCCAAGTGCCGTGAACTCCTCACGCAGCCAGCCCACACCGACGCCGAAGATCACGCGGCCCGCCGAGAGCGCGTCGAGCGTCGCGACGATCTTCGCCGTTACCACCGGGTTGCGGTACGGCATCACGTACACGCTCACGCCGAGGCGGATGTGGCGCGTCGCGCCGGCGAGGAACGCGAGCGTCGTCAGCGGCTCGTAGAAGTGCTCGATGACGCCCATCTCGCCGGGCTTCGGGTCGGGGCTCTTGTCGAACGGGTAGACCGTCTGCACGCCGACCGGCGCGACCAGGTGATCCGCGACCCACAGCGAGTCGACGCCGAGCGACTCGGCGCGGCGCGCGAGCCGCAGCAGGTTGTCCGGGCTCGCGAGCGGTCCGTAGTTCGGCAGCGCGATGCCGAAGCGCATGCGCGTCGTCTCCCCGCTCATCCCACGCCTCCTAGCACCGCGTCGATCAGGCGCGGCAGCGTCGCGCCGAGCGCGCCGTCGAGGCGAGCGTCCGCGATCACGTCGTAGGGCGTCGCCGAGCGCGTCAAGATCAGAACCATGGCCCCGCCCTCCTTCGCGATCTCGACCAGCGACGCGGCCGGCTGCACCTGCAGCGACGAGCCGATCGCGAGCATGCAGTCGGCGGTGCTCGCGAGCCGGATCGACTCCTCGAGGACGTCGCGCGGCAGCGACTGCCCGAACGACACGGTGGCAGGCTTGAGGATCCCGCCGCACGCGTCGCAGCACGGCTCGTGGTCGCCGGCCTCGACGCGCGCGAGCACCGGCTCGATGGACTCCCGCCGGTCGCACTGCAGGCAGACGGCGGCGCGGTTGGTACCGTGCAGCTCGAGCACGTTGCTGCTGCCGGCCGCCTGGTGCAGGCCGTCGATGTTCTGCGTCACCACCGCCGCGAGACGCCCCGCCTGCTCGAGGCGCGCGAGCGCGCGATGCCCGGCGTTCGGCTCCGCCCGCAGCATGACCGGCACGGTGGCGAGCTTGTAACCCCAGTGCTCGCGGCGTGCTTCGGCCGAGCGCACGAAATCGCCGTACTCGATCGGCCGGAAGCGCTCCCAGACGCCGCCGGGGCTGCGGAAGTCGGGGATGCCAGACTCGGTGCTGAGCCCCGCACCGGTGAGCGCGACCGCGCGCCGGCTCGCGCGCAATAGCGCCGCGGCGTGGGCCAGGGTCGCTTCGTCGGTGTCTTCCATGGCGGCTGCGGACGCACGTTGCAGTCGTCGTGCGACTCGTGACAGCTACCACGCGGGACGGGACGAGCGTCAAACGGAGGCGCCAGAACGGACCACCTCAGTGCGGCGCGATCACGCCGGCCAGGAATGCGGCAGCGATCCTCACCACGCTGGTTCTCCTTACCAACGGCGATCGTTGGATCGATAGCTCGTCACGAATAGCCGCTCCTCTGCTCCCTCAGAATCGACCGCGCAGCGTTCGGATCACCTCGGCGTTTCCACCCGCCATGTCGCGGAACGCGCGAGAGATCTGCTCTGTCTGCTCCACGGTTCTCCAGTAGTCCTCAGCCATTGCCGCTGCCCGCCTCCAGTGATCAACGACTGCGGGCGTGGGAAGTGGCGGGCAAAATTCGCGGGCTACAATTTCCCCTGTGGTATTTGGACGGTAGAGCATCGGAAGCATATCGAATGATGGGACCAGTGAAAAAGGTCGACTTGTCAAGAAAAGGCCGGTATTGGTGAAGTGCATATCCGAGTTCGCGATAAGGCCCCCAAACCACCAGAGAAGTCTGAGGTAGTCCGCGTCCTGGACACCGAGCCACCGATCGCGCTCCAGGCGATCGGCAGCGTCTACCCACCGATCGCGTGACCCGTAGTGCGCGGCATCCAGTGGCCGAAGAGACACGAATCCAACTCGGCCGTGCGCACCGATCCGATCAAATCGTGCCACCTCGAGACAGCAACGGGCGCCAGAAAAAACGATCTCGGTCTGGGCGGCAGGTACTCCAGCGCTCAACAGACGCTGCGCAGCCAGGTGCTCCGAGATCAATAGATCGGCCCACCGGCCAGCGAGGGCTGCCGCAGCAAAGTTTCCGTAGCGATCGGCACGATCCTCGGCGCGAATGGTGTCGGGCTGCCGGAGCATCAGCCTTTGAGCGCGCTCAAGCGCTGCGTCACCCAAGACAAAATTTCCAAACAGATCCTCGCCGCGCAACAAAAGTACGATGAGAACTTGATCCGATGACCAGACGGACGGGTCTTCATCGATTCCCAGGTCACCGGCGTACCTCCGAGCGAACGCTCTTCCCATGAAACCCTGCGGACGGAGATCGTCGAGGATCCACGGAATACCCGGAGACAATCCGTCGCGAAATTCTCCCTCGAACCAATCGGGGCGGGGCGCAGAGATCTCAACCCACCAGTTGTCGTCCACGAGGGAAATGGAGGACACCGAAGGCCGAAACCCGCGCGTCTTGTCCAATCTGATAGATCGGCCACTCCGATCCCTGCTGGCCAATGGTTCGGGTGAGTGCATAGCGGGTCGAGCGGGCTCTCCCGATCCGAACAACTCGGCTGCCCAGGCGCGACAAGGCCCGCGAGATCGAAGGCTGGCTCACCCCAACAAAGGCAGCCAGGTCCCGAGCAGACGCTGTGCCGCTCCCCACCGCGCGGCTTCCGGCGAAGGCGGTGGATCAGCGCGATATCCTCGGCCTCGCCAGGGCGCTCACCGTAGGGCTTCCGGCCCTCACAACGCCCCGCAGCGCGCTTCTTCCGGATCCTGGCAGCCTTGAGCTTCGAGACGATGACCGACTTTTCAAACCGCGCCACGGCGCCCAACACCTGGCGGATCAGCGTACGGGTTGGGTCGTCGTCGCTCGCGGTCAGCTCGTTGCCGCCGCAGTGTGGCTAGAGATTTGGCGTCCGGGAAGCGCCCGATCTCGCCCACCCAGGCGTGGATGGTCGTCGCCACCAGGTCGCCCAGCGCGGGGATCGTCTTGAGCCTCGCGATCGCGTCGCTGGCGCCGGCCTTGCGACGCAGGTCGCTGTCCACACGGCGCAGGTCCGTGGCGAGGGCTGCCTCCTGCCGCTGGCGGAGGAGCGTGTCGTGGACGAGGTAGCTCATCGTGCCCACCTCCTGCCAGGCAAGGATCTCTTCCCCTCCGGCAAGCTCCTTGACCAGCGCAGCAAGTGCCGCCGTGGTCGAGCCTACGGGCTCGAGGCCTTCAAGCGCGTCGTGAACGCGCAACGTATGCCGGCTCGAAGAGGAGGGGGCCGATTTGCTCTCCGTCAGGAGCACCTCGGCCATCATGGCGTCTATCCGCCGACTCATGATACGTACGTCGCGTGGAGGATTCGCAGCGATGCGGGTGAGAACGATCGTCGGGATGCTCTCGTGGCTGGCTCTCCTCGTCACTGGCTGCAGCGACGGCGAGCGCGGCGCGACCGGTAGCATCGCGAACGACGCGCCGTGGCCGATGCACGCGATCGACAGCCGCTTTCGCGGCGGCAACGGCATCGGCGCCGCGGACGTCGACGGCGATGGCTTCACCGACTACGTGACCAACTACGAGTTCGATCAACGCTACGAGATCGCGTTCCATCCCGGGTCGGGCGACCACGTGCGCGAGCCCTGGCCGACGACCACGGCGTTCGTTCCGGTCCCGCTCGACAAGCTGGAGGATGGGATCAATCCGGAGAGCGCCGACTTCGGTGACGTGGACGGCGACGGGGCGATCGACGTGGTGGCGGGGCAGGGCTGGGGCGAGCTGCCCACGTGGGAGGGAAGCCAGCCCGGGATTCGCGTCATCTGGGGGCCTGGGGCGGAACGCGCGCGCGACCCTGCCGCCTGGCAGGACGGCGGCCGCATCCCCGCGACGATCGACCGGGGCCACTTCCACTGGGTGCGCACGTACGACGTGAACGGCGACGGTCTCGACGACATCGTCTACGGCGGGCGCGTGCACGGCGGCAGCGCGATCGCGCTCGCCGTTCCGGCGGCCGAGCGTCAGGACCCCGGCAACGGCATGCGCGCCGGTCTCGGTTGGATCGAAGCGCCCGCCGACCCTGCCCGGCGGCGCGATCTTTCGCTGTGGACGGTGCACGCGATCGACCCGGCGCAGTGGAGCGGGCACGGCTTCGCTTTCGCCGACCTCGACGACGACGGTGACGCGGACATCGTGGACGCGAACGCCGACTTCGACACCGAGGAGGAGGACGAGACCATCCACTGGTACGAGAACCCCGGCACCGGCAGCGACGCGCAGCGCCGGCCGTGGCGGTATCACGAGATCGAGCGTCGCAGCGATTTCGACGGCAAGCCCCAGATCGGCGCGGGCGATCTCGACGGCGACGGCGACGTGGACGTCGTCACCGCGACGCGTGAGGAGATCCTCTGGTACCGGAACGCCGGCGGCAGCCCGCCGGCCTTCGAGCGCGTCAACATCGTCAAGGATCCGCGCACGCGCTGGTTCACGCGTCCGATCCGGCTCGTGGACATCGACCAGGACGGACGTCTCGACATCTTCGGCATGCTCGTGCACGAGGATCGTACGATCCCGTACGAGCTCGCGGCCGCCTTCTGGATGGAGTGGCAGGGCGACGCGCCCGGTGCGGAGAACTGGACCACGCACGTCGTCAAGTGGGGCTCGGGCCAGACGATGTTCCTGCCCTCGCTCGGCGAGAAGTGGGATCAGGTCGAGTTCGAGGACGTCGACCGCGACGGCGACCTCGACGTCGTCGCCAACTGCGAGGAGTGGTGGGAGGACGGCGGTCAGGTCGTGCCCTTCTGGGAGAGCTACCGGCAGTCCACGGTCGGCGTGGTGTGGTTCGAGAACCGCATGTTCGAGGAGCCTTACGGCTACGTCGAGCACGACGGCACGGTCGCGATCGAGGCCGAGAACTACACCGGCGTGGGCGACGGCTCATGGCTCGAGCGTGGCGCCAACGCGGGCTACTCGGGGCACGGCTACGTGATCGACCATTTCGCGCTCACGGGGCCGTCGCGCGCCTGGGAAGAGACGCATGGCCTCGAGTACCGCGCCGAGGTCGACGGTGGCACCTACCAGGTCTGGCTGCGTCGCTGGATCCCGTCGCGCTGGGGCACGCTCGGGCGCGGCGGCGCCGCGTCGGATTCGGCGTGGATCGGCGTCGACGGCGTGGTCGTCGGCGCGGCTCCCGAAGGCGGCGGCTTCGACGCGTGGGATTGGCTCCGCGTCGGCGAGGTCACGCTCGACGCGGGCGCGCACACGGTCCAGCTCCGGGTGCGCGAGGGCGGCTTTGCCGTCGACCGCATCGTTCTGACGACGGCGAGCGGGGCCCCGTTGAGCGACTGAGATCCAACCACGCGGCGGCGCCGCACCGCGAGCCGCATCCCGGCGCCGAGCCGGGCGAGCTTCGGGATCCGACGTGGGTGCGTCAAGACGAAACGCAGGATCGCGCGCGGGTTCGGCGTGCCGTCGGCGTGCGACATCGCGAGCAGGTCCGCGTCGACCTCGGGATCGCCCGCCCAGTCGCTGATCGCGCGGAAGACCGACCACGGGATGCCGCCCTTCTCGCTGGCCGCGCCGATGGCAGCGGTCTCCATGTCGACCGCGACGATGCCGCGCCGGACGAAGCCGTCACTTTGCGGGCGTCCCGGGGCGCCGTGCGGGTAGGCGCTGCCCGAAAATCGCCCGCTATGTGAAATAGGCCGTTTGGATTTCCTATCCGCCTCACGTCGCCGCGGCCGAGGCGTTCGAGAAGACCTACGTCGAGTGGTGCGACCGTGCTCCCGAGTTGCTCGAGAAGACGTCGCCACGCGCCCGGGCGCGACGCTAGTGCAGCGACGGCGGTGCACCAGAGCCCACCGGTCCGCTACCGCTGCGAGCGCGCGTAGGCCCGCTCGGCGACCGGCCGGATGTCGGCCGGCAGCGCCGCGATCGCGGCGGCGTAGTCGTCGCGCGGCTCCACGAAGTAGCGTGCCGGGTCGGTGGGCGCGAGCGCCGGCAGCCACGCGGTGTGCAGCGTGAACGGCAGGTCCAGCGCCGGATGTCCGAGCCGGCAGAGCGGGCCACGCGACAGGTCGGCGCCGTCGAAGATCCAGATCTCGTCGCCGCTCGAGCCGGTATCCGGCTGGTCGGAGATCACGCTCACGATCACGTAGCCCGCGCGCGGTCCGCTGCGCCCGCGCGCCGGCGCGAACTGCGGCGACAGCGCGAAGTAGCCCGCGGGGAAGGCATACCCGTCGGCCACTTGGGTGCGGTCGCAGTCGAAGCGGAACAGCGCCCCCGGAATCAGGCCCTGCGGCAACTCTTCGATCGCGATCGTGCGGTACGGATAGTCCTGGAAGGCGTTTGCCACACGGCTGATCAGGTGGCCGGGCGAGAAGCCTGTAGATACCCAGTACAGGCTCTCGTGGCGCTCGCGCGTGAACGTACCGGTGGTCGTCGAGTAGAGCGCGGGGCCCCACGTGTAGATCTCGTCGTGCACCGCGATCGCATCGGTGATCCGCCCGGCCGAGACGTCGAGCTCGTAGCGCCCCATACGCCCGATGTCGGTCGACGACAGCACCTTCTGCACGTCGCGCGGATCGATGCGCTGCGCGGTCCGGTAGAGCGTGTCGGCGCTGGTCATCCAGCCCGACGACGATGCCCCGCAGCCGTGCGCCGCGTGCAGCACGATGCGGCCGCCGGCGTCGTCGTAGTCGACCTGGAAGTGGGCGGCCTCGCGCGGGATCTGGAAGTGCACGGCGCGCGCCCCGCCGGCGCGCCCGAGCTCCGCCTTGGGTACGATGTAGTAGTCCACCTCGGAACGCGAGCGGCCGGGCGAGTAGGGGTCGAGCGAGTTCACGAACGAGGTGTCGCACAGCACGACGTGCTCGCGGGTGATCGCGAGCTGATGCATCGACTGCCGGATCGCGATCGCTGCGCCGGAAGAGTCGACGACCGGGTTGGTCACCACGTCGCCGTCGTTCTCCCAGGTCATCACGCTGGCGAAGGGCTTGCCGCCGAACGCCGTGCCGCCGTACGCGACGCCGTAGAAGCGCCGCTCGTTCGGGTCGAACTGTGGATGGGCGCTGGTGAAGTGGCCGGGGAACAGCGGCTCCGGGCCGAACAGGTCGAGGCCGATCGGCCACTCGCGATTGAAGCCGATCGGGCTCACGATCTCGAGCGTCACGGGGTCGACGAGGTGCGGCCGCCCGGCATCGAAGGTCGCCAGCAGGCGATCCTCCATGGGCAGCAGTGCCGTGTTGACGAAGTTGCGCACGCCGAAGCCGCCGAAGCGGGCGATTCCGGCGTTGCTGAACTCGTACTGGGTTCCTACCGCGGCCTCGTCGACGTAGGAGTCGTCGGTGCGCAGGATGCGGTTCTTCATGCGCACGGCGGCCGGGTCCAGGTCGAAGCGGTACAGCATGCCGACGCCGTTGAACGGCGAGCTCTCGTCAGGGTAGTTGAGCGAGCACACCATGAACGAGTGGCCCTGCAGGTCGCGTGGCAAGCGGCCGGCGAGGACCTCGAGCGTGAGGTCATTCTCCGCGCGCCCGGCCTGCACCAGGGAGTCGGGCCAGCGCGTGGTCGCGACGGGGTCGGGCGCGACGCTGGCGCCGGCGCCATCGCCGCAGCCGAGCAATGAAAGGCCGCTGCTGGCCGCCGCGCCGACGGGCAGGGCCGCGGCTGCGGCACGGAGAAAGCGCCGCCGGCTGAGCAGGCGGCCCTCGAGCTCTGGGTCTGGTCGTGACATGCGTGCTCCCTCCGCTGCGTCAACGCTCGGTTCAGCCGCGCGCGCGGGTCAACGCGCTCTCGCCGATCGCGCGCGCGGCGGCCGGCAACGCCGCGATCGTCGCGCCGTAGTCGTCGTTCGGGTCGATCCAGTAGCTGCGGTCGGGGGCGCGCAACGCTTCGAGCCATGCGGTGTGGATGGTGAACGGAAGATCGAGGGCGGTGTGGCCGAGGCGCGCCATCGGGCCGCGCGCCAGGTCTCTGCCATCGAAGATCCAGAACTCGTCGCCGCTGGTCCCGGGACCCGCTTGATCCGAGATCACGCTCGCGACGACGTAGCCCTCGTTCGGCCCACCGCGACCCCGTGCGGGCGCGAGCTGTGGCGACAGGCAGAGGTAGCCGTCCGGCAGGACGTACGAGTCGGCGACGCGCATCGCCTCGACGTCGAAGCGCAGCAGTGCCGACGGCACGCTCGCGCGCGGCATCGCGTCGAGCGCGATGGTCCGGTTCGGATACCCGGCGTAGGCATCCACCACGCGCGCGACCAGCAGCTCCGGTGCAAAGCCCGACGTCGCCCAGTAGAGGCTGCGGTGCCGATCGACGTGAAAATCGCCGGTGCCGGTCGAGTAGAGGCCGAGGCCGTGCGTCAACGGGTCGTCCGCGACCGCGATGCCATCGCGTACCGTGCCCGAGCGGACGTCGAGCACGTAGCGCCCGAAGAGCCCGATGTCCGCCGCCGAGATGCCCTTGCGCCGATGGCGCGCACCGACGTGCTCGCCGGTCCGCCAGGCGACGTCGTCGGGGCCCACCCAGCTCGTGCTCTGCGCCGAGGTGTGGCTGACGTGCAGGACGATCTGCTCGCCGCGGTCGTCGTGGTCGACGAGGAAGTGGATCGCCTCGCGCGGGATCCGGAAATGCACCGCGCGCGCGCTGCTGCCGCCGAGATCGGCCTTGCGGATCACCCAGAAGTCGGTCGGCTGCGGCGCGGTCGCGGGATCGAGCGGGTCGAGCGAGCTCACGAACGAGGTGTCGTTGATCACCAGGTGCTCGCGCGTCACCGCCATCTGGTGCATCCCGTTCTTGACGCCGAGCGGGGTGCCGTCGGGTGCCAGGATCGTGACGCGGCGGACGGCGCCGGCGCCGTCCCAGATCGCGATCTCGACGAACGGCGCGACGCCGAAGCCCGTCGCGCCGTAGTTCGGACAGTAGAGCAGGCCGTCGCCGGGGTCGTAGACGGGGTGCGCGGAGGTGAACACGGCGGGAAAGAGCTGCTCCGCCAGCAGCCCCGAGCGCCACTCGCGCTGCAGGCCCACCGGCGATACCGCCTCGAGCGTCACCGGATCGACGATCCACGGACGCCCGGCGTCGTAGGTCGCAAGCAGGCGGTCGCCCATCGGCAGCAGTGCGGTGTTGGCGTAGTTGCGCACGCCGAGCCCGCCGAAGCGCGTGATGCCGTAGTTGCGGAAGGCGTAGTCGGTGCCCGCGGCGGCCTGGTCGACGTACCAGTCGTCGGTGCGCAGGATGCGCGACTTGAGCGCGACGCCGCCCGGCTCGAGGTCGAGGCGGAACAGCATCGCCGGCCCGTTCAGGATGCTGCTGTCGTCGTCGAACGGCAGCGCAGTCTGCAGGAAGTGGTGGCCCTGGAGATCGGCGGGCAGACGCCCGGCGAGCAGCGTCAGCGGCAGGTCGAGCTCGGTGCTGCCGATGGATGCCCAGGAGTCGGGTAGCCAGACGGCGCCGGGCGCCGCTGGCGGCGCGACGCTGGTCGCGCCGGCGTCGCCGCAGCCTAGCGCGCCGAGGCCGGCCCAGAGCGCGGCCGCGGCCGGAGCGGTGGCCGCGGCGTGGGCGAGGAACTCTCGTCGCTTCAGCGTGCGTCGCATCGGTGCTCTCCCATCTCCCTTCAGAACTGCCAGGTGAGGCGAAGCTGAGTTTCGGAGCGGCCGCGGTTGAAGCCCGCGAGAGCCCAGGGCTCGTACACCGGCGACTCGGTCGTGTTGACGAAGTAGCGCTGCGCGACGTTCACGATGATGTCGTTGGTCACGTAGTAGTCGACGCTCCAGAAGACGAGCATGGTGAACGAGTTCAGCGGGTCGAGGACGTACGAGATCTGCGGGACGACCGTCCCGCCGCCGTAGAAGGAGGTGGCGGTCAGGGAGTAGAGTAGCTCCCAATCGCGCACGGTGTCGATCGGCTTTCCGTTCGGGCGCAGCGGCGCCAGCGGTGGGCCCGACGGCCCGACGAAGCCGCGCTGCACGCCCGGAATGAAGCGCTCGTTGTCGACGAGGTAATGCCAGAACATCTGCCCGAGCAGAAGCCAGGTCGCGGTGCGGTTGATCGGCTTGATCCACGTCGGCCGGTCGAAGCCGATCATTCCCTTCCACATGTCGCGCCTGGACACGCCGAACAGCGACGTCGGCAGGACGGGCGAGGGCTTGTCGGCGTCGGCGAAGGGGATGCCGAAGTCGTAGATGGTCTCGGTCTTGAACACCGCGTCGGTGAAGTCGCCATCGAAGTAGTTGGCGGAGAAGCCAACGGTGTGGACGTACGGGGCGATGTACTCGGCCGGGAGCATTCCGGCCCCGATCGCCGCGGCGGCGGAGGCCGCATCGGGGTCGGCGCGGAAGATCGCCGCCGGTGTGGCGTCGTCGCCCGCCCAGCGCTGATAGAAGTAGTTGAGCGTCATCTGGACGCCGCCGGCCAGGCCACCCACCCGGATGCCCACCTGGCTGTTCTCGGCCGGGTTGCGCGAATAATCGCCTTGACGAAAGGTGACGCTGCGCTCGGGGCCGTTCGGGAAGATGCCCGCGGTCGGGTCCTGGAACGGAATCGACCACGGCGAGTCCGGCGAGTAGCGGCGCTTCGCCGGGATCCAGTCGCCGGGATTCCAGTAGCCCTCTACGAAGGTCTCGGTGATCGGGCCTGCGTTCGGTAGGTCGTAGATCCCGCGCGCCATCCAGTACGGGATGCGCAGCTGGTCCCAACCGTGCTGCGCTTCGGTCTCCCAGATCAGGTGCCAGGTGAGGTCGAGCGAATTCACCCGGTCGAGCATCCGGAAGAAGTCGGTCTCGCCCCAGATGATCTGCTGCTTGCCGAGCCGCAAATGCAGCGGGATCGCCGCGAGGTCCATGTCCACGTAGGCCTCGCGCAGGTTGTTCTCGTACTTGAGCGCGGTGCGGGCCGCGTGCGACAGGCTGGCGATCGTGCCACCGTCGAGCTTGCCCTGGTTGGTCTCGAGATTGCCGCCCGGGGCCCAGTCGAACACGCTGTCGTAGACCCCCCGGTACAGCAGGTAGAGCGACGAGTCGCGGAGCCAGGGCGTGTCGTACCTGTCCATCAGTCGCCCGTTCGCGAGCCAGTCGTAGTCGAGGACGAGGCGCAGCGTGTTGCGCTGCTGGATGAACTGGAACTTGCCGACGTCGCGCGTGCGGACGAGATTCTGCGCCGACAGATCACCCGAGACCTCGAGGTCGCCGAGCCGGAGCACGGCGTCCGCGCTGCTCGCCTGCAGGACGAGCAGCAGGGCGGTGACGATCGCCGGAAGGCTGCGCGCTTGCCCGCGCCCCCCGCCGCGGCCCGGTCGGCGTGTCGTCACCCGAGCTTCCGCCGACACGCGGACCTTACCGGCCCGCCGCCATCAGGGCGGTGACCGTGAAGGCCCGCTCGTCGTTGCCGTACTTGCCGCCCATGTTGAAGTACCACCCCGGCTCGTCGCGGAACTGCGTTCCGGGGATCGCCGATCGCGACGCGTGCAAAAGCTGCAGGTCGACCATCGTGAAGCCGTAGATGAACGGCAGCTCGGAGTCGTACTCGAGGGCGGCGCCGGGGTTCGGCTTGTGCGCGACGCGGATGTTCTGCACCATCGTCTTCCACAGCTCGCCCCGCGGATCGTAGACGTCGGAGTAGAGTGGCAGGAAGGTCTCCTTGTCGACGTAGATCACGCGCTTCGAGTAGGCGTACCCGGGGAGCTTGGCGCTGCCCTCGACGATGAAGACCGGGCGCATCTCCCAGGCGTCGCAGTAGGTCGCGCCGCCGTCGCGGGTGCACGGCGTCGGCGGCAGGTTCTCGCCGTGCATCGAACCGAGCATCTGTTTCTCGCCGAGCAGGCGCCACTTGAACCACGAGACGTCACCCGAGTAGACGTTGTAGCTGTCGAGATCGATGTCCTGGCCGAAGAGCGCATCCGAGCGCTGCGCACTCGACAGCCGACGCACGCGGCGCAACGACGGCAGGTAGAGCCAGGTGTCGTCCTGCTTCGCCGGATCGGTGTACCGGAAACTGACCAGGCCGGTGCCCTTCAAGTCGAACGGCTCGACGAACGGGTACTGCGCCATCTTCTGGAAGACGCCGTCGGGGTTGGTCGGGATCGTCGGCTTGGGCTCGATCTCGAGCCGACCCGCGTAGCGCAGGAGGCGCAGCCAGTCGATCACGAAGTGGCGCTCGACCTCGAAGGTCGCAGGCTGGACCGACTTCGAGAGGGTACCGCTGGTCGACTCGATCAGATGCAGGCCGAGATCGTCGGTCAGGTTCGGCGTGCGGTTCACGTTGTACATGATCTTGGTGCCGGCCTGCGGGTCGTCGGGGTCGATGCGCGGGAACGGGATGCCGGCGACCCAGCCCTGGATCACGCCGTTGGCGTCGAGCGAGACCTGCGCGGCGTACTTTTCCGTCGCGGCGCGGACGCTGGGGCGCAGCTCGACGCGGCGGTACGGGACGATCTTCATCTCCATGCCGCGTCGTATGAGGACCTCGACGCCGGGCGAGACCAGTCCTGCCACCTGGTCGGCGTTGTCGGGGCCGATCACGTCGCCGGGGCGAACCTCGGCGTGGAGGGGGTGCGGCTGCGCGAGTAGCAGCACGATCAAGGCCGACGCGGTCGCGAGCGAAACCTGGTGAAATCCGTGATGCACGCGCCTCCCTCCTGAGCGAAGCCGCACGAACCTAGTGCAACTTTGCGCATAGGTCAACGCGAAATCGTCGCCTCAGCGGCGGTCGATGGCGGCGAGCAGGCGCGCGAGCGTTCCGTTCAGCGGCGTCGCCACGCCCGCGCGGCGGCCCGCGCGCGTCACCGCGCCGTTGAGCGCGTCGTACTCGAGACCCTAGCCGCGCTCGAGGTCCTAAGCATCGAGGTCCGGAAGTCCGGCAGGGCCCGCCGGCTGTGGTCGATCGAGGCGTCGATGCGGACCGGCACCTGGTGGCCGAGCCCGTGCGCGACGTCGAACGCCTCCCGCATGGTGTCGCGGATCAGCCCCGCGCCCGGGTCCGCCGTCGAGCACCTCACCGATCGACCGCCGCGTGATCGTCGTGACCGCGTTGAAGGCGGCGTTCGAGGCAAGCTTGTCCCACACGACGTTATGGATCCGGGTCGACAGGCGGTGCTCGACGTGCGCGTGCTCGAGCCACGCGGCGAGGCGCTCTGCGCGCGGTGAGCGCGTACCGTCGATCTCGCCGAACACGAGATCGGCGGCACCCGTTCTGCAGCGACAGCACGATCGTCGCGGGGCCGGTGCATGGGCGGAGCAGGTACGCCGCCCGCTCGGAGTCGTACGACTTGACCGCCACCAGTACGAGATCCACGATCCCGCTCGAGCATGGTCCTCGCACACGGCGACCCGGTTGCAGCCCTCGCTGCCGTCGGGCTGGCGCACGCGCAGGCCGTGCGCACCGATCGCGGCGCCGTGCGCGCCGCGGGCGACGACGGCGACGTCGTGCCCCGCGCGCGCCAGCTCGCACGCGTAGTAGCCGCCGGCGCCGACGACCAGCACGCGGGCGGGTGTGATCAGAACTGGACCCTCGGTACCGCCTGTGCGGACTCCGGCACGTCCAAGTACTCGGCCGGCTTGAATCCCATGCAGCCGGCGAAGACCACGGTCGCGATCTGCTTGATCGCGGCGTTGTAGGTCTTGACCTCCTCGTTGTAGCGCCACCGCTCGGTGGCGCGATCACATGCGCGCCGCGCTGGTATGCGACGCGCTCCGCATGGCAATCGCCACGCGCGGTGGGCACGTGACCGACGTCCCGACCGCCTCATCAGTGGTCCGTCTCGCCTCGGTGTGCGCAACCGGCAGCGTGCGTGCACTTCACGTCGTTGCCAGCCGCAAGCCCGCCAGACCCGCCCCCAAACACAGCACCACATACGCAGCCTGGTCGGCCAAGCCGGTTCGGATGCCGGGTCCGAGCAGCCGCGCGGCCAAGCCGTCGAGAAAACCCGGCTCCCCGATCGGAGGGATCGGCGTCAGGCCGCGCAGCGTTCGCTCGAGCTTCGTGAGCATGCAAACGCCATCATTCAGCGCACCGCGAAGGCACGATGTCGTTCGTGCGCCGCGGCAGTGAAGCTCTCGTGACGGGTGGACGACGTACTCCGGAAGGAAACCTTCTTGCTCGCGACTTCGCTCGACGCAGCGCCCCCGAAGGCCTCGCCTCCTTGAAAAGGCTGGGCCGACGGCGATCGCCCCCGAGCCCAGCGCACACCGGTAGCGACTTGCGCGCTACTTGACACGCCGTCTCTTCACGCGCCTGTCAGCTACACGCAAAGTGCACTGGGTATCGTCCTCCTCGATGGAGGATCAACCAAGATGAATTTGACATCGCTCCCGACTTTTTGTCCGGGGATCGCACCAACGAGTCCCTTGTCCATCGATGCGACCCTCGCCTGGCTCATCCTGACGGTCCCGCTCGCGCTCGGCCTGCTGGCGGCCCTCGGTACCGCCGTGCGCGCACTCCTGCGCGAGAACGGCACCGCACGCGGGAGAGGTCGAGCGTCCAATCGCACGCAGTCACCACCGAACCGTCGCACGGCAGCACTCCGCGCATCCTGACTCCCCGACCCACGGAGGCTGATCATGTCGATGCGCGACCCCGTAGACCTGATGGGCGATCCCCTTCTCTTCTCGCACGAGCACCGGCGACGCGACGACTTACCCGAGATCAGATTCTTCGCCGCGATCCTGGAGGACGTTTGCTTCTGCTTGACGCCTACTTCTCTGGTCGACTTCGAGACCCGGATCGCGGCGGTCGCCTGGATCCGCGGCGAGGTCGATTCGATCACGCCGTGCTCGTTTCGAGAGATCTGCGAGATCCTCGATCTCGACCAGGACGCGACCCTCGCCAGACTGCTGGCCTTGGCAAGCGGCGAGACCCTCGAACGCCGGCGGAGGCTCGATACTCTGATCGACGCGACGGATCCCGAAAAGCGCCCGGTCGCGGCCGTTTCGTTGCGGCGCGATCATTCGCTGCACGTCGCGTGACGACGCTCATTCTCGGGACGTGCGATTGACCCTGTGCAGGGCTCGTGTGCGGTGGGTGCGAGCCACCGGCGCTCGTCATCGAATTGACGCGCGCGGGTCACGGCAGGGCCGTCTCGGTTCGATAGGAAGGCTGCAACACCACCGCCTCTCTTCGAGAGGTGGCAGGCTCGTGGGGAGTCTGCACGGACGTAGTGGTCCCAGAGGAGCTTCGAGAGACTGGCCCACCCCAGCCTCTCGGAGCGACCTCGTTCGCGTCGGCGTTGGTTTTCGAGGGCGTGCTGGCGTGGGCGATTCTCGCCACCAGTCTTCCTCCCCTCCGATGCCCCGGACGTATTCCCGGCGCGCAGCAGCGTCAATCCAACGCGCACGACTTCAAAGAGCAGCAACCTCACTCGAGCAGGGCGAGGACTTCGCGCGTGATCACACCCGTCGCAGATCCTCCGGCACCCGACATCGGGTACCGCGCTGCCCGTCGTGAGACTGTCAACATCGTGACCGACTCTCTTTACTGGAGTTTGCTAGCCGTCGGCGCGCTTGCCGGCCTTGCTTCGTTCACCGCGGCCGGGGCGGCGAGCACCGGGCTCGCCGATTCGCCCTGGCCGGTCTACGCGCACGATGCGCAGCACACCGGTCGTAGCCAGTACGACGGGCCGACGAATCCGCGCATCCTGTGGAAGTACCGTGGCGATCACCGGCTGTTCAGCACGCCGTCGATTGGTGCCGACGGCACGATCTACCCGGGCCACGGCCGCAACCCGCTGTGCGCGCTCGACCCTTCCGACGGCCGCGAGATCTGGTGCACGACCGAGAACAACGGGACCTCGGCCGACCGCTCGTCACCAGCGGTGGCGGCGAACGGCACCATCTACATGGGTGGTCGAGACAACGACCTCTGGGCGGTCAGCCCGGACGGCGTCGTGCAGTGGACGTTCCACGTGCCGACCGACGGCGATGTCACGACCTCGCCGATGATCGGCGTCGACGGCACGATCTACATGGGATCGGACTCGCTGAGCGCTGGCTACTTCTACGCCATGACGCCCGGGCCGGTGGCGTCGGTGCGCTGGCTGAACGTCCTCGGCCTCGGCGTGCGCAACGTCGCACCGGCGCTGAACCACGACGGCTCCATCGCGTCTACGTCACCAGCGCCGGGCACACGCTGCACGCCCTCGATGCGAGCAGCGGGATCGAGATCTGGCGTCGCAAGCTCGAGCGCCGGCCGAACGCGCAACGCGGGCCGAACTACACACCCGTGGTCGGCCTCGATGGCACGCTCTACCTCGTCGCCGCACGCGGCGCGGACGGGGTGGTGATGGCGGTCACACCGAGCGGAACGCTCGAGTGGTCGGTGGACCTCGTCGGGCGCATGGTCAACACCGCCCCCGTGGTGGACGCGTCCGGGGTCGTCTACGTCGCCGCCTGGGACGAGCTGGACGCTTTCACCCCGCACGGCAACGGCCGCGGTGCTGGCCAGATCCGCTGGCAGCTCGCGTTCGCGAAACGCGTGTTCGACTCGGGCCCGATCATCAGCGGCCCGGGACGCATCTTGATCGGCTCGCGCGATCGGTACCTCTACGCGCTCGGCGATTGATCGAGCCGTCCGGAGTCTACCGCCGCGGCTCCGCGCCATCGGTGTCGCGACTTCATGCCGGGGCCAGGCAGTCGACGAATCGGCGCAGCTCCTCGACTGTCAGCTGCCGGAAACGGTACGTCAGGAGTCGAGCCAGTTGCGTGTTGTTCAGACCGAGAGACGTTGCCGCGGCATCCCACGATAGGTGTGCGCGCGCGATCCTCCGAGAAAGGTCGAGCACGAGCCGTGTCTTCTCGATCATCTCGCTTTTGATTCTGTTTCGTCCCATGCCTACGAGCGTACAGGCGTGCGGTTCTCTGGTCTGTAGCTCTCGCCACTCGCTCTGTCGTCCTTTGGGCGGGGCCGGCGATACTGGAATCTGATGGTTGCGCTGGCGACAACGCGTGAAGCTTTGATAACGTCGTGCCGATGCTTCGCAGCGCCGCCCGGCTCGTGTCCCCGGTACTGCTCCTCGCCGCCCTCGCCAGCTGCGACGATGCGCCGAACACCTACTGCCGCGACGGACAGTCACCGTGGCTGACGGACGCTCGCATCGTCGTCCAGGGAAATGGCGTCGATAACGAGGACTGCCGCAGCGACGGCTGTCGACACAACGAGAACACAGACCTGATTCGGTGGCGCGGCGACGTCTACCTCGTGCACCGCACCGCGCGCAGCCAGATCCTCGGTCCGAACAGCTCGCTGCAGGTGCTGCGCTCCAGCGACGAGGGCACGTCTTTCACCCGCACGGCCGTCATCCCGGCGCCGTTGGACCGCGACATCCGCGATCCCGTCTTCTACGAGGTGAACGGCGCGCTGTTCATCAAAGCGATCACCCGAATCCCCGGGTTCACTCAGCGCGACACCGGCGTCGAGAGCGAGAGCGTCGCGTTTCGTAGCACGGATGCGATCGGGTGGACGTCGCTCGGCAAGATCGGCCCGACGCGCTGGGGCTTCTGGCGCGTGACAAGCAACGCGGGAAAGTACTACTCGGCCGCTTACCAGGACGGCGACCTGAGCGTCGTGCTCTACGAATCCCTGGACGGAGTGAGCTGGGCTGCCGGCACGACGATCTACGCCGTCGCCGACGACACACCGCTGGAGACGGAGTTGGTCTTCACGCCCGGTGGCTGGCTCCTCGCCCTGGTGCGGCTCGATGGGACGGACGAGGAGCTTCTCGGATCGCGCGGCCGGCTGCGCACCAAGGTCTGCTGGGCCACGCCGCCCTACTCCTCGTTCGACTGCTCGCGCCAGATCGACGGCGAGCGACTTGACGGTCCGGTCTCGTTCTGGAACGACGGTCGCCTGTTCGTCATCGCGCGCCGCCACCTGCAGCCTACCGAGCGCAAGCGCACCGCCCTCTTCGAGCTGCGCGGCGACCTCGCCGGCGGTGATCTGGAGATTGTCCACTGGGGCGACTTCCCGTCCGCGGGCGACACGGCCTACGCCGGCGTTGTCGCGCTCGGAGCGCCCGGCCGCCATCTGGTTTCGTACTACTCGAGCGACGTCGTAGCCGATCCGCCATGGACGGAAGGGTTCTTCGGACCGTCCGACATCTGGTTGGCCGACGTGGACCTTTCCGAGCTGCCAGCCTCTCCGCCGGGTGCACTCTGCGCGGTGCCCGAGCCGCCGCCGCCGATGAACGGCGGCGCGTGCGAGGACCTGCCACGCGACCCAGCTTCGATCTGCGGACAACCCTGCGATCTGGGCAACGAGATCGGCGTGGGCCAGTACTGTACCGAGGCCTCGGATTGCCGCGAGCCGGCGTCGGTCTGCAGCGTGCTGCTGAACGACCTGTCACCGTACCGCAGCTACGTCTGCACGCTTCAGTGCGACCCAGCCGCGAGCGTCGAATGTGGACTCGACGCGCGGTGCGCCTGCGTACCGCTGACGGCCGGCGGTACGATCTGCGGTTGCGTACCCGACGCGTGCGCCGAGCGCCTGCCCCCTACGTGAGCGGCTCGTTGTCATCAAGTACACCGACGAGGGGCGCGGCACCCTGGTGCTGACGCCGGGTGCGGCCGGCAAGGCAAAGGTTCCATCTTCGTGCTCGTGCAGCGAGACGCGCTGCCGTCGCAGTCGCCGGTTGTCTTCGATGTCGTCGATGAGGTGCAGGGCCTTTACGCCACCGTCAGGTTGTGGCTGACGCGGCGGGATCGTCCCGCCAGCTCCGTCAAATGGGGGGGGCGAGGTCGTAGGTCACCTGCAGGCCTGCGACCTGCAGGAACTGGCCGCCCTGGGCGGGCAGGCTCGCCGCCGAGCGCTCGAGGGTCTGCTTCAGCTCGGCCGGCGTCACGTCCGACACCACAACCATCGTGTTGTCGAAGGGCAGCATGTTGATCAGGTCCAGCCGCGAGATGACCCCGACCTGGCCGTTGCCCGGCAGGAAGTTGCCGCCGCTGTCGCGGATGCCGCCGCCGTTCTGGATCGCGATCACCGTCGCGTCGCGCGGTGGCAGGCCCACGTTGCCGGCGTAGCGGTCATAGGTGTCGAGCCACGCGTCGGTGACCAGGTTGCCGGCGTTCGCCTGGCGCGCGCGCACGCCCGGCCGGCTGCGGTCGAAGACGACCTCGGTTGCCGCGACCGGGGAGGCGGCGAGGGTCGCGAGGCAGCTCAGTACGGGCGTCTGCACCTCGGCGAGCAGCGCCGGATCGGCAGCGACGGCGTCCGCCGGCGGGGTGCCGCCGGTCGCGACGACGACCCGCTTCGGCCCACCCCCCTGGACGGTCGCGATGCCGTCGGCATCGAATGCGAGGTCGAGCCGGCCGACGTACTTGTAGTTGCCGTTGGTGGTGACGAGCGGGACGGAGTTGGCGTCGGCGTCGGGCACCAGGCGCGGGTAGGGCCCGACGATTGGGTTCGTGCCCATACCGTCGCCGGGGATCAGGAGATCGCCGCCGTTCGCGAGCAGCTCGTCGCCGCCGCCCGCGACCGCCGCGTCCAGATCGCGCAGTAGCGCAATCATCTGGACGTCGTTGGCGATGTCCTGGAGGTGGCTGACCACCACGATCTTGCCGATGCCGAGGCTCGTCAGGCGGTCGATCTCCGTCTGCACGATTGCCGCCGTGGCGGGAATGTCCAGTGACGTGACGACGACGTTGCGCGGCGAGGAGATCGTTGGCAGGAGCGGGGTCGTCGCGCCGACGATGCCGATGCGTGCGGTCGTGGTCGGATCGATGATTACCGCCGAGCGGGCGACGACCTTGCCGTCCGTGACGTCGCCGACGATGAGGCCGTCTGCGTCAAGCAGGTCCGCCCACGTCGGCTCGCCGGTGAAGTCCAGGTTCGCCGAGAGGAACGGCTGCATGAGGCCGCCCGTACCCTCGAACTCGCGCACGAAGCGCTCGAGGAACGTGGGCGTGAAGTCGAACTCGTGGTTGCCGAAGACGTGCGCGTCGTAGGCGATGCGGCGCTGCGCAATGGCGTCGTAGACCGGCCCGGTCGCGTCCTGCGGATTCGAGCAGGTGAGCGTCGCGCCCGCGAGGAAGGCGTCGCCGGCGTAGACGTTCACCACCGAGCTACCCGCATCACGGGCGCTGCGGATCTCGCGATCGGTCACCGTCTTGAAGGCGGCCACGCTGCCGAACGTCGTCGTGATGCCGCTCACGTTGATCGTGGCGGGAAGCAGGGTCGATTCGCCGTCGTTGTTGTGCAGCAGCGTCAACGCCGAGGCGCCGTCCGCCGGAGCCGTCGCGAACAGGGCGACGGTGCCGCTGACCTCGTTTGCCACGGCCAGCATCGGGCCGCCGCTCGGACCAGTCGCGACGAAGCTCATGCCCTCGGGGCCGGAATCTGGACCGACGGAGGAGCCGCCGAAGTCGCGCGTCACGAGGTACTGCACGAGGACGGGCGCCGTCGGCGTGGTGACGTCGACGACGACCACTCCGCCCTGGCGCTCGAGCCCGACGAAGGCGTACGTGCGCCCGTCGACGACGCCGATCGTGGCGCCCTCGGGCTCGGGGCCCTTGTTGTCCGAGCGCGAATCGAACCCGCCGTTGCCGTCGTTCGACTTGTTGAAGTCGCCGGGGAACACGCGGGCCGTCAAGCGCTCCAGCAGGTCGCCCGAATCCCAGACCTGCTCGGCGCTCGTGTCCCAGATCGAGAACGAGCGCGCACCGAACGCATAAAGGCTCGTCTGGCCGCTCGACCCGCCGGGCGTGGCGGAGGTGACCGTCAGCCTGCCCAGCTGGGCACTGCTCGACGCCGCCGGGATCGCCGTCGTGTCGGCGACGTCGGCGGCGCGCTCCTCCTCGGCAAAGCCTTCGTAGTCGCGCGCGTCGCCCTCGTTGGCCGTCAGGAGGTAGGTCTTGCCGCCGACGCTGAACGTTGCCACCTGGTCCGGCTGGTACATGCCGTAGACGTGTTCCCAGGTCCGGATGTTGATCGCACCGTTGTTGCCCGTACCGCTGTCGCGGTCGCTCGGATCGAGCGCCGACAGGCCGTGGTCCTTGACGCCGAGGGCGACGATCTTGCGGATCTGCCCGCTCGGCAGGGCGAGGATCGCGATCGCGTTGTTCTCCTGCAGCGTCACGAAGGCCATCTTGCCGTCGGGTGAGACCGCGATGTACTCCGGCTCGAGATCCTGCGCGACGCTCGCCCCCGGGCCGAAGATGCGCACGCCGTCCGGCAGCTCGGCGTTGCGTCGTCCGCCCGCGTTGAAGGCGCGGAAGTCGATCGTGCGGCTCTGTAGCGGGGGCTTGCGCGGCGTCGTCCTCTTGGCGAGCTCCCGCGGGATCGTGACGATGCTCACCGAGCCCTCGGGATCGGTCGAATCCGGCTGTCCGTAGCTGTTCGGCTCGCCCTCGTTGGCGACCAGGAGCCGCCTGCCGCTGGGCGTGAAGACGACCGCGTCGGGGCCGGCGCCGGTCGGCGCGGTCGCGACGACGTCGCCGTCGAGGTCGAGCAGAAGCACCTTGCCGGGGTCGGTCTCGAGCTCGGCCTGCACGGCGACGGCCACCAGACCTTCGCCGGCGGCGACGCTCGTGACCTCCGAGCCGTACGAGCTCAGATCCACGCGGCGCAGCAGCGCCGGAGCCGCCGGGTTCGACACGTCGACCACATCGACCGCGGCCGCGGTGGCGTTCGACACGAACATCCGGTTGCCCTGCAGCGCGACGGTCTCGGCGCTGGTGCCGGAAAGGCCGGTCGCGTAGCGGCCGACGAAGGCGAACGCCGTCGCGGGGGCAGCGATCACGTTCCCGAGCGGCCGTGCGTGATCGGAGGCCGCTGCTCGCGCGGTAACGCCGGAGACGACGGCGGCTGCGAGTGCGAGGCAGCAGAGGGCGCCTAAGACGCGCCCGGTGACGTCACGCCGCGCAAATCTCTTTCGATCCATGAAATCACTTCCCCTTTGGCTTTACCCATGCGCCGGATGCATGCTGTGCAAGATGTACAGTCGAGGGGTGGAGGGTCGGTGACGTCGCGATGACAGCGCCGTGAAAGGAAGTGTCGCTTCGCGAACTGCGTACGAGCCGAAACAGCATCGCGACCGTCTCGCGCGCGCTCCTGCGGCCGGCACTTCACCACCGGCGGCTATGAGACTACGGCAGCGGCGTGAGACAAGTTCACGCTGCCTCGAGTGCGGCTCGAGGCGGGCCACCGACGACAATCGATGAAGGTGCTCGTGCTGCGCGACGTGCTCGACGTACCGGCGCGCGAGGTGGGCGCGGCACTCGGCACCAGCGAGGAGAACGTGCGCATCGTGCACCACCGCGCACGCCGCGCCCTCGCGACGTACGACGGCTCGCGCCGCGTCCCCGACGCCGCGCACGCCGCTCGTCGGAAGGGCGCCGATTGCCCGCCTCCTCCTGCAGGCCGCCCTGTCGCGCCGCGCCGGCGGGCCGCGCGTCGCGGTGCGGCAGGTGAACGGCCTGCCCGCGATCGTCATCGATCTCGAGCGCCCGGTCCACCGCCAGGCACCGCGCACCCTGCTGCGCTGCGAGGTCGATCCCGACGGCCGGATCCGCGAGGTGCACGTCGTGCTCGCGCCGGTGAAGCTCGGGGCCGTGCGTGGCGTAGCGGCTGACGCACCGCTGGCGCCACGTGAGCGACGGCCTTTGGTGGTTTCACCAGGTGCACCACTCGAGCCCGCGCCTCGACTGGCTCGCGAGGCCTTGCCCTGTGGGACCGCTGGGCGCGTTCCGCCCGGAAATTTACAATCAGTCTTGACTGTTTGTTTCGTTGGGGATCCGACGGTCGTCATGCCGAGCCGAGCCGCGACGACCGCCGCCCCTCGACGCCGCATCCAGGAAGAGCGCAGCGCCGCCACCCAGGCGCGCCTGCTCGACACCGCCGTCGCTTGCCTGGTCGAGCTTGGTTACGGCGCCACCACGACCACCGTGGTCGCCGATCGGGCGGGCGTCTCGCGCGGCGCGCAGCTGCACCACTATGCGACCCGCGCGCAGCTCGTCGGCGCGGCCGTCCAGCACGTGTTCACGGGGCTGACCGAGGACTACCAGCAGGGCTTCGCCCGCGTCGCGACGAGCCCGGACCGGGTGCGCGGCGCGATCGAGTTGCTGTGGTCGATGTTCCTGCAGCCCCGGCATCTCGCGGCGCTCGACCTCTATCTGGCGGCGCGCACCGATGCCGAGCTGCGCGCCGTGCTGGCGCCGATCGCGGCCCGCCATCGCGACAACGTGCTGGCGCTGGCGCGTGCCTACTTCCCCCAGGCGGCCGTGTCGAACCCAAGCTTCGACGCCACGAGCGACCTCATCCTGAACACCATGCTCGGCATGGTCCTGACGCGCGGCCTGTACGGCGAGCGCGCCGCCGACGCGGCCGTGCTGGCCGAGATCGAGCGCCTGGCGCGCCAGCTCACCACCCCGCTCGAGGGCGCGCCTCGCAAAGCGACCGTACGACGCCTCGCCGCCGTCGATCACGACAGGAGAGGCTGAGCCATGGAATCGTCGACGCTCATCCTGTTCGCGGTGCCCGTGTTCATCGCCTGCATGCTGCTCGAGGCCTGGGCCGGCCGGCACGGCTGGCGCGTCCTCTACACGGGCCGGGACACGCGCGCGAGCTTGACGATGGGGATCGGCAGCGTGCTCATCAACGCCGCGATCGGAGCCGCAGTTCGAGCCTGCTCTACCAGTTCTGGATCCACACCGAGGCGATCGGCCGCATGGGCCTGCTCGAGCTGGTGCTCAACACGCCGAGCCACCACCGCGTGCACCACGCAACCAACCCGCGCTACCTCGACGCCAACTACGCCGGCGTGCTGATCGTCTGGGACCGCCTGTTCGGCAGCTTCACGCCCGAGCTCGCTGAGGAGCCCGTGCGCTACGGCCTCGTCAAGAACATCTCGACCTACAACCCGCTGCGCATCGCCTGCCACGAGTGGCTGGCGATCGCGCGCGATCTGCGCGGCGCGCGCTCGGCACGCGAGCGCCTGAGCTATCTGTTCGGGCCGCCGGGCTGGAGCCCGGACGGCTCGCGGCAGACGAGCAAGATGATCCGGGCGCGCTGGCGCGCGCAGCAGGCGGCGACCGGCACCAGCGCACCTGCCGTGGCCGCCTGACCGGTCATCGGGCACGCGGCGCGACTCGGTCCGCGGCGCGATACGGCGACTTCGCCGTATCGCGCTGATATATCGCACGCGAAAGAGCGTCCTGGAGAGGCGGCGGACGTCGCCATCAGGCCCAGGAATTCGGCTCCTGGCGCAGCGTCGAGCGTGGCACCGCCCTTGCTCTAGCGACCCACGACGACGCGACTTCCGCGTCGACGGAAGCAGGAGCAGAACGATGAACTCTTCGACGACGACGCACGACGGGAACCATCCCCACGCGCCTGGCGCGCGCACCATGAGCCGCGCGCTCGCCGCGAGCGCCGTCGCGCTGGCGGTGATCGCGGTCAACCTGATGCAGGCGTGCGTGTACCGCCCGCCCGCGTCGCTCGACAGCCCGGAGAACGTCTACGCCATCATCGACTCAGCACCCTACGTCGAGGCGACGGTGCGCGAGCGCGAGGTCGTCGTCGACGACCCCGGCAAGCTGCACGTCGAGCACGGCCGGAGCTGCGCCGAGGCGCGCGAGGCGGCCTCGGAGGACTACATCGGCATGCGGATCACCGAGAGCATCGAGCTGCCGGCCGGCTACACCGGCACCGTGTACCAGAACGGGTATGACCTCGAGTACCTGAGCAAGGACCACCACGTTGTCGGACTGGGGTCGGCGATCTACAACATCCACACGCTGAACAACATCCTGTTCTGGGACGCCGGCGGCGTGATCAGCGACCGCAACGGCGATGACTCCTACCGCTGGTGCTATGCCTACACGGTCGTCGCGTGGCCGGAGGTGACGCGCGCTCCGGGCGGGGCGGTCCGGTTCTTCGACCGTCTGGACATCGCGGTCACCCACGCGGATCAGCACGCGTCGCTGATCTACACCGATCTCGGCAGCGGCGGCGTGCACAGGATCAAGGGCGTGTACCAGTCTCCCGACGTCAAGCCGAAGGCGGTCCTGCTGGCGGGCTTCGCGACGAGCTTCACGGACGACGACCACCACGTGCTGCAGTTCGGCTTCGATCTGGGTACGCCGAAGATACGGAACCGGAAGGTCAAGTGGCGCTCCGACGTCGCATTCAAGGACAACGACACGCGCGAGTTCCGCTCCGCCGAGATCGTGTCGGTGCTCGGCGGCCAGAGCGTCTACCTGTTCCAGCCGCAGACGGTGACCCGCCTGCCCGGCACCGAGGGAGCAGGTGCCGTCAACAACCACCTGCGCCTGCAGGCGCGCAGCCCGCGTAGCTGCGGCGCAGCGCTGGGCACCCCGGCACTGAAGCGCGAGGAGTTCGTCGTGCAGACGCCGCCGTACACTTGGGCGATGCCGATGCTGACCGGCTGGGACCTGGCCGAGACCTGCGGCGACGAGCACAAGCGGCGCATCGGAGCGTGGATCGAGGACTTCAGCTACCAGCGCCTGCCCGGCGACTCGTTCGGCACGCTGCGCTACACCGTCCGCAGCGCATTCGGCGACAAGGACCCGTTCGGCTTCGGCGACCGCCTGCAGGTCGACGTGCTCGGGATCAAGCCAGTGCTCCAGCTGATCGACGGCATCATCGATCAGATCGGCGGCGACCTGGTGAGTACACCGCCGACCAACCCCCTGCCGCCCTCGCGCGGCGGCACCGGCACGGGACCGCTCCAGTTCTGAGCCGTCGCGGCTCGCATCGCAGGAGGCACGGGGGAACGCCGCAAGCGTTCCCCCGTGCCTCCTGCCGGTGATGCGGCCAGCCGACCCTGAAGCCATCGGCGGGTAGCCGTCAGCGATGCTGATAGCGCCTGGGGGAGCTCAGCGCGGGCCAGGACGCATTACGGTGACGCGCCAAGCGCTGTTCCTCGAGGATCGTCGGCGGCAAGGTGAGCGAGGACGAACAGCGCAAGTTGACTGCCGAGCAAGCAATCTCGTCGCAGAGCATGCGATCTATCGGCTGGCGATCATCTTGAAGGCCACGCTCGTGACGGGGCGCTCGACGTCAACGGCGGGCACTTCGGCCACAGCCGTCGCGGAAACCGATCTCGCGGAATCGGTCCGGGAATACGCCGGTACAAGCACGGAGTAGGGAAGTGCTACCGCCACGACGAGGAGGAACGCGACCACGGCGAGGACGACGCGCGCTCGCAGACGCTCGGCCAGCGGGCCGAGCGCACCCAGGCTGAGAACGGTCGCGACCGGAGCGAGCACGGGGAACAGGTAGCGCCCCTGGTACCAGGAGCCGTCGAACCTCTGGACCGCCGCGGGTCCCCGCGCTCCGACTACCACGGCGGCGAGCGCGATCGCGAGCAGCACGGTCGCGGCACCAAAGACGGTCGACACGGCGCGCCCGACGTGAATTGCGAGCGCGACACCGCGAAACGGGAACGACTCGTCGTTGCCGTGCAGCGCGACGTTGACGTCGTCGCCGCCGGTGCCGGCGATCCGCGCCTGGCGGTTGAAGCGGAACCGACCGCTCGGATCGTCGAGATCGACCCAGGCGATCGCCGCCGCCAGGATCGCGTAGTAGAGCGGCGGCTGGTGCGCTTCGCCGGCGTCGGCGGCGTCGGGAACGGGGAGCGCCCGGTGGCGCACGACGTGCTCGGCGAAGCCGAAGTGTGCGAACTCGTCCGGCGCCTCCCATGGCGGCGTCAGCACGTTGTACGTCGTCGCGAGCGCGACGAACGCGACGACCAGTACCGCAGGGAGGGCGCGTCGATGCGGCGAGGCGACGGACGCGGGCATACGCCGGCAAGAGACGACGTCCCCGCGCCTCGCTTTCAGCGTCGCGAGCGGAAATCGGAGGGAAGCACGATTTTGCGACCCGATGACAGAAAGGCCTCCGAGAGGCGTCGATGGGAGCCGTGACGTCCGCCGACTTGCGACCTCGCCGGCGGCGCCTGCTAGATGCCGGTATCCTGTCGGTTGCGATCGCCCTCCGGCTGCTGCTCGCGCTCGTCAACTATGAATCGAACGACGACCATCTCGCGGTCGCGCAGTTCATCGCCGAGCACCGCCGGATTCCCGGCTTGCACGACGTGAGCCAAGGCGTCCAGCCCAAGCTCTATCACTCCACCGTCGCCTCGTTGTAGAACGCGCTCGACGTTCCGGCTGGACCGCTTCGCCGCACGGTCGCGCAGCTCGCGAGCTGTGCCGCGGGCATCGGAACGCTGCTCCTCGCCCGCTGGTTCCTGCGCTCGGTGCGCGCGACGGAGCAGGCGCGTCGGGTCGCCTTCGTCGTCGCCCTGAACCCGAGTCTGATCGGAATCGGAGCCCAGGCGACGAACGATTCTTTCGTGATCTTCTTCGTCTCGCTCGCGCTCTTTGCGGGCGAGCGCTTCTTCGCGCATCCGTCCGCGGCGCGCTGGTCGCTCCTGACCACCGCATCGGCGCTCGCCCCGCTCGCGAAGGGCAATGGCCTCGTGGTCCTTCCGGCGGTAGCGGCCGCGTTCCTGGCTTCGCTCCTCGCGGCGCGGCGTGGCCTAGATCGACAGCCGCGCCGGCTCGTCTCCCCGTTCGTCGGCTGGGCCGTCGTCGTCGCGATCGCGCTCGGTGCCTTCTTCCCGTTCGGCGATCACTACCGGCTGTTCAGCCTGCCGTTCGACGATCGAGCAGACGCCAGCGGCATGCGCGCCGCCCGGGATGCGTTCGTCGTCCGGCCCGGCGTTCGCTCGATCCCCGACGCTCTGCTCACGTTCCGCGTCGTCGATCTGCTCCAGCACCCGACGATCGACAACGGGGTCGCGCCGATCCCATTGAGCCGCACGTCGCTCTGGTCGACGCTCTACGGGCGCTTTCATTTCTCGCGCTACGCCTCGTGGCCACCCTCGTGGCAATCGAAGAGCGGCGCGGTCGAAGCTGTCGGGCGCATCGCCTTCGTACTCGGCCTGCCGGCGGCCGCGCTGCTCGGCGCGACGATCGTCGGTCGCGCCGGCACGTGGCTGCCGACCGCCGCCCGGCAGTCCCGAGCGGCCCTGCCGTCGCCGGCGACGACGCTAGTGGATGTGGCGGTCGCCGGCTACCTCGCATTCATCGTGGCGTTCGCACTCGCGTAACGTGACTTCTCGTTCATGAAAGACATCTTTGTCCTGCCTGCCGTCCTCGCCTTTGCGGCTCTGTTCGCGCAGGCGCTGTCCACTCTCGGGCAGTCGGCACGCGGTCGTGGGCTCGCGCGACTCGTCACCGCGGCGACGGCCTTGCTGGCCGTCGCCTACCTGGTCGACGTGGCCGCCCTTGCATGGCAGCTCGTACCGGAGGACTGGGTCGAAGGGCGGTAGGGTTCCGCCGCGCGTTCGCGACCGCCACTCAGCGAGCGGTGTAGCTCGCGCCCGCGATGCGCGCGTTACCCACCACGGAACGGACTGTTCCGTACGACGGAACGACGCCGCCCGTCGTGAGACACGAAGGCCATCAGTACGACGGGACGGACGTCGATCTCGTCACGGTCGTCGCCGGCGCGTCGAGGGTACTCGTCGTAGGAGCGAGGCACGTGTCGTCCCATGCAGACGTGGGATTCGTCCTCGTCCGTGCCGCGGGCGAGCGCGGCTGGGTCGAGGGCGAGCTTCCAGCTGGCACCGATGCGATCACCGGGGTGGCGTTCGCGCCCACGCGCTGACGGGTATTCGCGAACCACGGTCGAATGCCCGATCTGGATCAGCGGCGAAGCGACGACGCCCCAAAGCGTCGGCTGAATTGCGAGCCCGCATCCACGTGATGCACGTCGTCATCAACACTACCCATCGGCGCGGACGCTTGACAGGCTCGCTCCAGCGACGCACGGAGGACGTGCCATGGGCTCCCAGCGCCGTTTCCGCTTCGTCCTGCCGCTGCTCGTCTTCGCGGTGCTGCTGCTCGGCATCGAGGCGGGCGTGCGTTTCCGTCTGCCGCACTACGCGAGCCGCGACTTCTTCCTCACCCTGTTCGGCGACCCGCCGGACGGCACGCCTAAGGACCAGCAGCCGCTGTTCGCGGGCGACCCGATGCTGTTCTGGCGGCTGCGGCCGAACGTCGAGCGCGCCATCTGGGATTTCACCGTGGTCTCGACCAACGCGCAGGGGCTACGCCACGACCGGCCGATCGAGGCGAAGCCGCCCGGCAGGTTCCGCATCGTCTGCGTCGGCGACTCGGTGACCTTCGGCTTCCGCGTTCCCCTGGTCTTCCCCGACACCCCCGACCAGTGGGACCGCACGGACGCGCCCTACCCCGCCCGTCTCGAGCGCCTGCTGCGCGAGCTGTACCCGGACCGCGACGTCGAGGTGATCGCGCTCGCGGTGCCCGGCTACAGCTCCTACCAGGGGCGGATCCTGCTCGAGCAGAGCATCGACTGGCTCGAGCCCGACGTGGTCGTGATCTGCTTCGGCTTCAACGATGTCGCGCGCAAGCACTTCCCCGACAAGGACGTGATGTCGCGCGACCGCGTCGCCACCACGCTGCGCGCCGTGCTGAGCTCGAGCCAGGCGCTGCTACACACCTGGCGCTGGTGGACGTCGCGACCGGGGCCGAAGGTCGAGCTACCGGCGCCGGGGCCGCGCGTGTCGCGCGAGGACTACCTCGCCAACGTGCTCGCCATGATGGAGCTCGCGCGCACCAATGGAGCCGCGGTGCTGGTCGTCGGTCCGGTGTACCGCGACCGCAAGACCAACCCGCCCGAAGCGCTGCAGATGGGACTCTACCGCTCGACTTTGCGCGACTTCGCGCTCGCGCAGCAGATCCCCTACCTCGAGGTCGACGAACTCACCGAAAGGCGCGACGCCGACAACGAGCGGCTGTTCGGCGAGCACGTGCACCCGAGCAGCATCGGGCACCAGCTCCTCGCGGAGCAGCTGCTCGACGCGCTCGGCCAGCACGGAATGCTGGTACCGCTCGCGAGCCACGCCACCACCTCCTAGCCGGCGGCGGCGCGGCTCGCGGCGCTCATCCCTTCTGCAGGATGTGGATCACGCAGACGCTGCCGCCACCCATCATCTGGCAGAGGCCCGTGCGCGCGTTCTCGACCTGACGCTTGCCGGCCTCGCCGCGCAGCTGCAGCGTGCTCTCCCAGATCTGTGCGAGACCGGTCGGCCCGCCGGGATGGCCGCGCGCGATCAGACCGCCGTCGGTCGAGAACGGCACGCGGCCGCCGAGCTCGAAGTCGCCGCGCTCGATGCACGCCTCGGCCTCGCCGCGCGCGCACATGCCGAGCAGCTCGTAGTACTCGAGCTCCTCGATCGCGAACGCGTCGTGCACCTGCACGAAGTCGATGTCCTTCGGGCCGACGCCCGCCTGCTGGTAGCAGACGGCCGAGGTGTCGACGGTCATGCGTCCCGGACCGACCACAGGACCCATGAACAGGTGGCCGCGGTCGTAGCGCTCGCTCTGCAGCGCGGATGCGACCACCTTCACCACCGGGCGGCCGGGGTTCAGCTTCTTCGCCAGCTCGACCGTGCCGACGATCGCGCACGCCGCACCGTCGCCGATCGGGCACGACATCATCGTCGTCAGCGGCCAGGCCACCATGCGCGAGGAGAGCACCTTCTCGTACGTGACCGGCTTGTCGGACTGGCGCTGCGCCATCGGGTTCCTGGCGCCGTTGTTCCAGTTCTTGGCGGCGATCTTCGCCAGGTGCTCGACCTTGGTGCCGCGCTCGTGCATGCGGCGCGTCGCCCACATGGCGAAGAACGCCGCCGGCAGGATCGCGTCCTCGAGGTTCGCCGGATCGGTGCCGGCGGTGCTGTCCTGGATCATGCTCGTCATCTTGTCGAAGCCGAGCACCATCGCGACGTCGTAGCGGCCGCCCGCGACCGCACCGACCGCCTCGTAGAGGCACGCCGAGCCGGTCGCCGAGGCGTTGTCGAGGCGCTGCACCGGGATGCCGGTGAGGCCGAACTCCTTCATCACGCGCACTCCAGTCATCACCGGTGCGAAGATCTGCCCCGCATAGGCGGCGTTCACGTCCTTGAATCCGAGGCCGGCGTCCTTGAGCGCCGCGAGACCCGCGATGCGCCCCATCTCCGCGTTGCTCGAGTCGGGGAACATGCCGAAGCGATGCATGCCGACGCCGAGGATCGCGACCTCGCGTCCGTTGTTCAGGATGCTCATCGTGCGCCTCCCGCGCTGGTGGTGGGACGGAAGCGCAGGATGACCACGTCCTTGTCGCCGTCCTCGCGGATCGGCTCGAGCTCCGCGATCAGCGGCATGCCGACCGTGAAGTCCTCCTGCTTGCCGGCGAGCGGCGTCTGCACGCGCGGTCCCTCGGGCAGATCGACCTGGCCGACGCCGTAGCCGACGTGCTCCATCCTGGTCGAGCCGAACAGAGGGAAGTGGACGAAGGTGTAGCTGTAGAGCGTCCCCTGCGGCCCGAGCAGCGCGTCGCCGGTGTTCTCCGACAGGCACTTGGCGCACACCGCGCGCCGGGGGAAGAAGTACTCACCGCAGTCCTTGCAGAGCGTGCCGAGCAGCTTCGGCGGCTCTACCGGATCTTCGGGTACCGTGAAGTAGCCCTGCTTCAAGGGGCGTCTCGCTCGCGCTGTATCGGACACGTCTCCTCCTGTTTCCCGAGGCAATGTACCGGACGGTATACAAGAGGCGTTCGAGGTGGCAAACGTGTGCTCGTCGTGCGCGCGCACCTGATGGCGTTCGTCACCCGCCTGCGCAAGGCCGGGGTGCGCATCTCGGTCGCCGAGACCATCGACGCCATGGCCGCCGTGGAAGCCGCGGGTGTCGAACGCGACGTGCTGCGCGAGGCGCTCGCGGCCGCGCTGGTTAAGGACGAGCGCGACCGGGCCGCGTTCGACGCGTCGTTCGACGAGCACTTCCCGCTGCCCGCGCCCGACGGGTCCGCGGGCAAGGGCCGCAGGCGTGGGCCGCGCAGCGGCGGTGAAGGGGCTGCGCCTGGCGGCTCGAGCCGGGGCACCGGCAGCGCGGGCGGCGGCACGAACCCTCCCGCCGAGCAGCGCGAGCCGCGCGCTCCGCTCGAGGCCAGGATGCGCCCGGTGCCGCCGCGAACGCCGTCCGCGCCGCGTGCGGACCAGGCCAGGGCCCAGCGCCCCGCCGACAGCAAGGCGAACACGCGCGCCGGCACCGAGCTGGCGCGCGCCGATCGAGCCACGGCACCACGCCGTTCGCCGCTGGCCGCGGCGCGCCAGGCCGCGCAGCAGCGTCCCGGCGCCGACACCGGCACGCCCGCGCCGCCCGTGTCGCGCCGGCCGTTCGCCGAGCTCGATCCCGACCAGCTCGATCAAGCGCGCGCCGCGGCGCGCGAGCTCGGCCGGCGCTTCCTCGCCCGCGTCTCGCGCCGCTTCCGCCGTACGCGACGCGGCCGCGTCGACATCCGGCGCACGATCCGGCGTGCCGTCGCACGCGGCGGTGCGCTGATCGATCTGCAGCGCCGCGGCCGCCGCCCCGGCAAGCCAGACCTGGTGGTGCTGTGCGACGTTTCGGGCTCGGTCGCGCGCGCGAGCGATCTGCTGCTGACGATGCTGGCCGCGGCGGAGTCCGCGTTCGCGCGCGTGACGCGCTTCGTGTTCGTCGATCACCTGGTGCCGATCGACTACGTCGACGGACAGATCCGGCCGGAGGGAGAGCTCGACCTCTACTCCTACTCCGACCTCGGGACCGTGCTGCACGAGATCGAGAACGGCGTGCCCGGGCTCATCGACCGCCGGACCGTGCTGCTGGTGCTGGGCGACGCACGCAACAACCGCCGGCCGGCACGCGCCGACGTCCTGCGCCGCCTGGCTCTGCACGCCCGCGCGATCGTCTGGGCCGTGCCCGAGCCGCGCGCGCGCTGGGACACCGGCGACAGCGCGCTCGCGAGCTACGCGGAGTCCTGCGATCTGGTGGTCGAGGCGACCTCGCTCACCGGCCTGCTGCTGGCGCTGCGCGCGGCCGCCCGGTAGCCCGCGCCGACTCCCCGTTGGCACCTCCGCCGGAGCATGACGGGATCCGTGCGTCGCAAATTCTGGTCTGCCCACATTGATCGAGCTCGCCTACGACGCCGTGCTCGTTGCCGCGCGGTGGCAATCCTTTCTCGGCGCCCTCGCGGACGCGCTCGGGCGGCGCCAGCATCGGGCTGTCGCTCCGGCACCCGCGCGCGAGCGACCCGGGATCGATCGTCTTCCACGAGACCACTCCGCCTACGAGGCGGCCTACTGCGAGCGCTTCTTCGACATCGACCCGTTCCGGCTGCGCTCGAGCACCCTGGCGCCGGGCTCGTGCGAGATGATGGCGGGCGGCGTAATCGACGCGTCGCTGCAAGTGCGGCACCAGCGCGCCCAGTAGCCCGAGCTCGCGCCGGCCGTATTCGCGCGCGCCGCGCGGACGGAAGATGCCGAGGCCGATCGGCTCGCCGTCCTGGTCGCGGTCGAGGGTCACGCCGAACGACGGCGCCGGCAGCCAGCCCTGGGGCCGCATCCCCTCCTGGGTGCGAACGCGACGCCCGCCGAGAGCGTGCTGGTGCCGCGCGGCGGCGCGCGCTCGCCGCTCCTTTTCTCGAGATGTCGGCTCCGTCTCACCGCCGCGTCCTGACCCAGCGTCGGATCGAGCCGCGCGACGCACGCGGAGGCCTCCGCTGGCGAAGTCTCCGCCTCGAGAGGAATACGTCGATCGACGTGTTCGCGGCTGCGCGACGACCCGTTCGACGAGAGCCGTGCGCTTCGGCTATCAATGCGGGGGCCCCCCGTGGCATCGACGCGCCACAGCAAAATCCAGCTGCTCCGGTGCCTTCCGGCGGCGCTTCTCCTCGTGCTGTCCGCCGCCCTGCCGGCCGGCGCTGGATGCCCGGAGGCGCCCACGGCACTCGATCAGGCGCGCTTTTCCACCACGCCCGACACGGGTCCGCCGGTCGACGGCCACCTGGTGCCGGTCTCGCTGCCCGATCACTGGCGCACGCGGATTCCGGGCGCGGGCGGGCTCGCCTGGTATCGCCTCGCCGTTCCGGCGACCTCGGGCACCGACGCGCGCTGTGCGATCCTGCTGCCGGACGTCAACATGAACGCGGCGGTGTTCGTGAACGGTCAGTGGATCGGCGAGGGCGGCTCGCTCGAGGATCCGGTCGCGCACAACTTCAACCGGCCGCTCTATTTCTCCTTCCCGAGCTCGCTGCTGCGCGGCACGGAAGACCACGTCGACGTCCTGCTCTATGCCTACGCGCACCACTTCGGGCGCCTCGGGCCGATCTGGATCGGCCCGCACCGCGCGCTGCTCGAGCGCTACCGCAGCGCCCACTTCCGGCAGATCACCCTGGCGCAGATCGGCACCGTGATCGCCGTCGTGACCGCACTCCTGGTCGCGACGATCTGGGTCGGCAGCGGCTTCCGCGCCTTGTACGGCTTCTTCCTCGCCGCGACGGTCGCCTGGGCGGTCAACAGCCTCAACTACTGGGTGAGCGAGATTCCACTGTCGCACTGGGCGTGGGACCGGCTGGTGAACGGCGCGCTGGATCAGTTCGCGGTCTTCCTGGCGCTGTTCTTCCACCGCCTGGTCGGCGCGAACCGGCCCCGCGTCGAGCGCGCGCTGGTGGTGTTCTCCGTCGTCGCGGCGATCGCCGCGATCGTGACCCCGCGCCCGCAATTTGCGGCGGCGATGATGACCACGCATGTCGGGATCACCGCGATCGGCGCCTACGTGACCGTCCTGTCCTGGCTACACCGGCGGAGCCTCACCCGGCTCGAGGCCCGCGTCTACCTCGGCGCGTGGCTGCTGCAGCTCGTCTTCAGCGCGCACGACCTGGGCATCCAGCTCGGGCTCTGGCAGGGCTTCGGCTACACCCTGCCCTACACCGTCTCGTGCATGCTGCTGGCGTTCGGCACGACCCTGGCGCTGCGCTTCGTGCAGGCGCTGCGTGCCGCACGCGCGCTCAACAAGACGCTCGAAGAGCGCGTGCGCGAGCGCGAGGAGGAGCTGTCACGCCAGTTCATGCGCAGCCGCGAGCTCGAGCGCCGCGACATCCTCGGCCGCGAGCGCCAGCGCCTGATGCGCGAGATGCACGACGGCCTCGGCGGACAGTTGGTCTCCTCGCTCGCGCTCGTCGAGGCGGGCGACAACGCTGACCCGGATCTGATCGCGGTGCTGCGCGACAGCATCGACGAGCTCCGGCTGGTGATCTTCTCGCTCGATCCCGGCATGACCGAGGTGCCGGCGCTGCTCGCGGCGCTGCGCGGCCGGCTCGAGCCGACGCTCGAGCGCCGCGGCGTGCGCTTTCGCTGGCGCGTCGGCGACGCGCCGACGCCGGAGCGCTTCGGCGCCGAGCAGCTCCTGAGCCTGCTGCGCATCGTCCAGGAGGCGATCACCAACGCGGTTCGCCACGCCTCCCCGACGGCGATCGAGGTCGGCACGTCGGTCGACGATGGCCACCTGCAGATCGTCGTCCGTGACGACGGCACCGGGTTTCCGCCCACTCTGCAGCGCGGCCGGGGCCTCACCAACATGACGCGCCGGGCCGAGGATCTCGGCGGGACGCTGCGCTTCGACTCGGGCCCACACGGCACTCTCGTCGAGCTGCGCCTGCCGCTGCGTTGAGGGGGGATCGATTCAGGTCTTGAGATCGATCAAGCCGAGGTTCACCGCCTCGAAGACGGCCTCGCTGCGCGAGGAGACCTCGAGCTTCTTGTAGATGTGCTGGACGTGCGTCGTGACTGTGCGGCCGGCGATGCCGAGCAGCTCGCCCACCTCGGAGACGCTGAAGCCCTTGGCGACCAGGGTCAGGATCTCGAGCTCGCGCGACGTGAGCGGCGAGTCGTCGCCGCGCGCCGCGGGCTGCGGCGACTGCTGGAAGCTCTGCAGCAGGTAGCGCGCGATCGACGGGCTGATCGGCGAGCCACCGGCGATCAGGTCCTCGATCGAGTGGCCGATGTAGTCGGCGGAGCCGTCCTTCAGGATGTAGCCCTTGGCGCCGGCCCGGATCGCGTCCAGCACGTGCTGCTCGTCGGCAAAAACAGTGATCACCATGGCTCGCGTGCGCGCGGCGAGACGCTGCGCGTCGCGGATCAGGTCGACACCGTTGCCGTCGGGCAGACCCAGGTCGACGAGCATCACATCGGGCTCGCGCGCGAGCGCCGCACGGGCCTCGAATGCCGATCCGGTCGAGCTGATCACGCGCAGCGTCGGCACCGCGGCCACGGCGGCTTCGAGCCGTTTCCGGGTGGGAGGATCGTCTTCGACGATGAGAACGGTGTACACCATGACGCGGCTTCGGTCGGGACACTAGCCGCAAACGCACCCGATGGCGATGCGTAGATCATACGATGCCCGCTCGCGCGTGCCGGGCCGTGGATCCGATCCGGCTGGCGTCGTGGCGAGCACGCAGGGCCTCCGCTAGACAGCCCGTCGTGAGCGCCGACGCGAGCGAATCGGGCGCGCAGGGCGGGACGGCGATCCTGCGCGCGGGCGAACTGCTGCCGGGACAGTCGCGCAAGTTCATACTCGCCTGCGGCGCGCAGGAGATCGAGTGCTTCGTGGTCAACTGGCGCGGCCTGCTGCGCGCGTTCGTGAACCGCTGCCGCCACATCCCGATGACGCTCGACTGGGTCGAGAACCAGTTCTTCGACGAAGCCGGCGACTACCTGCTGTGCCCCACGCACGGCGCCCTCTACGAACCGGACGGCGGTGAGTGCGTGGTCGGACCGCCGTGCGGCAAGGCACTGCACGCGGTGCCCCTGGTCGAGCGCGCCGGAGAGATCGTTGCGCTCTGTCCGCAACCGCTACCGGAGTAGCGTGCGCAGCGCCGTCACTCCGGCTCGTCGCCGAAGTGGGCGCGGATGATGCGCTGCTTCAGGTAGTCCAGCGTTCCGAGGTCTTCCACGATGTCGCCGCCGGTGTCGTAGAAGAAGATCTCGCCGTTCTTGTTGCGGCCGACGGCAACCAGCCATTCGAGGTCGTCGCGGTCTTCGAGCAGATAGTTGATCGTCTGGGCGACGCCCCGCCCAGGAATGATGGTGATCTTTGGTTTGACCGTGGACTTTTCTTGCTTGGCCATCGATTCCGCCATCCCTCTCGCCGCCGGCGGGTCGCTGCTTGGCAACGGCCCTACGGTTCGTTCGGCCGCTAACACGATATGGACCGGGGACTCTCTAAGTCAACCTGATACCGCTCGACATTCCCTTCGGCGGCTTGCCGGCGCGGCGTGAGTGGACCGGGCCCTTTTTACGACAACGCAGATCGCGTGTGGTAGACGAGCCCGCCATGCAGCCGGATCCGCAGGGCCAGACCGAGGAGCGCATTCGCCGCGCGCGGCGCGAGGACATCGCAGCACTGCTGCACGTCGTCGGCGGTCCCGAGGTGGGCCGCGTGCGCGCCCTGCGCAGGCTCACCAAGACGCTCACGGCAGACCTCTACGTCCTCGATCGGGGGTCGACGGTGCACGGCGTCGTCGCGGTGGTCTACCGGCGCAGCCTCGCGCACGGTGGTCTCACCGCGACCATCGACGCGATCGGCGCCTGGTCCGAGGACGCGACGGGCGACCAGACGCAACGTGACACCGCGGCGCTGCTCGCCTGCGCGATCTCGCGGGCGCGCCGCCGCGGCTGCGTCGCCATCGACACCGCCCTGCCCTCGGCCGGGATCCGCGCCACCCTCGAGGCCCAAGGCTTCTCCCCCGGCGCGACGCAGCTCGTTCTCGGACTACGCGACGGATTGCCTGACGATGCCGCCGCGGCGGCGAGGAACCCTTCATGACGCGATTCATCATCGGCCTGCTGCTCGGCCTCCTGCTCGGCATCGGCGGCACGGCCGCGTTCCTCATCACCGCCGGTGGCGGCGACTACCTGATCGTCGCCAGCCCGCGCGTGCGCGAGCTCGAAGGCTCGCTGAAGAACGTGGACCAGGACCGGCAGTGGCTGCGCACGCGCCTCGAGGAGTCGAACGAGGCCCTGGCCAAGCTCGAGTCGCGCTTCTCCGGGCTCGCGGCCCGCTTCGAGGGGATGGCCGCCGGTGCGGGGAGCGCGTCGCCGGGCGCGAGCCCGGCCGCACAGGCGACGCCTGCTGCCACCGAGGAGCCCGCTCTCGACCCGTCGACGGCACCGGTCGAGAAGCCCGCGGACGAGGCGCGCGAGCCGGCAGCGGCCTTCTGAGGCCGCCGCCGGCTGCACGCCCGCGAATCGCTCGCTACTGGATCGAGCGGGTCGTCGGCGTCGTCCGGCCCGTGCTCGTCCCGGTGCCGGGCTTCAGTGTCTGGCATTGCGTGACCACGCGGGAGCCGAGATCCCGGCTGCTGCACGGCAGGCTCATCGCGGCGCTGGTCTGCGGCAGGACCACCCGCGCGGCCAGCGTGCCGCCGACGAGATCGTTCACCTCCGCGGCCACGACCCGCAGCGCGACCAGCATTCCAGGCTGTGCCGCCCGGCGCAGCGAGACCGCGAGGTTCTTCGACGTGTAGGTCGCTGCGGTGCCCTGCTTGTTCGCCTTGAGCGCACCCGCCGGCACCTCGACGACGTAGGTCTGGCCGTTGCCCTGCAGCTCGAAGCGCAGGGTCGGCAGCCCGCGCGTGTCGACCACGCCGCTGAAGCTGCCGTCGAGCACCAGCGTGCCCTCGGGCCGAGCCGTCGTGCTGATCGAGGCCTTGCCGTTGAGCAATGTACAGCTCTGATCCGCGCCCTGGTTGGCCAGGTCGGCGCAGGAGTCGCACACGTCGCCGATGCCGTCGGCGTCGCGATCGAGCTGGTTGGCGTTGGCGGCGTTGGGACAGTTGTCCTTGCTGTTGCGCACGCCGTCGCCGTCGACGTCGTTCGCAGACGGCGTCGGCTGGACCGGCGTCGGAGTCGCAACCGGCGGCTTTGCCGTCACCGTCGGACGCGGGGTCGGCGTCGGGGTCGGCTGCGCGGTCGGCTTCGGCGTCGCGACCGGCGGCGCGCCGCCGTCGTCGTAGAGGTAGGCGATCGCACCCTGGTCGTAGTCGCTCAGATCCGCGCCACGGCCGTCGAAGTGCGCCATCCAGTACATGGTCGCGTCGCTGGTGAAGGTGCCGCCCGAGGTCCCATCCGAGGAGTGCGCCAGCCCGAGCGCGTGGCCGATCTCGTGCGTCACGACCTCCTTGAAGTTGCGGAAGTCGGTCTTGCTCCAGAAGTTGCACCCGCCCCAGCCGTTGTTGAACACCACCGCACCGGCGTTGATCGTCTGGTACGAGGTGCCGGGGCGGAGCGAGCCGCTGGCGCAGAAGCCGCCGACGGCGAGCACGCCGCTGCAGCCCGACGGATCGTCGATCTCACCGCGCGGATCGTCGAAGGAGATCGTCAGCGCGCCCTGCGTGCACTGGAAGCCGCCGCCCTGACGGTCTCCCGCGTAGCGCAGCTCCATGTCCGAACCTGGCTGTCCACTCCATCCGGCGGCCGCGTCGACGATGGATTGACGCGAGCCCGCGGCACCGACCTTCGCGTCGCCCGCGACGTCGCCCCACACCGAGACCGGCAGCTCGAACCAGCGGGACGCCGGCGACATCAGACGGAACTGCGTGGTCGCCTGCGCCCTGCCGACGAGCTGCGGCTCGCGCGCCACCACCTGCGCCGAACCGCGCAACGTCGGCCGGATGCGGCGCGTGAAGTGGCCGAGCGACTCGATGCGCTTACCGTGCCCCTTGGGGCTGATGCGCGAGAGCCACACGCGCCCGTTGTTCGCGACGCGCGCGGAGACCTTGCCGATGCCGAGGTTGTGCGTGCGCAGCACGCCGTCCGCACCGAGCTTCAGATAGACCAGCACGGTTTCGCCGACGTGGTACTCGGGCGAGCCGAAGATCCACTGCTGCGCGTCACCGACCCTGCCGCCCTGCTCGCGCAGCACGATCCGCTCACCCGCGGTCGCGCCCTTGAAGCTCTCGTGCACGTTGAGCGCGACCTCGGTGGCGATGCTCGACCCGTCAAACGCTTGGACGCTGCGCAAGCTGCTCACCGTGGCGAGCACCACCGCATCCGCGCTCTCGAGCATCTCCTCCTGCTCGGGAACCACCCAGGTCGTCGCCGCGGCCGTGCCCACGAAGCACAGCGCAGCAAGCATGAAAATCAATGCAGTTCGTAACACACTCATCCGCATCGGCCCTCCCCGCGAGGCGGTGCGGAGCAACGAGGGTGCCATGACCCGCGCACGAGCCATTTCCATGTCCGGTCGTTGCGCAACGGCTCAGCGACACAGCGGGTGCTCAGCGCGACGGTGACGCGAGCGCCACAATGGTGACGGTCGTGGCGTGCGCGGCGCTGCAGCGCGCAAGCTCCATCGTGGTGCGGCGAGCCCCGGTGGGCGCGCAACGGCACTCGGCACGCTGGCGATCGAACGCCGCCGGCGATGAATCTGGCGTGACATCGCCCGGAGCCTGTGTCAGACGTGGATCATGGGTCAGGGACGCATCGCGTGAAGATGTCCGTCACCTGCCTGGGCACCAGCGACGCGTTCGGATCCGCGGGTCGCCACTGCGCGGGCTACCTGCTCGACACCCAGCAGGGTTGCATGCTGATCGACGCCGGCCCGGGCGTCCTGACCGCGCTCAAGGCCCAGGCCCGACGCCCCGGCGAGATCGACGCGGTGGTTCTGAGCCACCTGCACGGCGATCACTTCGGGGGCGTCGCCTTCCTGATCCTCGAGTACTGCTACGAAGCGCCGCGCGACCGCCCGCTGATCGTGGTCGGGCCGCCCGACACGGAGCGACGCGTCTTCGAGCTCTACTACGCGCTCTACGCCGAGATGCGCGGCCAACCCCTGCCGTTCGAGATCCGCTTCGTCGAGACGATCGACGGCAGCACGACCGAGGTCGCCGACACCCGCGTCGAGAGCTTCCGCGTACCGCACCAGGACACCGCGGTCTCGCTCGGACATCGCATCCGCTGCGGCGGCGCGTCGCTGGTCTACTCCGGCGACACCGCCTGGACCCCCGACCTGCTACGGCAATCGCGCGATGCAGACGTGTTCGTCTGTGAGTGCACCACCTTCGACAGCGAGGTGCCGCGCCACGTGCGCTACCTCGACATCGCCGCCAACCGCCCGAGCTTCGACTGCGGCCGCCTGGTGCTGACGCACCTCGGCCGCGAGATGCGCGAGCGCAGCGGCGAGATTCCCGACGAGCTCGCCAACGACGGCATGGTCATCGAGATACGGTGAGCAACCCCCTCAGGCTGCAGGCAGGCCGAGCAGGCGCTGCGCGATGATGCTGCGCTGCACCTCGGAGGTGCCCGAGGCGATCGTCAAGGCGAAGTTCATCAGGTGGCCGTGCTGCCAGATGCCCTCCTCCCGCACGTGCGGCGAGTCACCGAACAGCAACCCGTAGGGGCCCTGCAGCGCAAGCCCGAACTCGCCGGCGCGCTGCATGAGCTCGCTGCCGAAGAGCTTCAGGATCGACGATTCGGTGGGTGGCCGGTGCTGCTCGAGATCGGCGAGGATGCGCACCGCGTGCAGACCCTGGATCTCGGATTCGAGATAGAGCTGCGCGAGCTTCTGCCGGATGGTGTCGTCCTGCGCGCGCTTCGGGTCCGCGCGCAGGCTCGCGATGATGCGCTCGAGCCCGCGCTGCAAGCGCACCCGGTCGACGACGATCAGGGTGCCGCGCTCGTGGCCGAGCGCGGTCAGGATCACCTGCCAGCCCTTGTTCAGCTCGCCGACGAGATTCGCCGCGGGCACGCGCGCCGCGTCGAGAAAGACCTCGTTGAAATCGTGGTCGCCGGTCATCTCGCGCAGCGGCCGCACGGTGAGGCCGGGCGTGTTCCTCATCGGCACGATCAAGCACGAGATCCCCTTGTGCTTGGGCGCGTCGGGGTCGGTGCGAACCAGGAACAGACCGAAGTCGGCCATCTGCCCGTAGGTCGTCCACACCTTCTGACCGTTGATGACGAAGTCGTCGCCGACGCGCTCGGCGCGGGTGCGCAGCGAGGCGAGGTCCGAGCCCGCGCCCGGCTCCGAGAAGCCGAGGCACCAGACCTCGTCGGCCGAGAGTAGCTTCGGCAAGTAGCGCGCCTGCTGCGCGCGCGAGCCGCAGGCGAGCAGCGTCGGCCCGGAGATCGACAGCGACGGGCCGTTGATCAACGGTGGCGCGTCGGCGCGCAGCAACTCCTCGTTGGCGGCAATGTGATGCAGCAGCGAGAGCCCGCGCCCGCCCACTTCCTTCGGCCAGTGCACGGCGACGAAGCCAGCCTCGAACAGCGCCCGCTGCCAGCTCTTGAGGAACGCGATCCGTCCGCCCTCGTCGTCACCCGACAGGATCGCGCGCGCCTCGCGCGGCGGCTGATTCTTCGCGAGCCAGGCGCGGAGCTCCACACGAAACCGTTCAACGTCGGGCGGCGGGGTGAAATCCATCACTTCCATTCACACGACGCCGCCACTCCTCGTCAACCTCGCCCGCTCGGGAGAGGCGGCGGCGTGATCGCGATGCAGGTGCTGGGACGACGTCGCGCGAGATCGGGCGCTGTGCTGCGTCCGCCGTGGGCACGAGGCGCCCCACGCGACGCCGGAGTCCGTGAGCAGGTCGCGCAAACGCTTGAACTTTGCGCGCCTGGGTCGTAACCGTACGAGGATTCGCAGTCCCCTCCCGGAGGAACCCCCGATGGTCGGTATCACCTCGTTCGGCGCGTACATTCCCTATCTCCGCCTGCCGCTCTCGGCGATCAGCGGCGGCAAGCGAACCGACGGCGGCCCCGAGAAGGCGGTCGCCAACTGGGACGAGGACGCGCTCACGCTGGCTGTAGCAGCTGGTATAGACTGTCTCACCGGCATCGACCGCAAGACCATCGACGGCGTGCTGTTCGCCTCGACCTCCTACGCCTTCAAGGAGAAGCAGGGTGCCGCGATCGTCGCGAAGGCGCTCGACCTGCGCCGCGACGTGCTGACCGCAGACCTCGGCGACTCGCTGCGCGCCGGCACCAACGCGCTGCGCGCCGCGATCGACTCGATCAAGGCCGGCTCGGCAGAGCGCGTCCTGGTGGTGATCGGCGACACCCGCATGGCAGCGCCGCGCTCGGCGCTGGAGGCCAACCTGGGCGACGCCGGGGTGGCCTTCCTGGTCGGCGACACCGACGTCGCGGCCTCGATCACCGCGAGCCACGCGGTCACGGACGAGATCATCGACGTGTGGCGCACCGAGGGCGACCCGTTCGTGCACTCGTGGGAGGACCGCTTCGTCGTCGACCACGGCTACCGCTCGAGCGTGAAGGAGGTCGTCGCCGGTCTCCTGAAGAAGCAGGCGCTCGAGCCCAAGGACTTCACCCGCCTGGTCCTGTTCGGACCCGACAAGCGCAGCCACGGCGCGCTGGCGCGCGAGCTGCGCTTCGATCCGACGAGCCAGCTCCAGGACGCCATGTTCGGTCAGATCGGGAACTGCGGGGCGGCGTTCGCGCCGCTGCAGCTGGTCGCCGCGCTCGAGAACGCGACGGCCGGGGACAAGCTGCTGCTGGTCGGCTACGGCGACGGCGCCGACGCGTTCGCGCTCGAGGTCGCACCCGGGATCGAGAAGCTGCGCGACCGCCGCGGCGTGCGCTGGCACCTGAAGCGCCGCGCCGAGCTGCCGAGCTACGACATGTACATGCGCTTCCGGCAGCTGCTCGCGACCGAGCACGACCGCCGCGCGAGCGCCGGTCTGTCGGCGACCAAGCACTTCCGCGACCGCGACTACGAGGTCAGCCTGCACGCCCAGAAGTGCCGCAAGTGCAGCCAGGTGCAGTACCCGCACCAGCGCGTCTGCTTCACCTGCTTCGCGAAGGACGAGTTCGACCATGTCCGGCTGTCCGACCAGATCGGCTCGCTCAAGTCGTTCACCTTCGACAACTTCGCCGGCAGCCCGAACCCGCCGCTAGTGGCCACGGTGACCGACATCTCGGGCGCGCGGCTCTACCTCCAGATGACGGACGTGAACCCGAAGGAGGTCAAGCTCGACCTCCCGGTCGAGCTCACCTTCCGCAAGATCCACGACGCCGGCGGAACGCCCAACTACTACTGGAAGTGCACCCCGGCCCGCTGAGCGGCTGCCACGAAAGAAGGATCGCGCGCATGAACTCCCAGGCAATTCGAGACAAGGTCGCCATCGTCGGCATGGGCTGCTGCAAGTTCGGTGAGAACTGGGACAAGGATCCCCAGGACATGATCGTCGAGGCCGCGTACGAGGCCTACGCCGACGCCGGCATCGACGATCCGCAGAAGCAGATCGAGGCGGTGTTCTGCGGCGCGCAGTACCCGTCGAAGGGCACGGCCGAGGTCGCCGACGCGCTCAAGCTCTACGACCGTCCGGTGAGCATGGTCGTCAACTATTGCGCCACCGGCACCGACGCCTTCCGCTACGGCGTGTTCGCGGTTGCGTGCGGCATGTACGACACGGTGCTCGTGGTCGGCTTCGACAAGCCGAAGGATCGCGGCGTGTCTGGCCCGAGCGTCGCCGTCACCGGCGTGCGCGGCCTGCCCGCGACCCCGGCCGGCTGGTTCAGCCACGTCGCCGCGCGCTACTTCGACACCTTCGGCGCCGGCCGCGAGGACCTCGCGCGAATCGCGGTCAAGAACCACCACAACGGCACGCTCGCGCCGAAGTCGATGCTGAAGCGCGAGATCACCATCGAGGACGCGCTCAACGCGCGCATGATCTCGTGGCCGTTCGGCCTCTACGACTGCGCGGCACAGTCCGACGGCGCCGCCGCCGCGATCATCACCCGCCGCGAGCTCGCCAAGGGCTATCGTGACGACTTCGCGCTGGTGCGCGGCATCGGCATCTCGCTGTCGGCCGATCCCAAGGAAGATCCGAGCTTCGACTTCCTGCGCTGGAAGCCGACCGAGGCCGCCGCAAAGCAGGTCTACGAGCAGGCGGGCATCACCAACCCGCGCAAGGAGATCCACGTCGCCCAGGTGCACGACTGCTTCACGCTCACCGAGCTGCTCGCCTACGAGGACCTCGGCTTCTGCGAGAAGGGCTCGGCCAAGGAGCACATCAAGTCCGGCACCTTCGAGCTCACCGGCGAGCTACCGGTCAACACCGACGGCGGCCTCAAGACCTTCGGCCACCCCACCGGCGCCACCGGCGTGCGCATGATCTACGAGAACTACAAGCAGCTCCAGGGCAAGGCCGAGGGCCGTCAGATCAAGAACGCCACCGTCGGCCTGTCGCACAACATCGGCGGCGCCCCCCAAGCCTGCGGCGTCTGCATCATCGCCATGCCCTGACCCCCGCGCCGAGGTTCCGCGCGACGCCGGCGCTTCGCGCTACTCGATCTGGTCCCCGATCGCGTAGAGGCGGGTGTCACGCGAGCCCTGATAGAGGACGCGGTCGCCGATCACGGTCCCGGAGTCGAAGACGCGCCGCGCGAAGCCGGACAGCGCCCACTTGACGCTCGCCCCACCCTCGCCGTCCCCTTCCGGGTGGAAGGCGCGCAGTGTGCGGTCCGCGGCGAGGTAGACCGTGCCGGCGGCATCGACCACCGGCGCCGTGTTGAAGAGCCGGCCCTTGATCGGCGTCGACCATTTCTCGACCCCCTCCGGGGTCAGCGCGAAGAACATGCCGTCGGTGCGGCGTGCCGCGCCGACGAACAAGGTACCGTCGATGCCGATCGCGGGCGGCGAGAAGATCCGCCGCCGGCCGGTCTTGAAGCGCCACTTCAAGGTGCCGTCCGGAGCGACCGCGAACAGCCCCTCGTCGAGCCCGACGTAGATCGTGCCGTCGTCGCCCACCACCGGCGTGTAATTCGGGCCGCGCGCGCCGTTGCGCCGCCGCTCGAGGACCAGGTCCCAGAGCTGGATCCCGGTCAGCGCGTCGAGCGCGTGCAGGCGATAGCCGGAGGTCGTCACGTAGACCACGGTGCCGTCGTGGCTGAGCGCCGGCGACACGTTGCGCAGGCCACCGCCGAGAATGTTCAGCCACGCCGGATCCGCGACCGGACCGGGACGCATGGCGTAGAAGTAGCCCGCGCTCAGCGAGTCGGAGCCAATGTAGATCAGGCCACCCAGGTTGCCGATCACCGGGGATGTCGTGACGTCACCATCGGTCTGGATGTGGAACTGCCACTGCGTCTCGCCGTTGGCGAGGACCGACCAGAGGTCGTTGTCGCGGCCACCGATGTAGATGTTGCCGTTGGCAGCTGCCGCCGGCGAGGAGCGATCGGCGAACGTGCCCCGGTTCTTGGTCGTGCACCAGACTTCTTCGCCGTCCGCGGGATCGATCGCACACAGCGGATTGCGGCCGTGCCCGAGATAGATCGTACCGTCCTGGCCGATGGCGGGCGTGCTGACCAGCCGGTTGCGCCCCTTGTACGACCACAGCACGGTCGGGTCGTCCGGGCCGAGGAGCGCGCTGCGGCCGGTGTGCTGCGCGTCGTGCTGGAAGCAAGGCCACGGGCTGTCGGCGAGCTGTGCTGCCGCCGGGTGGCGCTCACCAGGCCGAGGACAAACGACGCGAGCAGGACGGGGCGACAGGACCGGCGACGACGTGCACGCATCGTGAGCGCACTCCTTCTTTACGGGTGAAAGAATCGGAGGTGGAGGCTTCCCGGGGAATCGGGATCCACCGCAGCGCCGTTCGGATCGGCGAGCCCGCACTATGCCCAGCGGACGCTGCACGGGCAAGCACGTCCTCGCTAATTTTTGCTGTCAGCCCGCGGTCTTCGGCCCACTCTCGAAGGCCCCGATGTCGCACCGCCCGGCCTGGTCGCGCGCGACGCCACGCTGGTCCGCGCGCGCGCACGTGCCGTCGCTGCCGGTCGCCTTGCCGGGATTGCCCGCGTCGATCGCCGGGCTGCCGGCAGCCAGCGCGCGGCTGCGGGTCGGCCCGTCGTTCTTCGCGAGCACTGCGAGCTTCGCGTCCTGGCCGAGGACGTTGCCGGCGGTGTCGCCCGTGATCGTGCAGCCCGCCGTGGCCTGGATCAGGTTGTAGCCCTTCGAGGTCAGGACACCCGCACAGTCGGCGCCGCTCGCACATGCATTGTTTGCAATGATGGTATTCGCAGCGCTGATGGTCGCCGACGCGTCGTTGGCGATCCCGCCGCCCTGCGCGCCGCCGTCCGTACCCGCCGTGTTGCCGGCGATGGTGACGTTGCCGAGATCGACCTTGCCCTCGGCCCGGTTGGCGATGCCACCGCCCGAGAGCCCAGCAACGTTGCCGCTGATCGTCGAGTTCACGGCCGTCACCACGCCCGAGTTGAACAGCGCGCCGCCGTCGGAGCCGGCGTTGTTGCCGGTGATCGTGCTGTCGGTGAGCTTGAGCTGTCCCTTCAGGTTGTTGATCCCGGCACCACTCCTGGCCCGGTTACCGTCGACCTCGCTCAGCAGCAGCGACAGCGTGCCGTCGTTCTGGATCCCGCCACCGTCGTCGGTGAGCGACGCGTTGCCGCTGATGGTGCTGTTCATGATCTGCATCGAGCCCGCGTTGGCGATGCCACCGCCGCGGCCGTCGGCCGTGTTGTCGGCAACGCGCACGTTCAGCAGGGTCGCGCTGCCGGCCTCGGAGTTGGACAGCCCGCCACCGCCGCCGTTCGCGTTCAGCGGGTCCGCCTTGGCGCGATTGCCCTTGATCGTCACGTCGGCAAGCTTCAGGTGGCCGCGGTTCAGGATGCCGGCTCCGTTCGCGCCGTTCGCGAGCCCGTTCTGGATCGTCAGGCCCAGCAAGCTGATGGTCGAGTCCTGCTGGGTCTCGAAGACGCGCACCTTGCCGCCGCCGTCGACGATCGTGCTGGCCGCGTCCGCGCCGAGGATCTGCACCTCGCCGTTCACGAACAGGCTGCCGCTCTGCGCATAGTCGGGTCCGCCCCCGGACGGCACCGTGAGCAGGTAGGTTCCGGGCGGCACGTTGATCGTGTCGGATAGCGTCGTCGCGTTGGCCTCCTCGACCGCGGCGCGCAGCGTGCAGCCACCTGCCCGGGCGAGACATTGACCGTCGCCGGGCTTCGCGTCGGGCGAATCCTGGGTGGAGTCCACGTTCAGATTTGCGCCGAGCGCCTGCGACGCACCGCCGAGCAGCAGCACGAGACCGAGCGAAGTGACGAGCCTACGATCCATCTTGCCCCCAAAGCATTCCAGAAAAGCCCCGCCGGCGCTCCTATCCGAGCCGGCGCACATCGTCCAGCGCGCGCGCCGACATGGAATCTTCGTCCAGCAGGCGGCGGGCCTTAACCGCACGGTAACAGCAGCCCTCTATCGTGCAGGGCATTCGCGCGGCGACGGATCTGGTCATCGCCCGCGACGACGAACCTGCACGAGCTTCGCCATGAGACCACTCATCGTCATGACCGGACAGGGCGTGGCCCGCGCCGACGGCTTCAACCTGACGCGCCGGATGAAGGCCACGTCGCGCCTCGCGGCGCTCACCACGGAGGTCCGCCGCAAGGACCGTCAGAATCTCGATGCCCTGCTCGCAGCGTGCAGCACCGGCGGGGACGATGCGCTCGCCCAGGTGCTGCAGGATCTGCGCGCGATCTGCCTGAAGGAGCGCCGCACGACGCTGCGCAAGACCGCGCACCGCGAGGTGTTCGAGGCTCTGGCGGGTGCCGCCGGACAGCGTTTGGTGGCGCACCTGACGACCAACGTCGACGGCCTGACGACGACCTTCGCCGTGCGTGATTTCGGCGCTTCCTGGCCACCCTTCCGCGAGCCATCCACCCACGAGGCCGTCGTCGCCGAGGCACAGCGCGTCCTCGATCGAGGAGCCGGGATGCTGCACTTCCCCGTGCACGGCGAAGCCGGCCTGGTGCTGTCCGAGCCGTCGGGTGAGGTCCTGCAGACGTTCTATGGCATGCCGCGCGTCGTCGCCGGGTACCCTGCCTGGTTGCCCTCGCTCATGGTCGGCACGGCGGCGGGCATGGCTGGACTCGAGCGACGCCTCCTGCCGGCGCGCCTCGGCTACGGGCTGTTCGACGTCCTGATCGCGCCCGGCGCGCCGCACTGCGACGGCCTGGTGGTACCCGACTACCCGGCCGCCGACCTGCTGGTGATCGGCTACGGCGCCGAGGATGGCGGGACGCGCGATGGCTATCCCTTCGAGAGCCGGATCAGCACGCTGGTCGCGGCGGGCCGGCGCGATCCGGGAACGCGCTGGACGGCTCTCGTCTACCGGCCCGGCGAGAATGCGGCGACCGCGAGCTGGTTCGCGGCGCACGGCTTCAGCGTGCTGCCCTACGACGACGGCGAGCTGGCACGCGTCGTCCGTCAAGCGCTGACGCGGACCCTGCCCGGCGCGCGCTGCAGCCCCGATCTCGAGATCGAGCCGCGCAGGCGTCGCGACCTGCCGCGGCCCTGAAGCCGCGCGTACCGCGCTCACGGCGCCGGCGGGGCGCCGCCGGCAGGGACTTGCGCTGCGCCCGCCGGCGCGTCCGCTGCCGCGAGACCCGTGGTCAGCGTCGCGATGGTCACGGCACCGCCCTCGCGGGCGCGATCCATCACCTCGACGGCGAAGCCGTACTCGGCCTGATCGTCGGCATCGAAGAAGAGAATGTGGTCCTCGCGCGCGGCGAACATGCGCTTCAGGCGCTCGGCGAGCTCCTCGAAGCCAACCTGCGCGCCGTTGACCGTGATCTCGCGCCCCGTGCCGACACGCAGCACCAGCGGGGGATCGGAATCCTTCGCAAGCTCCTCCTTGGTGACCTCTTCCTTCTCCTGCTTCGGCGTGTGCACCCAGAACTTCTTGGTCAGCAGCGGCGTGATCACCATGAAGATGATCAGCAGGACGAGCACGACGTCGACCAGCGGCGTCACGTTCATCACCGGCGCCACTCCCTTGCCCTTGCCGGTACCGAGATTCATCGCCATGTCTCAGCCCTCGGGTGCCGGCGCGACCGGTGCGGAAGCCTGCGACTCCGCGACCGGCGGATCCGTCGCCGGCGCACGTGCTCCCGGCTTGCCGCGGCTGCGCTCACCGACCAGCAGCGACATGCCCGGAAAGCCGACCTGCTGCGCGCGCGACAGCACGTTGCGCACCTCGCCGTAGGTCAGCTTCGCATCCGCGCGCAGCACCAGACGCCGCAGCGGCTCCTCCGCGTGGCGCGCGCTCAGCACCTCGATCGCGCCGTCGAGGTCGTACTGCTCCTGGTCGATGTGGTACTCGCCCGCCTTTGCAACCGTCAGCTTGAACGGCTCGCTGGTCGCGTCGACCTCGGGGTCGGGGTTGAAGATGCCCGGCAGCTCGACCGGCACGTCCTGGTCCATCTGCGGCGCCACGACCATGAAGATGATCAGCAGCACCAGCACGACGTCGACCAGCGGCGTCACGTTCATGTCCGGCAGAACGGAGCCCGCGCCCTTGCGTGCCCTACGCAACACGCTCACGGCGGATCCCTTCGCTGTGCATGGCGCGTTCCTCCCAGTCCTCGACCATGTCGAGCAGTTCGCCCGCCGAGCGCTGCAGCACGCCCTCGTCGCGCGCGATCACGGTCGAGAGGAAGTTGAAGGCGAGCACCGCCGGGATCGCGACCGCGAGCCCGAGCGCGGTCTCGATGAGCGCCTCGCTGATGCCCGCGGACACCGACGAGAGCCCGCCGGAGCCGCTCGAGGCGATGCCCTGGAAGGCCGAGATGATGCCGACCACCGTGCCGAGCAGGCCGACGAACGGCGCCACCGAGCCCACCGACGCCAGCACCGACATGCCACGCCGTAGATCTTCGCCGGTCTCCTCGAGATAGCGCTCCAGGTGCCGGCGCGTGCGCTCGGCCGGCGTCAATCCCGAGATGTCCGCCGTCTGCCGCGCGTGCGAGTAGGTGGTCAGACCCGAGCGCACGACGCGCGCCAGGTGCCCGTGCTTGAACTCCTCGCTCTGCGCCTCGGCCAGGACGCCGTCGACGTCAGCCGCGCGGATCTTGTCCGCCATGCTCATGGCGAAGGCACGCGACGCGGCGCGCGAGCGCCGCAGGGTGTAGATCCGCTCGAGGAAGACGGTGAGCGAGGCGAGGCCCATGACCAGCAGGATCCCGGCGATGACCATCGCCGGGACGCCCATGTGCTGCCAGATCTCCGCGTAGCTGAACGACATTCGATTGCTTCCTCTTGGCTGGGAGCGCGCCGCGCGGCGCGTCTTGCTTCCGCTGCACCCAACGGCACCGCGGTATCGTATTCGTCGTCTGCGCCCTACACCGTCAGCTTGAACGGGATCTGGATGACCCGGTACACGGTGATCGCCTGGCCCTGCGCGCGCGCCGGCTCGTACTTCCACTTCTTGACGGTTGCGACCGCCGCGCTGACGAAGGGCTCCTCACCGCGCATCACGGTGACGTCGCCGACGCTGCCATCGGCGAGGACCACGACCTTCAGGATGACCATGCCGGTCTTGCCCGCCGCACGGGCCTCCTGCGGGTAGGGCGGCACCGGGTTCGACTCGAGCGGCCGCGGTGCGATCGCGTCCTCGGGCAGCGCAATCGCGCCACCCACGGTGCCACCGACGACGCCTCCCTGCGCCACGCCGCCCTCGAGACCGGCAGGATCGCCCTGCCCGCCTTCGCCGTAGACGGCGACGCCCTTGTCCTCGCTCGGGTCGGCCTCGCGCGGCGCCTCCTGCGGCATCTCGCGCGGCGCGACCATCTCCTTCACCGGCGGCGGCTTGTCGAGCTTGCGGATCTTCTGCTCGGGACGCACGACCGGTGCCGCGGCGGCCGGGGCCTGCGGCTTCACCTCGGGCATCGCCTTGGGCGCTGGCGCCGGAGCCGGAGGAGGCTCCTTGACGACCTTCTCGACGAAGGTCACGTCGACCGGCTTCTCCTGCATCACCTGCTTGGTGGCACTGCCGAGAGCGACCGCGAGCAGCGCGATCGCGACGTAGATCGCGGTCGAGCCGAAGGTCGCGACCACCCAGTTGCGCCGATTACCGTCGTCGTCGCCGCCGTAGCCGCCGAACAGGCTCGGACCGTCCGGAGCTTGTGCTTGCGTGTTCATTGCGTTCTCATCCGGCCTGCGACTGTCACGGCACCGTGACGACCGACACCGAGCAGGTTGCCTCGACGGTACTGCCGATCAACGACGCGACGTCGGGCGTGCAGGTGAAGTCGGCGACCACGGGTCGCGGCTGGCCGGCCAGACAATCGAACACCAGCCGTGCGAAGCTGCCCGGCGGCACCGCCGTCCCCAGGCTGATCAGGCCGACGCTCACGCGATCGTCCACGCCGTCGGTGTCGCTGTCCTGGTCACCGGCGTTGAACAACCCGCTGACGCCGGTCAAGTTCGTCACCCGGGCGATCACCGTCGACTGGTTCCCGGTGCCCGGAATCTCGATCCGCGTGCCGGGATAGTCGACGATGGTCGTCACACCGGCGACGAAGTCCGACCCGGACTGCGCCTGGTAGCTCGTCGTGATGGTGACGGTTGCCGACTGACACGTCGCCACGCCGGTCGGGCCAGGCGTGGGTGTCGGCGAAGGGGTTGCGGTCGGGTCACCTGGCGATCCCGTCGGCAACGGCGTCGCCGTCGGGACCGCGCTCGGCGTCGGCCCACCCGGCGAAGCGGTCACTGTCGGAACGGAGGTCGGTGTCACGCTGGGCGCCGGCGTACTGGTCGTGCTCGGTGGATCGGCGATGCAGTAGCCCGGCCCCTCCTCGCCAGTGATGAAGGCGCAGTGGCGCGCGGCCTGGCAGCAGCCGGTGAACGGCGCGTCCTGGCACGGTCCGAACAGCCGCGGCTGGCACCCACCCACTCCCGGAGAGGGGGTCGGGGTCGGGGTGGGGCCAGCCG
>Ga0163153_10000204_pt1 | contig 105346 bp, 98 predicted proteins | sample OliLakLV19MP6IB1_FD_148629 | JGI IMG/M metagenome (GOLD analysis project Ga0163153, IMG submission 148629) | Freshwater microbial mat bacterial communities from Lake Vanda, McMurdo Dry Valleys, Antarctica - Oligotrophic Lake LV.19.MP6.IB-1 | ecosystem: Environmental > Aquatic > Freshwater >...
GCCCCCCTGCCCCCCCGGGGTGATGACAGGCGTCCACCCAGGCCGTAACTTCTCCAGGATTCACGCCCCCATCCTGGAGACCCGCATGTCCCGGCCCAATCGTTTCGCCGCCCAGGGGAGTACCCTCTTCCTCGCCACCTTGCTGGTGGGGGGTCCGGCCTCCGCCCAGGCTCCCGCCGCTGCCACACCCGTGGCGGCAGCGGCGACGTGGACCCCGGAACTCGCCATGCGGTACCGCTCCATTCAGGGCACCGCCATTTCGCCGGATGGCGCACTGGTGGTGTATGGCCTTCGCGAGCCCCTGATGGAGGGGGAGAAGTCGGAATACCTCACCCATCTGTGGGTGGTCCGTTCCGACGGGACCGGGCTCCGTCAGTTCACCCGGGGGGAAAAGTCGGCGGGAAGTCCGGCATTTTCACCGGACGGTAAATGGTTGGCGTTTACCAGCTCACGTTCCGGCACCGGCCAGGTCTGGGTCATGGCGGTGGACGGGGGAGAGGCCGAACAGGTCACCAGTGCCGAAGCCGGTGTGTCGGGATACGCCTGGTCGCCGGATGGAAGCCGGATTGCCTACCTGATGGCCAACCCGGAAACGGCTGAGGAAAAGGCCGCGAAGCGCGAAAAGCGCGACGCGCAGATCGTCGATACCGACTTCAAGTTTGCCCATCTCTACGTGCTGCCCCTCCGTCCCGACACCGCCGGCAAACGCCCGGCCGCCCGGCTGACCGAGGGCGAGTTCCACGTCACCAGTTTTGACTGGGCGCCCGACGGCCAGGTCCTGGTCTTTGCGCACCAGGCCGACCCGCGGATCAACTCGGCCCGGTTGTCGGCGCACCTGTCGGTCGTGGCCGCCACTGCGGGCGGCGCGGTCCGGCCGCTGGTGACCGGCGCGGGAATCCATACCAGCCCGCGATTCTCGCCAGATGGCCGTCAGGTGGCGTTCGTGTCCACCGGAAACCAGCCCGAGCCGATCGGGCTGGGCGATGTCTACGTGGTGGATGCCGCCGGCGGCACGCCGCGCAGGCTGGCCGACACCCCCGACCGGAGCGCCAGCCTGCTGTCGTGGTCGGCCGATGGGCGCAGTGTCTACGTGACCGAATCGATCCGGACCCAGCGTCACCTGATGGCGCTGCCGGTGGCCGGTGGCCCCCCGCGACAGGTGACTCAGGGCACGGGGGTCTTCGGTGGGGTGGTGCTCTCTGCCAACAAGTTGCACCTGGCCTTCACCTTCGAGTCATCCAGCGTGCCTGCGGATGTGCACGTCTCGCCGGTCGATCGCTTTGTCATGCGCAAGCTGACCGATGTGCACGCCGGTGTCCCCCGGCCCCGGATGGGGCGGACCGAGGTGGTGAGCTGGCCGTCCCCCGACGGAAAGTTCACTATCGACGGCATCCTGACCTACCCGGTGGACTACCGGCAGGGGCGCCAGTACCCGCTGCTGCTCAACGTGCACGGCGGGCCGGCCGGGGTCTTCTCGGAGAGCTTTACCGGCAGCGGGTCGATCTACATGGTCCAGGTGCTGGCCCAGCAGGGGTATGCCGTGCTGCAACCCAATCCGCGCGGCAGCAGCGGGTATGGCAAGGAATTCCGGTACGCCAACTTCAAGGATTGGGGCTATGGCGACATGGATGACCTGATGGCGGGTGTGGATCGGACCATTGCCATGGGTGTTGCCCATCCCGACAGCCTGGTGCTGGCGGGGTGGAGTTACGGCGGTTTCATGACCTCGTTTGCGGTGACCCGGACCGACCGCTTCAAGGCGGCCAGCATGGGGGCCGGGCTCCCCAACCTGATCAGCATGACGATGACCACCGACATTCCCGATTACCTGGTCGGGCACATGGGCGACGAGTTCTGGAACGACTTCGCGACCTACGAGAAGCACAGCGCGATGTACCGGATTGGCAAGGTGACCACTCCGACGCAGGTCATTCATGGCGAGCGTGACCTGCGGGTGCCGTTTACCCAGGGCCAGGAGTTCTACACCGCGCTGCGGCGTCGAGGCGTCCCCACCGAGTTCATGGTGTTGCCGAGAACCCCGCACGGACCGAGCGAGCCGAAGCTGCTGATGCAGGTGACGCCGCGACTGCTGCGCTGGTTCGACCAGCATCTTGGCCGGTCCAGGCAGGCGGCGTACCTGCCGTAGGGCGCACGGCCGCGGCGCCTGTGCGGATCACGGTTGCGCCGAATCCATTGGCAGGTCAAATTCGAGGGCACAAGCCCGGCCACCTCCCCTGCGGTGCGCCGGGCGTCCTGCCACAGTCCCCCAGGAGCCGTGCATGACACCCCCCGAGAATTCCGGCAGCTCGACCCCTCCCATGCCGCGGGATGCCGACCTCGATGTCTACGGACTGACTCATCAGGGGCTGGTCCGGAGCCATAACGAGGATCACTTCATCCTCGGCTCGCTGCACCAGCGGCTCAACATCCTGTCCACCTCCCTGACCGAGCCGGAACGGATTCCCCTGAATGGGGACCGCTTGGCCATGCTGGCGGTGGTGGCCGACGGCGTGGGTGGGGGACGGAAGGGTGAAGAGGCCAGCCGCACCGCCCTCGAGGCGATCACCGCGTACATCGCCGACAGCACCAGGGCGTTCTACCTGTCCGATGCCCGGGGCGACGACTTTGCCCAGATCCTCCAGGATGCTGCCATCCGGGTGCATCAGCGGGTCCAGGCACTGGCAGCGGAGAACCCGGAGCGCCGCGGGATGGCCACCACCATGACACTCTACCTCAGTGTGTGGCCCTGGATCTACCTGGTCCAGGTGGGCGATTCCCGCTACTACATATTTTACGACAATGCCCTGACCCAGATTTCCCGCGACCAGACGATGGCCCAGGAGCTGGTGGACCAGGGTGTCATGAAGCGGACCGATGCGTTCAACTCCCGCTGGGCCAATGTCCTCTCCAGTTCGATCGGGGGCCAGCAGAACGCCCCGGTCGTGACTCGGCTGAAGCAGGAGGTGGACAATGTCCACCTGATGTGCAGCGACGGCCTGACCAAGCACGTCTCCGACGAGCGGATCGCCGAGCGGTTGCGCACCATGACGTCGGCGAAACAGGTCTGCGAGGCGCTGCTCCAGGACGCCCTGGATGGCGGCGGGACGGACAACGTCACCATCATCGTGGGGCGGTCGGTTGCGAAGGATCCTTCCCCGGCGACCTGACCGGCCTATCGCCCATTGATGCGATGGCGGCCCCGGCCGGCATGCGGTCGAGTGGCAGCACCGGGGCCGGCTTGCACCGGCCCTGCTGTTGCCCTATTATGTAACCATATGGTTACGCAAATGATTCCCGCCGATCCGGTCTTCGCCGCCCTGGCCGACCCGACCCGCCGCGCCATCCTCGATTTGATGCGGGGCGGTGAACTCCCGGCCGGCGAAGTGGCCAGCCGCTTCCCGGTCAGCCGTCCCGCCATCTCCAGGCACCTTCGAGTCCTGCGACACGCCGGGCTGGTACACGAACGGCGCAGCGCCCAGCTGCGGCTCTACTCGCTGGACCCCACCGCCCTCCAGGTGGTGGACCGCTGGCTGGACCAGTACCGGGTGGCCTGGGCCACCCGGCGGCAGGCGCTCAAGCGTCATGTCGAGCAACCCGACCCACCGCGGCCACCCCGCGACCCCAAAGGGCATCGAGGACTGATCGCGCCTGGACCCACGAATTCTTCGCCACGATCGCCGCACCCCGAGCAGAGGTCTGGGCTGCCTGGACGGAAGCCGCGCAAGTAGAGTGCTGGTGTGCGGAGCATGCGTTGGTGGAGCCAGCGCCGGGCGGGCGTTGGCAGCTCTGGGGGCGGCACACCCTGGGCGCGCCGGCGATCGCGGAGCCAGCCGACCGCGTGCTGGAGATCGAGGCGACGAGCCTGCTCCGCTACAGCTGGCTGCTGGAAGGGTGCCCGACCGAGGTCTCTCTTCGCGTGGAACGGCAGGGGCAGCAAGGGGCCGGCAGGACCACGGTCACCGTCCGCCACCAGCTGTCGCGGCCGCTTCCGCATCCACGCCCGGTGGAGTTGATCGATGACTACTGGCGGCTGTCGCTTGGCAACCTGACGGCGTACCTGGCCGGTGGGAGCGGCATCGTGCGGCCCGACTTTGCCGACCCGAACCCCGAAATCCGGCTGTCGATCCAGGTCGACGCGCCGCCGGAAGCGGTGTTCGAGGCACTCCTGGATCCGGAGGCGCTGCGGCAGTGACTGGGTGCCACCGCGCCAGTCGTGGAGCCTCGCGCGGCGGGACCTACTCCTCCGGCTGGTCGTACCCCATCAATGGCCAAGAGGTGACCGGTGGCCCGCTGACCATCCTGGAACTGGTGCCGAACCGGTTGCTGGTGACCGACTGGCCCGACTGGCGGGGCGACCCGGCGATGCCGATGCAGCGGATTGAATGGCACCTGGAGCCGGCGGGAAACAGCACCCTGGTCCCTGGCGTCCAGGCCGGCTTTAGCCGAGCGGCCGATCTCAGCGACTACCCCTTGGCTGGGGCCACTTCAGCAGCGCGCTCAAGAGGTTCGTGGCAGCGGCCTAGTCGGCGTCGATCTGGTTGGCCGGCCCCGGTCGAGTCGTGGGGCTGAGGTCGAGTGCGCGGGCCAGCCAGGCCTTGGCAAATTGCCAATCGCGCTTGACGGTGGAGGGCGACACCTCCAACAGGGCACCGATTTCCGCCAGTTCCAGGCCGGCAAAGAAGCGCAGTTCCACCACCCGGGCCCAGCGCGGCTCGGCGGCTTCGAGTTGCACCAGGGCGTCATCCAGTTCCAGCAGGTCGAGGTCGCGTGGCGCTCCCGCCGCCATGGCCACATCGAGCGTGATCCGAACTCCACCATCGCGCTTGGCGGTGCGCCGAGCCCGGGCGTGATCGACCAGGATGTGGCGCATGGCGCGCGAGGCCGCGCGCAGGAAATGGGCGCGGTCGGCGTAGGCGGAGGCGTCGCGGGCGTGGAGGCTCAGGTAGGCCTCGTGCACCAGCGCAGTCGGTACCAGGGTGTGCTCCTCGCGCTCGCCGCGCAGGTGGTGACGGGCAATCGTGCGGAGCTCGTCGTACACCTGGGCCAGCATCAGATCGGGCCGTTGATCCCCACCGGCGCCGCCGACGTCCTTGTCTGTCGTCATGGGCCTCTCCCTTCACAGCCTTCGGCAATCATGCCGATGTTCGGGAATCCCGGCAAGTCTGGGCGTTGACCGCCGTCCCGGCGAGCCCTACCCTTAGGCAAGGGCAGGCCCCGCACGGCGCGGACGCCGATCGCCCCGTTCCCGGGGAGCAGATCACGGTGCCACGCAGCCTCGCTCATGCAGAGTGCCCTGGATCCTCTTGGCCTGATCCGCTGCCGGCCGCCTCGGGGAGCGGGGCACCGTGAGTGCTGAGCACCTCCGCCTGCTGCGGCGCCTGTTCGATCAGGTGCTCGACGCCCCCATGGGCACTCGCGTGGCGGTGCTCCAGGCGCTGACGGCAGACGATCCGGGGCTGCAGGCCGAGTTGGAGGCACTGCTGGCCGACCAGGGTGCCGATACCCGCGGCCTGCGCGAAGAGGTGGAGCCCGACGGGCTGCTCCTGGGTGCGGTGAACGACCTGTCCGGTTCGGTCCTGGGGACCTACCTGCTCGAGCGTCGGATCGGGCAGGGGGGGATGGGCGAAGTGTACCGGGCCTCCCGGAGCGACGGCCAGTTTACCCGACAGGTGGCCATCAAGCTCATCCGCCCTGGTATGGACTCGACGGTGCTGGCGCGACGATTCCGGCAGGAGCGCCAGATCCTGGCTGGGTTGAGTCACCCGGGGATTGCCTCCCTCCTCGATGCAGGAGTCACTCCGGCGGGCCGACCCTTCCTGGTCATGGAGTATGTCGATGGTCAGCCGCTCACCACCTGGTGTGCGGCCGGGTCGCTCTCGGTTGATGCCCGTCTGAGGCTCTTTCGCGAGGTCTGCGAGGCGGTCCACTCGGCCCATCAGAGCCTCGTCATCCATCGCGATCTCAAGCCCGCCAACATCCTGGTCGACACCAGCGGTCATATCAAGCTGCTCGACTTTGGCATTGCCAAGCTCATGCGTCCCGAGGACGGTGTGGACGCCGCCACCACCCTGAGTGGCCGCGCGATGACGCCCTCTTATGCCAGCCCCGAGCAGATCCGCGGGGAACCGGTCACCACCTCCAGCGATATCTATTCCCTCGGGGTCCTCCTGTTCGAGCTGCTGACCGGCCGTCAGCCGTTCCTGCTCGACAATGTGTCGCTGGCGGAGGCGATCAGCAAGGCAACCACCGAGGACCCGCCGCGACCGAGCACGGTGGTCACGGACGACGCGTCGACGGCGCCAGCCGACCGGCGCGAGTGGCGGCGGCGATTGGAGGGAGACCTCGACAACATTGTGCTCAAGGCGATGCGCAAGGAACCGGGGCGTCGCTACAGCTCGGCCCGCGAGTTGTCCGATGACCTGGGGCGTTTCCTGGACAATCGGCCGGTCACCGCCCGGCCCGCCACCCTGCGGTACCAGGTGGGGAAGTTGGTCCGTCGCAACCGGGTCTCGGTCCTGGTGGCGGCGGCTGGGGTGGTGGCCCTGGGACTCGGGGTGGTGGGTACCGTTACCCAGGCGCAGCGGGCGGCGGTGGAACGGGGGCGGGCGCTCCAGCGGATGACCGATGTGCGCGAGACGGCGGCAGCGCTGCTCTTCGAGGTGCACGATGCGGTGGCGGAACTGCCGGGCGCCACCGAGGCCAGGCGGCTGATTCTCCAGCGCGGGATCGACAACCTGCAGACCCTGGCCGCGCAGGTGGAGGGCGATGCCGAGCTGGAGTGGGAACTGGCCGAGGCGTACCTGCGGATTGGCATGGTGCAGGGCGACCCGACCCGTGCCAGCCTGGGCGACCTGGGCGGCGCCGCCTTGAGTTTTGGCCAGGCGATCACGATCGTGGAGCGCCTGATGGCCGAGAACCCGAAGGACATGCGGGCCCAACGCACCTGGGCAGTGGCGCACGAGAAACTGGGGGATGCCCTGGCCTGGACTGGTCAGGTGGCAGACGGGGTGGCCCACGCCGATCAGGCGCTGAACGGCTATCGCACCATCGCCGCGGCCTTTCCCGACAGCGGCCGCCACCAGTTGTCGGTGGCCATCAGCCGGGTCAAGCGGGGCGACCTCTCCGGCAATCCCAACTTTCCGAGCCTGGGAGACCTCGACGCCTCGGTGGAGCACTACCGGGCAGCGCGTACCATCCTGGAGGCGCCGGTGCTGCGTGCCTCCCCGTCCTGGGGGACCCGCCGCTACGGCGCCCTGGTGGACGAGCGGATCGGGACGATCGAGCGGGCCCGCGCCAGGTATCCGGAGGCGCGCGAGGCCTTGGAGCGCTCCCTGGCGGTCCGGCGCGGCCTGGCATCGGAAGACCCCACCAACAACGACGCCCGGCGGGATGTCGGGGTGACCGAGCAGAACCTCTGTGAGGTGCACCTGGCGCTGGACGAGGCGGCGCTGGCACTGCCGCTCTGTCGGGGGGCGCTGGCGGTGTACGAGGAATTGCACCGCGGCGACCCCAGCAATGCGCAGGGTGTGCGCGATGTGGCGATCGGGTTGTTCTCGCTGGCCGGTGCCGAGCGGGCGTCGGGGGATGTTGCCGCGGCACTGCGCGCGCTAGGGGAGGGCGCCGCCAAGTTGACGGAGGCCCTGGCGGCGGAGCCGGCCAATGTGCCCAACCAGCTGACGCTGGCCCGGATGCTGGCGCGGCACACGCTATATGCCCGGGAGGCGGGCCGGCCCGCGCCGTGGGCCGCTGCCGCACTCCGGGCCTTGCGGGATCTGCAGGCGGCGGGGCGGCTCGGCGCCGGCGACGAAGAGCTGATGGCGCAGTTGGCTGGTGGCACCGGGGCGATTCCCCGCGAATAGGGCCCTTCTACCTTCGGCTGCAGACAAACTCTGCCACCGCCAGGGCGGCGGCGTCCACCTCTGCCTCGGTGTTGTAGTAGTGCGGCGAGAGCCGCACCGCTCCATCCACACCCTTCTCCCCGAAGTCGTAGCGGCCGTACTCCCGGAGCGACGCCACACAGTTGATCTGTTGCGCCTTCAGGAACGCCACCAGATCCTGGGCGGTCCCCATGTCGGGGGAGATGGTGACGATGGCACAGCGCGTGGCGCCACGATCGAGGACCCTGACTCCGTCGAGCTGCCCGCACCGCTCGCGAAGCCTGGCGGCCAGCTGCCAGGCGCGCGCGCTGGCGGTTTCGATGCCCACCTCGAGGGCGTACCGCGCCGCCTCGCCCTGTCCCAGCACCAGGGCGTAGGGGAATTCCCAGTCCTCGAATCGCTGCGCCGATTCCACCAGCGCGAACTGGTCCTCGGCCACCCAGTTGGCCCCGCGCATGTCCACCAGCAGCGGATAGTCGCCGCGGGCCAGGGCGCGATCGGAAACGTACAGGAACCCCACTCCACGGGGCCCGCGCAGGAACTTCCGTGCCGTCGCCGAGAGATAGTCGCATTGGAGCTGTTCAACGTCGATCGGGATCTGCCCCACCGCCTGGCAGGCATCGACCAGGTACGGCACCTCGAGCTCCCGGCAGACCTGGCCCACCGCCGCCACGTCCTGTACCAGCCCGGAGTTGGTGGGAATCCAGGTGGCCGCCACCAGACGACAGCGTCCACCGGCTTCAAGAATGGCGTGCCGCACCCCATCCGGATCGACCCCGCCCTCCGGCAGGTCGGGTGCGTGGACAATCTCCAGCCCCAGGCGCTGGTGCAGCGCCAGGTACACGAGCTGGTTGGAGGTGTAGTCGCATCGGGTAGTGACGATGACATCGCGCCTGACAAAGTCAAAACTGCTGATGGCCCGCGCAAAGGCATCGGTGGCATTGGCGGTGACCGCGATGTTGCCTGGCGCCGCACCGACCAGGCGGCCCAGATGGCCATACCCGTCCGCAATGGCCTCGCTGCGGCCATCCGCGGCCTCGTAGCCGCCGGTCTCCATTTCCAACTGGAGGTGCTCCAGGATCACCTGGTGCACCGCAGTCGGCATCAGGGCGGCCCCGGCGTTGTTCAGGTGGTTCCGGTGGGCGATACCCGGCGTGTCGGCGCGCCACCGAGCCAGGGCGCCGGCAAGGTCGGCAGGAATGGTGGGCTCAGCCATGGGCACTCTCCGGTTTCAGGGACCGTGTCATCAGCCAGTCAGTTTCCACACGGCTTCCCCATTCAAACGGCGTCGTGCCGACAGCGACAAACCCGGCCCGCTGATAGAACCGGACCGCCCAGTGAGCCTCCTGCCACACTTGCAACCAGACCAACTCGGATCCCGCCGTGGCCGCGTGCCGAAGCGAGCGGGCCATCAGCTCCTGCGCCACGCCGCGTCCCTGCCACTGCCGATCGAGGTAGAATCGCTGGATTTCGCACCCCACCTGGCTGGACCACGGTGGCACGGGAAGCGCCGCCCCGGGAAGCAGCTGGGCGTACCCCACCGGGCCGCCCTCCAGTTCCTCCACCAGCAGGACGGCGCTGTCCCGTTCCGCCATGGCCTGGGCCACCAGCTCCGGGCGGAAAGCGCGCGCCAGGTACTCGCCCAGTTCAGGGTCGGGATGGGTGGGACCATACGCCTGCGCAAAGAGGTGCGCGCCCAGCGTCGCGACGACGGCTGCATCTGCCAGGGTGGCCTGGCGGATGACGAGCTCCACAGGCAGGGTCCTGGGTGCGGTGGTGCGATCGGCCATCGGAAGAAGATACTCCCCTGGCCCGACGGACCTGCCCGCGGTGCTGCTGCTGGCGTTCGACGCTGATCGGGACTACGCTACCCCTTCCCCTTGTGCGGAGCAGCTCGATGTTGGATGCCATTCGGCGGTTTGTGACCGGTCGGATCACTCCCCAGCAGGAAGAGCATGTGGGGCGGACCACTCCGAGCGTGCAGCTCGCGGCTTGCGCCCTCCTTCTGGAGCTGGCCCACGCCGACAGCGAGTTTACCCTGGAGGAACAGCGTCACATCGAAGGCGCGCTGATCCGGCATTTCGGTCTCGACGAAGCCACCGCCGCCGAACTCCTCGAACTGGCCGAGGCAGAGCGCAGCCGGTCCGTTGATCACTTCCAGTTTACCCGGCTGATTGCCGACCAGTACGACCTGGGCCAGAAGATGGTGCTGGCGGAATTGATGTGGGGGGTGATCCTGGCCGACGGCAAGCTGGCCGACCACGAGGCGCACCTGGTGCGGAAGATGGCCCACATGCTGGAGCTCAAGCCGGGGTATCTGGCCGAGGCCCGCCGCGCGGTCGCGGGCCCCGGCCAAACAGGCCTCAGCTAGTTGGTCACTTTTACTCGGTACAGGTATCCGCCATAGAAAGATTGATAGCCGGCAATATGTCCGCAGACCGGAACACTGGGAGGACAGGTGCCGCTGCGCAGCGTGATGCGATAGGCGGTTCCGGTATCCACGATTGAACCGACGGCGATCCCCTGGCCCGTGGCGTTGGCGCCGCTGAACGTCAGCGGTAACGTCGCCTCCGGGAAACCCTGGGCGGTCACCTCGTAGGAGGTCGCTCCCACCACCTTGCTGACATTGAGGACCGCGAGCACGCCGGTGCCGCCCCCTGTATTCGTGAACGTGACGATCCCGAACTGCACCGCCCGCGTGGGATCCACGGCCACGGTCACCTCTTCCGTGGCCAGCACTTCCCATTCGGCGCCCTGGACCACGGACACCACTTCGACCCGGATGATCTCGTCGCCTCCCGGCGGGAAATCTTTGACCTTGTATTGGACCGTCTTCGACGGCGTCAGCGCGCCAGAGGTCACAAGCAGTGCACCCTGGGTCCCCGCGGTGATGAACTTGTACGCGATTCCGGATGCCTCCGGCGGGTCGAGCGTGGCGGTGACATTGATGGTCTGGCCCGGGCTCGGGTTGGCCGAACTGACCGCCAGCGACAGTTCGTATTCCGTTTGCACGTCGACGATGCCCTGGCCTTCAGCGATTTTCGTTCGGAACTGCTTTGCGGTGGTGGTCCAGATCTGGCCCCCGGTAGGACCCAGCGACGCCAGCTCGCGAACGTGGATATTCTCGACCAGGTACGCGGTGAAGGAAACCGTCTCCCTGCGAGGTGGCGGAAAGTTGAAGGGGTCGTCGGCGGTGTAGATGTTGGTGTGCTGCTTTGGGTCGTTGCCCTCGTCGAGCGAGCCGTAAAAATCCGTTGACACCCATTCAAAGTCCCACTCCTGGACGTAGGGCTGGACTTTCAGCGTCGGCAAGGCCACTTCCATGCCCTGATTGTTCTTCCTCGCGGCTCGGATGGTCAGATCCTCCCCCCGCAGGACCTCGAGCGGATCGGGGAGCACCGTCCATTGGATTTCGACATCCGCGTTGATCAACGCCTCCTGGCTGATGATGCGCGCGGTTGGACTATCGCAGTCGGGGGCCGTGACACACACGTCCACCACCACCCGGTCAATGTTGCCGGTGAGTTGGGCCAGCAACGGGTGCGTGGTGAAATATTCGACCGACATGGTCGTGGTCCAGTCGGTGGGCCCAATCGACTCGATGAAGCTGCTGTGGCGGGGGCGCTGCGGGCAGGGCCAGGCCCTGGCCGCGGGGAAGAACGGCCACCGAGAACCCGGCTTCGCGGTGGAACACGCTGACACTGGCCTCTGCAGGGGACAGTGCGATCTGCGGATCCATCGCCATCAGTGCCAGTTCCCAGGGCTGCAGGTGGTTCGTGGCCTGGACCCCGCCGCTGGCCGCTGGACCGCCGGCCGCCGCGGTGCCGAGGCTCGTCACCGTGGTGGAGATGGTATAGTCGGTGGCATTCACCGTCGGGTTCGGGAGCAAGGTCCACTGGGTTCCACTCCATTGCTGCAGGCCGAGATCGCCGGTCATGGCGAAATCCGGGAGGTCGGAGGCCGCGAACTTCACCGTGATGGTCACCGGCTGTGAAAAGGTGGTCCCGGCCGGGCTGATCTGGTAGACCGGCCCGACGACCTGCCAGTCCTCCGGCGCAGCGCCAGAGGGGGCCCCACCGACGATGGCGTTGATCACCACCGGGGTGGCAACGGCACCGGCCGGCACCGTCACCTTGACGGCACCGTTCGCAAAGGTGAGGACGCCGCCCTGAGGGCCCACCACGGCGCCGGTGGCCACGGTAATCGTCGCGGTGCCACTCTTGCCCTCACTGGTGGCCGTGATGGTGGCTGAGCCGGCGGCGGCGGCCGTCACCAGCCCCGAGTTACTGACTGTGGCCACGGCCTGGGCGCTCGTGGTCCAGACGACCGCCCGCCCGGTCAGGGGGTTTCCCTGGGCGTCGCGGGGCGTCGCGGTGAGCAGCTGGGTGCCCAGCGGCGCCAGGGCCGCTGTGCCCGGATCCACGGTGACGTTTGCCACCGGGGTGGGGGGCGGCGGCGGCGGTGGGACTGGCCCCGTCGACCCACCCCCGCCACAGGCGGAAATGGCAAGGAAAAGCGAGAGAATCAGCGACAAGCGGTGGGGCCAAAGCGTGGTTGGCACGGCGATCTCCAGTCTGAATCGGGCAGGGGTGGGTCCCCCCGCATACGCATCCCACTACCACTAGTCGCGTCAGATTGGGCGGTCAAGGCTCATTCGGGGGGGGCCGGCCCCGGCCCCCCGCTCCAAACCTTCAGGTCTCCCCATTCCCGATTCCTCATTTCCCCCCTAGCTTTTCCATTCCGGTTTCTCCCTTCTCACCAGGACGGCACCATGCGCTGGACCCGCGGTGGACGCAGCCAGAACCTCGAGGACCGCCGGGGAGCCTCTGGCATGCGGTTCGGTGGCGGCGGCAAGATGGGGCTCGGCGGCATCGTCATCCTCCTGGTGCTGAGTGTGGTCTTCAAGCAGGACTTCCTCTCGCTGGTTGGCGGCGGAGGGGCGCCCGCCCCGGTCGCCGATGCCGCCGCCCCACTCAATGACCCGGCGGAAGAAGAGATGGTCCAGTTCGTTTCGTTCGTCCTGGATGATGCCCAGGAGGTCTGGACCCGGATCTTCGCGGAACAGGGTGAGCAGTACCCGGAGGCCCAGCTGGTGCTCTTCCGCCAGGGGGTCGCGTCCGCCTGCGGCACGGCCAGCTCGGCGGTGGGGCCCTTCTACTGTCCCGGCGATCGGAAGGTCTACATCGACCTGGGTTTCTTCAACGACCTGGATCGCCGCTTCGGGGCCCCGGGAGATTTTGCCCAGGCCTATGTGCTGGCGCACGAGATCGGTCACCACATCCAGACGGTGGTGGGCACCGAGGGACAGATGCGCGCCGCGTCAGAACGGGATCCCTCCCGCGCCAATGAACTCTCGGTGCGGCTGGAGCTGCAGGCCGATTGCCTGGCCGGTGTCTGGGGCCACTTCGCCGCCCAGCGCGGCATCCTCGAACCCGGCGACGTCGAGGAGGGCCTCGGGGCCGCCGCCGCCATCGGTGATGACCGACTGCAGCAGGGTGCCGGGGCGCGGGTCAACCCCGAGAGCTTTACCCACGGCACTTCGACGCAACGGGTCCAGTGGTTCCGGCGGGGGCTCGAGGCCGGCCGCTTGGATGTGTGCCAGACGTTCTAGGGCGGACAAGGCGGCGGTCGCGTGTCTCACCCCTCGCCTATGCAGCTAGATTTCCCGACACCCGACACCCGACACCCGACACCCCTCCACTACCAAGGACCTTTCCACCATGACCATGGAACGGCGCGCGTTCCTGAAGAGTGCGGCGCTCGGCGTTGCAGGCACCAGCGCAGCGGCAGCCTGTGGCGGCGCGGCCGCTGGCCCTGCCACCGCCGGTGAAGTCGTTACCGGCCCCGAAGTCACCTGGCGTCTCGCCTCCAGTTTCCCACGGAGCCTCGATGTCATTTTTGGCGCCGCCGAGCGGTTTGCCGAACGAGTCAGCCAGCTCACCGGCGGCCGATTCACCGTCCGGGTCTACCCAGCCGGCGAAGTGGTGCCAGGGTTGCAGGTCATGGACGCGGTCCAGCAGGGAACGGTGCACGCGGGCCATACGGTCACCTATTACTACCTGGGCAAGAACCCGGCACTCGCCTTTGACACCGGGGTGCCGTTCGGCCTGACCGCTCGGCAGCAGAATGCCTGGCTGGCACTCGGTGGTGGCCGCGACGCACTCCTCCCGGTGTTCGCGGAATTCGGGATTGTCCCGTTTGCCTGCGGCAACACCGGCACCCAGTTTGGCGGCTGGTTCCGCCGGCCGATCAACTCGGTGGCGGACCTTCGCGGTCTCCGGATGCGGATGCCGGGCCTCGGTGGCGAGGTGCTGGCTCGGTTGGGCGTCTCGGTGCAGACGCTGGCCGGCGGCGAGATCTATACCGCCCTTGAGCGGGGGGCCATCGATGCCACCGAATGGGTTGGTCCGCACGACGATGAAAAGCTCGGCTTCCACCAGGTGGCCAACAACTACTACTACCCCGGGTGGCACGAACCCGGCATCACCGCCACCCTGATGGTGAACCAGAAGGCACTCGAGGAACTGCCCGAGGTGTACCGGCAGGTGGTCGAGGTGGCCGCGGCCGAGCAGAACCAGGAAATGCTGATGCAGTACGATGCCCTGAATCCGCCGGCCCTGGCGCGGCTCCGTGCCGCTGGGGTTCAGGTGCGGCCGTTCCCCGAGGACGTGCTCGAGGCGGTGTGGCGGGAGACCCAGGCCCTGCTGGACGAGTATGCCGCCAAGAGCGCCCAGTTCAAGGCGATCTACGAACCGTGGAAGGCGTATCGGCAGGAGTCGTTCCGGTACTTCAATGGCGTGGAGCAGGCGTACTCGAGCTTCGCGTTCCGGCAGGTCGGGTAGGGAGGGGAACTGTACGGCTCCCCTCAAAGCGGTTCTCCCAGTCTGGTGAGCGGGAACTGTCCTATTCTGATCTCTGCAAGCCTTCGCTCAGGGTGGGCGGGAAAAGCAGGAACCGCAATTCGCCCCGCGGTCCCTGAACTCACCCATTGCTGGAGCCGTAGCAGTTCCCGCTCACCATGCTGGGAACGTGCCCAGCAGCGAAGCTGTACAGTTCCCGCCCACCATGCTCGGAGCCCGGCGGGGCCCTGGCGCTCAACAGTTCCCTCTCACCATGCTAGGGGCCAACCCGGACACGGCGTCTAGAATTTAAGAAGCACCATGACCGCCACCACCATCACCTGGATCACGATGAACGGCACCGCCCCCCGGTAGATCGCCGTGGTCGGGATGTCGGGTGGCGTCACCCCGCGAAGGTAGAAGAGCGAGAATCCAAACGGCGGGGTCAGGAACGAGGTCTGCATGTTCATGGCCAGCAGCACGCCGAGCCAGACCGGATCGATGCCGAGGGCCGCGGCGGGCGGCGCCACCAGCGGCACGACGATGAAGCAGATTTCGAAGAAGTCGATGAAGAAGCCGAGCACGAACACGATCAGGTTGACCACCAGCAGGAACCCGAGCACCCCGCCCGGCAGGTTGGTCAGCAGGTCGTGCAGCCAGATGTCGCCGTTGAGCCCGCGAAACACCAGCGCAAACGCCATCGACCCGATCAGCAGGAAGACCACCATGATGGTCAGCCGGGCAGTCTCGTTCATGGCGGCGGCCACCCCCTCCCGCTTGAGTTGCCGATTGAGGGCCGCGAGGATCATGGCGCCGACCGCCCCGAGCGCGCCCGCCTCCGTGGGGGTGGCCACGCCGGCGAAGATGCTGCCGAGAACGACCACGATCAGCAGGAGCGGCGGCAGCAGCGAGCGGAATACCAGCCGGACCACCTGGCCGGCACCGATGTCGTAGACCTGGCGGGGAAGGGCCGGCGCCATTTTGGGCCGGAACAGCGCCACCGCCATCATGTAGACGGCGTAGGCACCGGTCAGGGCCAGACCGGGAACGACTGCGGCCTGGAACAGCGATCCGACCGACACGCCGAGCTGGTCGCCCAGGACGATCAGCACGATGCTGGGCGGGATGATCTGGCCCAAGGTGCCCGCCGCCGCAATGACGCCGAGGGAAAGCTCCCGCTGGTATCCATAGCGGAGCATGACCGGGAGCGAGATGAGCCCCATCGCTGTGACGGAGGCACCCACCACCCCGGTGGCGGCAGCCAGCAATGCACCCACGAACACGACGCCGAGGCCGAGGCCACCCCGGAACCGGCCGAACACGATGCCGATCGACTCCAGCAGCTGCTCGGCGAGCCGCGACTTCTCCAGAGTGGCGCCCATGTAGATGAAGAACGGCACCGCCAGCAGGGTATAGTTCGACATCGTCCCGAAGGCCCGTTCCGGCATGGCCATCAACAGGATCATGTCGAAGTGGCCGGTCAGCGAGCCGATGCCGGCAAAGAGCAGGGCGGTGCCCCCGAGCACGAAGGCCACCGGGAAGCCACTGAAGATCAGCAGCAGCGCCACCAGGAACATTGCCGGACCCCAGAATCCCTCCATCAGGACACGCTCGCCGGAGGGGCCGGTGGCTCAGTCGGTTCCTGGGCTGCGTGACCGGTCAGCAGCGCCACCTTGGCAATGATCTGGGACACCGCCTGCAGGAGCAGCAGGGCAAAGCAGACCAGGAGAAGGGTCTTGATCGGATACCGGGCCAGGCCACCCGGGTCCGGGGAGCCCTCGCGCACCGACCAGGAGTTGCGCACCGCAGGCCACGAGGTCCACAGCATCATCAGGCAGAACGGCACCACAAAGAGCACCGTACCGACCAGGTCCACCCAGGCGCGGGTCCGTGGCGCAAAACGCTCGTACGCCACGTCCACCCGCACGTGGACCTCGCGGCGCAGCCCGTAGGCGGCACCGAGCAGGAAGATCGTGCTGAACATGTACCACTGGATGTCGAACACCGCGTTCGAGGTGATTGCCACCCCGGTGTAGCGGGTCAGGTACCGCGCCAGCGCGTTGAAGGCACCCACGAAGATCATCGCCAGCGTCAGCCAGCGGATGCCGGCGTAGACGGTGTCGTTCAGGCGGTCGATGCGGCGAGCCAATCCAAGCAGCAGATCCATGCGGCTGGCAGTTTCCCGGCGGGTGGTGTAGGGTGTGTGCGGCGTGAACGACGCGCCCGAGTATACGACCACGATCCGGGGTCGGCAAGCGGACACGAGGATTCTCCCACCGAGGTGCGCATGCTGCGGCTTCCCCATCCCGTTGTTCTGATGCTCGCCGGCGTCGCGGTGGCGGCTGCCCTGACCTGGATTCTCCCCGCCGGGGAGTTCGATCGCCAGGTCGATCCGGCCACCGGGCGGCGGGTGGTGGTGGCCGGCACCTATCACGCCGTCGAGGCCGCCCCGGTGGGGATCCTGGGTGCCGCCGTGTCGGTGCCCCGGGGTCTGGTGGCGGCGGCCGAGGTCATTGCGGTGGTGCTGCTGGTTGGCGGGGCGTGGGTGGTGGTGGATCGGGCCGGAACCCTGGGGAGGGCGGTGGCGGCGCTGGTCCGGCGCTTTCGCCATCGAGGCCTCTGGGCCATCCCGGTCATTGGGTTCCTCTTTGCGCTGATGGGGGCGCTCGAAAACATGGGTGAGGAGATCATCCCGCTGGTGCCGGTGCTGCTGCTCCTCGGGGCCGGGATCGGCGTCGATGCCGTGGTGGTGGTGGCCATCAGCGTCGGGGCCGCCGCGGTGGGGAGCGCGTTCGGACCCACCAATCCGTTCCAGGCCGGCATTGCCCTCAAGCTGGCCGAACTGCCGCCGCTTTCCGGTGGCGCCCTCCGGCTGGGCATGCTCGCGGTGGGATTCGGGGTCTGGGTGCTCTGGACCGTCCGGTACGCCGCGCGCAACCGGCTGACGCCGGTAGATCCGCCGCCGGATTCCCAGGGCGGGTTGACCGGCCGCGACGCCCTGATCCTGACCCTCGCCATTGCCCCGATGCTGCTCTATGTCTACGGGGCGCTCAAGCTGGACTGGGGATTCAACGAGCTCAGCGGGGCCTTCCTCATCTCGGGGGTCGTCATCGGCCTGCTGGCCCGGCTCGGGGTGGCTGGCACCACCGAGACCTTCCTGGAGGGGATGCAGGCGATGCTCCCCGCGGCGGTCATGGTGGGTGTGGCGCGCAGTATCTCGCTGGTGCTCGAGGATGGCCGGATCATCGACACCATCCTCCACGGTCTGGCGGTGCCGCTGGGAGCAGTGCCGGCCGGTGTGGCGGCGCTCCTGATGGTACCATTCCATTCGGTGCTGCACATTCCGGTGCCCAGCGTCAGCGGCCATGCGGCGCTCACCATGCCGGTGCTGGTGCCACTCTCGGACCTGCTTGGTCTGTCACGGCAGGTGACGGTGCTGGCCTATCAGACCGGCGCCGGGCTGATGGAAATGCTCACCCCGACCAACGGGGTGCTGATGGCGGTGCTCCTGGCGGCCAAGGTGCCGTACCAGAAGTGGATGCGCTTTGCCGTGGGAGGCTGGGCGCTGCTGACCCTGGTGGGGATGGGGGGCATCCTCATCGCCATGCTGGCCTGAGGAGGAGCAGTCCATGACAACGACTCATGTGGCGGTGGTGCAGGCTCGGGTTTCCCCCGACCTGGCCGCGGGAATGGCCCACACGCAGGCGCTGACCCGGGAGGCCGCACAGGCCGGTGCCACCCTGGTGGTGTTTCCGGAGACCTGGCTCCCCGGGTACCCGGCCTGGCTGGATGTCTGTCGCGATGCTGGTCTCTGGGATCACCCCCCGGTCAAGCAGGTTTTTGCCCGGATGGCGGCCGAGAGCGTTGTGGTTTCGGGCGAGTCGGGGCGGGCGCTGGGTCGAATTGCCGCCGAGTCGGCGGTGACGCTGGTGATGGGGGTGATCGAGCGTCTGGAGGGCGGTCCCGGGCGTAGTACCCTCTACAACTCCTTGTTGATTTTTAGCCCGGACGGCTCCCTCCTGAACCATCATCGCAAGCTGATGCCGACCTACACCGAACGCATGGTCTGGGGCGCCGGGGATGCGGCAGGACTCCAGGCGGTGGACACTCCGGCGGGCCGCATCGGGGGCCTGATCTGCTGGGAGCACTGGATGCCCCTGGCTCGGCAGGCACTGCACGACTCCGGCGAGGATATCCATGTGGCCGCCTGGCCCACTGGCCACGAAATGCACCAGGTGGCGAGTCGACAGTACGCCTTTGAGGGGCGCTGCTTTGTGCTGGCGGCGGGGAGTCTCTCGCACGGCAGGGACCTGCCCCCCGAACTCGAGGCCGATCCGGGCCGTGTGGCCGGGCCGGATGCCCCGGTGCTGCGCGGCGGCAGCGCCATCATCGGCCCCGATGGGAAGTACCTGGCCGGCCCCGTCTACGATGAACCCGTGATTCTCCACGCGGCGCTGGACTTGAGCCGAGTCCGGCAGGAGGCGATGACGCTGGATGTGAGCGGGCATTACAGTCGGCCGGACTGCCTCACGCTTCAGGTGCATCGGGAGCGCCGCAACTGATGGGGTCCCTCCGCTGGTTTGGATTGGTCGTGGTCCTGGCGGGGTGCGGCCCGGTCGAGATTCCCCCCCGGGCACCCGCGGAGCTGGTGGGGGAGTGGGTGGATGACTATGGGATCCGGTACCAGGTCTCCGACACCCTCTGGCTGCAGCAACCCAGCGTGGTCTACCGGGTGGCCAGATGGGAGGCGGGCGAACAGTACCTGGTGGCGCAGAACGGGGCAGAGAACCCGGCCGACGGAGGGCTCTATACCCGGATCGATTGGGTCGAGCTGGAAGCCGCCGCCCCATGGGATTGGGCCTTCTGCATGGCCACCTGGGATGCCAACAGCTCGGCCGGGGCCGCCGTGGCGCCCGCCAGCGATCGTGAACACCCCAGGACTGGCTGCGATGGCCACCCATTCTCCAGGATGCGAAGGGTCACGGCGGACTCCCTGGCTCTACCCGGCCGCGGGTATCGCTGACGTCAACAGCCGCACCAGGTGCTCAAAGCTCAGGTCAAAATCCACCGGTCTCCCGAAGCCATTCCCCCGTTCCAGACTGGCAAAGCCATGGAGCCCGCTCCGCACCACCCGGGTCTGGTGGATCATCTCCGCCGGTGCCACCCCCATTTCGGCCAGACAGCCCACCAACGGCACCACCACCTCGGCCAGGGCCAGATACAGCTCGGTGTCGGAGTCGTTGGGGGCGACGGCATGGATCGCCGCATATCCGCCCGGGTGACGTCTTGCAAAGGTCAGGTAGGCCAGACAGACCCCCTCGAGGGCCCGTCCCCCGCGGCGCCCCCGCCGGGCCTCCTGCAGGGCGGTTGCCAACATCGAGGCAGCCTGGAGGCAAAGGGCACGGCGGAGGGCCTCGATGCCGTCGTAGTGGGCATAGAGCGAGGGGGAGCGGACGCCAACCCTGGCGGCGACGGCGGCCAGGGTGACGTGGTCAAAGCCCGCAGCGTCGGCAACTTCGCCAGCAGCCGCCAGAACGCTTGCCTGGGTCAGGCCAACCTTGCGTGCCATCGACTCTGCTTTTCGGGGGTAGGGAATGGCTGGCTAAGTGACTGGGAGTGAAACGGATAGCTGGTGTCTAATGTAGGTGCATAGTGGTGTCTAAGCAAGATAGACAGTTGGGGGTCTAGCTCAATCTTCGAGGGGGGCTGGTTGACTCCGACCGCTCTCGGGTGGAGTATTAGTCAGGTCGGTACCCACCACCCGGGGAGGGACGATGTCGAAGAAGGATGATCAGCGCATTGCTGCACTGGCGCGGAAGAACGCCGCCAAGTCCAAGGCTCCCGCCAAGGACCTCACCACCCAGTACGATGATACCCTGCGAATCAGACCCCAGGAACAGGATCCGGAGAGTCGCCGATTCTTCAAGGAAATGAAGAAGCGCGAGTTCTAAGTCATAAGTCAATACAATTGAGTGTCCTTCAAAGTATGGTTCAGTAAAGGTACAGCGCGATGCACGACTTATTGTTATCATGGCTGATTCGTTCATTATCCTTATACAAGCCTCGCAATCCCGGAATGTGCCTGCCGCGCTTGTCTAGGCGTCCAACACTCTGTCATCTGATGACGTATCATCCATAGTGTACATCTATGCCGGGATCGATCCTGGCCCATCCCGACCCACTACACCTGAGCCCGCCATGAAGTCGTTCCCCCTCCGTTGGCTGACCGCCCTGGCCTTGGCCGGAACCATCAGCAATCCCTCCGTGGCGGTCGCCGAGACTCCGGGCGCCGTGCTGGCCGACACCACCCGATATGTCATTGCCGCCGATGGCAACGAAGCCCGGTACCGGGTCCGGGAGCAGCTGGTCGGGGTCAGCTTCCCCAATGATGCCGTCGGCGTCACCAAGGCGATCGAAGGCGCCATTGCCGTGGACCAGGCGGGGCGGATCGTCACCGGTTTGTCAAAAATCACCGTGGACCTGGTCTCGATGGCCAGCGATCGCGACATGCGCGATAGCTATGTCCGCCGCAACACCCTGGTGACCGAGAACTATCCCAGCGTGGTGCTGATGCCGACCGAGCTGCGAGGCTTCCGCTGGCCGTTGCCCGCCACCGGCACGATCACCTTCCAGCTCACCGGCAACCTGACGGTCAAGGATGTGACCCGATCGACCATCTGGGATGTCACCCTGACGGCGGCGGGCAGCACCCTGACCGGCACGGCCACCACCAGCTTCACGTTCGAGGAGTTCGGGTTGACCAAGCCCCGGGTGGCGCGGGTCATGAGCGTGGAGGACACCATCAAGCTGGAATACGACCTCAAGCTGGTGCGTCAGTAGTCGATTCGGGCCCTTCACCAGCCGACCTGGCCGTACAATACCGGCCAGGCGCCCATGGTTGTGTCGCATGGCGGGTTCGGGGGTGGTGTACACCCTTCGGACGAGGTAGACTCCGGGGTTGAAAGCCTCCGCGGAAGATTGCGGTTCACAGTGCTACAACCGAAGGAGACTCTTGATGGATTGGTCTGGCGTGCTCCGCGATGCGGGGCGGCAGAATCGACGGGTCCGGATCCGGTTTTCGTATCCGGGTGCTTCGGAGGGGAACGTCGAGTACGAGCGGGAAATGGAACCCTACAAGATCGAAGACGGCCAGCTGGTGGCCTATTCATATTACCGCGGCGCCTTCCGGACGGTGGCGATGGACCGGATCATCGATGTCCAACTGCGCCCCGAGTCGTTTGAACCCCGGCGCACCGTCGAGCTGTAGGACTGCCCTGACCGGCACCGCGCCTGCCGTAACGATTCGTCCGGCCACTGCGGCGGACGTCCCCGTGATCCTCGATTTCATCCGGGGGCTGGCCGAGTACGAGCGGCTGCCCCACCAGTGCATCGCCACCGAGGCTCGGCTCCATGCCACCTTGTTTGGCGACCGGCCGGCCGCCGAGGTGCTGCTGGCCCACCTGGGGAGTGAGCCGGCGGGATTCGCGCTGTTCTTTCACAACTACTCGACCTTCCTGGCCCGTCCGGGGATCTACCTCGAAGACCTCTTTGTCCGGCCGGATCATCGGGGGCGCGGGATCGGCAGCGTGCTGCTGCGTGAACTGGCACGGCTTGCGGTGGCGCGGGATTGTGGCCGGCTGGAATGGTCGGTGCTGGCCTGGAACACCGCCGCGATCGGGTTCTATCGCAAGCTGGGTGCCACGGCACTGGATGACTGGACGGTGTTTCGCCTGGCCGGGGACGCCCTTGACGATCTGGCCGGCAGCACCGGCGAGGAGGCTGGATGATCCGCTACGAAGTCCGGCTGGAGGTGAATCCCTCGGTGGCGGGTGCCGTCGAGGCCTACATGCGCGCAACCCATATCCCGGAGATCATGGCGACCGGCCATTTTGTGCGCGCCCACTTTGACCGGGCCGAGTCGGGGGTCTACCGCACTACCTACGTGGCGGAGACGCGGGAAGCGTTCGACCGGTACATCGAGCGGCACTTCGCGCGGTTGCGCGAGGACTTCCTGGCCCATTTCCCCACCGACATCGTGCCGGCCCGGGAACTCTGGACCGAGCAGGAAGCGTGGCCCTGAGATGACCACCTCGGCAAAGTCGCCCTCGGGCGCCCGGGCGCCCCGGGTGCGACGGTCGGTCGAGCCGCCGGCCCCCCGGCCGCGGCTCAAGCGCAAGCCGTACGAGACGGAACTCGAGCGGCTGCAGGGGGAGCTGGTCAAGCTGCAGTACTGGGTCAAGGAGACCCGCGCCAAGGTGGTGATCGTCTTCGAGGGGCGCGATGGTGCCGGCAAGGGCGGGGTCATCAAGCGGATCCTGGAGCGGGTCAGCCCGCGGGTGTTCCGGGTGGAGGCGCTGCCGGCACCGAATGAGCGCGAGCGGAGCCAGATGTACATGCAGCGGTATATCGCGCGGCTCCCGGCCGGTGGCGAGGTGGTGATCTTTGACCGCAGCTGGTACAACCGGCTGGGGGTCGAGCGGGTGATGGGGTTTAGCACCGAGGCGGAGTACCTGGCCTTTCGGCACGACTGCCCGTGGCACGAGGCCGAGATGATCGAGTCGGGGATCCATCTGGTCAAGTACTGGCTGGAGGTGAGCCAGGAGGAGCAGACCCGCCGGTTCCGGGAGCGGATGACCGACCCCCGCAAGCTCTGGAAGCTCGGCACCATCGACCTGGAAGCCCATCGCCGGTGGTGGGAGTACACCCGGGCCAAGGAGGCGATGTTTGCCGCCACCGACACCGAGACCTCGCCGTGGTACGTCATCCAGGGCGACGACAAACGCCGGGCTCGCATCAACTGCATCCGCCACCTGCTGAGCGTGATTCCGTACACCGACCTGACCGAGGGTGTGGTGCCGAAGCGACTGCCGGCCCGGCGCGCCAAGCCGAAAGGGATGCGGAAGTCGGGGCACCGGTATCGGTGGGTAGGATAGAAGCGAGACGCGAGACGTGAGAAGCAGGTGGCGGCCTGTTGGGGATCCTCGGTGTTGTGGCGGGTTATTAATTCGGATATGTTTATGATAATATCGTTTAATGCCACTGTTCCCTGAGTCCGGATCCCCGTTTCCGGCCTCCCTACTGAGAAGGCGGGCCACCCACCATGCAGGAGCAGCGCAATCCGGCATCCTTGCCCCCGATCATTCAGGGCGGCATGGGTGTCGGAATCTCGGATTGGCGCCTGGCCCGGGCCGTCTCCATGGCAGGGCAATTGGGGGTCGTATCCGGCACGGCCATCGACACCGTGCTGGTGCGGCGACTCCAGGACGGGGACCCCGGCGGGCACATGCGCCGAGCGATGGCCGCGTTTCCGGTGCCTGGAGTGGCCGAGACCACCCTGCAGCGCTATTTCCTGCCAAAGGGACGGCCGGCGGGCACTCCCTACAAGCTGCTCACCGTCTGTCGGAAGGGGATGCCGTCCCGACGGGAGCAGGTCCTGATGTTGGCCGCGTTCGTCGAGGTCTTCCTGGCCCGGGAGGGGCACGACGGTATCGTGGGTATGAACCTGCTGACCAAGATCCAGATTCCCAACCTCGCCACCCTGTATGGTGCCATGCTCGCCGGGGTGGATGTCATCCTGATGGGGGCGGGGATTCCGCGAGAGATCCCGCTGGCCCTGGACCGCCTGGCCCGGCACGAGGTCGCCTCGCTGCGATTTGAAGTCGACGGGTTGCCGGCAGGGGTCGAGGAGCGGCTGGAGTTCGATCCGATGCGACACTGGGCCTGGGCACCAGACCCCCTGCGTCGGCCGCAGTTCCTAGCCATCATTGCCAGCAACTCGCTGGCGACGATGCTGGCTCGCAGGGCGACCAGCCGGATCGACGGGTTCGTCGTCGAAGGCCCCACAGCCGGGGGGCACAACGCTCCGCCCCGAGGGGCTCCCCAGTTCAATACGGACGGGGAACCGGTCTATGGCGAGCGCGACGTGGTGGACCTCGGCGCGCTGGCAGAGTTGGAACTTCCATTCTGGCTGGCCGGTGGCACCGGGCGCGCGGGACGGTTGGCCGAGGCGCGGGCCGCCGGCGCCGCCGGCATCCAGGTCGGGACGCTGTTCGCGTACTGTGAGGAATCGGGAATGGCGCCGACCCTCAAACACTCGGTGCTGGACGCTGCCCTGCGGGGCGAGGTGGAGCTGCGCACCGATCCCCGGGCCTCGCCGACCGGCTATCCCTTCAAGGTGGTGCAATGGCCGGCCGACCCATCCCGTGGGGTGGAGCGGGAGCGGATCTGCGACCTGGCCGGCCTGCGGGTCCCGTACTGGACCCCGGAGGGCAAGGTTGGCTATCGCTGCTCCGCCGAGCCGGTGGATGCGTTCGTGTCAAAAGGCGGGGCAATCGAGGATACGGAAGGGCGACGGTGCCTCTGCAATGCCTTGATGGCCGACATTGGCGCCGGCCAGGTGCGGGAGGGCGGCGAGACGGAGCCGCCGCTGGTGACCAGTGGGGACGACCTCCGTGACATCGGCGGATTCCTGGCGGGCCGTGCCTCATATCGGGCCGCCGACGTACTCGAGTACCTGCAGGTCGGCGCTGCTGTGGGGGGATGACCGGCTGGTACGTCACCTTCCCTGATTCGCGCAGGGCACACCAGCTGAAGGCGCCCCGGATTTTTCGGGGCGCCTTTCTGCCGATGGGGGCCCGCCGGGTCGCCTCAATCGCAGGCCGGCGATACTTTCCCCGGGGCTACTGCGATCAGGGTGACGGAGTAAGTCGGCCCGCCGATCTCGAAATCTCACTGTCTGGAGCACGTATGCGCATTCGCCTTGCATCGACCGGCCTCGTCATGGCCATGGTACTTGCCGCCCCTGCGGTTGCCCAGGGGCCCGGTGGTGGCGGCGCGGCGCGGGCCCAGATCGGGCCGGGGGAGGAGTGTCCGGCGGGGATGACCGAGGTGCGGCCCCGCAGTTGTCAGGCCCCGGCGTTGCCGCCTCCGAGCATCGTGGACTACCGACCACGGTCCACCCTGGTGGTGCCGGAGCATCCGGTTCCCCGGGCCAAGTATCCGGTCATCGATTTCCACGGGCATCCCCAGGGGTTGCTCGGCTCGAGTGAAGCGCTGCTGCGCATGGGGGCGTCGCTGGACAGCCTGAACGTGCGGCTGATGCTGGCCGCCAACAACATCTCCGGCGACGCGCTCAAGAGCACCATGGCCACGATCAACGCGACTCCGGCCATGAAGGACCGGGTGCGGATCCTGACCGGGATCGATTTCCGCAATGTCGGGCCGGGGTGGGCGGAGCGGGCGGTGGCGCAACTCGAGGCCGACGTGGCGGCCGGCGCAGTGGGCGTCGGGGAGATTGGCAAGGGGTTTGGCCAGACCATCATGAAGGCTGACGGCACCAGACTGGCGCTGGACGACCCGGCGCTCAAGCCGGTCTGGGACGCGGCGGCACGCCTCCGGCTCCCGGTTTTCATCCACACCGGTGACCCGTCGGAGTTCTACCAGCCGCTCGACTACAACAACGAGCGGTGGCTGGAGCTGGCCCTCTTCCCGGGGCGGGAGATTTCGCCGGATCAGCATCCGCATTTCGAGGAGCTGATGGCGGAGCGGGACAATCTCTTTCGCGGCAACCCGCGGACCATCTTCGTGGCGGCGCACATGGGCTGGCACACCCAGGACCTTGGCCGGCTGGGACGGATGTTCGATGCGATGCCGAATCTCCACGCCGAGCTGGGAGCCGTCCTCTACGACATCGGTAGGCAACCGCGTTACGCGCGCGATTTTTTCATCAAGTACCAGGACCGGATCCTGTTCGGCAAGGACTCGTACCAGCCCGAGGAGTATCCCTATTACTGGCGGGTGCTTGAAACTCGGGACGACTACTTTGACTACTACCGCGATTACCATGCGTTCTGGAAGCTGTACGGCATTGACCTGCCGGATGAGGTGCTGAAGAAGGTGTACTACCAGAACGCGCTGCGGATTGCCCCGGCGCTGCCGCAGGCGGGGTGGCCATGAGGGTGCCCGGCGGAGGCGAGAGGTGATCGGTTGGGGGGCTTTTGGGGCCCCCCTTCCCTTTTTCGGGCCGGGGGCAACGGGCCGGCGCGCGGCATGGCTTATGCCCTTTTGCCCTGCTGCCCTATTTCAGGAGGGGACGGCGCCACCAATCCCCTTGCCGGTCGGGCCGAACCGATCACCGTAGCGGGTGGGGTGAATGTCGAGGGGCCAAGGCCAGATCGAATCTCAATGAAGGGAGCACGGTGAGCCTCGAGGACCCGGATGAGTACGGAGTCGGTGGCGCGACGGCTGGGACAGTTGGTCTGGCTGACGGAGGACCAGCCATGAAGCGGATCCGCTGGGACCTGGTGGTGGCCCTGGCCCTCGTGGTGGCGCACATCATCGCCGTGTGGGGATATACCGGCCTCTGGTGGGGCGACATTGGCCGATGGTCGCACGAGGTGGAGCGGTTCGCCGCCGGGGAACTGCCCTACCGCGATTTTCAGTGGCACTATCCGCCGCTTGGGCTTTGGGTGGAGGGATTCGCCGCCCGGCTGGTTGGGACCGATCGAGATCCCCTGGGCGCCATCAACGCGGTCCTCGCGATCCTGATCGTGCTGGCCTACGTCCGGTACGCCCGCCAGGTAGCGAAGGGCTCCGGGGTTGGGCTGATGGCGGTGGCGCTGGTCCTGGCCCTTGCGTACGCCCAGCGGATCGGGGCACCGCTCCCAATGGGTCTCTACAGCCCCGCACTCATCGTGGGAACGCTGTGCATTGCCCTTGCCGCCACGGAGTTCCTGCGCAGCCTCGAGCCGGGGCAAGAAGCCGCCGCCAATTGGATGGGATTGTTTGCCGGCCTGGCGGTCCTCAGCAAGCAGGATTTCTGGTTTCCCGCGGCGTTTCTGGTGGCAGCGGTCACCATCCGGTCGCGACGTCCCGGTCCGGCGGCGGTCTCGGCCGCCGTCACTGCTGCGGGGGTGGTGGTGATCGTCTGGACCGCCGGAATCGGCATCCTGTCGCCGCTCGTCGGCGGGTTCGGGCATGCCGAACTTGCCGGTGGACAGGGGTTCCCCTCGTGGGAGCGCCTCACGGTAGACTTCTTCGTGGTGGCGATGATATGTGGCACCTACGCCGTGCTGGTCAGCGTGGCCACCCGCAAACTCCAGATCTGGCCGCTGGTGGCCTGTGGCGCGGCGGCGGCCCTGACCGGGGGCCTGCACCTCTACCAGAGCATGACCACGACGCTTCCCCAGGCTGGCGAACTCCTGACCCCGACCCAGGAGGCACTGGCCTACCAGCTGCGCAACGGGGACTCCCTGTTCCGGCCCGCGCTGGGTTGGCTGCGGCGCCGGGTGACCCAGAATCCGATTCCCCTGGCCCTGCCACCCCTGCTGCTCCTGATGATGGCCCGTTCCTGGCGCGCCCTTCCCGATCCGCGCCGCACGATGATCGCCCTGCTGCTCGGCTTTGCGGTTGCCTTCCGGGTGCGTCGAGGGTGGTGGGGGACGGAGTGGTCGGAGTTTCTCTTTACCCTGCCGGTGCTGGTGGTGGGTGCGGAGATGCTGCTGGCGCTGCCCGGGTCGGAGCAGCGCCGGTTGCGCCAGGCCACGGTGGGGGTGCTGGTCCTGGGGGCGCTCTGGGCCAACTGGGAATTTGGGCGGGGCATTGGAACGAGGTACTACTATCCGGAGGCGACCGCCACGCTGCGAGGTGAGGTGCAATGGAAGCCGGAAATGGCCCGGGATTACCGGCACCTTCTGGCCACCGTGGACAGCCTCGATCCCAGCAGGGAGCGACCGGTCTTCGCTTTTGGTGTCACCGGTGGGGTCAACTACTTCCTCAATCGGCGCAATCCGTTTCCCTATACCCAGAACTTTTTCTTCTCTGCCTTCGATCCCGATTCGGTGCTCCGGCAGATCCCGTCGCGCCTGATCCTGGTGGACAACCCGTTCCTCGAGGATGGGAGTTTCCAGCGGGCCGGTTTCAACTGGGATGGCTGGGAGGGGGACCGGGTGGCGGCGCCGTACCACCCGTTCGATCGCCCGCACTTTGACCGGCTGCGCGCCGGCTGCCGCCAGCTTCCGGCGGATAGCTCCCTGTTCCGCGTTTACGACTGTCCCTGAGGCCCGGGGCGCAGGTACACCAGTCCGGGATAGTAGCTGAGGTCAGCCTCGAGGCCGGTGCTGCGCGACTCTCCCGCCGGCTCCGGGACGGGGAGCCCGAGGAGGGCGCAGCACTGGGCCAGGACCAGCGCCGGGGTGAGCCGCTTCATGCATTGGTTGTTGCCACCGCAGGGCGACGGTTCCCAGTGATGCACACACGGTGAGCAGTAGAGGTGAATCTGTGCCCCGGCTACCTCCGCCCGTCCGGGGGTCAGGTAGGTCTCCGCCCGGGTCGGTCCAAAGAGCCCAACGACCCTGCTATGGGCGCTGAGCGCAAAGTGCAGCGGTGCGGTGTCGTTGGTCACCACCAGCTCGGCGTTGGCGATGGCGCGATAGGTCTCCGTCAGCGACAGACGGCCGCTCAGGTCCACGATCCGGGGTCCCTCCGCCAGAGGCGCGGTGTAGGCCACCTCGGTCGGCCCATGGCCGATCAGGACCGCCACGGCGTCCGGGCGCAGCGCCAGCAGGGCAACGATCAGCTGCCGGAACGACTCCCGGGGCCATCGCCGCTCCAGCGCCAGATCTCCGGCGTGGATGTTGAAGAGGAAGTACCGCTGCGGCAGTGATGGCAATGGCGCGGTGTCGAAGCGCCACCCTCCGAAGTCGCTGGTATCGATCGCCTGATCCAGGGGCAGCAGCTGCCCGAAGAGCCGACCGTACGCCTCACCGATGTGGAGGTAGCGGTTGAAATAGACCAGGTGGGTGTGGACGCGACGGGACCGGAGTTGCTCCAGGGCAAAGCCGGTCCGATTCCGGGCCAGGCTCAGCGTCACCAGGACGGATGAGAGGCGGGAATACGCCTCCAGGTCGAAGGCCCAGTCAATGCGCTCCCGCCACAGTCCCACCACGGTCCGCACCATCGAGGTTGCCGCCGCCAGCAGCGATCGATCATTGAGCACCAGGACTTCATCAAACTCCGGCATCTCCCTGGCCAGCGGCGCCATCGCCGAGGTTCCCCAGAACAGGATCTTTGCGTCGGGATAGTGCCGGCGCAGTGCCGCAATTGCGGGCTTGGCGATCACCAGCGATCCGAGGCCCTGGTACTTCACGATCAGGATGGTCCGGACCGGGCCAACCTGGTGGTCGCGTCGGAGGAGGCTGCCCAGCACCCACGCGGCCGCCTGGAGGGTGCTGAGAAGCGGACGACCGAGGTAGAAGTCGAGGGCTCGCTTGGTCTGGAGTCGCATCCCTGACCGCCGCGGCTACGGGGTGCCGGTGCCGCTGGCACCGGGGCGGCGGACCGGGGGAACCGCGGTGGGCCAAGTCAGGCGATTCCGGGCCACGCTGGCCTGGAGGAGGTCGGCAAACGGGGTTGCATCCCCCGATGCAGCGACAAGGTCGCGCGTCTCGGCCGGATCGAGACGGTACCGATAGGCCTCGTAGAGCCCGGCCCCGTCGCGGATGACATGGAGGGTGTCGTTGACCAGGGCCTTCATCGGGCCGAGCCAGTTTCGGAACCGTTCCACCGGGCGGGTGTTCTGGTCAATGGCGGCAATCACCTCGCTCACCACGGCGGTCGAATCGCGCCACAACTCCGCCAGGGAGGTCCCGCCAATTCCCGAGTCCTGCGGCACACCAGCAAGATCCAGGATTGTGGCCGGGATGTCGCGGCCGGTCACCTGCCGGTCAATCCGCTGGCCGGCCGGCACGGCGGGGGGAAAGATCACCATCAAGGGGACCTGGATCACCTGCCGGTACAGGCTGTTGGCATGGGCGTCCAGGCCGTGCTCGCCGAACTGCTCGCCGTGGTCGGAGGTGACGACCACGATCGTGTTGGCCAGCTTGCCCCGTTGCTCGAGATCCAGCAACAGCAACTCCACCTGGGCGTCGATGTACCGAATCCCACCGGCGTGATGCTGCATGGTGGGTCGTGGTCCGGCAAACATCGAATGGTACGGCTCCGGCGACTGGTAGGGCGCATGGGCGTCGAAGAAGTTCAGGAAGGCAAAAAACGGGCGGTCTCCGGGGACCCCGTCCAGCCAGGTGGTGAACTGTTCCCGGACCTCTTCGGCCGTCTTGAGGTCATGGGTATTCTCGGTCAGGCGCGGGGTGAAGTCGGTGCTCCAGAAGCGGGAGATCGCGGTGCGGATTCCCTGGCCCTGGACCAGGGCATCCCAGGCGCGCAGGACGTTGTCTGCCTGGGTCAGGGTGGTGGACTTGAGAATCTCTTCGGCGGAGTTCTGGAGATCATCGTAGTGGATGAACCCCTGGGCCAGCCCGCTCTCGCTTGGGGTGGCCATGAGGTTCGCGGTGACACCAGCGGTGGCCCAGCCGTGCTCCTGGAGCGATTCGGCCAGGGTCCGGTGCGGAGCTGCCAGGGGCGTCGTGAACGAGGCCTCATGGATACTTGGGTACTGGCCGGTAAAGAAGGAGGCGTGGGACGGGGTAGTCCACGAGGGGGTGGCGTATGCCGCGGTGAAGACCGTGGCCTGCGCGGCGCGGCGGGCCAGGTTCGGTGTGGTGTCCCACTCCCCACCGTCGAGCGAGGTGAAATCGGCCCCGACGGTGTCGAGGATCAGGAGCAGGATGTTCGGTGCGCCGGCCGGGGTGGCCGGGAGGGCGGCAATGGCCTGGCGCTCCCGGGCCGGCCGGCTCAGTGGGCCGAGTACTATCGCCAGGACCACCACCACCGCGCCGCACACGGCAAGCCAGCGGATTCCCCGCAGCACCCCGGTCTGGCGCTGCCGCACCAGCGGGCTGACGTTCATGGCGACGGCCGTTGCGAGGAGCAGGGAGGCATAGCCGTTGATCTGCGGCAGCAGCAGCAGCAAGGCAAACAGGATCAGTGTCAGCCAGACCCAGACGACTCCGCGCAGCGTGACCCGCGAGGGGGCAAGCAGGCTGAGCACCATGAGGCACAGCGCAACCGGAAGGAACAGCATCGTGTACCCCACCGGGGTGCGCCAGAGCAGGTCGCGCGATTCCCAGCCCCACCGCGTGACGCTGAATCCGAGTTGGAGGGCGCGGGCCAGGGCGAGCTGGAGCAGGCCGGCGGTGACGGCCGCCGCGATCCAGAGGGTCAGGTGATCGACGATGGAGGGTGCGGCACACGGCGACGGATTCTGGACGGGCAGCACGGGTGGTGCGGTCATGTTGGCCTTGGTTCGGGACGGCGAATGGAATGGGTGTGCGGTGTGGTGGTCGATCCCGGCGGGTTCATCGCTCATCCGGGCGGCTCTCGGCCACCACCCGAAGCCCCTCTACGGTTTCCGTTGCGGTTCCCCGCCTGGTGGTGTCCCCTCCCCGGCTCCAGACCTGTTCGAGCCCATCACCCCGACGAATGTAGTGGAACTGCTCCGTGATGACGGCCTTGATGGGGCCGAACGATGTCGGCCAATCGCTGTCCTGGTTGGGCGGCTGCACCGCCTCGGCTATGGCCGGGCTGATGGAAGCCGTGGCGCCCTCGTGCCAGAGCGGTGCCAGCGAGGTTCCGCCAATGGCGGGATCGTCCCCGCCGGCCAGGTCGAGCAGGGTGGCAGGGATGTCGCGCAGCGACACCACTTCCTCGAGCCGCAATCCCCCGGGGAGCCGCCCCGGAGCATGGATGAGGAGGGGCACGTGGAGCAGCTCGAGGTACAGGGAGTTGCCATGCCCTCGCAGGCCGTGCTCACCGAACTGCTCGCCATGGTCGGAGGTTACCAGCAGGATCGTCTGCTCGAGCTCGCCGCGTTCGCGGAGCCCGTCCAGCAGACGGCCGATCATCGAGTCGGCGTAGGCAATGGCGCCATCATACCGATCCAGGGGGGTCTCGCCGTCGTTGAAGCGCTCGACCAGTGGAGACTCGTACGGCGCATGGGCATCGAAGAAATTGATCACGGTAAAGAACGGCCGACCGTCGGTGTCGTCCTGCCACTCCAGGAAGTTGTCCACCAGTTCGCTGGCGACGTAGCGGTCGCTCTGATTGACCTTGTTGATGCGAAACTCGGCCCGGGGCAGCGCGGCCCGCAACCGCCACCACTCCCGGCTGCGAAGCGCGTCGATGATCAGGTTGGACACCTGCATCTGGGGCAGGGTGCTGCTCCACAACGCCTGCCAAGGACTCCGGGGAAAGTCGTCAAACCGGCCGAAGCCCCGGGCAAATCCTGTGGTCCGTCCCGCGTACAGCGCATTTCCCATGAACGCGGCGGTGGCGTAACCGCTGGCCTGGAACACCTCCGAGATGGTGCGGAGCGAGTCGTCCATAGGCTGGCGGTAGCCGATTCCGGTGAAGAACGGGTACTGACCGGTGAGCATTGTGGCGTGGCTCGGGGCCGTCCACGGGGCGGGGGCAATGGCCGACTCAAACACCACCCCTGCGGTGCCGAGACTCTCCAGCACCGGCGTAGTCGGGCGCGAGTAGCCGTAGAGGCTCAGGTTGGCGGCGCGCACCGTGTCGAGGATGAGCAGGATGACATTGGGTGCGCCGGGCCGGGGTGGTGGCAGCGCGGCCCAGGCCCGGCTGGCCTGGATGCGGTAGACGATGGCGCCCGGAATTCCGGCCAGGAACAGGCCCACGCCCAAAGCGAGGGTGACGCGCCGCGTGGCGCGCATCCCGGAGACGGGGTCGCGGGCAAGCCACCGGCCCGCTTGGACACCGACACCAAGGGAAAGCGCGAACATGGCCGCCGGGTGCACCGCCGGCAGGTGGAGGGCAATAGCGAAGCTGCCGATCGTGGCGAAGAAGGCCGCCAGGACCCGCGGCGACCGGAGGATGGGCACCCAGGCGCCGAGGAGCAGCAGGGGAAGCGCCAGGAGGAGAAACGAGCCCAGGTACGACAACGGAGACCACCAGGGAAGCTCGCGCGCGGCGCCGGTGATGGTGTCGAACACAAATACGCGTGCCACGTACCAGGCGACATGCGCCGCTGCTGCCACCGTCGCGGCGAGGGCGGCGAGCCAGAGCGCGTCGCGCAGCCGCAATGGACCCGGGGGTTGGGCGGACGCGTCAGGACGCACGGGATCGAGAGACAATGGGCCCGTTTCGTGAACGGTGGTGGGGAGCGGGCACCGGGTCCCGCGCGACTACCCCTTGAAAGTGTAGGCCCATCGCCGCACCAACGCCACCGTCGGCCGCCCTGCTGGGGCGGGCCGGACTCTTCGGGTTCCACCGGTTAGGGGAGCAATCCGTAGCGTTTCATTTTTCGCCACAGCGACGTTCGGCTCATGCCGAGCCGCTCCGCTGCATCGGCCCGGGAGCCGCCGGTGGCCTCGAGTGCCGCCGTGATCCGGGCCCGCTCATCCCCGTCAGGCACATCGGCGCGATACCGCGACTCGAGGGGCTCCGCTTCGGAACGCCCCTCGCGGACTTCGGGCGGGAGGTGCTGTGCTTCCAATCGCCCGCCGCCCGCCAGGATCGAGGCATGCTCGAGTACGGCATGGAGCTGTCGCACGTTGCCGGGCCAGGCATAAGACTGCAGCAGTCGCATCGCCAGGGGGGAAGTGGCTGGCCCTGCCTGCGCCACGGGCCGACGGCTCCCAAGGAACGACTCGACCAGCAGCGGCACGTCGCCGCCGCGCTCCCGCAGGGTCGGAACTTCCAGCCGCACCACGTTGAGTCGGTAGTACAGGTCCTCCCGGAAACGGCCGGCAGCCATCTCGACCTGCAGGTCGCGATGGGTCGCGGCCAGCACCCGCACATCGACCTGGGTGACCTTTACCGACCCGACCCGCATGACTTCGCGCTCCTGCAGGACTCGGAGGAGGCGGTGCTGCACCGCCGGGGAGATATCGCCGATCTCATCCAGGAAGAGGGTGCCGCCATGGGCGGCCTCGAACACGCCGGCGCGCTCTCTGATGGCCCCGGTGAACGCCCCCGCGACGTGCCCGAACAACTCGGACTCCAGCACCCCCTCGGCCAGCGCCACGCAGTTGACGGCCACAAACGGTCCCCCGGCGCGCGACGAGCCGGCGTGGAGTGCCCGGGCCACCAGCTCCTTGCCGGTGCCGGTCTCCCCACTGATGACCACCGTGGCGCTGGTGGGCGCCACCCGCTCGATGTCGCGAAAGAGTTCCTGCATGACCGGAGCGCGGCCGATCATGCCCGCGGGTGCGGCCGCCTCCGTGCTTCCCAGGCGCGGCCGCCGGGCCAGGAGCGCGGCGACGCGGCCGCTCAGCACATCCGGCTCGACCGGCTTGGTCAGGAAATCGTCGGCGCCCACCTGGAGCGCCTCGACGGCGGTGTCCACTGTCCCGAACCCGGAGATCATCAACACCGGCACATCGTTGCCCCAGGTGCGAAGCGCCTCCACCAGGCGCACCCCATCAAGCCCTGGCATCCGGACATCGAGCAGCACGAGGTCCACTGGTGTGGATCGTAAACGCGTCACCGCCTCGTCGGCGTTGCCGGCTTCGTCCACGTGGTGTCCGTCCTCGCGGAGCAGTGCGGCGGTGGTGCGCCGGAAGGCCAGGTCGTCGTCTACGATCAGCAGGTGGGCGGGGTTCATCCGGCGGTCCTGGTGGCCGGTACGTCGATGGTAAACCTGGCGCCGCCCCCAGGGATGTTGACCGCCGAGAGCCGACCCCCCCGTCCACGGATCACGCCCTCGGCGATATAGAGGCCAAGGCCCACGCCGCGGAGATCCTGCTTGGTGGTAAAGAAGGCATCGAAGAGGTGGGGAAGATCCTGGGCGGCAATTCCCGGCCCCGTGTCCTCGACTTCCACCCGCGCACCCTCGGAGGTGGTGCGGGCCCGGAGCGTTATCCGGCCGCGCTCGCCCACCGCCTCCCTGGCATTCTGGACCAGGTTCAGCACCACTTGCTTGAGGGCATCTGGCGCGATCGCGGCCGGAACCTTTGCCTCGGCGTCGGCCACGACCTCCAGGCCGCTGTCCGCCGCGCCAAGACGGATGACGGTGGTGACATCGCGGACCACGGCGGCGGCGTCCGCCTCCCCCTCGCTGCCGACCGGGCGGTGCATGTCGAGCATGTGCTCCGCCAGTTCGTGCATGCGGAGCAACTCGTCGATGGCCAGGTCGGCAAACTCCGTGGCCTCCGGATCGCCCTTGACCCGTCGACGCAGGAGTTCCAGGGCGTTGCGCACGCCGGCCACGGGATTTCGGATTTCGTGCGCCAGCTGCACCAGCAGCCGCGAGGTCGAGGAGTGCCGGTCGCGCTGGATGAACTCGGCCTGGAGTGCGGTCAGCCGCTGCTGCCGGTCGGCGAGTTCCTGGTTGGCGTGGGCCAGCTCCTCGATCCGGGCTGCCAGGGAGTCACGCATGGCCGCAAACGAGGTCGACATCTGGTCCACCTCGAGCACCCTGGTGCGCGGGAGGGGGGCGCGCAAGTCGCCGCCGGCCACCTGCTGGGCCGCGGCGGAAAGCCGGGTAACTGGGCGGCCCAGGGCTGCGGCCACCCGGGTGCCAATCAGCAGCGCCGCCAGGAGTCCCAGTCCCAGCGTAAGCACCAGTGCACCCCGGAGCGCTGGGACCAGGGCCAGCGCGTCTTCCGCGGGGCGCACGAAGGTGACCCGAACGCCGCCGGGCACGGTGGCACCCGCCACGAAGTAATGCGCGTTGGACCAGAACAGCTCCTGCACCTCTTCGCCCGGGGCCATCTCGGCCAGCATCGCCACTAGTCCCATCGCCGGCTCGGCCGCCCCGGTGTAGCTCGCCAGGCTCCGGTTGGGGGCAGTGATCAGGACATCGGATCGAGTCAGCGCCGAAAGCCGTGCGGCCTCTCCATCTGCAAAGGGGGTCCAGGTGCCGACGGCGCCGAGCCAGCGTCCCTCGCTCTGCACCGGGGCGAGGGCGACCTTGACGAGCCCGTCGGCGGTGGGGATGACCACCACGGGCATCTCCCCGTTGCGGGTCATGATCAGCAGCGCTTCAGGAACCTCCGGCCCTTCCCAGGTACGGCCGTCGGGCGAGACCACGACCGCACCCTCGTCCGGGTAGCCAAGGACCAGCGATGCGGTCGCGTCGAGGACGGCGCTGGAGTCCTGTCGGAGCAAAGCGCCGGCGACCGCCGGGCTCGAGGCGAGTTCCTTGGCATGCATCATCCCCACACCGGCCAGATTCTGGAAGCGGTCCTCGAGCACCAGCACGGCAGAGCGGAGGTCGGCGCGGGCGCGCTCCTCGAGCGCCACCACCACCCGGCGATCGAGCACCAAGCCGGTCGGCACCAGCCCGATGAGGAGGACCACGAAGACGAGTCCGCCCAGGGCGCGTTGGAAGGAGATCTGGTTCAAGGGCTCGGGCCCCTCTGAGGAGGTCGGATGAGCGTCAAGGTACTGGGTCGCCCTTGTTCGGACAGGGGGCCGGCGATTCTTGATCCCCTGCGCACGAACCATACCCCGCCAGGCATGGCTTCCGCGCTGAACCGCGACGTTTCACCGGATTCGAGTGAAACGTTTCGACGCTGTTTCATGAAACAGCCGCCGACCGGGATGGCTCTGGGGCTGACCCCGCAACTGCATGGCGGAGCGAGAGTTGCCGACGGGAGTGGGGGATCGGGATCCCCGCACGCGATCTGCGTTTGAGGTGAGCGTCGGAAGGCGGCATCGCCGTCCCGGCCATCCCCCAGACTCGAGGAACAGATGAACATCGCAACACGGAGTGCCTGGTCGCTTGCTGCCCTGCTGACCCTGGCCGGCTGCAGCGACTCGACCGGGCCCAAGTCCAATCAGACGCTTGCTTTGTCGTTCAGTGGGCTCGAACCCCTGCTCAACGGATATCACTACGAGGCGTGGGCGCTGGTGGGAGGACAGGCGCTGCCCGCCGGAAAGTTCAATGTCAGTTCCACCGGCTCACTGGTCACGGTGTCCGGGGCTGCAATTCCCAACGGGGAGATCGATACCGGCGTAAACCTGTCGGGGACGACCGCCATCGTGATCACCATTGAGCCGGCGGGTGACACCGACGCCATTCCTGCGGCGACCCATGTCGTGGCTGGCACCGTCAGCGGTGGCACCGCCGCTCTCACCGTCGGTGCGCCGCAAGCCCTGGGCAATGCGTTCACCTCCGCCGCAGGCCAGTACATCCTGGCCACTCCGACCAACGGCAATGGTAACAATGAGCTGAGCGGCATCTGGTTCCTGAGCCTGGCCAGCGGCGCACCGGCCGTGGGGCTGAGCCTGCCGACCCTACCGTCCGGATGGGTGTATGAGGGGTGGGCGGTCATTGGTGGCAAGCCGGTGACGACCGGCCGATTCACTGCGGTGAATGCTGCGGACCAAGCGGCGCCGTTCAGCGGCTCAATGGGTGCCCCGCTGTTCCCGGGTGAGGATTTTCTGGTCAACGCCCCGGCCGGGCTGACCTTCCCCACGACACTGGCCGGTGGCACCGCCGTCATCTCCATCGAGCCCCAGCCGGATGACTCACCGGCGCCGTTTGCGCTCAAGCCGCTGGTCGGCGCCATCCTGGCAACGGCGCTCGATCATGTGACCTATTCCCTGGGGAACAACGCGGCTGGATTCCCGACCGGCACGGCGACCATTCGCTAGCCACCGACCGGCCCCCGGGGAAGCCCGGGGGCCACTGGTCCGCCGGTCAGCGCTTCCGTCCCGGCAGATCCGCCGGCGGCCCCCACTCGTTCCACCAGAGGGGGCCCCGGGAGGTCGGTCGCGGCCAGACTTCGTCGAGGGTCTCGGAGTCGAAGAGCTGGCCGTTGCGCATGACCTGGCGGACCTTCAGGACATTGCGGATTTGCTCGAGCGGATTGGCGTCGAGCACGATCAGGTCGGCGAGCTTGCCGGGTTCGATCGACCCGAGGTCGCGATCGAGCCCGATGGAGACCGCCCCGAAGATCGTCCCGACCCGGAGCACATCGTGCAACGGCATCCCTCCGGCCGACATCAGGATCAGGTCCCACGGGGTGCCGATGCCCTGCACCTCGTGGTGGGCGCCAACCCCGACCTTGCCGCCGGCCGCCACGATCCGCGCCGCCGATTCGGTGACTCCCTTGAAGATGAACTCATCCTCCGGCACCCAGGCCGCAGTACGGGTGCGCCGCGCCAGGTCGGGCTGGAAGGTAAAGCGCTGGAGCCGGGGCTCCTGGTAGGCGCCCTCGCGCGCAATGAGGAAATGCTTGTTTTCCGGCCCGCCATAGGCCACCAGCAGGGTCGGGGTGTAGGTGATCTCGCTCGCCGCCGAAAGCAGGGCGACGTCGCGGTAGAGCGGGAAGATCTCGTAGGCGTGCTCGTGCCCCGGGTAGCCGTCGAGCATCTCGGTAATGCTCATCTTGAAGTCGCCAGCCCCCTCGGTGGTGGGGCTGATCCCCATCTCGCGGGTGGCCATGACCACCAGCTGCCGGGTCCGGCGATTGCCCGCCAGGTACTGCTTGACGGTCTGGGTCCCGAAGAACTCGGCGTACCGGGATACCACCTCCCGGGCCCGCTGGAGAGAATTGACCTGGTCGCCGCTGAAGATTCCCTGGCCGGTGCCAAAGAGGCGGGGGCCAAGGAGGTCGCCGGTGCGGAGCCGGTCGCCGTAGGTCACCACCGCGCTGGTATTGGTCTGCGGATCGCGCATGGTGGTGACACCAAACGCGAGATTGGCGTGGAACGCCGGCACCGCGGTCTTGTGGACCCCGGTGGAGGGCCAGGTGTGGGCATGCACATCCACCCAGCCCGGGATGATCGTCTTGCCGGATACATCGATGACCTGGGCCCCGGCCGGGATGGCTACCGCGCCGGAGGCGCCCACTGCCGTGATCCGGTTGTCGGTGACGACGATGTCGCCCCGCGGGATGACCTCGTCGCCCTTCATGCTGATGATCCGGGCACCCCGGAGCGCCACCACACCGCTGGGCTTGTACCCGGCCACCGTCACCGCAATGTCGAACCGCCGGGGCTGGTACGCCGGTCGGAGCGGGAGGGTGTCGGCACCGGGCACCGGCAGGGTGTCGCCAGCCAGGCGGCGGGGCCACGCCAGCCGGAGCGAGTCGGCGCGGGCGGTGGCGGCGGCGGCGACGTCGTAGAGGAAGAACGAGCGCCCCAGGGCGAAGTAGACGTAGCGACCATCCTGGCTCCACCCCGGAAACTCCCCGCCCACTTCGAGCGCCACCGTCGTGGGGACGGACGCGGTGTCGGTGCGGACGCCGAGCTGGATGGCCCGGCCGATGGCGGGGGTTGGGAAGACGGAGATCCGGTGGGTGGCGGTATTGAGCGCCAGGCCATGGCTGCCGGTGGGTGAGAGCATGATCGGGTCGCCGGTGAATTCCACCCGGCGATCCGAGCCATCCCATCGCACCGACTGCAGGCCATTGCCGGCCGGGAAGAGAATCCGGTCGGGGTCCGGCCCGAAATGGGCAAAGGGGCCGTCGGCAAAGTTCGCCACGGTGCCGACGGTGGTGATCTCGTGGATCTCCCCTCCCTCGGCGGGCATCCAGGCCAGGCTCAGCGGGCCATCGTCCATGGCGCCGCTCAGGCGGTCCACAAAATTGCGGCGCGGCACCCAGGGCCCCATGCCGAAGACCAGGCGGCTGCCGTCCCGGGAAAAGATCGGCCGGACATAGAAGGACGGCGCGGTGGTCAGCTTGCGCAGTCCGGAACCGTCGGCGCCAACCCGGTACAGCTCCCCGCCCGCCTCGTCGGTCCAGGTGGCAAAGACCACCACCTTGCCATCGGGGGACCAGGTCGGCGAGTGCTCCACGACCTGGCTGGCGGTGGTTACCCGGCGCGGTGTTCCCCCGGACAGGTTGGTGAGGTACAGCTTGTCCAGCGCGGTGAAGGCCAGCCTGGTGGCATCGGGAGATGGTGCGGGATCCCGGATCTGCCGCACCGCAAAGCTGTCGGTGATCGGATACTGGAAGAGCGAAAGCGGGCCGAGGTACTGCTCCACGTCGGCGCTGAAGGGGATCAGCGTCGCCTGCCAGGAGGCAACGCTCACCCGCCAGATCTTGCCGCCGTAGCTGGTCAGGATGGCGGAGCCGTCGCGCAGCCACGCGGGGTTGGGCATGACGCCGTAGCCGGACGAGCGCTGGCCGGCGTCGTGCTGCACGTCCTGGCGAACCAGAGTCTCATCGCCGGAGGCAAGATCTCGGACCATCAGGTCGGTGCGGGTGTCGTGTCGGGTAAAGTACGCCAGCTTCGTCCCATCGGGGCTCACCGTCACCTGCATGGCGCCGGAGGGCGCGCTCACCACCGCATGCCGCGCCCCGGTGGTCCGGTCGTACATGGTGATCAAACCGTTGCGCGCGGAGGTGTACGCTCGCCGCCCGTCGGGCGAGAAGCTGGTGACCCCGGCGCCGAATGGCGCGGCCACCCCGGCGCCGCCCGCCAGGTGGAAGAGGCGTTCCCGGGCCAGGACGTACTCGCCGTCCGGGGTCCAGACGGGATACGACACCGCACCGGTCGGGAACTGTGACAACCGGACTGGGTTGGAGCCGTCGGCGTTGGCCACCCAGACCTGGTCGCTGCCGGAGCGATCGGAGACGAACGCGATCCGGCGGCCATCGGGAGACCAGGTTGGCTGGACATCGAGCTGGTTGCCGCCCATGAGCCGGGTGGCCTTGCCGCCTGTTACCGGCAGCGTGTAGAGGTCGCCGAGCAGGTCGAACAGGATGGTGCGACCATCCGGCGAGAGGGAGAGAGAGAGCCAGGTCCCCTCGTCGGTGGTGAAGCGGGCGATCCGAGTGGTGGTCAGCGGCAGGACGTTGGTCGGGTCGCGGGGCCCCGGTCCCGCCACGACGGTGTACTCGCGGGGCGGAGCCTGAGCCGACAGCGGCGCGCCGGCCGCGACGAGGAGTGCGGCGACGGCCGAAGGTACCAGTCGAAGGGCGGACATCAGCGGGACTCCTCGGTGGGTTCGAGCACCTGCCACCATGGCGATGCCAGGGGGCGCCTGACCGGGGCGATCTGGTCAAGGGTGTTGGCATCGTAGAGACGGCCGTTCTTCATGACGTATCGCAGCGACGTGGTGTGCCGGATCTCCTCGAGCGGGTTGCGATCGAGGACCTGCAGGTCGGCCAGCTTGCCGACCTCGATCGAGCCCAGGTCGGTGCCGACCCCGATCGCCTCCGCACCGAAGATGGTGGCGGCCCGGAGGATGTCGTGGTTGGACATCCCGCCGCGGGCCAGCAACCACATCTCCCAGTGAAAGGCCAGGCCCTGGACCCTCCCGTTGGTGCCGATGCCCACTCGTCCCCCGGCGGCCACGATGCTGGCGGCGCCCTGGGCAATGGCCTCGAAGGGATACTCGTCGTCCCAGAACCAGGTCCCCCGGGTTCGGGTCAGGCGGTCCAGGTCCTTGTGATACGTAAACCGGCGGACCTTGGGGTCGGCGTGGGGCAGCTCGGTGGCCAGCAGGTACTCATAGCCATTGCGACTGCCGACCCGACCCAGGAGCATCGGCGTATAGGTCAGGCCCGACTGTGCCATCAGCGCCGCCCAATCGCCGTGGGTCGGGAAGATCTCGTAGGCCGCCTGATGGTCGGCAAAGCCGTCCAGGATGGCGCTGAGGCTGCGCCGGAAATCCGGGGTTCCGGTGGCCACCGCCGACAGCCCCGACTCGCGACTTGCGGCCAGGAACCGCTGCCGGTCGGCTCGCGAGGCGGCCAGGTCTGCCCGGATGGCGGTGGACCGATAGCTGGTGGCGTACGGCCCAACGAAATCCCGGGCCTCCGCTGGCGTGCGCATCGTCAACGCGGAGTCGACCGCCACCGGCCCGGTCGGGAAGAGCCGGGGGCCGAGCAGGTCGCCGGTGGCGATCCGGTCGGCATAGGTAAAGACGTCGTGACTGGGGGCCTCCGGATCGCGGAGGGTCGTTACCCCGAAGGCCAGGTTGGCCAGGTACTGGGAGACGACGGTGCGATGCACCTGGGCCGGCGCTCCGACCTGGGAATGGAGGTCGATATATCCCGGCACGATGGTCTTGCCGGAAACGTCCACGATCCGGGCCCCGCGTGGCACGGCAACGGTGCCCCGGGCGCCGACCGCGGTGATCCGGTTGCCGCTGACCACGACATCGGCGTTGGCAATGACTTCCGAACCCTTCATGGAAATCACGGTGCCGCCGCGCAGGACGATCGCGCCGGTCGGCGCATCGGCCGGCACCACGATGGAGATATCGTAGCGGGTGGCCTCGTAGGCCACCCGGTTCCGGGCGGTCGAATCTGCAGGCGTGGCGGCTCGGCGGGTCGAATCGGGGCTGGCTGGCGGGGTCGGGGCCTGGGCAACGGAATCGGCCACCGCCCGTTCTGCCGCAGCCACGTCGTAGACATGCAGGGTGGTGCCGCTGCTCCAGGTAAGCTTGGTGCCGTCGTGCGACCAGGCGGGGAACTCGCCGCCGGCACGGGTCAGCCGCCGAACCGGCACCGGCGGGCGATCGGCAGTCGGGTCAATGGTGATGGAATCGGTAACCTGGGGCCGCTCGTACAGGTGAATCTGGTTGCGACGTCCGGCGCGACTGACCACCCTGGCCCCGTCGGGAGCCAGAAGGGTCTGTGGAGCTGCCCCGGCGAGCACCACTCGGCGGTCGGTGCCGTCCCAGCGCACCGACACCAGGGCGGTGCCGTCGTGGTACACGACTCGACTGGTGTCGCCGGTAAAGTGCGGCGAGGCGCCGAGCGGCAGCACCCCGACATCGGCCACCATCGCGATCGGGTGCTGCACTCCGCCGGCAGGATCGATCCAGCGCAGCTCGAGGTTGAGCTCGGTGCCCACGCCGGCCGGCGTACGGGCCTGAACTGCCGCGTCGTCCACGGCCACCGTCCGGGCCCGTTGTGGAGCGCGGGCAAAGGCCAGGCGGGACCCATCGGGGGTGAAGTTGAGGCGGGTGTACATCGCCGGGGCGCGGGTCAGGTTGCGGGCCGCGCCGCCGCCGGCCGGGACGAGGAAGATGTCGCCGCCCGCGCCGTCCACCCATGTGGCGTAGGCGATGGAGCGGCCGTCGGGGGTCCAGGCGGGAGACAACTCGACCATTCCGGACCCTGCGGTGAGCCGTCGCGGCGTGCCGCCGAGCGCCGAGACCCAGACCTTGCCGAGGGCAGTGAAGGCGACGGAGCGGCCGTCGGGGGAGAGGGCTGGTTCGCGGATTTCGCGGACCACCACCGAGTCCCCGATTGGAAAGTTGCCGCGCACCAGCGGGCCCATCGCCAGCTCCACATCGGCGGTGAAGGGGATCTGGGTGGCTCTCCCCGAGGCGACATCCACCCGCCACAACTTGCCGCCGAAGCTGGTGATGATGGCAGTTCCATCCGGCAGCCACGCCGACCCCGGGAGGGCACCGACCGCCGGGGAGCCGGAGGCCTCCGGTTGGGTGCCGAGCAGTACCCAGCGATCGGCGCCGGAGACAAGGTCACGAATTACCAGCGCCGGTCGGGATTCGAAGCGGGTGAAGTAGGCCAGGGACTTACCGTCCCGGCTGACCATCGGGCGCAGCACGCCACCTGGCAGGTTGGTCTGGAACGAGGTGGTGCCGGTGCTCCGGTCGTAACGGGCGGCCTGGGTGCCGTTCTGGTACCAGATGTAGCGGCCGTCGGCGGTAAAGCTGGCTGCGGTGCCAAAGCCCTGAATCTGGACCCCGGCGCCACCGCGGACATCGACCAGCCGGTTGCCGGTGACGACCTGCCTGCCGTCGGGAGTCCACGCCGGGTGAGACCCTCCGGCCACCAGCAGGCGGGGACGGCTGCCGTCGGTATTGGCAATCCAGGTCGCGTCCACCCCGCTCCGATCGGAGGTGAAGACCAGCGACTGGCCGTCGGGGGAGAACCGCGGCTGCCCGTCGACGGAGTTGCCTGCCACGATCCGGGTGGCGGTCCCGCCGGCAATCGGCAGGGTGTAGAGATCGCCCAGCAGGTCAAAGACCAGGGTGGTGCCGTCCGGAGAGACATCCACCGACATCCAGGTGCCCTCGGTCGTGGTAAACCGGGCGGTGCGGGTGGTTGCCAGCGGGAGGGTGTTGGTGGGATCCCGTCGCGCGGAGTCGCTGCGCTGGGGAGCCTGGGAGGTGGCCTCCGAGGGGGACAGGATGGCCAGGACGCAGAGCAGGTGGGGGATTCGCATCCTAAACGCTACGATACGAATGGAGCCGGGACAAGAGGGCGGGGGCGGCGGTACCTTTCGGCCCCCTCCCCCGTGGATTGGAATATCGATGCCGCCGACCCTCGATCCGGTGCGACCGGTCTCCCTGGATGACATCCGTGCCGCCCGCGAGCGGATCATGGCAACCTGCATCCGCACCCCGCTGGTGCGATTGGAATTGGGGCCCGACGCACCGGTGATCTACCTCAAGCTCGAAAACCTGCAGCCGATCAACGCCTACAAGTTGCGTGGCGCTGCCAATGCCGTGGCCCTGCTGTCGCCGGAGGCGCGCGGGGGCGGCGTCTGGACGATCAGCGCGGGGAACGCGGGGCAGGGGGTGGCGTATGCCGCCCGGAAGGCCGGCGTGCCCTGCACCGTGGTGGCGATCGAGACGGCACCGGTCGCCAAGCTCGATCGGATGCGGGCGCTGGGCGCCGAGCTGGTGCTGGTTTCGTATGATGCGGCTTGGCAGGCGCTGGAGGATCATGCCTACCCCGGGGTGGAGGGACGGTTCATCCATCCCTTCGACGACCACGATTTCATTGCCGGGCACGGCACCATGGGTCTGGAGATCCTGGAGGACCTGCCGGATACTGCAGTCGTCCTCGCGGCGATCGGCGGGGGTGGGTTGATCACGGGGGTCGGCAGTGCGCTCAAGGCCCTCCGGCCGGAGATCCAGATCCTGGGGGTGGAGCCGGAGACCGCCTCGCCGCTGGCGCGCTCGCTGGCGGCCGGATCGCCGCAGGCGTTCCCGGAGTGGCAGGCTTCTTTTGTGGACGGGGCCGGGGGCCGCAGCGTCTTTCCGCGGATGTGGCAGCGGATGGTGCCGGTTGTCGACGGGTCGCTGGTCGTTTCGCTGGAGGAAACCCGACGCGCCATGCGGGTGATGGCGGAAAAGGCGCGGGTCATTGCGGAGGGTGCCGGTGCGCTCTCGGTGGCGGCCGCCCTCTCCGGCAAGGCGGGTCAGGGTCCGATCGTGGCGATCGTGTCGGGCGGGAATATTGATCTGGACCGGTTTGCGGAGCTGGTGAATCCCGAGGCTCACGCCTCGGGCTCGGCCTTATGAGGTGGCTCTCGCCACCACACGGGAAGGGTCTGCCGCGTGAGCGGCTTCCCAAGGCCGAGCCCTGGGCGAAAGCCCAGGGACTACGCCGGCATTGATGCTGCAGGGGCCGGGCCTGCCCGGCCTGGGGACGTCGGGATGCGCGGTGCGCGGTGCGGGGTGTTGGTGTTCTCGCGGGTAAACCCGCGGCTCGGCCAAGTGGGTCGCTGAAGCAACCTGGGACGGATCCGACGCGGGCAGTGATGCTGCAGGGGCCGGGCCTGCCCGGCCCCGTGGACAAGCAGATCCGCGACTGAAAGTCGCGGCTCGGCAATCTGCCCGCTGAAGCGGGCTCCTGGGAGCCGTTGGGGGCGCACTCCTGTGCGCCCCCGTGGACGCCAAAACGCGCGGTTCGGTATGTGGGGAGTCCCGAGGCTCTCGCCTCGGGCTCGGCCTCAGGAGGTGGCTTTCGCCACCGGGCGATGATGTTTCAGCTGCGAAAGCAGCGTCTTGTGGCCGAGCCCTGGGCGAAAGCCCAGGGGAAATGGAGCCGCCCGCCCGGCGCGCCACCGGCAGCGAAGCCGACGCAACGGAACCGGCTACCCCGGACGGGTCGCCTGTTCATAGGCACCGAGCAGGCGCCCAAGGTCCGTTTTCTTCAGGATCAGCCGCCTGGTCAGGCCCCAGGGGCTCCGGCCCCTCTGGTATTTGAAGTCGATCCACCTGGTCCGGGGCGTCGCATGCCGAAAGGTCTCCCACAGCATCGGGAGATGGTCGCCATCCGGATCCAGCCCGACGATATGCCTGATACTGACCCGCTCGGGATCCCCGCGCTGAAAACGGTGGGTGATGTACAGCGAGCGCCGCTTGCACGTGCACCGGCGGCGCAACAGGCGCTGATCCCATCCGCTGGGTGCCAGCTCATCCCAGATGAAGGCCGCAATGCTGCGTGAGTGGCAGACCGTCAACCACGCCGGCCGCTCACCACACGAAAAACACTGCCACCAGTATCTGGCCATGCTGCCGCTCCCCCGCGTCCTGCCGTATGGCTGCCAGCGGTCAGGCTGGCCCCTCAAGGATCTTCCAGAAGGAGTCCTTGCGCGTGATCTTGCCCTGCGCGAATTCGAGCAGGTCGACTCCCCGCACTTCGATCCGCTGCCCGGCCGTCGATGTGCCGGTCAGGGTCCACTCCGAGACCCCGAAATCGCCGCAGGCCCAGTGCCGGTCCTCGCCGTAGTGCACATCGGGGATGCCGGCGAATCGTCTGGCCAGGCCGGCGCGGACGTCCGCCTTGCCGTGGTAATGATCGCCGCTGGGCGCGGCGCCGCGCGGCATGTAAAAGTCGCAATCCTCGGCGAAATAGTCCAAGACGGCGTCCAGGTCGTGGCGGTTGCACGCGTCGAGGAACCCCTTCAGCAGCGCGACAGTAACCGGGTCAGTCATGGCAGGGGGACCGTTCGGGGTCTCGTGGGGCTCCGGCTGACACCGGGCGCATCAGGCGCAGGTGAGCACATCGCCACCGCACGGGCAGAGTCTGTCGAGTGGGTCTGATGCCGCAGAGGCCGGCCGTGTCCGGCCCCGTGGGCGCCGGGACCTGAATCTACCTCGAAGTCATCCCGAGCGCTGCGACGAATTCGAGCTCGTCCCACGCGTCGGCGTCATCCCGAGCCGAAGGGGCGCCCCGCGGGGCGCCCGCTTCGAAGGCAAGGGATCTTGGGTACGGATGAACGGAGGTCGGGTCGGGGTGGTGGGTGGTGTTCTCGCGGGTAAACCCGCGGCTCGGCCAAGTGGGTCGCTGAAGCGACCTGGGACGGATCCGCCGCGGGCAGTGATGCTGGAGGGGCCGGGCGTGTCCGGCCCCGTGGACGCCAAAACGCGCGATGCGGGGTGTTGGTGTTTGGGTTGGCGTTTATCCCGAGGCTCACGCCTCGGGCTCGGCCTTGGGAGGTGGCTCTCGCCACCGGGAACGGATGGATCGGCCGCAGGAGCGGTGATTGTTGGGTTATCCCGAGGCTCACGCCTCGGGCTCGGCCTTGGGAGGTGGCTCTCGCCACCAGGAACGGATGGATCGGCCGCAGGAGCGGTGATTGTTGGGTTATCCCGAGGCTCGCGCCTCGGGCTCGGCCTTGCGAGGTGGCTCTCGCCACCGGGAGATGATGTTTCAGCTGCGAAAGCAGCGTCTTGTGGCCGAGCCCTGGGCGAAAGCCCAGGGATCACACGCGCAGGTCCGTGGCGGACGTCGCTACTACGGTCTCGGTGGTCCCACGAATCCGTAGGGGCCAGGCAGGCCTGGCCCCTACGGATTCTGAGCGTCCCCGCGCGCTACAGCCGGGTCAGGTCCCCGTAGGTCTCCGGCCGCCGGTCGCGGAAGAACTGCCAGATATCGCGGACTTCACGAATCTTGTCGAGATCCAGCTCGGCGGTAACCAGCTCGGTCTGGTCCCGTGAACCAGTGGCCAGGAATTGCCCCCGCGGATCGCAGAAGTAACTCTGGCCGTAGAACTCCCCGATATCCCACGGCTGTTCCCGCCCCACCCGGTTGATGGCGCCAACGAAATACCCGTTGGCCACGGCATGGGCCGGCTGCTCCAGCTTCCAGAGGTACTCCGAGAGCCCCGCCACCGTCGCGGACGGATTGAACACGATCTCGGCGCCCCCAAGCCCAAGCGCCCGGGCCCCCTCGGGGAAGTGCCGGTCGTAGCAGATATACACGCCGATGTCGGCATACTGTGTCTTGAACACCGGGTAGCCAAGGTTGCCGGGCTTGAAATAGAACTTTTCCCAGAAGCCCGGACCGCAGTGCGGAATGTGATTCTTGCGATACTTGCCAAGATAGCTGCCGTCGGCATCGATGACGGCCGCGGTGTTGTAGTAGATACCGGTGCCGTCCTGCTCATAGATCGGCACAACGATCACCATGTTGTGTCGGCGGGCCACTTCCTGCATCAGTTTCGTAGTTGGCCCATCGGGAATCGACTCCACCGCTTCATACCACCGGGTGGTCTGCTCGGCGCAGAAGTACGGCCCGGTAAAGATCTCCTGCATGCAGATGATCTGGACGCCCTCCCGGGCAGCCTGTTCAATCAGCGGCAGGTGCTTGGCGATGTTGGCCTCCCGGATGGTGTCCAGGGGCTCATCGGTGGCGCAGGCATGGGTGGCCTGGATCAGGCCGCATTTGACGATTCGAGACATGTTCACGCTCCGCAATCAGCGCAGGGGCATCAGGGTCGTGGGAGGTGGTGCACGGAAACTTACGCCACGATGGGCGCCGCCTCCGGAAGGTCCTCGCCGACGGGCTGGGACCGCATCAGGGCCAGGTAGAACACCATGCTCAGGCCGAAGGTGACGAACCAGGCATAGGTATAGACGGTATCGAAGAAGTTCGCGTCGGCCACTTGCCCCCCGGGGGTCAGCGCTGCGCGGAGAAATCCGGGGAGGACCGGCAGGACGGAGAGCACCAGCGCCGCCACGGCCCGCCAGTTGAACCCGCTGCGGTAGGTGTAGCGGCCCTGTAGCCGGAAGAGGTCGGGAATGGAGAGCCGCTGGCGCCGGAGGATCCAGTAGTCGGCGATCAGGATCCCGCCGAGCGCGCCCATCAGGCTGGAATAGCCGATCAGCCAGGTAAAGATGTAGGCCGCGGCGTCGGCGTAGAGCCGCCAGGGCATCATCGCGATGCCCAGCACCGCGGTAATCAGCCCGCCGGTGACGTAGCTGATCCGCTTGGGGCTCAGGTTGGAAAAATCATTGGATGGCGACACCACGTTGGCGGCCATGTTGGTGGTGACCTGCGCAATCAGGATGATGACCGCGCCGACGATGATCACCGCCGGTGATCCGATCCGGCTGATCAGCACCACCGGGTCCCAGATCGCCTCGCCGAAGATGACGATGGTGGCACTGGTGACCGCCACCCCGATGAAGGCGAAGGCGGTCATGGTCAGCGGCAGGCCGAGTGCCTGGCCCAGCATCTGCGACTTCTGGCTCCGGGCGTAGCGGGTAAAGTCGGGGATGTTGAGGCTCAGGGTGGCCCAGTAACCGATGTTGGCGGTCAGCGCGGCGGGGAAGAGCACCCAGAACGGGGTGGTGCCCTGCTGGAGTCGTGCCGACTCGTCGAGGACATGTCCCAGGCCGCCGCCGTTGCGCACTCCCCACCAGAGCAATGCCGCCCCGCCGGCAAGCAGCAGGGGAGCAGACCAACTTTCCAGGTGCTTGATCCCTTCAGTTCCCCGGAGGATGATCCCAACCTGCACCAGCCAGAAGATGCCAAACGCAATCCAGCTGCCGTTGGCCACCCCAGCCCAACTCGGCCAGGCCGCAGTGAGCAGGGCGTTCAAGGCCAGGCCCCCGATCCAGGTCTGGATTCCGAACCAACCGCAGGCCACGATGGCGCGGAGCAGTGCCGGGATATTGGCGCCGCGCACCCCGAAGCTGGCGCGGCAGAGCACCGGGAAGGAGATGCCGTACTTGGTGCCGGCGTGGGCGTTGAGCACCATAGGGACGAGTACGATGGCGTTGCCGAGGAGGATGGTGCCGAGTGCCTGGTACCAGGTCATTCCCTGCTGCATCAGGCCGGAGGCCAGGGTGTAGGTGGTCAGGACCACGCTCATCCCGATCCACAGTGCCGCGATGTTGTAGGTGGACCAGGTGCGCCGCGACATCGGGGTCGGTGCCAGGTCGGCGTTCCAGAGCGGGCTGGCCGCCAGCTCCGCGTCGGCACTGTCGCTAGCGTGCATGCAGCCCGGCCGTGGTGCGCGAGAGCCACTTGCCCCGGCCGGGCGCGCCGACCACGGCGTAGTCGGCCACGATCACCTCGCCCCGCGACAGGGTGGTACGGGCAAAGCCGGCCAGGTCCCAGCCATCGAACGGCGACCAGTCGGCGTTGGTCTCCATCGTGTCGGGCGACACCTTGCGGGTGGCGGTGGGGTGGAGGATGGCCAGGTCGGCGTCGCTGCCCACGCTGATGGTGCCCTTGCGCGGGTGGAGCCCCATGATCCGCGCCGGATTGGTGCAGAGCGCCTGGACCATCTCCTCCAGGGACAGTTTGCCGGCCAGCACGCCGTGGGTGTAGGCAATCGGCAGCAGTGTCTCGAGGCCGGGCATTCCCATCGGGATCCTGGTCCAGTCGCCTTCCCACATTGCCTTCTGCGCGCGGGTAAAGGTGCAGGTGTCGGTCGACACGACCGATACGGTGCCGTCCTTGAGTCCCTGCCAGAGCCGGGCCGAATCGGCCGGCTTCTTGAGTTGCGGGCAGCAGGCGTAGAGGTGGCCGTCCTCCCGGCCAAAGACGTCGTCGTTGAGCACCAGGTACTGGGCGCAAGTCTCGGCCAGGACCGGTACCCCGCGGGCCTTGGCAGCCTTGACGATCTCGGTGCCCTCGGCAGTGGACATATGGACGATGTAGAGCTGCCCCCCAGTAACCTCGGACCACATGACGGCCCGCTGGATTGCCTCGGCCTCGATGAAGTTGGGTCGAGTCATGGCATGCAGCTGGGCGCCGTACATCTTCATCAGTTCCGGGGTGTGGTGCCGCGCGATCAACTCGTCGAGCACCCGTGCCGATTCGGCGTGGACCAGGAGCATGGTGCCGTATTCGCGCATCTTCTCCAGGGTGCCGAACATCGCCCGGTCGTCCGACTGCCACCCTTCGGATTCATAGATCATGAACTCCTTGAAGGTGGTGAAGCCGCGCTTGACCATTCCCTCGATCTGGTCCTTGTGGTCGTCCCACCGGGTAATGCAGACGTGGAAGGTGTAGTCGATCAGCGCCTTTCCCTTGGCCTTGGCCATCCAGTTGTTGACGGCATCCTGCAGCGACTCGCCGGCGTAGGGAATCGCGAAATCGATCAGGGTGGTGACCCCGCCGCGGGCGCCGGCCCGGGTGCCGCTGTGGTAGTCGTCGGACGAGGTGGTGCCGCAGAACGGCAGCGCCAGGTGGACGTGGACATCGAGCACCCCGGGGATCACGTGATGACCCGCGGCATCAATGACCGTGGTGCCGGCGGACGCCGCCAGGTCGGGGCCGATGGCGGCGATCGTCTCGCCAGCAATGCCGATGTCCGCCACCCGGGTGCCGTCCGGGGTGACGACGCTGCCGCCGCGAACAATGGTGTCGAATTGCACGGGAGTTCCCCCGGTCAGGCGATGGCGCGCAGCGCGCGGTCCAGGACGTCGAGCGCGAAGTCGGCGTCGGCGGAGGTGATGCACATCGGCGGCTTGAAGCGGATCACGTTGCCGTCGATGCCACCCTTGCCCAGCAGGACGCCCATGGTCCGGGCCTCCTCCAGCAGCTGGAGGGTCTCGGCTTTGGCGGGCTCCTTGGTGGTCCGGTCCTTGACCAGCTCCATTCCGATCATGAGGCCCATGCCGCGCACGTCACCGATCAGGGGGTGCTGCTTCATCAGGGCCTCGAGCCCCGCCTTGAGGCGGCCGCCCACGACCCGGGCGTTCTCCTGCAGGCCGTCGGCATCAATCGCCTCGAGCACCGCCAGGCCGGCGGCCATGCAGACCGGGTTGCCGCCGAAGGTGTTGAAATGGATCCGCTGGGTCAGCGCCTCGGCGATCTCCCGCCGAGTGGTGACCGCCGCGAGTGGTACCCCGTTGCCGATGCCTTTGGCCATGACCACGATATCGGGTACCACACCGGAATTCTGGAAGCCCCAGAAATTGGCCCCGGTGCGCCCGAACCCGGTCTGCACCTCGTCGGCAATGCAGAGCCCACCGTGCTCGCGGACGACGGCATATGCCTCCTTGAGGTAGTTCGGCGCGCCGTGGGTTACCCCGCCCACCCCCTGGATCGGTTCCATGATGAAGGCGGCGATTGCTCCGGAGGTGCTGAAGCGGATCAACTCGCGCAGGTCGGCCACGCTCTGGGTGGCAATCTCCTCCGGGGTACCGGCAAAGCGGCTGCGGTAGGGATCGGGGCAGACGGTGTGATGCACCCCGCTGGACACGTTGACCGGATATTTCCAGGTGCTGTGGGAGGTCAGGGTGTTGGTGCCCGGCGAGGAGCCGTGATACGAGTTGCGGACGGCGATGACGTCGGCGTGGCCGGTGTAGAGCCGGGCCATCTGGATGGCCAGGTCGTTGGCCTCGCTGCCGCTGTTGACGAAGTAGGTGGTGTCCAGCCCCTCCGGCATCCTGGCCGCGAGCGCCTGGGCAAACAGCGGCATGTTGGGATGCAGGTAGATCGTGGTGGCATGCTGCAGCGTGTCGATCTGCTCCTTGATGGCAGCGGTAATCTTCGGATGGCCGTGTCCGCACGCCACCGTGGCGATCCCCGCCAGCAGGTCCAGGTACCGGGTGCCGTGCTCGTCAAAGAGGTACTGCATGTGCCCCTCGACGATCAGCAGCGGCTCGCGATACATGGTGAAGATGGCCGGGTTGCAGTACTGCTTCCGGATTGCCAGGAGGTCGGCCCGGGACGGACCGTCATAGCGGCGCGGCTGGTACTCGCACGGGGGCATTTTCATGCTGACCCCGCGTAGCCTTCGACCGCCTCGTGGCCGGCATGGTACTCCGACGCCTCGGGGCGGCGGATCTCGGATTGCAGCACCACCCGGTCGCGGCGGGCGCCGCGGAAGTCGTCGAGGCAGTGCCAGCCGCTGGCCTCGTGCCGCTCGAGGAACTCCCGGTACTGCTGGTTGAGCCGCTTGATGATGTTGGGGCCGACCGCCTGGTCGAGCATCGCGGCGGTGCAGACCTGCACCGTGCCGCAGCCGAGCAGGAAGTAGCTCAGCGCCTGCGAGAAGTCCGAGATCCCGCCGATGCCGGAGAAGCTCCGGTCCGGGAACGCCGCCGTCATGCTGGCCATCTTGGCCAGTGACATCGGCAGGATGGCCGGGCCGCCCAGCCCGCCGCTCGACACCAGGCCGTCGACGTTGATCTCGAACTCCAGGGTGTCGGGATCGATCACTGGCAGGGAGGGGAAGGTGTTGGACGACACGATGGCGTCGGCCCCGCCGCGAAAGCAGGCCGCCGCCTCGACCACGATATCGGCGGTGGCGGGGGTCAGCTTGCACCAGACCGGGATGGTGGCCACCTCCTTGACCGCCTCGGTAACCACCGAACAGAGCCCCTGGTCCTTGCCGATGTTGGATCCCATGTCCTTGCGGTCCATGTGGGGACACGAGAAGTTGAGCTCCAGGCCGTCGGCGCCGGCGTCCTGGCAGGCCTGGGCAAGGGTCTGCCAGTGTGACAGCTCCTTGTCATTGCCGGAACCGGCCATGATCGAGGCGATCAGCGCCCGGTCGGGGTAGGCTTCCTTGATGCGGCGGAGCCGGGGCTCCCACCAGTCAAGGGTCTTGTCGGAGATCAGTTCCCAGTTCCACGAGGAGTGCAGCGCGGCGTCGGGGCGCTTCTTCATCGACACCCGGGCATCGGCCACCGAGGTGCGCATGAACTTGGCCTTGGCGCCGTAGACGTTGACCACCGGGTGCAGGCCGATGGTCTTGGTGACCACGCCGCCCCAGCCGGCCTCGAAGGCGCGGAGGATGTTGGATTCCGACTCCGTCGGCGGGGCCGACGAGAGCAGGAAGGGGTTCTCGAAGCGGATCCCCGTGAAGGTGGTGCTACAATCAACCGCCATGGTTCCCTCCAATGGGGCGTCGATGACGCGGACGCCCGGACGCTGAGTCAACTCATCCAGTTGGTGCCGTGCTCGCGGTTCCACTTGGTGGTCATCTTCTTGGACTGGGTCCAGAACTCGATCGACCCCCGGCCGGTGATGTCGCCCACGCCGAAACGGGATTCGTTCCAGCCACCGAAGCCGAATGGCTCGCGCGGCACCGGCACCCCGACGTTGACGCCCACCATGCCGGCACTGGCGCGCTCCATCACGTACCGCGCGGTGCCGCCGCTTTCGGTGAAGACCGACGCCGCGTTGCCGTAGGGTGAGGCGTGCTCCACCCGCAGGGCCTCGTCGACATCCTTGGCGCGGATGATCGCCAGGACCGGCCCGAACACTTCCTCCTGGGCAATGCGCATCGACGGCGTCACATGGTCGATGATGGTGGGCCCGACATAGTAGCCCCCTTCCTTGCCTGCGACCACGGTCCGGCGGCCATCCAGCAGCACGGTGGCGCCGGCCGCCTCGGCCTCGGTGATGTAGCCCTCGATCCGCTGCCGGGCCTCGGCGGAAATGACCGGCCCCAGGGTGCGGCCCGGCACGATGTCGCGGGCGTATTCGATCATCCGCTGAATGATGTGGTCCGTCTCCGAGACCGCCACCATCACCGAGGCCGCCATGCAGCGCTGACCGGCACAGCCGGACATCGAGGCCACCACGTTGGACGAGGTCATTTCCAGATCGGCATCCGGCATCACGATCAGGTGGTTCTTGGCGCCGCCCAATGCCAGCACCCGCTTGAGAGCCGCAGTGCCGCGGCGGTAGACGATCTTGGCCACCCGGGTGGAGCCGACAAAGCTGACCGCCTCGATGCCGGGATGGTCGCAGATCGCCTCGACCACCTCGCGGCCGCCATGCACCACCTGAAGTACGCCGGCCGGCAGCCCCGCCTCGCGGAGCAGCTCGGCAATCCTGCCGCTGCTCAGCGGCACCAGCTCGGAGGGCTTGAGGATCATGCAGTTGCCCAGCGCTATGGCGTTCGGCAGGGTCCAGTGCGGCACCATGTTGGGGAAGTTGAACGGGGTGATCGACGCCACCACTCCCAACGGAAATCGCTCGACACGGCACTCGACTCCGCGGCTCACCTCCATCACCTCGCCGGCCGTCATCTGGGGCAGCGAGCAGGCAAATTCCGTCAACTCGATCGCCTTGAGGATCTCGGCGCGCGCCTCGGGGGCGACCTTGCCGTTCTCCTCGGAGACCAGGGCGGTGAGCTCGTCGATGTCGCGCTCGAGCAGGGTGCGATACCGATAGAAGACCTGGACCCGCTCCTTGATCGGCAGCGCCGACCAGGTCGGGAACGCCGCCCTGGCGGCCTGGACGGCGGCATCCACCTCGGCGGCCGACGACAGCGGCACCTTGGAGATGACGGCACCGTCCGAGGGATTGTAGACCGCGAGCCCGGGGAGGGTGGCGGTGACGAAATCGTCACCGATGAAGTTGCGGACCTCGGGGTATTTCATGGCAGTCTCGCGGCAAAGGCGAGCTTGAAGGTGGCTCCGAAATTGGGACGGGGCAAGGGGTTACGGGTCCATCGAAGGGTCTGAGGAGGAGGTTCGTCGTCTCCCTGGGTCACTGGTCTGCCGCTCCCGGGACGGACACGATACCGTCGGCCGCGATCTGGCAATTTCATGGGTGGGTTGGGTTTGCGCTGACGCTGGGCGTCACCGCAAACCTGTACTCCAACAAGAAATTGGCCACCTTTGTGATCGACAGCGGCTATCCATTCGTCTACTTGATGGCCATGGGCACCATCTTCGGCTGCTGGGGATGATCCTGGTGCCGCGGGGCGCGCTGTAACAGCATCATTCCTACCGGAGGAACAATGAACGAACTCACCTGGGTCCTGAGTGGCCTGCTGGCCGGCGCACTGGCCGGGCGCGTCCTGCGGGGCGAAGGCTATGGCGTGATTGGCAGCCTCCTGATCGGCAGTGCCGGCGGCATCGTCGGCGGCTGGCTGTTCCAGCGTGTCCTCGGCGTCACCAGCGACGGCACGCTCCCGATGCACTTTCTGACCTCGCTGGTGGGCGGGGTGATGTTCGTGGTCGGTGTGCGGGTCCTGGATCGGGCGGCCCGCGCTGCGGTGGGCCCCCATCGGAGCTACCAGAAGGAGGGGTTGGAGCTTGAATCGGCCATTCACCGGCTGGGGGCGCTGGAGCGTCGGGTCCTTGACAAGCTGATCTCACGGCAGAGTGCCGTGACCGATCCGAACGCGGAATTCGAGGCTCAGGCCACCTTCGGGCAACGGGTGGCCGACCAGGTGGCCAAGTTCGGTGGGAGCTGGACCTTCATTGGCCTCTTCCTCCTGATGATGGCCGTCTGGATGCTGTTCAATGCCAACGATGCCGTGCCGTTCGACCCGTACCCGTTCATCCTGCTCAACCTGGTGCTTTCCTGCATGGCAGCCCTGCAGGCGCCGGTGATCATGATGAGCCAGAACCGGCAGTCGGTCCGCGACCGGATCGATGCCCAGAACGACTACCAGGTGAACCTCAACGCCGAGATGCAGATCCTGGGGCTGCACGCCAAGTTCGACACAGTCATTGCGGATCGGCTGCGGATCCTGGAGGAGCAGCAGGCGGTGCAGATGGCGTTGCTGGAGCGGTTGGCAGGGTCGCAGGGCGGTGGCGAGCCATGAGCCGGCGGTCGGCCGTTCGCTGGGTCGGCCTTGGCGCTGCCCTGCTCCTGGCGCTTGGTTGTGGCGACGGGCCTTCCCTGCCATCGGACGGCCTCCTGCCCCTGGGAGCATGGGGTGGCAAAGGGGCGGGCGTGATCGTGACGGATTCGGTGACCCATGTGCATGTGGGTTGTACGCTCGGGGATATTCCCGGCCGGTTGAGTCTCGATCCTGAGGGCCGATTTTCAGTGGCTGGCAGCTATGTGCTGCAAGCCTATCCCGTAATGGTCGGCCCATCGATGCCGGCCGTCTTCAGCGGCCGGTTGCGGGGCCGCGAACTGACCCTGACCGTGGTGGTGCAGGACACCGTGAGCCAAGAGGTGGTGACCAAGGGGCCGGTGACGGTTGAATTCGGACGTGACCCGGAGCTGGGACCGTGCCCGATCTGCATCATTCCACGTTCACCGCCACCATGACTGACTGGCCAGTCAGTTAATCGACTTACCACCTGCGGTGGCCTGATCCTGGTGCAGCCGGTGTCGTCGCGGTCCCGATTGTGTCGAGGCCCCAAGCGGTACCCCACGCTACGAAGCCAGGTACGCCGCCCAGCTCACCGTTGCGGTCAGGAAGGTGCCCCAGGCCAGGTCCACCACCGCGACCTTGATGGGGAAGTCCCGGATCAGCGCCAGACTGGTCAGGTCATAGGCCGAATACGCCGCCAACCCGAACAGCGCGCCGAAGAGCACCGCTCGGCCCAGCGACTGCTGCTCCACCGCCGGCACCACGACAATCGCCACCACCACCGCCACGTAGATCAGGTAGAAGAGGACCGCCGGGAGCCACCGCACGTCGGGACGCATCAGGTGTCCCAGCTGCTCCTGGTAGAATCCCTTGGCCACCACGCCGAGCCAGATCAGGTCCAGGACCAGCAGCACCAGCAGGCCGACCCCGAACAATTTCAGGAAATGCAGTGTGGTCACGTCAGTACTCCCTCTGGTTCGGGGGGCGGGGTGGTCATCGGGAAACGGTCGGCGATGGTCGCCTGCCGGTGGTCGAAAATCGTCCCCAGCTGTCGCTGCACCAGCAGGGCATGGGCCAGCCGACCAAGAGCGCCCAGGGGCAGTTCATAGCTCACCGTATCGGTAATCTCCACCCCGCCGGCCACCGCGCGAAACCGGTGCTCGTGGTACCATCGGCGGTACGGCCCGGATACCATCTCGTCCGCAAAGCGCACCCCCTCCTCATACTCGGCGATCCGGGATTCCCAGCGCATCGGGATGCCATGGAGCTTGAGCCGATAGGAAATCCGGCTGCCCTTCCGGACCTCCTGGTCGGTGGTGGCTTCCACATGGAATCCGAGCCAGGGGGGCGTGATCGCCTCGAGGTTGGCGGGATTCTTGAAGAAGGAAAATACCTCCTTCAGGGTCCCGCCAACCAATTGTTGCCGAAAGAGCCTGTAGGTCATCGCCTGCCCTCCTTGCGGTGTGGAGCCGGTGGTGCGGATCGAGCTGCTGGCTCTCCGCTACGGACCGGGCATGGTCGTCTTCCATCCAAGATGTCACCATGTCCAGTTATTGTCAAGCAAATTAAATGGACAATCTCTTGACAACTTCCCGTTCTACTGCTATCATTTCTGGACGCCGGATGGACAGGGCGGTGACATCACCACTCCACAGGAAAGAGGATGATCCAGATGATGACTCGCATACGTGGTTTGATCGGGGCGGCTGTGGTGGCGATGGCGGCGACCGCCGCTGCCGCCGAGGCCCAGGTGGCGGTCGAGGTCCGGGGCGGCCTCAACGTGCCGACCTTTGACATTACCGACGCCGCCAAGGCCGGCGCCGGGTTTGGCGGCAGCCTGCTGTTCAAGGCGACTGACCGGGTATGGTTGATGGGTGAGGCCGACTTCGGCATGCATCCGGGTGCTGATCTGCCGGCCGGCGGTTCTGGTGCCGATGTCGACGTGTCCCATTTCATGGCCAAGCTGGGCTATCAGCTCGGTAACGGGGGCGGCAAGTGGACCGTGGTCCTGAACGCCGGAGCGGGCGCCATGCGGTTCGCGATCGACGGCGGTCCCAGCTTTACCTACCCGGCCATCAACGTCGGGGCCAAGCTGAGCTACGCCCTGAGCAACAAGGCGAGCTTCGTGATCAGCCCGCAGGGTGACATCGCTTTTACCAAGGAAGCGGAGCTTGGCACCACCAACGCCTGGGTCTGGCCGTTCACCGCCGGCTTCCGGCTGAGCTTCTGACCATGTTCCTCTACGCCGCCATGATCTTTGCCATGGGCTGGCTGGCTGGCCAGGACACCTCGGGTGTCCTGGCACGGCCGGTGGCCGAGGTGGATCTGGTCCGGTATGCGGGGCTCTGGCACGAGGTGGCCCGGCTGCCCAACCGGTTCCAGGAGCGCTGCATCGGGGGCACCACTGCGGAGTATGCGTTGCTGCCCAATGGCCAGATCCAGGTGGTGAACCAGTGCCGGACCACGGACGGGATGATCCGGGCCGAGGGTCGTGCCAAGCTGGCCAGGGCGGGCGGCCCGACCTCGGTGCTCAAGGTACGCTTTGCCCCAAAGTGGCTCTCTTTCCTTCCGATGGTCTGGGGGGACTACTGGATCCTGGACCTGACCGATGAGTACCGTGCCGCCCTGGTGGGCGACCCCAAAGGCAAAACCCTCTGGATCCTGTCGCGCACGCCGGTACTGGATGAGGATATCTTCGAGCGCATGGTTGCCACCGCCAGGGCGCAGGGGTTTGCCGTCGACCGCCTGATCCGTCCTCCCCGAGCCAACGACTCGTTGGCCCAGTGAAGGCCGCTCCGCCGATCCTGGTGACCGGCGCCACGGGATATGTGGGCGGCCGCCTGCTCAAGGCGCTGCGAGCGCGTGGCCATCGGGTGCGCTGCATGGCGCGTCACCCGGGGCACCTGGAGGGGCGAGTGGACTCCGGGGTCGAGATCGTGCGGGGGGACGTGACCGATCCGGCCACGTTGCCAGCCGCGCTCGAGGGGATCGACACCGCCTACTACCTGATTCACTCGATGGGATCCGCCGAGGGCTTCGAGGAGCTCGACCGTGGTGCGGCCCGGAACTTTGCCTTGGCCGCTCGCGATGCGGGGGTGCACCGGATCGTCTATCTCGGCGGCCTCGGGGAGCGCAAGGAGGGCCTCTCGCCTCATCTCGAGAGTCGGCAGGAGGTGGGACGGATCCTGCGCGAGCACTCCGGTGCCACCGAAGTGGTGGAATTCCGCGCCTCGATCATCATCGGCGCCGGCAGCGCCTCGTTCGAGATGATCCGGGCGCTGGTGGAGCGGCTGCCGGCGATGGTGACACCGCGCTGGGTTTCGGTCCGGGCCCAGCCGATCGCCATCCGGGACGTGGTGCAGTACCTGGTGGAGGGATTCGAGTACAGCGGGCTCCTGGGTGGCGTGTATGAGGTGGGTGGGCGGGACACCCTTTCCTACCGTGAACTCATGCTGGAGTACGCCCGCCAGCGGGGGTTGCGGCGGGTCATGATTCCCCTGCCGGTCCTGACCCCGCGGTTGTCGAGCCTCTGGCTTGGGCTGGTGACACCACTCTACGCTCGAGTGGGGCGACGGCTGATCGACAGCATGCGCCACCCCACCCTGGTGCATGACCGGGAGGCTCTGGAGCGATTCTCGGTGGTGCCGATGAGCACCGCGGAGGCGATTGCCGAGGCGCTCCGCGACGAGGACGAGGAACTCGCCGACACGTCGTGGCACAGCGCCATGTCGGCGGCGGGGAGCCCGAAGCAGTGGGGCGGTGTCCGGTTCGGCAACCGCCTGGTGGATTCGCGCAGCCGGGTGGTGCAGGTGCCGCGGGATCGGGCGTTCCAGCCGATCGCGCGGATCGGAGGTCGCACCGGCTGGTATGCCTGGAACCTGCTGTGGCGGATACGGGGCTGGATGGACCTTCTCCTCGGCGGGGTCGGGATGCGGCGGGGGCGGCGGGATCCTGAGCGGCTGGCGGTGGGAGACGTGGTGGACTGCTGGCGGGTGGAGGCCTGGGAGGTGCCGTCGCGGCTGCTGCTGGCCGCGGAGATGAAGCTTCCCGGGCGAGCCTGGCTGGAGTTCGAGGTGAGCGTGGAGGGGCCGGGCTCCCGGATCCGCCAGACCGCGGTGTTTGACCCGGTGGGACTCCCGGGGTTGCTGTACTGGTACGCGATCTGGCCGCTGCACCGGCTGGTCTTTGTCGGGATGCTGCGGGGGGTGGCCCGGGCGGCGAGGCAGGGAGCATGAGGCGGATTGTGGTGCGGGACCGGATGCAGCAGGGATACACCTACCACCTGATCGAGCCCACCGGCCGGAACTTCGATGCGGGGTTCGAGCCCCAGCTGACTCCGCAGGAAATGCTGGCGCTCGGCGTCTTCGGTGGCAAGTACCTGACCGACTGCCAGGCGGAGTTCCCGAGCAGTTGGTTCCGCCACGCCCGGCTCTCTCCGGAGGGCCACGACCCGGGCCAGAACCACTTCCGGGTCAGCGCGTCCCAACCGCTGTCGGTCTGGCGGAAGAAGGGCTGGATTTACCACGAGGATCCACGCGGCTGGTTCCAGTGGTATTGCCGCTACTACTTCGGCCGTCGCTGCCTGGACGACGAGCGGCAGGTCAAGCGGTGGCGGGCGATGCGCCGCCACGTGGCCCAAGTGGAGCAGGGCTGCATGCCCCGGGACCTGGAGTGCCGCCCCCGCCAGCGGCAAGCCCTGCTGCAGTGGGCCTACGACTCCCGGAAGCTGTAGCACCGCTTCGGGCCGCTGCCCCGGTCGGTTCGCACGCCGGCCCCAGACGACCGATCTTGAGATGGTGAGCCCTCGCCGATCCGGCGGTGGTGCCAGCCTCTCCAGCCGGGGACCCCGCGTTGCCCGACCTGCCCGCCTCACCCCGGACTCCGATCGCCGCTTTACCGACCAGGAGGTGGCGCTGGTGCTCCAGCGTGCCGCCGAAATCGAGGAGCGCCGCGCCACCGTCTCCCCGGCCAGGGGGTTGAGTATCGTCGAGCTGCGGGACATTGCCCGCGAAGTGGGGCTCAGTCCGGATGTGATCGACGAGGCGGTCCGGACAATGCAGGCCCGGAGCCGGGCGTCGAGCGGCTCGCTGCTCGGTGCCCCGCTTGCCAGCAAGGTGATGCGTGGGGTGCCGGGGCGCCTGGACGAAGCGGCGATGCAGGGCCTGGTGCGTGTCCCCGAAGACCGGGTGGAGGCCACCGGGACGGTGACCGAGGCGCTCGGCACCGTTCGGTGGACCAGCGTTGGACGCGGCCACAAGTTCGATCGCACCACCCAGGTGTCGTTCATGGCCAAGGCCGACGAGACCCAGATCCAGGTCGTGCAGCGTTACCCCGCGGGAATCCGGGCGGTACTGCACCTGATCCCCGGGCTCTGGGGGGGATTATCGGGGGAGCGGTGGCTGCCTCCGCCGGAGGCATCTCCACCGCGACCGCGGTCGGACTGGCCCTGACGTCGGTTGGGCTCGGCGTTGGCATCGGCCGCTCGATCTGGACCGTGATGGCACGGCGCAATGCCCGCGACGTGGAGCGGGTGGCGGATGAGCTGGCCGCCGCCGCGCGCGACGCGGGCACGCAGCCCCTTCAAGGATGACTCCCATGCCGAGACGGATCCTTCGCCTGCTGTGCCTGCTGCTGGCGATGCCGTACCTGCCTACGCCCGGTGCTGCCCAGGATCGTCCGGCGGCGTCGCTGCTGTCGGTGTCGCTCGGGGCCCTGGCGTTTGCCACCGAAGCGACGGTGGGGTACATCATCGGGGCGTATGCCATCGAGCCAGGGAATCCCGACATCGGCAAGTTCACGCTGGTGCTGCACCGCGCGCCGGGTGGGCCCTGGCAGATCGTGTCCGATATGGACAACCCCAACCCCTGAGCTGGAGCCGCCTCCAGGTCTCGGCGGACCGGCACAGTCACCGGGGGTGGTAGGTTACAGGGTGGGATGCGACTGCTGGCGGCAGGTAAGCCGATGCATTCCGACGGCTCGATCCCCCGAGCGGTCACCGATTTTTTCTCTTGAAAGGAAACCCCATGAAGTTCATGGTCTCGTGGCAGACGCATTCCGACAAGGTGGCCGATGTGGTCGGCGGCTGGGCATCCACCACCCGGGCGCAGCGCGCCGATCTGGGCAAGGGCGTCAAGCTGATCGGCCGTTGGCACAACATGGCTGCTGGCAATGGTGTCCTGATCGTGGAGACCTCCAATCTCGCCGCGTTGAACCGCTACATCGGCCAGTGGACCCCGTACATGGATATCGACGTCTCGCCGGTGATGACGGACGACGAGTCTGCCACGGTCTGCAAACAGATCGTCAAGGACGCCAAGGGCTGATTCGTTTCTGGAATCCCCATGCCCCAGACCTCCATCAACCTTCGCAGCAAGCTGGCCTCCTTCGGCGACCTCTGGTCGCCGCGGGTGGTCGCGGAACTCAATGACTATCAGTTCAAGGTGGCCAAGCTCCACGGCGAGTTCGTCTGGCACAGCCACCCGGACACCGACGAGGCGTTCTTCGTGGTGGAAGGGCACCTGACCATCGAGCTGCGCGATGGTCAGGTGGACCTGGGCCCCGGTGAGCTCTTCGTGGTGCCCAAGGGCGTGGAGCACCGACCGGTGGCCCCGGAGGAGTGCCACATCCTCCTGGTCGAGCCGCGCGGGGTGATCAACACCGGCGATGCTGGCGGGGAGCGAACGGCGCCGAACGACATCTGGGCCTGAACCCGCGGCGGCCTCTCGAACCGCCTGCCTCGCCATCCAGCATTCTCCGCAGCATATTCCCCTCCCAGATGCCCCTCCCCACCGAACTCGTTGCCGCCCTTCGGGATCGCTATCGCATTGAGCGCGAGCTCGGCGCCGGCGGCATGGCCACCGTCTACCTGGCCCAGGACCTCAAGCACGAGCGCCCGGTGGCCATCAAGGTGCTCCGGCCGGAGCTGGCCCGGGCCATCGGCGCCGAACGGTTCCTGCGCGAGATTGCCACCACCGCCAACCTCCGTCACCCCCACATCCTGCCGCTGTATGACTCGGGCGAGGCTGCCGACCTCCTGTTCTATGTCATGCCGTACGTGGAGGGTGAGTCGCTCCGCGACCGATTGGAGCGCGACCGCCAGCTGCCGCTGGACGATGCCCTGCAGATTGCCCGCGAGGTGGCCGACGCGCTGAGCTATGCCCACGCCCGCGGGGTGGTGCACCGCGACATCAAGCCGGAAAACATCCTGCTGGAGGGCAAGCACGCGGTCGTTGCCGATTTCGGGATTGCCAAGGCGGTGGACGCCGCTGGCGGCGGCCAGCTCACCGAGACCGGCATGGCGGTCGGCACGCCGGCGTACATGAGCCCGGAGCAGGCGGCGGGTGGACAGGATTTGGATGGCCGGAGCGATCTCTACGCCCTGGCCTGTGTGCTGTACGAGATGCTGGCCGGACAGCCGCCGTTCACTGGGCCCACCGCCGAGTCATTGGTGCGGCAGCACATCATGGTAGACGCGCCGCCGGTCACCAACCTGCGGCCCGCCGTGCCAGCGTCGGTGGCGGCAGCCTTGCAGCGGGCGCTGGCCAAGACTCCCGCCGACCGGTTCAACCCGGTGGCACAGTTCTCGGAGGCTATCCAGGATCGAGGTACCACCTCGGTGCTGCTGGGCGCGCCTGCGCCGACACGAGCGGCTTCTCCTTGGAAACGCTGGATTCCCGCCGCCGCGGTAGGTGTCCTGCTGATCGGGGCCGCGCTCTGGTATGGGTTGCGGGGCCCATCGGGTGCAGCCGACGCCGACCTCGCCTCGATCGCGGTGCTGCCGTTTACCGACATGAGCCCGTCCGGCGACATGGAGTATTTCGGCGACGGCATGGCCGAGGAAATTCTCAATGCGCTGGCTCGGCTGCCGGGGCTCAAGGTGTCGGGGCGGACCTCGTCGTTCTCGTTCAAGGGGAAGGGCACCGACCTCAAGTCGATTGGTGAAGCACTTGGTGTGGGCACCGTGCTCGAGGGAAGCATCCGACGTTCTGCCGATCAGATCCGCATCACCGCCCAGCTGATCCGGACTGACGACCAGTCCCATCTCTGGTCGGAGACCTTTGATCGCAGCTTTGACGCCGATGTCTTTGCAGTCCAGGACGACATTGCGCAAGCCATTGTGGGCGCGCTCCGCCTCCAGCTGGGTGGGCAGCCGGCCCCCTCAATTGAGGCCCATCGGGGCACCCAGAACCTGGAGGCGTACAACGCCTATCTCCAGGGGCGGTTCCAGTGGCTGCGGCGCACCAAAGAATCGGTGCTCGGCTCAGTCGCTTCCTTCGAAGAAGCAATCCGCATCGACCCCGGCTATGCCCGGGCCTATGCCGGGCTGGCCGATGCCCACCTGGTTGCCGCCAATTTCGGTTGGAAGCGTCCCCTGGACGCCTTGCGTCCTGCTCGCGAGGCGATTGACAGGGCCCTGGCCCTGGATCCCCAACTGGCCGATGCCCAGGTCTCGCTTGGGGCGATTCTGTCGTGGTATGAGTGGGATTTCGAAGGCGCCGACGCGGCGTTTCAGAAGGCGATCGCCCTGGACCCCCAGCACGCCTTTGCCCGTTACTGGTACTCGTTGTTGCTGAACTTCACCAACCGCCCGGACGAGGCTCGTACCATGTTGGAAGCTGCACTTCGCCTCGACCCGTTGGCGCTCCAGCTTCGCAACGGGCTCGGCAACCAATTCCAGTGGCGTGGCGATTACGATGCCGCGATCCGCGAGTATCGCACCATCCTGGCGATCGACCCCACCTTCCAGAATGCCTGGTGGTGGCTCGGTATTGCCTACCTCGATGCCGGCCGGCCAGCCGAGGGCCTGGCGGTGCTGGACTCGGTCCCTGCCGGTTTCTCCACTGATGAAGAGGCGGTGCGCGGTTGGGCACTGGCGCAACTGGGCAGACGCGATGAAGCGCTGGCCGCTCTCGCCACGCTTGGCGATACGCCGGCCTCCTCCCTGTCGTATGTCCTCCGTGGATACAGCCTGGTGGGCAAACCCGACGAAGCCTTCCAGCTGCTGCGTGCGGCCGTGCGGCTGCGGCAGTACCCCTTGCTGCACCTCGTGTTCATCCCGGCCACCGAGCCGCTGCGCGCTGATCCGCGGTTCAATGCGGTGCTCGAGGAAATCGGGCTGCTGAAGTATTGGCAGTAAACCGCGCGCTGGAGGGAGGAGACTCAATGTTCCGTACCGTCCTCTTTCTCGCAGTCCTGGCTACCCCGCTGGTGGCGCAGGTCAATACTGGCACCACATCTTCCGGCCTCTACTACGAAATCAATGGCTCCGGCCCGCCGGTCGTCTTGATCCACGCCTTCAGTGTGGACCGCCGGATGTGGGATGACCAGGTTGCTGCATTGCAGGACCAGTTCCGCGTTATTCGCTACGACCTGCGCGGCCACGGCAAGTCGGCTCCGCCAAGCGGCCCGTACACTGGGTATGGCGATCTGCTTGCCGTTCTGGATGAACTTGGTATTGCTCGGGCCAGCCTGGTCGGGCTCAGTGCCGGGTCCGAACTGGCCATCAACTTTGCCATTGCGCATCCCGACCGGGTCGATCGTCTGGTACTGGCCGCGCCCGGGCTCGGCGGGTATGCCGTGCCCCCGCTCGACTGGTTCGGCCCGGTTGGAGAGGCGCTTGGGGCGGGGAATGTGCAGTTGGCCGCCGAACGCTGGGCGGCGACGCCGATCATGGCGCTCAAGACAAACCTGGCCGCGGGTGACAGGGTCAGGGCGATGGTAGTGGACAACGCCGCGCTGTGGACCTATCAGCGCACCGAGCAGCCGCTGGCGCCGCCGGCGATCGGCCGACTGGCGGAGATTCGGGCGCCGACCCTGGTGGTGGTCGGTACTGAGGACCTGCCCCATATCCTGGATGTGGGCCGGCTGCTGGTAAAGGGGATCGGGGGCGCCGCGATGCTGGAGTTCCTGCGGCGGAGGTGACGCAACCCTCTGGCGGCGAGCCGAGTCCGATCTCAGGAACCTGATCTCCTTCCCCGGACGTGGTGCGCGCGGCCATCTCCGCGGAGCTGGCCAAGAGCACCGAGGCCACCCGCAACGAGGACATTGACGCCTATATGGACCAGCTCCCGGAAGGGCTGGTCATCCATGACGAGGACGGCAGTGTGGTGTCTCGCGAGCAGCAGCGCGCCAATATCCTGCGCGACTGGGCCATCATTGAGCGGACCCTGGAGCTCATGGTACGAGTGGACAGCTTGGCGCTGCACACCGATTCGGCCACCGTCTACACCTCGCAACGCTGGGAGCGGCTGATGTACCAGCGCGACGGCGTCACCCTCGACACCGTGGTGACCACGCCGCAGCATCGGGAGGCCTGGGCGCTGACCCCACAGGGCTGGCGCGGCTTCGAGGTGGTGGAACTCGGTGGGACGGTGACGATCAACGGGGAGCCGTACGTACCTGGCAGGTAAGTCGCAGCGAGCCGTGGCATCAGCGTCGCGACGCCCTACTCTTCCGTTAGCGACCCGATTGGTTGGCTCCCCTGCTCCTCGCCGCCTGCGCCGGGCTGCCACAAGCCAGCACCACCGACGCCCTCCCCAACATCATCGTCTTCCTGGCCGACGACCTCGGCGAGTTGACGGACCTGACCGGACGCGAGCCGGTGGTCGCCGCGCCTTCCGGGAGGTTATCCTTTGCGGGCAGAGCCGTGCGTCGCCGCGTGCCGCCCCTCCCGCCAGTCATCCCTCGTCCGGTTCCGGGCCGACGGTGGGTTCCCTGACCTCACTCCGGAGGATCGATGGCCAGCACCGACACCGCCTGCAGCATTCACCCCTACTTCAAGGTGCACCCCGGCAACCTGGACGCTTTTCACTGGCTCTGCCTGCGTTTCGTGACCTCAATCAAGCCCGAGCCCGCCTGCCTGTGCTACGGCTCCAGTTTTGATGCTGACCAGGTACACTGCCGCGAGAATTACGTCGACGCCGCAGGACGGCTGGCCCGTCTGGCAAACGTGGAGGCGCCGATCGCGGAAGCCCTTACCATCTCGGACCTGGCCCGGCTCGAGGTGCACGGGACTGAGGCCGAGCTGGCCAAGCTGCGGGAGCCCACGGCAGGGATGGCTCCCCAGTTCTTCGCACGCGAATACGGCCTCCGGAACTGGACGGTACCGGGCGGCGGTCCACTGGAGCGCTGATCGATGAGCCACGATGACGCCCTGGCCCAGCGGGTGCGACCCCCGATACCCATTCCCTCTTCCCCATTCCCCATTCCCCGCCCATGAGCTTCATCTCCTACATCCCCCCCGACCAGCAGGCCCCCGTCGACCGGGTGGCTGACAACGACAACATCCTCCAGGTCCACTCCGTGCACCCGGCCGTCATGCGGCGGCACTACGACCTGTACGTGGCGCTGATGCATGCCCCGGGGCCGCTCAGTCGGCGCGAGCGGGAGGTTCTGGCGGTGCGCGTGTCGGGACTCAACGACTGCCCCTATTGAATCGCGCATCACGGAGCGGGTCTCCGTCGGATCCTTGCGGCCGGGCAGATGGCCGCCGAAGAGCAGGAGGCTTTGATCGCGGGGTTGCTGGTGTCGGCGGTACCCGACGGCCTGGCCGTTACGCCGCGGGAGCGGGCATTGCTGACGTATGCCGACAAGCTCACCCGGGCGCCAGCCAGCATCGTGGCCGCAGACATCGCCCCGCTCCGGGAGGTGGGCCTCGACGACCGCGGCATCCATGACGCCTGCGCCATTGTGGCCTATTTTGCATTCGTCAACCGGGTTGCCGATGGCCTCGGCGTGGAGCTCGAGTCCCCGTCTGGCTAGCGGGTCGGGGTCCAATTGAGAGGTCGTGGCCGTGCGGGTGCAGCTCAAGAAGGTTCGCGACGGCAAACCCTCGCTGGCCTGCGTCCGGGCCCATGGCAGCCGGACCTGGAGCACGGTGCACCCGTTCTTTCCCCTGCACGACCTGACCCATTGCGCGGTGGAGCGCGTGTTCGGGTTTGACGAGGCCTTCTTCGGACTGATCGCGTCGGGGTGGGGAATCGATGCGTTTGCTGAGCCCGGAGCCAATGCCCGGATGCCGGTGCAGGCGATGGTGACCGAGTGCATGGTCGGATTGCTTGACCTGGAACGTGGCACCAGTCAACCGATGTCCGGAGCGGAGTTCACTGCTGCGCTGGCGGCTTCGCTGGCAGGGCAGGGGCTACAGGCGTTTCGACCGGTCGGGGATGGTGAACTTGCCGAGGTCAGGGCCCTGCGCGGCACCTTGTCGGCCCGCTGGCACGCGCTGGGTCCGGGCGAAACACTGGAATTGATCTTTCCCGCCGAGGGTGCTTCCTCATGAGTACTGCCGCGATTCTCCGAGCCCCTGTGAGCATCTCCTCGGTGTCCGGGCAAACCGGAGGCGTTGGCACCATCGAGTTCGCCCAGCCATCAGTGGGCTATCGGCTGGCCCGGGCGGGGCTGATCTTCGTGGTGGGCCTGGTGTGCGGAGTGCTGCTGCTGCCGGTGCCCCTGATCCACCTGTTTGGGATCTTCTTCTTTCTGGCCATGACCGGGCTGGCCGTCAAGCGACTGGTGACCCGCCGGGTGCTTCAGGGGGCTTCCGGCACCTGTCCGGCGTGCGAAGCCGAGGGGCGGTTCTATGTGGGATTCGGCGGCCGGGGACTCAAGTTTCCGATCAAGACCAACTGCAAACATTGCCAGGTCGGGTTGCAACTATATCCCGCCGAACCCGCCCGCAGCGAGTAGGGGTCACGCCATGGATTTCGACCTTGAGACAGCGGTTCCAGTGCTGGAGCGGACACCCCGGGTGCTCAGGGAGTTGTTGTCCGGATTGCCCACCGACTGGCTGACTGCCACCGAGGGGCCCGATACCTGGAATCCATATGATGTCGTCGGTCACCTGATCCACGGTGAGCGCACCGACTGGATTCCCAGGATTGAGCACATCCTGGCGCATGGCGACGCGGTTCCCTTCCCATCATTCGATCGTTTTGCCCAGTTCGAGGCGTCCAGGGGTCAGTCGCTTGGGCAGCTGCTCGACGCCTTTGCCGAATTGCGCGCGGCCAGCCTGGATCGACTCGCGGCTCTGCAACTGACCGCCACCGACCTGGACCGACCCGGTCTCCATCCTGCACTCGGCCGGGTGACCCTTGGCAACCACCTGGCCAGCTGGGTGGTGCACGACCTCGACCATATCTACCAGGTCGTTCGCGCCATGGCGGGGCAGTACGCCGACGCGGTCGGTCCGTGGCGGGAATACCTGCGGATCGTCCGGACGCCGTGATCCTGCTCACCTTGGCCTTCCTGGCCTCGATGGTTGGCGGCGCCATGAACAGCATCGCCGGTGGCGGTACCCTGGTCACCTTCCCAGCCATCGTGGCGTTGGGGCTCTCGCCGCTCACCGCCAACGCCACCAGCACGGTGGGGCTCTGGCCCGGTGCCGCCGGCAGCCTGTGGGGATACCGGAAGCAACTGGACGGCGCCCGTCCCTGGCTTCGCATCCTGACCCTCCCCAGCCTGCTCGGCGGCACCGCCGGCGCGCTCCTGCTCCTCAACACCGGCGAGGATCGGTTCGCCCGCATCGTTCCCTTCCTGGTCCTCGGCGCCACGCTGCTGTTCATGCTCCAGAAGCCGCTCCTCCGAGCTCTCGGCCGCACCCCCGCCGAGGCCGGCGACCAGCCCCGCGTCCAGGGGCGATTCTTCGTGGCCCAGTTCGCGGTGGGCGTCTACGGCGGATACTTCGGCGCCGGGATCGGCATCCTGATGCTGGCGGTGCTGGAGATGATGGGCCACCGGAACATCCATCGCATGAACGGCCTCAAGAACTGGGGTGGGATGTGCATCAACATCGTGGCGGCGCTGCTGTTCATTGCCAGCGGCATCGTGGACTGGCCTATTGCGCTCGCCCTGGCGGTGGGTGGCATCATCGGTGGCTACGGCGGCTCGCGCCTGGCTCAGCGCGTCCGCCAGGCCGCAGTCCGCCAGATGGTGGTGGCGATCGGGTTCATCTCCTTCATCTGGCTGCTGACCCGCCCACTCTGATCGATCCCCTCCTGCTGTGCCTATGTTCCAGCAGGTGCGGGCCGTTGCCCGGACTTGTCCTGCACTCCCTTCCCACTCGTTGCCAGGTCCGGGTCATGCCGTTGCTGCCACGCATCGCCATCCTTGCCATCCTGCTTGCCCCATCGGCCCTTTCAGCCCAGGTCACCACCGCAGCCGAACGCGGCGAGGCCTGGCGTCAGCACCAGCGACTGGAGCAGGCGTCCCCGTTCCGCGGCCTGGCCTGGCGGGCGGCGGGTCCGGTCAAGATCGGGGCGCGGATCGAAGCGATTGCCATCCCGCCGGGCAACACCGCCACGATGTATGTCGGCGTGGGCACCGGCAACCTCTGGAAGACCACCAACAACGGACTCACCTGGCGGCCAATTTTCGAAGACCAGCCGGCCTTTGCCATCGGCGACGTGGCGGTCTCGCCGAGCGATCCCGAAACAGTCTGGGTGGGCAGCGGTGAGGCACAGCCGCGCTATGCCGGGTATGCCTATGCCGGAGCCGGGGTGTTCAAGTCCACCAATGGCGGTGCCACTTGGAGCGGCATGGCCCTCGAGGAGACCCACCACATTGCCAAGGTGCTGATCCATCCCACCAATCCCGACATCGTTCTCGTGGCGGCGATGGGGCACCAATGGTCGAAGAACCCTGAGCGCGGAGTGTTCCGGACCGCCGATGGCGGCAGGAGCTGGGATCGGGTGCTCTTCGTGGACGACTCGACCGGCGTGGTGGACCTGGCAATGAATCCCGCCAAGCCTGAGGTGCTGCTGGCCTGGGCATGGACCATCGAGGAGGGCACCACCGGGGGGCTTCACAAGTCCACCGACGGCGGCCGGACCTGGCACCGCGCGGGCCGCGGGCTGCCAACCGGGAAACTCGGCCGTGCGGGGATCGACTTTGCCACCAGCCAGCCAGGGGTGGCGTACCTCTATCTGGACAATCGCAACCCGACCACGGTGGCCGGCCGGCCGTACATCGGGGGAGAGGTGTACCGATCGGACGATGCCGGCGAGTCGTGGCGCAAGGTGAACAGCGACGACATTTACCCGGTATTTGGCACCTTCGGGTGGAAGTTCGCCGATGTCCGGGTGGACCCCCGCGACGCCAACCACCTCTACATCCTGGGCAACCGCGGCTTCCATTCCTTCGACGGCGGCAGGACCTGGCAGCCGATCGGCGACAAGATCCTCCGGCTCCATGACACCCAGGGGAACGCCCTGCACCTCGATCACCACGAACTGGTGATTGACCCCGCCAACCCGGACCGGCTGCTGCTCGGCAACGATGGCGGCCTCTTCGTGTCCAGCGACGCCGGCGAGAGCTGGCTGCACCTCAACAACATTCCCGTGGTGCAGTTCTACTTCGTGGCCACCGACGACGCGACGCCGTATCGGATCTTCGGCGGCAGCCAGGACAATGCCGCGCTGTACGGTCCGCATACCGCCTCCCTGGACGACGCCGTGGCCGATCCCTGGCGCAGCGTCTATCTCGATCGCTGGACCGGAGGCGACAGCTACGTCACCCTGCCCGATCCGACCGATTCGCGATATGTGTACTACGAGCACCAGAACGGCGGCATGATGCGGATGGACATTACCGGGGCATCGGTCCTGACCGGCGGGCCATCGGCGGTGAGCATCCGGCCCCGGCCGGGCCCGGGGGAACCGCCGCTCCGCTTCAGCTGGTACACGCCGTTCCTGATCTCGCCGCACCGCCTCACCACGCTGTACGTCGGTGGCAACCGGGTGCTCAAGAGCCTCGATCGCGGCACGACCTGGAGAAGCATCAGCCCCGACCTCGGCGATCCGGTCGGCACCGATCGCGGATTGGTGACCACCGGTGGCATGACGATGCTGGCCGAATCGCCGCTGCGACCCGGAATGCTGGTGGGCGGCACCGAGGGGGGGCGGGTCTGGCGGACCACCGACGATGGCGCCAGCTGGAACCGGATCGACGCGGGGCTGCCGCGGAAGTGGGTCAGCCGAGTGATTCCATCGGCGCATGACGCCGCAGTGCTCTACCTCAGCCTGACCGGATACCGTGAGGACGACACCCGGCCCTACCTGTATGTCAGCAGTGACACTGGCCGGAGCTGGCGCTCCATTGCCGCCAACCTGCCGCTTGAATCGGTCAACGTGATCAAGGAGGATCCCGAGTATCCCGACATGCTTTACGTCGGCACCGACATGGGGGCGTATGTCTCTCGGAACCGTGGCCAGTCGTGGGAATCGCTCAGCGCCACGCTGCCGACGACACCGGTACACGACCTGACCGTGCAGTCTCGGGTGGGCGACCTGGTCCTCGGCTCGCACGGGCGTGGGGCGTGGGTGCTGGACTTGGCACCAATTCGCGGTCTCGCTGCCGTACCGACCGGGTCGGCGCTGCACCTCTTCCCGATCCGCGATGCAGTGGCCGACTGGTTTCCGTGGGAGACGGTTCCCGGCAGCCGGCGCGGCCGCAACACCGCGCCGTTCCAGGTGGCGGCGGGGCAGGCGGGCGAGGCTGCGGTGACCGTGACGGACAGCGTCGGGGTGGTGGTGCGGAAGTGGACCGTGGCGCTGGTGGCCGGGGTCAACACCCTGCGGTGGGACCTGCAGGTGGAGCGGCAACCGGGGCAGCTGGCCGACGCCGGACCGGGGCGCTATACGATCGGCGTTGCGATGGCAGGCACGGTCGTGCGCCAAACGATCGAGGTGTTGAGGGACCCGATCCTCCGGCCGAGGTAGGCGGAGGCGACTGCTACGGCGCCACGCGCTTCCCGCTCCCCATCAGCTCGTCGCGGTCGTCCCGTATTTCGAAGCTGACGGCCTTGCCACCGGCAAAGGTGAACTCAAAGATCATGTCGGCCACCATCTCCCACACTTTGCCGTTTTCCAGGATGGCGGCAATCATCCATTCGGATCCGGTCCGGACCATCGGCTGATTCTGGAGCAGGGGGTACCAGCTGGGCCACGGCGTGTGTCGTTGGCGGATCATGCCATCGGCATAGTACAACTCCAGTCGCATTGCCGGGGCCGCAGGCTCGTCCGTCCAGCGCCACTCGTACGTACCGAGAAACTGCTCGGCCTCGCCCCGCGCAATCGTCAGCGGGTGGGACGGGGTGACGGTCGCGTCCAGCGCGAGCCGCTTCGGTCCCCATTCGAACAGCAGGGTGGCGCCATCGGCGCGGACCTCAGGGAACGACCAGGTGAGCACGTCGTGGTTGGGCGATTCCCCCGGGGTAACTGCCCACCGAAGTTGGGCGGCGGTGGAGTCCGGCTCCGGGACGTGGTAGCGCTGGAACTCCGGGTCCAGGACCAGGGTCCACCGCTCCGGCTGCACCACGAATCAGACCGAGTACTTGCCCTTGGGCACCGCGTGTCCGTCCAGGGTCACGTCGCGGCTGACCTCGAGCCTGGTGGCCCAGTTGGCGCCTGGGGTCCACACTTCACCCCAGTGCACCACTCCACCGAAGATTGGGCGGCCGCGAGTCCGCGGGCGGGCGTAGTTGACTGTCAAGACGGTCCCGTCCACCGTCTGGCTGACGGTGGCACGCTCGGAGGCGCGGACCTGGGCATGGCCCGATTGCGGAACGAGGGCAAGCAATGCGAATCCGGCAGGTCGGATCAGAGATGTCGTGAGCGACCGGATCATTCAGACCTCGGGGCCAAGTCAGCAGGGTCGTCCAACGGAGGGAAGAGCGAAAGGTACCACGCGCAAGAACCCTCGCCAGGTCTTGGCAACGCCAACGCGGTGACCAAGCGGGCGAAGTTGGGGTCAAGTCGTGACACCAGGGCTTCACCGATACATGGCGTTGCTGAGGCTCCACCGGTAGACTCCTCCTCTCCCGGTACGGTGCCAGTCCTCCCCCCCCGGAGCATGCACATGCGGCTGCTGAAACGCCTGGCGATCGGCCTCTCCACGCTTGTCTTCTCCGCCTGCGCCACGCCGCAGGCCCCACCCACCGACGAGGGATTCATCACCGGGCCCGGCGGCCGGGTATACTGGGCCCGCACCGGCGCCGGGCCCGGCACCCCGCTCCTCGTCATTCACGGCGGGCCGGGCAGCGGCAGCTGGGGACTCAAGCCGTGGGCCGAGCTGGGCGATGAGCGGCTGGTCGTTCGGTACGACCAGCTCGGCGCCGGCAAGTCCGACCACCCGACCGACACCACGCTCTATACCGTGGCACGCTACGTCCAGGAACTCCAGGCCATCCGCGATTCGCTCGGCCTGACCGAGGTCCACCTGTACGGCCGTTCCTGGGGGGCGATGCTGGTGGAGGCCTACATGGGGACGGCGCCGGCAGGGGTGCGCAGCGTCACCCTCTCCAGCCCGCTGGTCACCACCGCCCAATGGGAGGCCGACGCCGATTCCCTGATCCTCCTGCTGCCGGACTCGATGCAGCAGGCCATTGCCCGGCACCAAGCGGCAGGTACCACCGACCACGCCGAGTATCAGGCCGCCATGACCGAGTATTATGCCCGGCATCTGGGCCGCCAGCCGAGGCGATCGCCGGCCGACGCCGACAGCGCCCGCCAGACCAGTGGCAGCTTTGTCTACGGGTACATGTGGGGACCGAGCGAGTTCACCGCCACCGGGACGCTCAAGACCTTCGACGCCACCGAATGGCTGCGCGGGATCCGGGTGCCGGCGCTGTTCGTGACGGGGGAGTTCGATGAGGCGACGCCGGCCTCGACCGAGATGTTCTCGAAGCTGGTACCAGGGTCGGAATTCGCGGTGGTGCCGAACGCCGGCCATTCCACCGAGAACGACAATCCCGAGGCGCTGCTCCGGATCGTGCGCAACTTCCTGCGGCGGGTGGAAGCAGGCCGGCGGTAGCCGGTTCGGGTGTCAGGGGCCTCTGGGCGGGATCACCCGTGCGGTGGCGTAGATCAGCCGTGCCGCCGGTTCTGGAAACGCCTTCCAGTCGAGCGTGACGTACCCCCCGCTCTTGCTGCGGTACCGGTTGACAAACGCCAGGGTGGGGCTGCCGTCGGCCAACCGCGCCACCTCGGCGACGGTGGCGTCGCGATCGTCGGGATGGATCAGGCCGACGAACGGGTCGGCCAGCAGCTCCTGCGCGGTGTAGCCCAGGACCCGTTTGAAGGCCGGGTTGACGATCTTGAAGTAGCCATCGGTGCCGGCAATGCACATCAGGTCGATGGCATAGTTGAAGAGCCGCTCGAAGTCATGGATCGGATACTCGCCGGTGGCCGCGGCGATGATGCTGACCCCGCAGCTGTGGCAGTAGTTCGAGCCGGCGGCGAGCGCGGCCTGGCAGCGCAGGCAGATCGATGTGGTCATCGGCACTCCTTGGCCCCCCGGGAATCGGCGTCCCGCCCTTCAATACTATCACCCCTTTGGGGCGGCGCACCCCGCTTGACCCGAGCCGGGCCTGCCGATAACCTCCGGTCAGGCGTGCAGGGCGCCTCCCCGTCCGCGGGAAGGACCGAGTCCACCTGGCTGGCGCAGTAACCATCGGCTGCCACGATCCTCCTCCTGCCCGATGCATGCGGACCCCGGGCGTTCCCCAGGAGGTTCGTCATGCCCGCCCGTCACCTGCCGGTCCGTCCCGACCTGACCCAGCTCAAGCACCAGGCCAAGGATCTCCTCCGCGCCGTCCGCGCCGGCGTCCTGGCCGCCACGGTAGAGTTCACGACCCACCACCCCGCCGCCCCAAGCCCGGAGGCGTGCCAGCTCGCCGACGCCCAACTGGCGCTGGCCCGTGCCTAGGGCGCGCCGAGCTGGCCCCGGCTGGTGCACACCTGCGAACTGATCGATGCCATCTGGGCCAATGACCTGGAGGGGGTGCGCCGGCTGGTGACCTTTCACCCGGCCATGATCCACGAAGACACCCTCCACCGCGACAGCAACTGGGGCCCGCCGCTCAGCTACGCCGCCACCCTCGGTCGCAATCCGATCATCCAGATGCTCCACCAGCTCGGCGCCACCGACCTGGAGCATGCGCTCGACCGCGCCACCCTTCAGGGTCACGTTGGCACCGCGGCCATGCTGCATCAGATGCTCGGCGGGCCGATTCCGCCTGACGGAGCCCTCGGTGGCCCAGCCTATACCCTGAGTGCGGGTGGGACCGAGTTTGCGCTGCGGGTGGGGGCACGGGTGGTGGGCGATGCCGGTGAGCGACTGGCGCCGGTGGACGTGGTGCAATCTGCCCGCTGAAGCGGGCGCCTGGGAGCCGTTGGGGGCGTACTCCTGTGCGCCCCCGTGGACGTCCAAACGCGCCGTTCGGTATGTGGGGAATCCCGAGGCTCTCGCCTCGGGCTCGGCAGTGGAGGTGGCTCTCGCCACCAGCGGGGAGAGCAGGGCCGCGTCAGCGGCGTCCCAAGCAGGTCCGCAACTGAAGTCGCGGCTCGGCAATCTACCCGCCGGAAGTGGGCTGCCATGACGAGGTCCAGGCCACTCATGGTTCCCCGCTGGCTGGCACGACCCTCCTCCATATGTGTGTCGACATGTGTGTCGACTACGGTGAGTTGGAAATCGCCCGTCGGCTGATTGCCCAGGGTGCCGATGTGAACACCAGGGCGGCGGTGGATGAGGAGGGGTTCGACGGGCACACCGCGCTGTTCAGCACCGTAGTGTCGCAGCCCAATTTTTGGATGACCCAGGGCGGCGGCGCCCAGGAGGCGCCGCTCACCGCCCTGCTCCTGGCCCACGGTGCCGAGCCCAACCTGCGGGTGTCCCTTCGCAAGCAGTTGCATCCCGGCTACAATGACGACCGATTGGTCGAGTTTCGCGACGTGACGCCGCTCTCCTGGGGAGAGCGGTTGCATCAGCAGGTGTTCGTGAGCCGACCGGCGATGCAATTGGTTGCCGCGCAGAACGGGGTGTCATAGCTCCTCCGTGGCCTCCTGGCACGGCTTCCCGCTCCCCTGGTGGCATGGATCTTCCACCGTTCCGGGGGAATGTGGAGGATAAGGACGACCGCGCGGGCTCGCCCCGAGATTCGACGCCGCGACCGGCGGCGCCTGCTGGGGTACGCAACGAGCCTCGGGGTGGTCGTGCTCCCGCTCGTGGCGATGGCCTGGCTCGGGACCCCCGCGGAGGGCCGGGTCAGCGCCCGGATGGTCGATCTTGGCCGGGTGCCCGATTCGGTGTTGAGCCGCCCCCGGCTGGCGGTGCTCGAGGTCGATACCTTCGACATCCGGGACCTGATGGACAACCCCGGCCAGCGGGGACGGCGTTGGGAGCGGCTCGGCCGGATCGCGTTCCTGACCGATGGAGAAGTAACCTTCGAGTCGGTGGTCGGTGTCCGGATCGCCGGACGGAGCAGCCGGTTCCTTCCGGTCAAGAGCCTCCGGCTTTTCTTCCGCGCCTCCGCCGGCGCGACCCGGCCGGCCGCGGCGGCAGTGGGGCTCGACGGCGACGTGTCGTATGAATCGCTGGTCCTGCATGGCGACGTCCGTCCCTATGCTGGAACCGACGGGTTCCACTACTCCAACTCGATCGCCTACGCGATTACCCGCCGCCTGGGGCTGCTGACCGCGGCCACGGTGCCGGTTACCCTGGTGATCAACGGCGGAGCGCCGGCCCCCTATGTCACGACGGAGCACCTGACCGCGGAGATACTGAAGCGCCGTCTGGGGATCGATTCGCTGGTTCGCTATGACCTCCGTGAGCCCGGCGACCGGGCCAGTCTGGAACTCGTCGGTCCGCTGGCACAGCTGCGCCAGCGCTTCGGCCGGACCGAGGGGTGGACGATGGAGCAGATCGGCACCATCGTGGACCTCGACAACCTGTTGCGTTGGCTGCTGAGCATCCTGTTCAACGGCACCCAGGACACGGCGCAGGGCATCCTGCTCCACGATCTGGACCGCGACTCGGCGCAGTGGTACTGGGTGCCCTGGGACTACGACGTGAGCTTCGGACGGCTCGACGAGGCGGGGCGCTTCGACATCGACGACTACCACCTGCGCTGGCTCAAGCGCACCGATCTGGCCAAGGAACCCGACGCGCGGGCAACCTTGCTGCGCCACCTGTTCCGGACCAGCGAACCGTTCCGGCAACGATTCCATACCGCCTTTCTGGTAGCGCGGGACTCCCTGGTCACCCCCGAGTTCCTGGAGGCGACGATGGCTGAGTTCGAGGCGGCGGCGAGCACTCATGGCATTGCCGACGTGCGCTATCAAGCTTTGATTCGTCAGTTCCTGACCCGCCGCGCCGCGGTGCTGACGGCCCAGCTGCCGGCATTTCTCGATCCCAACCATCCCTAGGAGCGCCACCAGGTGGAAGCCTTCATGACCGCCCTGCCGGCGGCTTTCCGCGAGCTGTACCCGCTGCTCAAGGGGTTCGGGATCGAAGTGGTCCTGACCGCCCTGATCTTCCTCCACTACCGGCGGTTCGGCAGTGCTCTCACCGGCAAGCAGAGCTTCGGCCCGGTGCTGCCTCTGGTCGGGTTGACCACCTTCCTGGTGATCACCGTCGTGAAGTCGTCCTTTGCCCTCTCCCTCGGGCTGGTCGGGGCGCTCTCGATCGTGCGTTTCCGGACCCCGGTCAAGGATCCGGAGGAACTGGGCTACATCTTCCTGACCATCGCCTCCGGGATCGGCATGGCCGCGGGCCAGGCCCGCCTGACGGCGCTGATCGTCGTGCTCATCCTGCTGGTGATGATGGTGACCCGCCGGGCGCTGCCGGCCGCCGCCGACCATGTGTTCGTGTCGCTCGACGTGGCCGGCGTGACTGACGGCGAGGCCGCCTACCGGGTGGTGGATGCCGCGCTGCGGGCCCACGCGGGCCGCCGTCACATTCTCCGCGTCGATCACCACGAGGATTCCCTGCACGTCACTGCGGAAGTGGAGCTGGCCGATCCCGATGCCGTCCCCCGGATTGGCGCGGCGGTGCGGCGGGAGTATCCGGCCACCAACATCTCGGCTCACGACGAATCCCGCCTGCCGCCCCCCTGAGATGCATGCCGCACTACAGTACCTGTTGACCGGTGCCCCGGCCGCGCCGGGACGCCTGGAATACAAGTTCCTCCTGCCGGGCCTGACCGACCAGCGCGCGGTGGACGGAGTGACAGCCCGGGTGGCGGGGTTGCGGCGCACCTTCCCGCCGCGCCAGGTCAGCTCGCTGTACTTCGACTCGGCCAGCTACGTGGCCTATGCCGGGAGCAACGCCGGCAACAGCGAGCGGGTCAAGGTCCGGCTGCGGTGGTACGGGGCCCTGGCGGACTCCTCCCCCCTGACCCTGGAGTTGAAGCACCGCGCCAACCACCATGGTTGGAAATCGGTGTATCCCGAGGTGCCGGGCGGGCTGGCCTCGGTACCACTGCGCCAGCTGGCGTCCCGGTTTGCCAATCATGTTGCGCCGCGCCACCGCCTGACGGTGGAGCTGCTCCGCCTTCCGATCGTCCTCACCAGCTATCGCCGGGAATACTTCACCGATTTGAGCGGGGCCGTTCGGGTCACCGTCGATACCGGGCTGCGTTTTCTGGACCAGCGCCACCACCGCTGCCTGAACCTGAGATCGGATCAGGTCGAGACCAGTTTCAGCGTGGTGGAATGCAAGTTCCAACCGGAACGCCGGGCCGACGCCGTCCGCCTGCTGCGGGCCTTCGGCCCGAGGCAGGTCAGGTTCTCCAAATACTGTTTCGGCCTGGAGCACCTGCGTCGGCGCTGACCGCTGCCGCAAGTCCAGCCGCCCTGCGAGGCCCGCAGGCCGCGCACCGTCTCGGCGCGGGGTGGTCTGCGCCGGACCACCGCGAACACCAGTGTGGCGGGAGGTTTCCGGGGGTTGGCCTTGTGGATATTCAGACAAAGAGCTAACTTCAAAATAACGAATACTACTGCGCTGCAAAACGCAAGAACACGAGCAAATCCCTACTCTTGATACGAGGAGCCACGATTATGCGTGCTTGGCCTATGCCGAGTCTTCGGCGTTGGACGGTGAACCTGTCCGTTCTGGCGCTTGCTTCCGCCGCCGGTTCGGCGTGTTCGACCGATACGGAGAGCTTCAGCGGCCCGATCGAATCCGTTGATGTCCGGCCGCTGGTGATCGGTACGACGACGACCAACCTGGCGCGGGGGATCACGGTCCAGCTCCGTGCGGTGCCGGTCAACGCCGATGGGAACTGGGTCCAGCAGGCGGTCACCTGGTCCTCTTCGGACGATGCCCGGGCTACCGTGGACCAGACCGGCCTCGTGACCACCCGGGCTGGTGGTGATGTCACGATCAGCGCCGCGTCGGGTGGCCAGACCGGCGAGTTCCTCCTCAACATCCAGTTCCCGGTTGGCACCGTGACGATCACCGGCAACGTGGCCAGCATCCGGCAGGAAGGCGCCGTGGCGCTGGGCGTCACAGTGCTGGGCAGCAATGGCCAGCCGGTGACCGGACGGACGGTGGCTTGGACCTCCTCGAACCCCGCAGTGGCCACGGTCAACTCGTCGACCGGTTTCGTGGCCGGCCTGACCAACGGCACCACCACGATCACCGCCACCAGCGAAGGTGTCAGTGGCACGACGGTCGTGACCGTCAACGGCTCGCCGGTGGTCAGTACCGTCACCGTGACTCCGGGGACTCCGTTCCTTGGTGTCGGGATGACCCAGCAGTTTACCCAGACTCCGCGAGCCGGTTCCGGCACCATCATCGTCGGCACTGTCCCCGTCTGGAGCAGCAGCAGCCCGGCGGTGGCGACGGTCAATGCCGCCACCGGTCTCGTGACGGTGGTCGGTGCGGGCAAGACCACCATCTCTGCCGTTGTCGACAACGGTCTCGGCGCCAACGTGACCGGCAGCACGGAGATAGAAGCCGCCCCGCAGCTCACGAGGGGTATGACGGTGGCCGTGCCGACCCTGGCAGCAGGTTCCGGGTTTGCGCTGTATGCCTACAATGTTCCGGCAGGCGCCACCTCGTTCTCGGTCACCACGACCGGTGGCACCGGCGATGCCGACCTGTACCTCTTCCAGCCGGGCGTCATCCCGAGCGCCTTCAATGGCAACGCCTTCCCACCGTGGAGCAACACCACCACGTTCTCGGGGAACAGCGGCAACGGTGAGTCGGCCAGTCGGACCACCAGCCTTCCCGGTGTGTGGCGCGTCTACGCCCACGCTTGGGCCGGTGGTGGCGCGGTTGCCGGGCTGACGTTGACCGCCACGCACACCCCGTAAGATTGAAGCGATTGCCAAGGGCGGCGGATTGCCCCTGACGCTATGGTCCTGAACACACGAAAGGCGCTTCCCGATGGGGAGCGCCTTTTGTGTTGTGGCGGGAATCGCGGCGAAGCGACCGTCACGCCCTTCCGGCCGTGGCGGTATCCGACGCTTCGTCGCCGGTCTCATGCTCCACCCGGAGCACCGCCCCGGTCTTGGCGTCGATATGCACTTCCTCGATCCCTTCCTGGCCCTTGACCTCAATGTCGTAGGAATAGAGAAGCACGCCATCTTCCTCCTCCAGGACCGCCTTGACGACCTCCCCGCCGGGCACGCGGGCCAGGGCGGTGGCGCGCGCCACGGCGTCGGTCACGGTGGCACGCGCCAGCAGCCCCGGCGCCTCCTCCACCAGAGTACTGCTCTCTTCGCCGCAGGCGGCGGCCAAGATCATCGAGGTGGTCAGGGCAAGGCGTCGCAGCATGGGGGCCTCCGGGGTGGCGGACAAGGGAACGAGCGCTGAAGGTAGTGGCGGGCGCCTCTCAGGACGATTACAGCACCGGCGGCGCCGGCCGCCGTAAAGCTGGCTGTAAGGCGGGAGACCTTTCCTTTGGGCGTTGCGGTCGTACTGTTCACGAATCCGCTGATCCCCCGGAGCACCATGAAGGTCCTGCTGATCGAGGACGACCCCGAGCTCCGCGCCGCAGTGCGCACGGGCCTGATGGAAGAGGGAATGCGGGTGGATACCGCCGCTTCCTTCGATGAGGGGCGCGCCCGGGTGGAAGGTGGCGCCCCCGACGTGATCGTGCTGGACGTGATGCTGCCCGGGGGAGACGGGGTGGAGCTGTGCCGCCGCCTGCGCGCCGAGGGGAACCGGACCCCGATCCTGTTCCTGACCGCGATCGGCACCGAGGCCGATCGCCTGGACGGATTCGCGGCCGGCGGCGACGACTACCTGACCAAACCGTTTGCCTTCCGCGAGCTGGTGGCCCGGATTCGGGCCCTGGGCCGACGGCCGCCGGACCTCCTCCCCACCTTTCAGCAGATTGCCGACCTGGAGGTAGATCTTGGCGCGCGGTCGGCACGCCGTGCCGGGGTGCGCCTGGAACTGACGGCACAGGAGTGGGCGTTGTTGGAGTACTTTGTGCGGCATCAGGGCAGGGTGGTGTCCCGGGCCGAGATCACGGCCTACGTCTGGGACGACAACCACGACCCGTTTACCAACCTGCTCGAGGTGCTGATCTGGCGGCTGCGGAAGAAGGTCGATGAGGGCCATGCCACCACGCTGATCCATACCATGCGCGGCGCAGGCTACCGATTCGGTCCATGACCGATCCGTTCCGCCGGGCACGGCTCCGGATCACGGCGTGGTATGTCGGCGTCTTTGCCGTCATCCTGGTGCTGTTCGGCGGGGCGATCTACCTGGCTGTGACGCGCCAGATCGAACGGGCGCTCGACCGACAGCTGGTGGCCGCGATGAACCAGCTGGAACGGGCCGTTCAAGCCCGACCGCGTGTTGCGTCTCCCGGGGCAACTCCGAGCGGGGGCACCGCGATGCCGACGATTGCCGGTCGCGACCTCTACCTGCTCGATGCAGCCGGCACCTCGGCCGATGGCTCCACGGTGCCGGCATTCGTCGTGGCGCTGATCCCGGAAATCCTGGAGCAGGGCGAAGTGTGGGCGCGCCCGGAGACGGCCCCCGAGGCCAGCTGGCGGGTCTACGGCCGACGGCTGGAGCACGATGGCGCGGTCCAGGCGGCGGTAGTGGTGGCCAGCGATGTGGAACTGACCGATCAGTACAGTGCCCTGCTGACCTCGTTCATTCTGGCCGCCATCGGTGCCCTGGTGCTGGTGGCGGCCGGGGGAGCCATGCTTGCCCGACAATCCCTCCAGCCAGTCGAAGAGTCCATGCACCGGATGCGGCGCTTCGTGGCCGACGCCTCGCACGAGCTCCGTACTCCCGTTGCCGTGCTGCGCTCCAGCGCCGAGGTGGCGCTGCAGCGACCCCGCTCCGAGGCGGAATACACCGAGACACTGCGCACGGTGGGCCGCGAGAGTGAGCGACTGGGGCGCCTGGTGAATGGACTGCTGATCCTTGCCGCTGCCGACGAAGACCGCCTGTCCGCCCGGCGGCAGGCCGTCTTCCTGGACGACTTGCTGGTCCAGGTGTCCGAACTGGTGCGCGTCGTGGCCAATGCCAAGGGGGTGGCGCTGGAGCTGGGCCGGTTCGAAGAGGCGCCAGTCCTGGTCGACGAGGACCTGGTGCGACAGCTCCTCCTGATCCTGCTCGAGAATGCGGTCAAGTTCACCCCAGGTCCCGGCCGGGTCATCGCCGAGGTGACAGCTGAGGGGGAGCGCTGCACGGTAACGGTCCAGGACACCGGTCCCGGTATCCCTCCGGAGGTGCTGCCCCACGTGTTCGAGCGGTTCTATCGTGCCGATCCTGCCCGGGAGCGCGCCGGCGGCAGTGGGCTGGGCCTGGCCATTGCCAGCGAGATTGCCGAGGCGCACGGGGCTGAGCTCAACCTGGAGTCGGTGGTGGGGAGGGGAACGACGGCGCGAGTGTCATTCCCGAAGCGCCCAGCCGGGTCAGAAGGCTAGCTTCGTGCGGGTACTTTGCGGAGAAACCTCGCCTCTCCCGCAATCGTAAGCGAGAGCATGTTCACCACCTGCATCTACTGCCACAAGCCGCTGGGTCAGAACGAGGCGATCGAGCAGTTTCCGGTCGGCCGGCAGCTGGCGTTTGACCGACAACATCGGCCTGGCTCGGCGCTCGGAGGGGTTGTAGCTGGCGCCGCGTCGGGGATGCGTATCCCGAGGCTTTCGCCTCGGGCTCGGCCATTGGAGGTGGCTCCCGCCACCGTCTGTGATGCTGAGCTGCGTCAGCAGCGTCCAAGGGCCGAGCCCTGGGCGGAAGCCCAAGGACAACCACAATGCTCATCCCGGCCGCATCCTCGCTCAATGCCGGGCGTGCCCGGACGGCTGGCACCGGTGCAGGGGCCCCTCGAGGTCGCATTCCCGGGGCGCACAGGGGTGCGCCCCTACCCCGCGGCTCCGCGTGAGCCCACCCAAGTCGTGATTTGCCCCGGACTCGCACCAAGGCGATCTTGAGCCCATGACCGAACGCCGCTACAGCGAAGAGGAAGTGGCTGCCATCTTCGAGCAGGCCACCGAGGCCCAGCAGCATGCCCGGCGACAGCTGCCGCCCGGGGAGGGGATGACCCTGTCCGACCTGCAGGAGATTGGCCGCGAGGTGGGGATTCCTCCGGAGCTGGTGACCCAGGCCGCGCGATCGATCAGGGCCGGTAGTCCGGCCGAGTCGCGGACCATGTTCGGCATCCCGTATCGAGTGGGGCGGACCGTCGATCTGGACCGGCGGCTTTCCGACGACGAGTGGGAGCGCCTGGTGGTGGATCTGCGGCAAACTTTTGACGCCCGCGGCGTGGTGCGGGCCGACGGATCGCTCCGCCAGTGGACCAACGGCAACCTCCAGGTGCTGCTGGAGCCGACCGCTACCGGGCAACGGGTTCGCATGCGCACCGTCAATGGCAGCGCCCGCAACTCCATGGCCATGGGGGTCGCGGTCATGGTCGGCGCCACCAGCTCCCTGCTCATCAAGGCTATGAGTGTCGGCCTCACCGAGGCAAAGGTTGTTGTGGCCATTGCCCTGCTATCGGTCCTCGGTGTGGGGATGGCCCTGACCGCCGCCATCCGCCTGCCACGGTGGGCCAGTACCCGGCAGCGCCAGATGGATGGCATTGCGGCCAGGCTGAGCCTGCTCCCGACACCCCTTCCGCCGGGAAGTTCTGACCGCCTGACACCCTGAAACGCTGGCACTGCCCCGATTCAGGGGCTATCATTCCGGGTTCCCCCGAGCACTGTCGGTACCCCCTCCCTCCGGGGCCGGTCCATGTTGCCTTTCGCTTCCAGTCCAGCGTGGTCCAACTGACCGGCTCCTGCCGTGATTGATGCCATTGCCAGCCGGCTTTCCCCGGCGCTCGCCGACCGCTACACCCTCGAGCGGGAGCTGGGCGCGGGTGGCATGGCCAATGTCTACCTGGCACGGGACCTCAAGCACCGCCGTCAGGTGGCGATCAAGGTGCTGCGGGAGGAGCTTTCCGCCTCGCTGGGCAAGGATCGCTTCCTCCGGGAAATCCAGGTGGCTGCCGCGCTGCAGCATCCTCACATTGTGCCCCTCTACGACTCCGGCGAGGCCGCCGGACTGCTCTTCTATGTCATGCCGTTCGTGGACGGCCTCTCGGTCCGCGAGCGGCTGGTCAAGGAGGGCGAGCTCCCGGTCCACGACGCGGTGCGAATCCTCCGCGATGTGGCCGATGCGCTGACTGAAGCCCATCGGCACGGTGTGGTGCACCGCGATCTCAAGCCCGAAAATGTGATGCTGCGGGGCCGACACGCGCTGGTCACCGACTTCGGCGTGGCCAAGGCGCTCAGCGAGGCCACCGGCCGCCCGTCCCTGACCACCGTCGGGGTAGCGCTCGGCACGCCAACGTACATGGCACCGGAACAGGCGGTGGCCGATCCGCACGTGGACCATCGGGCCGACATCTATGCCTTTGGCGTGCTGGCGTACGAGCTGCTGACTGGCCAGCCACCGTTCGCGGGTACTTCGCCTCAGCAGATCCTTGCGGCGCACGTCACTGCCACGGCGGTGCCAATCACCACCAAGCGGAGCATGGCGCCGCAGCTGGCTGCGCTGGTGATGCGCTGCCTGGAAAAGAAGCCGGCCGACCGGTGGCAGAGCGCCGAGGAGCTGATTTCACAGCTGGAGGCGGTACTGACGCCAAGTGGCGGGATTACGCCGATGGCGACAGTGCCGATCCAGACGGTGGCGCCGTCTAAAACCCGTCGCTCGCTCCGCACGATCGTCATTGCGGCGGCACTGATCGGGGCGGTTGGCCTGGCCTGGGTGCTCAACCGAGGCGGGGGTGCTGCGAACGGCGATGCCGCCGACCTGCGCCAGATCGCGGTGCTGCCGTTTGAAAACATTGGTGGCGACACCGCCAATGTCTACTTTGCCGACGGGATGACCGACGAGCTGGCCAACGCGCTCTCCAAGGTGCCGGGGTTGCAGGTGGCATCGCGGACCTCGTCATACGCCTTCCGAAATGCCCAGACCCGCGACATCGCAGCCATACGCGAGGCGCTTGGCGTCGGGGCATTGCTGGAGGGGACTGTCAGCCGGGCCGGGGACCGACTCCGAGTGTCGGCCCGGCTGACCAACGCATCCACCGGGCTCGAGATCTGGTCGGAGGCCTTCGTGCGCAACGCCAATGATGTCTTCGCGGTGCAGGATGAGGTGGCCCGTGCCATTGCGCAGGCGCTGGCGCCAGCGCTGGCGGCTGGGGTCAAGACGGTGGCATCGGCGGACACCAGTCGAGGCACCCAGGACCTGGTGGCCTACGACCTGTACCTGCGCGGCCGCCATCTCTGGTACCAGCGGGGCGTGGAGCCGCTGCGGCAGGCGGTGGCGATGTTTGAGCAGGCGGCAGCCCGGGATCCGAACTTTGCCCAGGCGTGGTCCGGTATCGCGCTCGCCCAGGTGACGCTGTCCGACTACGAGGGAAGTGCCTCCCCCGAGCGGATCGCGGAGATTGAGCAAGCTGCGGCACGCGCCACGGCACTCAATCCCTCCCTGGCCGAACCGCACTTTGCGCTCGGCTACATGCTGGCGCGTACCAGTCGGTGGGCCGAGGCCGAGCCGGCATTTCGGCGCGCGGTGGCCCGCGATCCGCGTTCCCCGACGGCGCACCAGTGGTACGGATTGTTTCTGACCAGTTCGCGGCGGGACGAGGAGGCACTCCAGGAGCTTCGCCTGGCTAGTGAGCTGGACCCGCTGTCGGCCATTATTGCGTCCAACTATGCCTCGGCACTCGCCTCGACCGGGAACCTCGACGAGGCTATGCGGGTCGGAGAGCGGTCGATTGCGTTGGACTCGACCAACGCCCTGGTGCGGCTGAACCTCGCCACGACGGTGCTCCTGCCCGCCCAACAGTTTGAGCGCGCCTCCCAGGAGCTGGACGCCGGCTCCCGACTCGGAGGGCCACCTGCCATGGTGCTTGGCATGCGGATGATCGTGGCATTCGAGCGCGGCGATTCTGCGGGAGCCCGTGCGAGCCTCCGGCAGTTGGAGACTGCCACTGAGGGGGAGGGTCCGTCCATCGGACTGGCCGGGGCGCTCGCGGCGCTGGGCGAACGGGACCGGGCTTTGACTGCCCTTGAAGCAGTGGTCGCTTCAACGGGTTGGGGGGCTCCCCATCCCGATGCCCTGGAAGCGAATCCCAGGTGGGCCCCCTTTCGTACCGATCCGAGATTTCGCCGCATCATTGAGCGGTTGCGAGCGGCTCGCTGACCTAGCCGTCCCCCACCGGGAGTTCCCATCAGCAATCCAACCGATACGAGCGGGCAGGCCAACGACGCCTCCAAGGGAAATCTTCTCCAGGTTCTTGGCCTGGCCTTCGGGCTGGCGGTGCTGGTCGGCAACACCATCGGCATGGGGATCCTGCGCACCCCCGGCGAGGTGGCCGCGCTCCTCCCCTCGGTGCCGCTGTTCATGATGGTCTGGGTGGTGGGCGCCGGGTATGCCCTGCTCGGGGCCATGACCATGGCGGAGCTCGGTGCCATGCGGCCCCGCTCGGGTGGGCAGTACACCTTTGTGCATCACGCACTCGGTCCCTTCCCGGGCTTCGTGGTGGGGTGGACCGACTGGCTCTCCACCGTGGGCAGTGGTGCCGCGGTGGCCATTGTGCTCGGGGAGTATGTCGGCCCGCTGGTCCCCGCGCTGGCCGGGCGCGAATCGTTCACCGCGGCGGCGGTGGTGATCGGCTTTGCGCTGCTGCAGTGGAGCGGGGTCAAGGTCGGCGACATCACCCAGCAGGTCACCAGCCTGCTCAAGGCGGTGGCTCTCGTCATCCTGGCGGTGGTGGCACTGGTCATGAGCGGATCGGTGGCAGCCAGCACGAGCGTCGCGCCAGTCGCATCGTCGGTGCCGGTGGGACTGGCCCTCGCGGGCGCCGTGGTGGTGGCGCTCCAGTCGGCGATCTTTACCTACGACGGCTGGACCGGTCCGATCTATTTCGGTGAGGAGGTTCGAGATCCGGGGCGCGACATTCCGCGATCGATGATTGGTGGTGTGCTGCTGGTATTGGCGATCTACCTGGCACTCAATGTGGCGTTCCTCAGTGTGGTGCCGATCGCCGAGATGGCGGGGGATCCGTTCGTGGCGGCCACCGTCGCCTCGCGGCTGTTTGGCGCGACTGGTGACACCGTGCTCCGGGTCGTGATGATCGTCTCGCTCCTGGCCACCGTCAACGCCATCGTCCTGATGGCCTCCCGGGTGCCGTTTGCGCTGAGCCGGGATGGCTTGCTGCCGGCCACCCTGCAGCGGGTCAACCGGGGCGGCACGCCGACCGCGGCGCTGTTGGCGGGTACCCTCCTGGCGCTCGGGTTCATTGTCACCAACAGCTTCGATACCGTGCTGGCGCTGCTGGCGTTCTTTTTCGTGGCCAACTATACCCTGAGCTTCACCTCGCTGTTCGTGCTCCGCCGCCGTGAGCCCGACACCCCGCGCCCGTTCCGGGTGCCGCTCTATCCCTGGATTCCCGGCATTGCCCTGGGGGGGTCGATCGCGTTCCTGATGGCAGCGGTGCTGGGCGACCGGACCAACAGCCTCTGGGCACTGGGGCTGGTGGCGCTGAGCGGGCCGATCTACCTGGGGATGCGGCGGTGGGGTCGGGGGTAGGGGCGGACACCCTTGCGCCGGTAGATGCCGGTGCGGCAGGGTCACGCGGAGGCGCGGAGCCGCAGTAGGGGCGCCCAGGGGTGCGCGTGAAGGGGCGCCCAGTGGGCGCCCCCTACGCGCACCCTCCCACGCCGGGATCGCGGTCGCGCGGATCCCGGGTCGGCAACGTCCCGTCCAACCGAATCTCGTAGCTATCACTGACCTGGGTGCCGTCGTAGCGGATCGACTGGCGGATCATGGCAGGGCGGGTCCGACCGCTGGTCAGGTTGTACCAGTTGTTGGTGGATTCGGTGTAGACCGGCCCGCAGCGCACCAATCGCACCGCGATTCCCTTCTCGTACACCACCCCAAGCATGTGCTCGCCTCGCGGGTGCTGGCCGCCCTCCTCCAGGAAGAGCGCCTTGACCTGCGTGGCAGTCCCGCTGGCCACCACCGAGAACTGCCGTCCCGACCAGGTGGCGCTGCCGGTCAGGGCCATCGGGTTGGGGTCGCCAAGGATGGCGCGGTCCATCGCCTGGGGGGCGGTGCCATCCCAGGTGATTTCGAGGGGGAGCCCTGACAGCGCTGACCAGCCCAACGTTGTCGTGGTGTTCGGCAGCAGCGCCGCGACCACGATTTCGGCCAGCTTCTGGTGCGGCAGGGTGGTGGCGATTGGATTCTGGGTGGCGCCGGCCCCGCAGTCGGTGCTGTACAGCGCCAACTGGTTGGGTTGCAGCGTGGGGAGCTCGTTGCCGGTGGTCAGGACGAAACCCTCCGTGGGAGTGGCGCCGCGGGTCATCTGGACGGCCAGGAACGCCGGCGCGGTGCCAGTTCCCGACAGCCGATACCAGTTGGTACTGCCGGTGCCGCCGCGCATCGGGCAGCGCGCCAGTGCGGTGGAAAACCCCGACTTGCCAAGGGCTGCGACCACCGCCGCCTCACCGATTGGCGTGGCGGTGTTCCGGATGTAGAGGTTCATCACCATCGTCCGCGCCCCGCTGGCGACGAATGCCAGGCTGCGACCGGCGATCGTTGCTGCCCCTTGCCGGGCATAGCAGCCGCCATCGGGGAGGCAGTTCTGCAGCGAGGTCGGCGGCAGCGCTGCCCAGCGAATCCCTGCCAGCCGATCCAGGCTGCCCCAGTCGGCGGGCTGGCCGATGGCCAGCCAGCTCTTGACGAGGCCGGCGAGCTGGGCGTCGGCGGGTGGCGGAGTCTGCGCGGCGGCCGGGCGGCCGGCGATGGCAATGGTGAGCACCAGCAGGGAGGTGCGGGGCAGGGCACGGCACATCGGTCCTCCACGACGGGGAGAATCCCGGATTCCAGCAAATGGAAACGGTTGCCTTCCATTACGTCCGGACCGGTCCGAAACAGTCATCCCGCGGCGGCGGGGAGTCTCAGGGCGCCGGAGCGTCGGCTCCGGACCCGCCCCGCAGCCGCACATCGAACACCGGCGTCTCCACCAGGTGAAAGGTGGCAGAGGCGATGGCCACCCGGCCCTCGGAGGCCTCGATCTCCTCAAGGAGTCGTGTAAAAAGCCGAGTCTTGGTGAGGCGCCGGCTCTTGTAGTCCACCACGTAGCGCAGGGTGAACTCGATCCAGTTATCGTTGGCCACCATGCTCACCATCGGTTCGACGATGGCGTCTTCCACCAGGAAGGTGCGGGTGATCTCCTGCCAGGCGGCCGAGGCGCCCTGGGTGTATCCGCCCACCACTTCATGGGCCACCTTGGTCAGCAGCGTGCTGGCCAGCTTCCAGTCGGTGCCGTACTTGACCGGCAGGGTGATCTCATCCCAGAGGAAGGGGAAGTCGCCGGAGTAGTTGAACACCGGCTCCTTGAACACGAAGCTGTTGGCAATCCGCACCACCCGGCCGCTGTACTGGTCGCCCTTGACCCACTCGCCGACTTCCATGAGCGTGGTGCGCAGCACCCCGATGTCGATCACGTCGCCCTTGATGCCGCCGAGCTGGACCCGGTCGCCGGTGCGGTAGAAGCCGGACAGGGCGATGGCGAACCATCCCGCAAAGCTGGCGATCACTTCCTGCAGGGCAAACGCGATTCCGGCGCCCGCCACACCGAGCACCACGGTCAGCCCGCCGAACCGGCCGCTGTAGATCGTCCCCACCAGGAGGATGACCACGACGTACCCGGCAAAGGTGGCCAGCTTCCGCGCCCGGTATCGGGCCTCGGAATCCTTGACCATCCGCGCCAGCGAGCGGTTGAGGATCCGCACCGCCGTCACCGTGAGGAGGATGCCCAGGAGCAGGGTCACCAGCTTGCCGATCGTCGGGTCGGCGAGCCAGCCTCGCAGCGTGTCAGTCAGGGATTCCATCGGGTACCCCGGTCAGGCGTCGGCGGGAGAGGCGGAAGCGGTCAGCGATCCGCGCCACTCGCGCAGCAGGCCTCGACGGATGAACTCGCTCTTGGCGCGCAGGGTGACATCGCTCTGGAACCGGGGCTCGAAGCGGTGGTCATAGACATACGCCTTGACCCGCACCATCAGGTGCGGATGGTGCTCGAACTTGTCGAGCACCAGGACCACCACCGGCTTGGCCAGCAGCAGGTACGGCGAGGTGAACGCCGCCTCGTAGCCGATCTCCATCGCAATTCGCGGGTCGGTGTCGGTGGGCAGGAAGAGGTCGGTCACCACCTGGCAGTCGGGGACGCCCGAATTGGCGTTCCACGCCTTGCCGGTCAGGATCTCGCTGTTGGGAATGGTGACGTGGGTGTCGTCGGGGGTGGTGAGCTTGGTGCTGATCAGTCCGATGTGGTCGATCTCGCCGTAGGCGTCGCCGATCTTGACCCGGTCGCCGAGCTGGTAGGGCCGGTCCACCAGGATGACCAGGCCGCCGATGATGTTCTTGACCAGGTCCTGGCCGCCGAGGCCGAGGGCGATCCCCATCGACGCCAGCAGCGCCAGCAGGGTCTCGCGCGAGGGGGCGAAGATCGAGATCACCATGAAGGTGACCAGCCCCCAGACCGCGAACCGCACCACCGGGGCGAGCATCTTGAAGAAGAAGCGGGCGCGCGGCGCCTCGTCGCCCAGCCGGTTGAAGATCCGGTCGCTGCCGCGCACCACCAGCCACGCCACCGCCAGGACCAGCGCCGCTTCGGTAATGGTCCCGACGCTGATCGAGGAGAGGATGTCGAGCGGGCCCTCGCCGGTGGGGAGCTGCAACTGAAGCAGTGCCATGGCTGCGCCCCTCATCCCAGGTTCCGGCGGTGCAGCGCTTCGCGCGCCACCCGGAGCGCCACCGGCCGGACCCGGAAGCCGGGGCGGGTCGCTTCAGGCTCGATGATTTCCCGCGCCAGCAGGTCGTCGAGCTCGGCGCGGCTGGTGGCGGGGTTCCGCCGGAACACCGTCGCATGCTCCTCGGGCGTCAGGCTGCCGTGCTGGGCGATGGCCGCCAGGGTAAAGAGGTCGTCGCTGTCGAGCGCCTCGATCACGGCATCCACGTCGGGCGCGGCCATCGGCCGCATCACCAGCGTCCCGGCCTGGACCGAGTCGATCTGCCCCAGCCAGAGTTCAAACGCGGTGCGGAACACCCCGGCCGATTCCCTGGCCAGCGCCGCAAAGAAGAGCTGCTCCGGGTCGCCATCGCCGCGGACCCGTCGGCGCAGCCGGGTCCAGGGCGAGCGTTGGGACACCGGCGGCACGAACCGGAGCCCGGAGAGGTGGTGGCGCACCAGGATGGCGTCGCGAACCGCCTCGGGGGAGGCGCTGGCGGCGTTGAGCCGATGCGAGAAACTGTCGCCCAGCTTGACCGCGGCGTGCAGGAACCGGAAGGCGTGCTGGTTGAGGACCAGGATCCACAGGGTGGTGCTGCAGGTGGCAGCGATGAGGCGCTGCAACTCGCGAATCCCGGCAAAGCCGCCCATTTCCCGCAGGAAGGTGCGTTCCGTCTCCTCCAGCACCACCACCCGGCGTTCTGCCAGCAGGGTGGCTTCCAGCTGGTCGGGGGTGGTGCCGCACAAGTCGGCAACGAACCCACGGACCAGAGCCGCGGTGGCCAGCCGCTCCTCGAATTCGCCCCGGACCACCGGCAGCCCGGCCAGCGGTCCCTCAAGGACGCAATTGATCAGGCTGGTCTTGCCGCTGCCGCGCTCTCCCACCACCAGCGCCGCCACCGGCCGTCCGGCTTCCCAGAACTCGCGCGCCTCGACCAGCGCCTGCATTTCGCGGTCCCGGCCCACCAGGAAACGCGGGTCGTCCACCGCCTCGAACCGAAAGAGCCGCCGATAGATCGCCGGGAGGTCCCTGTCGCGCGGGTCGCCGATGAATTCCTGGGGCAGGAACGGACGCCGTACCACATCGTGGCTCTTGCCGTCGCTGGCGGGAATCCACTGGATCGCCACCAGGAACTGATGCCAGAGCCGGGCGGCCGCCCGGGCGGCGGCCTTGACCGCGACCAGCCCGGCCGGGATCGCCGCGGCGGCGACGGCGGCGGCGCCCTGGCGCACGCCCAGCCGGCTAATGTGTGCCAGTGCGCCGAGCCGACCCCGGGTCAGCAGCAGCCGGTTTTCCAGGAACTGGTCGGCCAGGAGCCGGGCGACGAGTTCACGTTCCGCCGGGAGGGTGGCGGCGGTGGCGCTGCGGTCTACTTCGAGCAGGGACCGGGCGTTCTCGAGCGCCTCCTGCGCCACCGACGTGTCGTCGGCATCGCCCTCCTCCTCCGCGGCAAACTCCACCACCTGTCGGGCCCGCTCGACCTGCTGGATCAGCCCGACGTGCGCGGCCTGGATGTTGGCGAAGATGGCGTCGATCCGGTCCTGGCCCACGCGCTCAAACGCGGCGGTGGCCATCCGGTCGGGGGCGATCGCCTTGCGGAGCGTCCGGCGACGCGGGGTCGGTTCCAGCCGGCGCACCAGTTCCACCTCACCTGGGAGGGCATCGAAGACCCGCCGCACTGCCGCAGCGAAGTCGGAGGAACGCCGCGACGCCGGCACGATCTGGTCGGTCGCGGCCGGCAGGGTGGACGTCTCGCCATCCGAAACCACCAGCTGCTCGTCGAGCCACAAGACCAGGGTGTCGATCCCGGCGAGCAGCCCCTGGCGCTCCGCCTCGAGTGTCGCGCAGGTGCGTTCGCCCAGCGCCAGCAGGCGTCGCTCGATGCCGTCCTGGGCCCGCTCGAAGCGGAGCTCGCTCTGCAGGGACCCCAACTGCGTGGCCCAGTGGTCGAAGTGTCCGGTGCGCCGGACCGAGGCCGCGGGAAGCCGAGGCGTTCGGCGCCAGGCGACCGCATCGATCAGGCGCTCGGCGGCCCGTGCCGGGATCCCCGCGATCGATTCATCCAGGGTGGCGATCGACGCGGTCACCTCGGCCGCCAACCCCGCCACGATGGCGGACAGGTCCGCCGTCAGGACTGGATAGCGCTCCGGGGAGGTGGCCAGGGTGGTGTCGAGATGCTGCCGAGCCCGATCCCAACCGCGGCGGAGCTCCTGGACCCCCTGGGCCACCGCCATGAGGTAGCGACCTTCACCATGGATCTGGAGGGACTCGTCCTCGCGCACGGCCTGGGCCACGACCGCCTGAAGCGGCACTCCCCACGCCTCGTCCCGGCGTCGGGCCCTCCAGCGGTCGAGGCCACCCTCGCCCGGCAATGTGTCCAATACGTCAGGGCCGGTCGCGTTGGCTGCGATGGGCTGCCGGCGGACCAGGTCGTCCACCCCGCGGTGGAATGCCTCGAGCGCCAGCTCGGCTCGCTGCAGCGGGCGGAGTCGCTCCCAGCGGTCCAGGATGTCGAGCAGCGTGGCCCGGCTGGCGCTGTTCCGGCGCTCGGTGTATTCCGCCAGACTCGGCTCGCCGGGTCCGGGCACGGCCGCCTCCCTCGCCCGGTCCTGGGCGGCGAGCAGCTCGGCCAGCTCGCGCCACGACTCGAGCAGCTCGTGGCGAAGGGCGTCCTGCAGCACGGTCAGCCCGGACGTGAATTGGCCCCATTGCCGGGGAAAGCCGGAGCTGGTGGCCGGGAGGTCGCCGGAGGATTCCGGGGGAGAGGCGAAATCGGGGGTGGGAGTGGTCATGACTATCGATGAAAGGAAGGGGTTTGACGGCAATTCCGCCAGCCATGGTGCCGTCCGACCCGAGGCTGACCGCCGCCGCGCTGCCGGCTGTCCGTTGGGGCCGCGGGCCGACGTGTTAGAATTGTTACCAGCCCTGCCGGGTGTCCCCGGCAGGCCGCACCCCTCAGGCAGGAGCGCTCCCCGATGACCCCATCGCCCCTCTCATCCACCGCCGCGCCGGGCGAGCGTTCGGTCCTTCCGGCTTGGGGCTTGCGCTCGGTCTCGGTCCAGATGGCGCTGCTGGTGGCGGCGGCATTCGTGCTGCCCACCATGGCCCACACCGCGGGCCTGCCGGTGCGCCTGCTGCTGCCAATGCACTGGCCGGTCATCCTGGCGGGGCTCTGCTATGGCTGGCGATCGGGTGCCATCGTGGGGTTGGCCGCCCCGACGGTGAGCTTCTTGTTGTCGGGCCATCCGGCGCCGCTGGTGCTGTCGGCGATGACGGTGGAGTTGGGCGCCTACGGACTGCTGGCGGGACTGGCCTTCGAACAGTTCGGGCTGGGTCGGCGGATGGCGACCCTGTTTGCGGGAGTGGGCGGCCGTATGGCGTTCGTGGCGGCGATGCTGCTGACCGGCGCCGTGGACGGCGCCCTCGGCGGGTACCTGCAGGCCGCGATGGTGCCGGGACTGGTGGCGCTGGTGGGTCAGGTGCTGCTGCTCGCGCCGCTGGCGGCGTGGTGGGTGCGGCGGGAACAGGGCGGCTGAGGGATCGGAGGCCCAGCGCCAGGGTGCCGCGGGTCGCCGCGGCCCGGTGCGGTGGCTATCCGGCCCTGCGTTGACCCTGTGGCGGGATCTGTTAGCCTTTCCCGCCATGAACAGTCCCGAACACCCCCAAAAATCTCCGCCGACCGATTCCGAGCTGGTGGCGCAACTCCTTGCGGCCACAGAGGTTCTGGAGCGGGTTACCCGCGACCGCGGGATCCTGACCCGGATGGAAGCCGCCGCCCGCCACCGGCTGCTCAAGGCCGCCGCAGATGTCTACCATCCCGATGTGAAGGCCCGCCGCCGGTTGGTCAAGGAGACCACCAAGCAGCGCAAGCGGGCCTCGATTGCGATCGAGGAGGCGGTGCTTTCGAGCACCGGCATCCGCAGCCTGCGCCGCCAGACCGTCTTTACCACCCCGAATTTCTTCCCTCCGCCGGGGTTCGATCCGGAGGACCAGGACAGCGCGGCGCCGGATCCGGAGACGATCCCCGAGCGGCACTGCTACGTCTGCAAGGAGCACTTTACCACGCTCCATCACTTTTACGATCAGCTCTGTCCCCGCTGCGCCGAGTTCAACTTCCTCAAGCGGACCGAGCTGGCCGACCTGACCGGGCGGGTGGCGCTGCTGACCGGCGGTCGGGTCAAGATCGGCTATCAGTCCGGCCTCAAGCTGTTGCGCTGTGGCGCCCACCTCATCGTCACCACCCGGTTCCCGCGCGACTCGGCCCAGCGTTACTCCCAGGAGCCGGACTTCGCCGAGTGGGGCCACCGGCTGGAGATCTTCGGGCTCGACCTGCGTCACTCACCCAGCGTCGAGGCGTTCTGCCAGGAGCTGCTGACCAGCCACGACCGGCTCGACTTCATCATCAACAATGCCTGTCAGACGGTCCGGCGGCCGCCCGATTTCTACAGCCACATGATGGAGGGGGAGACCGGCCCCCTGAGCCACCTGCCCGAGCCGGTGCGCCAACTGGTGGGGCGGTTCGAGGGGCTGCGAGGCTACAACCTGCTGTCGCGTCCGGTCGTTGGCACCGCCCTGCCCGCCACGCCGGAACGGGTGCTGGCCGACATTGCCGGCCTGACCCACTCGGCGGCGCTGTCGCAGGTGCCGCTGCTGCCGGAGGAGGAGGCGCTGCGGGAGGAGCATTTCCCGGCGGGGCGGCTCGACCAGGATCTCCAGCAGGTGGATCTGCGGGAACACAATTCCTGGCGGATGCTGATGGCCGAGGTGCCGACGGTGGAGCTGCTTGAGGTTCACCTGGTCAACGCGGTGGCCCCGTTCCTCCTCAACGCCCGGCTCAAGCCGCTGATGATGCGGACCCCGGGGCGCGAGAAGCACGTCGTCAATGTCTCCGCCGTGGAGGGGCAGTTCTACCGCCGGTTCAAGACCACCCGTCACCCGCACACCAACATGGCCAAGGCATCGCTCAACATGATGACGCGCACCGCCGCCAAGGATTACCACCAGGACGGGATCCACATGAACAGCGTGGACACCGGCTGGGTTACCGACGAGGACCCGGAGACGTTGGCGGCGCTCAAGACCGCCCAGCACCGGTTCCATCCGCCGCTCGACATTGTCGATGGCGCCGCCCGGATCGTGGACCCGATCATCCACGGGGTGAACACCGGGGAACATGTCTGGGGCCAGTTCCTGAAGGACTATGCCCCCACCGACTGGTAACCCAGAGCCCAGGATTCCTGCCGTGACCGCCACCTCGCCCGCCGTGCTCGCTCCCGCCGCCACCATGCCCTCGCACGAGTTCGGGCTGGCGCTGGGGTATATCGTGGGTCATCACCTGCTCGACATGCAGGACCTCCACTACGGCTACTGGCCCGCCGACCTGCCAGTGTCGATGCGCAACCTGGCAGAAGCGCAGTCGCATTACACCGACCTGATCATCGCCAATATTCCCGAGGGGGTGCGGACGATCCTCGATGTCGGTTGCGGTGCGGGGAACAACGCCCGCAAGCTGCTGGAGCGGGGCTACCAGGTCGATTGCGTCTCGCCCAACGGTTTCCTGACCGATGTGGCCAAGCAGGTGCTGGCAGGCCGGGCCACCGTGTTCGAAACGAAGTTCCAGCAGCTCGACACCGACCGGCGCTACGACCTGGTGTTGTTCAGCGAGAGCCTGCTCTTCATCAAGCCGCTCGACGTGGCATTTACCAAGGCGCTGGGTCTGCTCAATCCCGGCGGGCATGTGCTGATCACCGACATCTTCAAGGTGCCCGCCGAGGGGAAGAGCCCGATCGGTGGGGGGCACCAGCTCGAGGTGTTCCGGGAGACGATGGCCCGGCACCCGTTTGCCGGGGTCACCGATGTAGACATGACCGATGGGATTGCCCCGACCTTTGACCTGCTGGACCGTGCCTACCGGGAAATGATCCAGCCCTCCTACGGACTGCTCCTGGGCCGGCTCTCGGCTCAGTACCCCTGGGTTATGCGGTTCGTAAAGTGGAAGTTCAAGCGCTCGATGGAGCGCTACGAGGCCAAGCATTTCAGCGGCCGACGCAATGGCGCCAACTTCAAGAAATACAAGGAGTACCGGCTGATGCTGTTTCGCCGGACCGCCTGACCCTCGCGCGGGGGGGCGGTGCGGCGTACCTTCCGGGGGTCGGGCCGAGGGTCGGTCCGGCCCGACGCAACGGCTCCGGAGGAGGGACCATGCGAACCCTGCTGGCAGCAATGATCATCACCCTGGTACCCGCGGCGGGATCGGCCCAGGACCGCATCGTCGATCACACCCGGGCCCGGCGCTATTCGGGCGAGGAGATCACAGTCGAGGGGCCGGTGGCCCGGGTGGCGCCCGGCGGCGCGGGCAGCCTCTGGATCAGCCTGGGCAAGCCGCATCCGAGCGCCACCCTCGTAATCGTGGTGGCGGCGGAATTCGTGCCGTCGCTGGGCACGCCGCGCTCGTATGAAGGCGCCATCATCCAGGTCCGCGGTCGGGTCTTTACCGGGGAGGCTGGCGGCACCACCACCGACGCCACCGTCACCCCCAACCTGCCGGGCGGGAACCCCCGCACTGCCTTCATCGTGCTCCAGGACCTGAGCCGGTTCCGGATCATCACCCCGCCGGATTCGGTGCCGCCGGCCCGTTGAACTGACCACCGATCCTGACTGCGCGCCGCGCCACCGTGACGCGGCGCGAGCCATTTCTGCCTGGAACCCGATCCTGACCCTGCCATGCTGATTCTGGCCGGCCTGATCATCGTCGCCGCCATCGTGTTGATGATCCGCCGCGTCGATGTCCGCATTGTCCTGCTCGGTGCCGGCCTGGCCATGGCGACCCTGGCCGGGGTGCCGCTGGTCATTGCCGACACCTTTACCCGCGGCATGGTGACGGCCATGGTGGCGCCGATCTGCGCCTCAATGGGCTTTGCCGCGCTGATGAACGCCACCGGCTGCGACCGCCACCTGGTGCACGCGCTGCTGTCGCCGGTGCGGAAGTTCCGCTGGCTCGTCACCCCCGGCGGCATCCTGGCGGCGTATCTCGTCAACATGGCCGTCCCCAGCCAGGCCAGCACTGCCGCTGCCATGGGTCCCATCCTCATCCCGCTCTTCATTGCCAGCGGCCGGACCCCCGCGGTGGCCGGGGCGGCGCTGATTCTCGGCGCATCCTTTGGTGGCGACCTGCTCAATCCCGGGGCGCAGGACATCCAGGCGGTGGCCGGCACCGCCAACCTCGATGCAGTGGCCCTCAGCGCCCGGGTCATTCCGGCCAGCCTGGCAGGAATGCTGGTGGCCACTGTGGTGTTCACGCTGTTGCACTGGCGAAAGCGGGAGGAAGAACCGGGCAGCACCGACGATGTGCTGATCCCGGTGGCGGCCGACGAGGTGGGCCTCCGGGTCAACTGGGTCAAGGCCGTCATCCCGATCGTGCCGATTGCCCTCCTGCTGGCCGCGTATGGTGGCTGGAATCCGCTGGCCTGGCTGATTACGCCCCCCCCGGGCGACGAATGGCGGCCGCTGGCCGGTGCGCTTCCTGTGGTTCGCGCCATGCTGATCGGCGCCGTGCTCGGCCTGATCGTCGGCTGGCGCGAGGTGGCGGCGCTGACCCGCTCGTTCTTTGACGGGATGGGCGCGGCGTACGCCAGCATCATCTCGCTCACCATCACGGCCCAGTGCTTCGGCGCCGGGATCGCCGCCATCGGCTTGGCTAACGCACTCCTCGAGGCGGCCACCGCCAGCAACGCACTGGTGCCACTCTCGGCCGGGTTCCCGTGGGCACTCTCGCTGTTGTCGGGCTCGGGTTCCGGCCCGATTCTGGCCTTTGCCCAGACCTTCCTGGTGCAGATCGGGCCCGAGGGTGCCCCGGTCACGCTCGGCGCCATGGCCTGCCTCGGTGGCGCCTTCGGGCGGACGATGTCACCGGTGTCGGCAGTGGTGGTGTACGGATCCGGGTTGGTGGGACGGCAGCCGCTGACGGTGGTGAAGCAATTGGTGCCCGCCCTGCTGGCCGGCGCGGCGGTCTCGTTCATCGTGGCGTTGCGGTGACCGGTTCGCTATCCGCCGGTCGGATGGCCTGCAGGCCTCTGCGCCCTGCGGTTCGCCAACCGGAATGGATCACCAGCATGGCCGCCGCTCACCGACGCGCGCGCCGGCCGCAGGCCATCTTGACCGGCGGCACAGTCCCGTTCGGGGTGGGTTCGCTATGATCGATCCGATAGAACGCACCGCAATGCCACGCCGAGAGTTCCTCGCCACATCAGCTGCGGTGGCCGGCCTCGCCGCGCTGGCTGGGTGCAGCTCCGAGGTGGATCCAGACCCCGGATTCGAGGTGGTGACGCTCAGCGACGTGATGATCCCGATGCGCGATGGGGTCAAGCTGGCCACCGATGTCCATCTCCCAGCGCGCAACGGCAACGCGACCCCGGGGCGCTTTCCGGTCATCCTGGAACGGACGCCCTACAACAAGACTGCGCCGAGCCGCTCCGAGCGCACCCCGAACAATGCCACCCCGCTGGGCCGCGCCGAGGTGGCGGCGTTCTTTGTGCAGCGCGGGTACGTGGTGATCTACCAGGACTGCCGCGGCCGCTACAACTCCGAAGGCGAGTTCGTGAAGTACCTGAGCGATGGCAACGACGGATTCGACACCTGCTCCTGGATCCTGGAGCAGCCGTGGTGCAGCGGTCGCATCGGGACCAAGGGTCTCTCCTACGCCGCCCACACCCAGGGCGCCCTCGGCAGTGCGGGGGCGCCTGGGGTGGTGGCGATGTGGCTCGATTCGGGTGGCTTCTCGAACTCCTATCAGGGCGGGATCCGGCAGGGCGGTGCGTTCGAAATGAAGCAGGCCACCTGGGCGTTCACCAATGCACTCCAGAGCCCCGAGGTAACCTCCGACCCGGAGCGCCTGGCGGCCATGCAGGCGATCGACATCAAGGAGTGGTTCGGCCGGCTGCCGTGGCAGCGCGGCAACTCGCCGGTGACACTGGCACCGGAATACGAGGACTATCTCTTTGAGCAGTGGGAGCATGGCAACTTCGACGACTACTGGAAGCAGCTCGGCATCTATGCGGCGGGGTTCTATGGCCGGTTCCCCGAAGCGGCCATGATGCACATGTCGTCGTGGTACGATCCCTACCCCCGCACTGCCACCGACAACTACCTCGGACTCAAGGGAATCAGGAAGGGGCCGGTGCGGTTGCTCCTGGGCCCCTGGACTCACGGTGACCGCCAGCTGACCTATGCGGGGAATATCGACTTTGGCGCCGCCGCCACGCTGGATGGCAATGTCGCCACCGACTACCTGACGTTGCGGCTGCAATGGTTCGACCGATGGCTGCGCGGCATCCAGAACGGCGTGGACCAGGAACCGGCAGTGCGGCTCTTCGTGATGGGCGGCGGCAGCGGCCGGAAGAATACCGCCGGGCGGCTGGAGCACGGCGGTGCGTGGCGGTCGGAAACCGAGTGGCCGATTCCCGATACCCGTTGGGAACCGTGGTACCTGCATGCCGACGGTCTGCTCTCCCCGACAGCGCCGGAGGTGGAGTCGGCGTTGCTCGAGTACCAGCACGACCCCCGGAACCCGGTGCCGAGCATCGGTGGCACCATCACCTCGGGGCGGCCCGTCATGGAGGGTGGGGCGTACGACCAGCGTGAGGCGCCGGAGTTCTTCGGGTCCACGGTGCCGGGCCGAGCGCTGGCCGATCGCGTTGACGTGCTGGTGTTCCAGACGCCGCCGCTCACCGAGGTGGTGGAGCTGACCGGACCGCTCACGGTGAAACTGTGGATTTCATCGGATGCGCCCGACACCGACTTTACCGCCAAGCTGCTGGATGTCTATCCGCCGAGCGAGGACTATCCGGACGGGTACGCCATGAACCTGACCGACGGGATCCTGCGGGTTCGGTACCGGGACTCCTGGGAAGCTCCGACGATGATGACGCCGGGCGAGGTCTACGAGGTGACGATCGAGGCGTTCCCTACCAGCAACCGTTTCATGCCGGGGCACCGGATCCGGCTCGACATTGCCAGCAGCAACTTTCCGCATTTTGACGTCAATCCCAATACCGGGGAACCGGAGGCGCGCGCCACCACGATGCGGGTGGCGCTCAATCGGATCCACCTCGATCGCACCCGCCCCTCTCACGCCATCCTCCCGGTTATTCCCCGCCGGGGCTGAGTCAGCCCCTTGAGGTCAGGGCGACTTTGGAATCGGCCGGATCGTCCCACCGAACACCCGCACCACCTGCTGTGTCTCCTGGCCGTAGGCGGCGCAAATCGTCTGCCCGTTTGGGTTCGTGGTGTACCGGAGGCAGACGCGCACTGTCTCCATCGCCGTCCCCTCCACAGAGTAGGACGCCCGCTGGAGTGGGTTCCGCCGGTCGAAGGAAAGCGTCATCTGGCCGCACCGGTAGCGGTAGGACTGGGTGCTCGGCGGGATGATTGGCTGGCAGATGCCGGTGCTGACTCCGACGATGATGGTGTCCGCCTGGACGGTGAACTCGCCCTCCACGATGATCGTCGGGCTGGCCTGGCTGATCCGGTCGCTGAAGCGAAAACTGCCGTGCTGGCTGTCGGGAATCAGGCGCAGCACCGGCACCGTCGAATTGCAGCCGGCGGCCAGGGCGAGGGCGGCAAGGAATGAGGTGAGTCGGGGCACCAGACCTCCGGGTCCGAGAAGGAAGGCTACGCGGGGAGGATACGGGGAATTGGACCATCTTGTCCAGTGGCCATTATTGCCAAATCAGAGGATCTGCCCCAATACTTGAAGCAGCCCTCGACTTCCCGCCCCCTCCCGGTGCGCCCATGCCCTCCTCCAAGCTGACTTTCGCCCTGCTCGCCGCGCTGCTGTTGGCCGGCTGCGCCCCCGCGCCCCCGGTGCCGGTGCCGGTGCCGGTGCCGTCGCCGCTCCTCAATCCGGCGGGCGCGGCGATGCAGCAACAGGCGCCCGACAGCTTCAAGGTGCTCTTCGAGACCACCGCCGGCGACTTCGTGGTGGAGGTGATCCGTCCATGGGCCCCGCTCGGTGCCGATCGGTTCTACAACATGGTGCGCCACGGCTATTTTGAGGGGGTTCGCTTCTTCCGGGTGGTGCCGCTGTTCGTGGTCCAGTTTGGCCTCCATGGCGACACCACCGTCACCCGGGCCTGGCGCAGCAGTACCATTCCCGACGACTCGGTCCGCACCAGCAACCGCCGCGGCACCCTGACCTTTGCCACTGCCGGTCCCAACAGCCGTGCCAACCAGTTCTTCATCAACCTGGTGGACAACGCCCGGTTGGATGCCCAGGGCTTCGCCCCGATCGGAAGGGTGGTGGGTGGGATGGACGTGGTGGACCGCTTCCACGCCGGTTACGGCGAGATGCCCCCGAGCGGCCGGGGGCCGGACCAGCGTCGCATCACGATGGAGGGGGAGCCCTATTTGGCCGCCGAATTTCCCCTGCTTGATCGGATTGTCCGGGCGCGGCTCCTGGATCCCAACCCGTAGCCCCGCCGTGAACGCAGGATTCCCCTACTTGACCGGAGCATGATGTGGACTGGATCTCCAGCCCCGAAATCTGGATTGCACTCGGCACCCTGACCGCGCTCGAAGTGGTGCTCGGCATCGACAACATCGTCTTCATCTCGATCCTGGCGGGGCGGTTGCCCGAGGAGCAGCAGGAGCGGGCTCGCCGCACCGGGCTGCTGCTGGCCATGATCACCAGGATCGGCCTGCTGTTTACCATCTCCTGGATCATCGGGCTCACGGCACCGCTCTTTCGGCTCCTGGGCGAGGAGATCTCGGGTCGGGACATCATCCTGATTGCGGGCGGGCTGTTCCTGCTGGCCAAGAGCACCCACGAGATCCACCAGAAGCTGGAAGGCGACGAGAGGCACAAGTTGGTGCGGCTGGCACCTTCGTTTGCCGCCGTCATCGTCCAGATTCTGCTGCTCGACATCGTGTTCTCGCTCGATTCTGTCATCACCGCCGTGGGCATGGTGGACGACATCCGGGTCATGGTCGCGGCGGTGATCATTGCGGTTGGCTTCATGATCCTCTTTGCCCGGCCCATCAGCACCTACGTGGACCGTCACCCGACGATCAAGATGCTGGCGCTGAGCTTCCTGCTGCTGATCGGGTTCACCCTGGTGGCTGAGGGGCTCGACCAGCATATCCCCAAGGGGTACATCTACTTCGCCATGGCGTTCTCGGTGGGGGTGGAGATGCTCAATCTGCGGATGCGGAAGCCAGTGCCGGCGCCTCCTGTCCATCTGAGGGATCGGTATGTGGGGAGGAG
>Ga0163153_10000206_pt1 | contig 105108 bp, 77 predicted proteins | sample OliLakLV19MP6IB1_FD_148629 | JGI IMG/M metagenome (GOLD analysis project Ga0163153, IMG submission 148629) | Freshwater microbial mat bacterial communities from Lake Vanda, McMurdo Dry Valleys, Antarctica - Oligotrophic Lake LV.19.MP6.IB-1 | ecosystem: Environmental > Aquatic > Freshwater >...
CCGCCTCGGCCTTGAGCTCCTTGTTGAACGAACGACGCTTGCGACGCTTCTTCTTCTCTCGATCCATGGGACACTCCTTGGAGACATTCTCCATATCCAGGGTGTCCACCGAATCGGGGCAAGCTCACTCCGCGTCCGTCAGCCTTGCAACGCTATCCATCGTCCCTCCCCCGGCAGATCTGCTTGACCTTCTCGTGCACCCAATCAGTCGCAGTTCGAGTGTCGGCCAGGACCTTCGCACGCAACTTGCCTGGCAACCAACCGCGGATCTTCTCAATGTCACGCGCGGTCACATGTTCGCGCCCACGCGAGCGCAGTGCCCGGACGATGACCGCACTCTCCGGGTGCTTGAACGCGGCTTCCTTCGGGGCCGTGTGCCTGAAGGTGAGCGAGGTGCGCCCGACCGCGTACACGCGGCTCGGACCGCTCGAGAAGTAGACCGACTTGGCTGGCACTTGCGTCGAGAGTCCGAGGTAATTCTCGGCGGCTGCGCCGCCGGGCTGAATGCTCCAACCGAACTTGCGGGCCAGCGCCTCGGCGACGGCGTGGATGTCAGGTCCCAGATCGGCTCCGAGCAGCTTGCTTGTGCGCGGCCGATAGTAGAGACCGCGGATAGCGCGGCGGATCTCGCCTCGCTCTGACATGCGGTGGAGTGCAAGGTCCACCGCCGAGCGCGTTCCGAGCTCGCTGAAATCATGCTGTGAGAAGACCCAGCGGTCGCCCTTTCGGCGAATCCGAGCGTCGATCTTGCCCTCAATGGTCTGTCGGTCAGGCATGCGTATCTATCTTCGGTAAGATATTCTGGTTACTTTTCCTTACTATGTCAAGGCCACGTCTCTTGTCCCGTCCTCGCAGGGATCGGAGTGATACTCGCGATTGCAGACTCACCGCCTCGCCCTTCCCAAGCTGAATGTCGAGGGTTCGAGTCCCTTCGCCCGCTTTCGTGGACCCGAGAGGACAGCACGCGACTGGGGCGGACAAGAGGCGACACGGGCGCGAGTTGCGCGGCGCGGGGCGAGCGCTTCGCGAGGTAGGCCAGCAGCGGCTAGATTGCCACCAGTGGACCCGAGTGGTCAGGCGCGGCCGCCAGTCTGTGCAAGCGCTTGTGCAAGGGGAAGGGCAAGGGGTGGTGACGGAGACCGGTCACCGAGGCTCGGACCCTCGCTTCTGGCGTTGCTCGATCGGCATTCCATCGGGCCCAGGGACAAACACGATCTCCTCGTCGTTCCCAAGAGGTTGCGGGGCGAGTTTGAGTGTTTGGAACTGCTCTCCGGAGAGAATGTTTCTCAGCACTTGAATGGCTTGGGCTTGCAGTTGATTGCGGCGTTCGAGCTCCTTCTCTTGTCGCTCGGTGATTGGACCCATCACGACGCCCGGCGCACCGATGTTGCATGCGACTCGGGTCGACTCGATCTCTAAGAGCTCGATCTTCGAATCGATTTCCGCAACTTGTCGTGCGACCTCTGACTGCAGCGCCGCGATTGCCTGAGCCTGCTCCTCACTCAGCTCCGCGATCAGTCGCGAGCTCGCGATCGCGAGTTCTCCCCGATCAAGCGACTCGCTCACGACCCCCCATTGCCGAGGGAACATCAGTCGCTTCACCGACAGCCTGAAGTCCTCGCGTCGCGACTCAGGAATCATCGCCTCAATTCGAGACTTCCACTCTTGATTGACCTTCACTCGCTCGAAAACCGGACCGTGCATCTTGATGCAGAGGGCGCGCCTCTCGCTCACAATCGGACCCTGCTGGTCGTGCGGCACCTCATGAAGTTGCAAGAAGAGATCCTGAATCGCTTCCGCATGTCGAATCCTCGCCTCGACCGCCCTTCGTGACGGCTCAGTCATCTCACGCCAATAGGTCTCGATCGCCTCCAGTTGTTCCTCATCAAGGTGCTCGGCCCAGTCGGGGCCGGAGACTTCCTTCGCGAGAAACACAAGGTCGACGCGAGCGCTTGGAACAAGATTCGATGCCTCAGCGCATCGCTGACGCCATCTGGAATCAAGGTACCGCTGCCTTATGCGATCGAGTTCTGGAACGGGCTTTGGTGACACGACCGCTGCCAGTTCCATCAAGCGCGCAACCGCGCCGTCCTCGAGTTCGATTCGCTGCTTGAGAAAAGACGATACCGCCTCACCGAATCGATGAGAGGCCTCTCTCGCGCTGTACTCGCTCCCGGGCGGCTCATGGCCGGGAATCATGGCGGCCGGCCCCGCGAGCGATTGAATCAGTGCGACACTCTTCGACGACAGCTCTTCGTCCGCTGCCATGTACTGCGCAATTGTGTCGTCCAGAATCGCGAGCTGGTCTGTCGTCACTCCTGCTTCAAGGACAAGTGACCTCAATTCTGTCGGAGCGGCCGGTGACCAGGCAACTGCTACGCGACCACGCGTCGGAATGAGATTCGGGCGTCCTGCAATGACGCCTCCTGAGATTCCCTGAAACGGGTCACCGGCGGACGCTCCAAGCCCCGAAGCGAACAACGCAGGCGCCAGCACAAAAGCGCAAGCTCGAGACTGAGATCGGCGCTCTTTGGACCAACGCATGAGTTGACTCGGCGTACCAGCTAACTGTTTAGCACGGTGGAGCGCCGGTCGGATCGTTGTCGGTGCACCCATAGTTGACTTGGTCGCCATACTGGCATCCCGTTGGCGTGCAATGGTTTGGCAGCATGTAGCACTTCGGCCCAGTGACCGCCAGCATGTAATTCCATCCAGGTGTGCCCGAGTACGGCTTTCGGAATCCATCATTTTGGATGAAGTACGGCTCGCACACCCAGCTGAGGTCGCCGTCCGAGCAGAGCCCTCGGTACTCGGGATGACTCTCGAGAATGTTGGCACAGCATGCTTGGACTTTGAGCTTGCTGCACTGCGCTGACGCAGTCGGCGTAGCAACACAAAAAGCGATCGACAACGCCACGATGACTCCTGCCAGATGGACGCTATTCATTTGTAACCTCCGGTCTTGATGTAGCCGCAGCACGACGCGCGCATCGCGGTTGTGCAGACAGGCTAACTCTCCGACGGGCTGCCCGCAAGGTCGCCCCTTTGGAAATTTTTGGCTGGAGCCCCAAGCGCCGTCAACTTCTCCACCGCTCCTGCCACATCGAGCAGCCTCGGATCGGTGTAGGCATTCGCGGTGAGGCTCGGGTCACTGTGACGAATCTCCGCCTGCGCGGTGCGAAGCGGGATGCCTGCGCGGCAGAGATGGGTGCCGAAGGTGTGCCTCAGCGCGTGAATGTCCACCGCGCGGCCGCGATCGTCGGTCTTGGAGGCGACCTCATAGCCGCCGGGCTTCTGGTTCGACGGCGATCGTTGCGCGCGCTTGCGCAGATGAGAACTGCGCATTTTCATTTCCGCAGTGATCGTCAAGGAGAAGACATCTCTCCCCGCGCACAACCGGATGGAGCGCGCTGGAGATGCTGCCGAGAAGCAGATGGCGTTCTATCTGCGTCGGCGCTATGCCGACAACGCCGAGGTTCGCGTGATCAACGATCTCCGTGTCGAGCGCCAAGGCGAGATCGCCCAGCTCGATCACCTTGTGTTGCACAAGCACGGGATGATCATCATCGAGTCGAAGAGCGTCACCGGCGAGGTGCACATCAACTCGCAACTCGAGTTCGTGCGCATCTTCGGGCGCTCGCGAAGCGGCATGCCATCGCCGATCCAACAGGCCGGGCGACAGGGTGATCTGCTCAGAGAGTTGCTGACCGATCACAGGGAAGCGTTGCGTCAGAAAGCGCTGCTCGGTCTCCTTCAGGGCGGCTTCCGTCATTGCCCCATCGATGTGCTCGTCGCGATCTCCGATCAGGGCATCATCAATCGCCCAAAGAAGGACATCCCCGAGCTTCACAAGGCGGATCAGGTCGTCGACGAGGTCGACCGAATCATCAAGCGACATCGAAGCGGCGCGAGCCTGGTCCTTCGCCAGGACGGCAAGTGGGGCCTCTACAAATTCGAACCCGGAGAGCTTGAGCGCATCTGTGAGTTCCTCGTTGCCCGACACATCGAGCCGGCGACCGACAAGCTGATGAAGACGGAGCCCGCACGTGCGACCCACAGCGGGACCGGAAGCAAGACCGACACCCGGCGTGACGATCGCGCTGACACTCGGAACAGCATCCGGAGTGACGCCCGCACAGACCGCGCGCCGGCCACGATGCCGAGCTATCTCTGCACGCATTGCCACTCGACGAACATCGAGGTGCGCTTCGCCCGCTCGTACTACTTCAAGTGCAGCGACTGCGAAGGGAATACGGCGATCAAGAACCTCTGTCGCAAGTGCGGTGGGCCAACGAAGACGAAGAGACGGGGACCGGAGTTCGCCGCCGTATGCCAGTCATGTGGGCGTGAGGATCTGTTCTTTCGTAACCGCGCATAGGTCCAGAGCCGGCGCCCCTGCCAGGGAACGCTGTCTTGAACACCGCCGGGCCCTTGGGTGCGGAATCGCGAAGGGCCAAGAGCAGAGGCCCACCGCTTCCTCGACCTCCCGGCAGCTACCGGCCATTCGCCGCTTCCCCGACTCGTCAAAACCGCTCCAAACTGGTGGGATGCTTGGTCTGCAACTGTAGAATTCTGAACTTTGTGTGGCAGAACGCCGTACAGAGTGCTACTCTTCCCGTATCGCAAGCGAGGTGCCATTTGTCGGCCATTCCCCACCAATCCACGCGACTCGACTTCCGGCTTCCGACCGATCAGAAGGCGCTCATCGAGCGCGCTGCGAGCCTCCAAGGACAGACGCTCTCGCAGTTCGCCATTTCCATTCTTGTGCAGACGGCGCGCGAGACCATTCAGCAGGCTGCCGTCACTGATCTCACTGTCCGCGATCGTAATCGTTTCATGAAGATGCTTGACGCGCCGGCGGAGCCGAACACGGCGCTGAAGGCGGCGGCCAAGCGCTACCGAGCGCGGCGTGGCTGAGGTACCTCCGGGGTGGACGATCGAGGAGCTCGGCGCCAACCATGATCGGTCTGCGTTCGCGTGCGGACACGCATCGCTCGATGACTTCCTGAAGAGATTCGCCGGCCAGAACCAGAAGACCGGCGTCAGCAAGACTTATGTTGCTGTGCGCCGACCGAGTACAGTCGTCCGCGGCTACTACTCCATTGCAGCAGGAGCAGTGCGATTCGCGGCATTGCCCGAAGCGCTGCGCAAGCGGCTGCCGCAGTATCCAGTTCCGGTCGCCCATCTCGGCAGACTTGCGGTCGACTCGAGCGCGAAGGGCCAGAGGCTTGGTGAATCGATGCTCCTCGACGCACTCGCAAGGATCATGGGCGCCGCGGAGTCGATCGGCATTCATGCGGTCGAGGTGCTCGCCATCGACGACGCCGCGAAGCGCTTCTATCTGAAGTACGGCTTCGTCGAACTCCTCGACGATCCCCACCATCTCTACCTGTCAATCAAGACGGTGAAGAAGCTGAACCTTGTCTGAGTCGAAGACAGGGACAAGGCCGCCCAGCTGCGCCCGCGCGCTTGACGCGAACACCTGGTGAGCCCTTGTGCAAGTTGTGGCACAAGTTGTTTGCGCCACCCCCGATTCGGGCCAGTTTCCCGCAGTTTCCTTCGCCTCGCCTCCACCATCCCAAACTGATTGCCGAGGGTTCGAGCGCTCTGAGCACGCTCTCAAGTCGATCGGCCGGCAAGCCCGCCAGGATGATGTCGGCGGTCACGACTTCCTCGACCGATCCGTCGGCTTGCGCCGGCTGCTGCGCGCCGCGGGCACTCGCTTTCGCAATCGCGCGAGCAGCCGATTCACTTCATCACGGTCGAACGGTTCCGGGTCGAACGATTCGATCCACTCGACCATCTCCTTGTGCCGATCGTGCTTCGGATCCTCAAGGGCCTCGAGCATCTCGTAGTACCCACCGACCCCTCCGCAATCCTCCGGTGGACCGGCTCGCGCGCCGTCAAGACACAGTGGGTACGACACCCCGGGCTGCGCGTCGTGAATCACCTCCACCTCGACGAGATGCTCCCATTCGTCTCCCAGGTCGTAGATGTAGCCGAGAGTCGACTTCACTTCAGGACAGAGCTCGCACAACGCAACTTTGCGTTCGTCCTCAGCATCGAGACCCCACTCCGGCACCGAGAATCGGCGGAGTTCGCGGCCATAAGCGCACTGCCGTTGCCCGCGCGGACCTGCCCCGAGCATGAACATGTGAAGATGGCTGTTCGTCCAACCCATCACGGTCTGAATGACACGGTCGAGCTTCGCGAGAGTGATCTCGGCCGGCACGGCAACGCGCCGCCAGATGGCGGGCTTGGTGCCGCAAAGCGTGATGCGAAGTTCGTAGACGCGATCGGCCATGAGTCACCTCGTTGAGAGCAGGGGTGCAATGTACCGCGTGCTGGTGCCCCGCGATCACAGGCGTTGTGCAGCGTGCCGGGCGCGAACTCTTCGCGCTCGCTCGCTTTTGCGTGCGCGGAGACCCCGTACGGCCGGCCGCGTCCGTCGGAGGTCTCCATCGACGCGCCGGAATCTACGGGCGTCCATCTTTTCGCGACTGCGCGTGCGCGAGCGCCACTACGAGCACGGTCCCCAGTTGCCGAGGATCACGGCCACATCGGCGCCGTCCACGATGCCGTCGCCGTTGAGGTCCGCTGGCCCGCTGGTGCCCCAGCTTCCGAGCACGATCGCGAGGTCCGCGCCGTTCACTACGCCGTCACTGTAAATGTCGCCGGGACACGCCGGCGGAGTCGACGTCGGCACGGAAAGGAACGACTGTGATGCGAGCACTTCGGAGGAATCGCAGTCGTTGTTCTCATCGCCGGTGACGAGCAGCGTCGCCGTCGCGAACGGCACGTACTCCACGAAGGTCACTTCGACTTCAAGCTGTGTCGAGGACCCGACAGGCATCTTGTTCTGGCCATAGACCGGAGTTCCCGGATTCGCTCCACCGATGCGGGCCGCACCGGCGCCCGGTCCGGTCAGCGCGAGCTTGTACTCGATGTACCCGTCGTCGTCGCCGGTGTTTTCGACGTCGAAGCTCATCAACATGGTCTCGTTCGGAGGGACGGTGAGAATCGTGCCATCACCATTGGAGAAGCACCACTGGTTGGTTCGACTGACCGAGCCGTAGCAGCTGAACGACTCGTCTTCGCGAGCCTTGAGGATGGTCACGGCGTAGCACGACGCCTCCCCCGGGTCGAGGCCGGCCGGCCGCGCAATGGTGATCGTGACGGGCGCCGAGCTGTTCGGCCCAACGGTCAGCACCGCTGGAGTGATGGTGAAGTTCGCAGGCGTCATCACGGGTCCGTTGCAGTTGTGTCCCGGCACCGAAGTGGCTCCGTTGGCCGTCACGATGTAGGTCTGGGCAGCCGAGGAGGAATTGAAGATGCTCAGGACTCTGGTCAGCGAGCTGGTGTTCAGGCAGAAGGCTCCATCGCCCGCAAGGTCGCACCGATTCTTCCACTTGCCGAATTTGAAGAGCGCGTAGATCTCCACCGGCGCCAACTCGCGACGGAAGAGCTCGATCTCATCCAGTGTTCCGAACCAACTGTGAGCGAAGGACGAAGGACCGCCGATCACGAGCGGAGCACTCGTGCCAATGCACTCGCACCCAACAAGCGTCGGAAGCGTCGCCGGCACGCCGTTCACATAGAGCGTCACCAAGCGTCCGCCTCCGGACAGCACGGCCGACGCAGTGAACGCCACGTGGGTCCAGGTCGACGGCGCGACCACCGCCCCGGCGGTGGTCACCGGACAGGAGATGGTCAGATTCGGGTCATCGAATGTCAGCACGAGCACTCCGGTCGGATCGACGGCAAAGGTGAATCCGCCGCCGCCACTGCCCACGGAGGTCATGATCGTTCCGCCGAAGGGCCCGTCGAAGGTGTGGATCCAGGCGTCCGCCGAGAAGGCGTCGCATCCGAAGTCGTAGTCCGGATTCCACGGCACGACAAGCTTCTGACGATCGAAGAAGGCGCCGTTGTCGACTTTCCCCGGAGCATTGAACTGAGGAGGATTGACGAACTCGCTCCCGTCATGGCCGTTGACCACCTCGAGGCCCAGGTTCGGCCCGGCGTCATCGAGCGGCCACCAGCCCACCATGTTCGGCGGCGCGCACGGGCACGGCTCGCAGGTGAGCGTGGCGACATAGATCGACTGCAGCGTGTTGCAGGCGATCGGCGGATTGTCGAAGAGCGGTGCCACGAACGCGCGGTAGGTTCCCGGCGGCAGGCAGGCGGTGGTCGCGGCGACCGGTGCGGGACCCAGCGCTGCTCCGAAGAACGGGTCCGTGGGTGGACACGCGGTGTCGAAGATGAACGCCGCGACATCCACATTGGCCTTGACGGTCCAGGTGACGATCTGTGGCGTTGACCTGCCCTTGAAGAGCTGAACCAGATTGAGCGAGGGTCATTCACCCAAGTGTTCGACGCCGCCACCTGGCCGCCAGCGTGCCGCCGAGGCGCGATGCAACCATGAACGCAAGACTGAAGACGATCGTGGCGATCATGACCATCGCGGCGACTCGATGCCGGTCGCCGTCCATCGAGTCGGCCAATCGAATTGTGGTGCGAACATAGGCAACGCCGAGGTAGACGAGTCCGCTGAGAAGGAACGGCTTCCAGTTGCGCACCGCACTCGCCACGGCGGCGACGAACGCAACGCCGACGAGCGCGGTCGTCCACCCCAACCAATTCCAGCCATCGCTGCGCGTTTCGAGAATCACGAGCGGGATCGCGAAGCTGCTTGGGGTCACCAGCCGCATCACGGTCACGAGGCGCTCGCGCAACGGCGTACGCACCCGCTCCACAAGCAGCATGCACACGAAGACGATTGCGCCCGCGACGATGAAAGCCCATGAGCGCTGGCGCACCGCATCTCCGTCGGACACCAGTCCCAGCGTGAACGGCCCCGGCCAATTCCACGCCGCAAGTGCAAGACCACCGAGCACGAGCGCAAGCCCAAGTCCCGCGAGCGACCAGGCATCATGAACGACCGGTTGCAGTTCGCCCGCGCGCGCCTCGCGGCGTTCCTCCGCATCATTGAGTCTGAGTCCGACGGCGAGCAGCACGCCGCCTCCGCCGGCAAGCCACGCACCGAGCCATCCCAAACGCTCCGCCTCATCACGCAGCGCGCCGCTTGACGCGAAGAGCGCCGCCCAAGACAGCGCGACTCCCAGTGACAGCATCAGCGTGAACGCGCCGGAGTGCAGTTGTCTGCGCATCACGAACGATGCAACCGCCCACATCACGCCGATCAGGAGGAGCTGAACATTGCGAACGCCGCCGAGTTCGTCGGCAGAAGGAGCACCGCGACCGATGGTTGCGGCGAGCACGACGACACTGAGTTCCAGCGGCTTCGGCAGTGTTTGCTTCGTTGCGACTTTGTTCGGATTCTCACTGCCGCGCTCCAGCGCACGCTCGGTTCCTCGTGCGCGCTCTTGCGTCGACGCGCGCTCTCTTGTCGTTGCTCCCTCCTCGGTCGCTGTGTGATCGCCGACTTCGGCGCTGGCGATCATCGGCTCGCTCGCAAATGTCGTCTTCGCAAGCCATCCGCCTTCGCGCAACGAGATTGAGGCCGCAATCACGAGCGCAAGGTTCGCCGTCACGAAGAATCCGATACCGATGCGCTGATCGCCATGCCTCCAGAAGTAGGCGCCGGCGCTCGCCATCAAGAGCAGCAGCGACGCGGGTATGGCGATGCGCATCCAGCCCCAAGCGTCGAACGCGTCCCATGCCATCGCCATGCCCACGGTCAAGGCGACCAGCGCCAGCCAGCCGCCCACATAGAGCATCACCTGTGACACCGTGAGCACGCGCGCTTCGATGATCCAATGCGACTCCGGGCGGCGCACCTGACGCAGCACGTCCTGGAGTCGAACGCGCTCTCGATCCGTGGCGAGGCCGACACGGGACCAACCGTCGACCGTTGCAAGCATCGCATCGACCTGCTCGAAGAGACGACTCGTCAGACGCGACGGTCTCGCAGCGACTTGATCGCCGCGAAGAGCGCGGTCGATGTCGGCGAGCATGGCGCCGGCATCGGGGTACCGACGCTCCGCATCCGGCTCCATCGCCGTGAGCGCGATTCGCTGCAACGCCGCGGGCACCTGCGGCGCCAACTCCTGCGGCAACGGACACTCGCCTCGACGAACGAGCTCGAGCATCTGGGTCCGTGTCTCGGCGAGGAACGGCTGTTGCCCCGTGAGCAGCTCATAGAGCAGCACGCCGAGACCGAAGACATCCGATCTCGGCGAGATGAGTCCCTCATCACCGAATTGCTCGGGCGCGGCATAACCGGGAGTGCCGCCTCGAAGCGACATCGCGCCATCTGCGGGGCGCGCGAGCCCGAAGTCGACGAGCAAGGGTCGACCCGCCGAATCAACGAGCACATTCGCCGGTTTGAGATCTCCATGCAGAAGACCTGCGGAGTGCAACTCGGCGACGGCGGCGGTCACCGTGCGCAGTACCGCGACTCGCGCATCCACCGGTCGATCGCGCATCGCGTCTGTGAGACGCTGACCGTCGACCCACTCCATGACCAGGAACGGCGGATCGCTCTCCGTGTTGATCTCGTGGATCGGGCAGACACCGGGCGAACGCAGTTTCGCCATGGCTCGCGCTTCGCGGAGCAGCTCCACTCGAGCCGCTGGATCCATGTGCGAGGTTGAGGCGCTTGGACCGCCGGACTCCACGCCGACCCATGCGCGGAGAAACTTGATTGCAACACGACGCTCCAATCGGAGGTCCGTCGCTTCAAAAACGAGTCCGGCACCACCCTGACCCGCGGCGCGATGCAGTCGATATCGCTCACCGACGACACGCTGCGCCCATTCGAGAACCTGCTCGCTGCCTGCGGGTGGCGGTACGTCAACTCGCGAGCCTGGATCCGGAGATGGCGCCTCGCTTGAAGTGGATAGGTCAGGAGGCCGGTCCGCGCCCACACGCGGAGCATAGAGCGTGCGTCGCTGCTCGGCACGCTCACACCGTCGGTGGTACAAGAATCGGCGAGGGTCACGGAGTTCCATGCAACGACGAGCGGCGATCATCACGGCACTGCGCACACCGATCGGTCGGCACGCGGGCGCACTTTCTTCGATCCGCCCCGACGATCTTGCGGCTCACACCATCAAGGCGGTCGTCGAGCGCTCCGGCATCGATCCGGCGTTGATCGACGATGTCTATCTTGGTGCGACCAACCAGGCGGGCGAGGACAATCGCAATGTCGCGCGCATGGCCGCGCTGCTCGCTGGACTGCCGGACTCCGTGCCGGGGGCAACCGTGAATCGCCTCTGCGCGTCGGGGTTGGAAGCCGTCAACCTCGCAGCCCGCCTGATCGAGGCGAATCATGGCGATGTCTTCATTGCGGGCGGTGTCGAGTCGATGAGTCGCGCGCCTTACGCGCTGAGCAAGGCGGATGCTGCGTTCGGGCGCTCGCAGGAGATCTTCGATACATCGATCGGTTGGCGCTTCGTCAATCCGCGACTTGCGGAGCTCCATCATCCGTACTCGATGGGCGAGACCGCGGAGAATGTGGCGCGCCAGCATCACATCAGCCGCGAGGATCAGGATCGCTTCGCGCTGCAGAGTCAGCAGCGATGGGCCGCTGCGCAGGCGCGCGGAGTCTTTGCTGAAGAGGTCGTCGCCATCGAGATTCCGCAGCGGAAGGGCGCACCGATCGTCGTCGACACGGATGAACATCCGCGACCGGACACAACGCTGGAACAACTCGCCAAGTTGCGCCCTGCGTTCACGAAGGATGCGTCCGGCACGGTCACCGCAGGCAACTCGTCCGGCATCAACGACGGCGCGGCGGCGCTGCTGATCGTGGAGGCGGAGCGGGCGAAGGCGCTCGGACTCAAGCCGCTCGCGTATGTCGGCGCCAGCGCCTCCGCCGGCGTTGATCCCGCGTTGATGGGACTCGGTCCCATTCCCGCCATTCGCAAGGTGCTGCAGCGCGCGCAGTGGGCGATGGACTCGATCGACCTCTTTGAAGTGAACGAGGCGTTCGCCGCACAGGCGCTCGCGTGTCAGCGCGCACTCGGCATCGACACCGCGAAGTTGAATGTCAACGGCGGTGGGATCGCGATCGGTCACCCGCTCGGTTGCAGCGGCGCACGGCTCGCCGCAACGCTGGTCCACGAGATGGTGCGCCGCGGCGCCACGCGCGGTGTCGCTTCACTCTGCGTGGGTGTCGGCCAAGGCCTGGCGACCGTCTTCGAGCGCGCGTGACGGAGCGTGCAAGACCGCTCGCTCCAATCAGCCCGCGAGTGACGGATCTGGCGCAGGACCACCGCGCGATGGTGGCGCCGATCGATCCCCCGTTCACTCGCTCACTTCGCTCATTTCATCGACGCGATCTTCGCGAAGCCGGACTCGAACGCGGCGATCAGCGTGTCGACTTCCGCTTCGGTCATCGGCGTCGAAAGTGCGGAGGAACCCGTGCCGATGATCATGCACCCTTCGTCGAAGAGGTGATCGATGAACGCGTTCAGCCGGCGCGTCTCCTCAGGCGTCGGATAGGCGTCGCGGTAGTTGCGCGGCGCCTTCGGCTTCATGTGCAATCGGAACATCGAGCCTGCGCCGGCGATGCTCGCCGCCACGCCACTCGCGCGAATGGCTCGCTCGATGCCGGCCTTTGCGCGATCCGCGAGCGCGTTGAGACGCGCCACCGCAGGCTTGTCGAACTTCTCCATCGCCGCCAGACCCGCGGTCATGCTGATCGGATTCGCGGTGTAGGTGCCGGAGTGCGGGAAGAGAAAGCGAGCCGATTGCGGGTTGAGTACATCCATCACATCGGCGCGACCGGCGACTGCGCCGATGGGGAACCCACCGCCGATCATCTTGCCGAGCGCCGTGAGGTCGGGCGTCACGCCATAGCGCGATTGCAGCCCGGCGTGCTCGACGCGGAATGTGATGACCTCGTCGAAGACGAGCAGCGCGCCATGACGCGTCGTCCACTCCCGAAGCGCCTTGACGAACTCGAGATCGGCAGGATGCAGACCGACACGGTGCGGCATCAGATCGATCAGCACACACGCGAGTTCATCGGCATGCTCATCGAGAATCGCCAGTGAACGCTCGATGTCGTTGAAAGGAAAGACGACGACATCATCGACCGCCGACGCCGGTGTGCCATGAACGAGCGGCACGCTGTTGGGCCGATCGAGACTGCCCCATGTCGCCGGCGAAGCGCCCTGACTCACCTCGGCATAGTCGTAGACACCGTGATAGGCGCCCTCGGCTTTCGCGATCTTCGGCCGACCCGTATGGGCGCGGGATGCCTTGAGCGCCACCATGACGGCTTCGGTGCCCGAGTTCACGAATCGCAGCTTCTCAAACGAACGATTGCGCGAACAGAGATGCTCGGCATAGCGCACTTCACTCTCGGTTCCCATCATGAACGCCGTGCCGCGGGAGAGTTGCTTGGTGACGGCCTGGATGATCTCCGGGCACGCGTGTCCGTGGATCAGTGACGCCATGTTGTTCGAGAAGTCGATGCGAGTGACGCCCTCGAGATCCGTGACGCGACAACCCTTTCCGAAGTCGACATAGGTCGGACGCGCGGCGTTCAGGATCGCATTGCGGCTGACACCGCCGGGAAGCACTTGGAGCGCTCGCTGGTAGAGGGCGGCGCTGCGCGAGATGTCGGTGTGCGTGGTCATATCAAGTCTCGGTGACTGGTTGGCGCGGTCACTCAACCGCGCGAATTCGTGTCCGGGCACTCATGCATTGACGCGCTCGGTCGTGCGAAGCAGCGGCGCACCGGTGCGCGCCTGTACATAGTCGAAGTCGACGCCGGGACTCAACTCGACAAGCCGGAATCCGCGCGGCGTGACATCGATCACGGCAAGATCGGTGTAGATGCGATTCACGACGGCGCAGCCCGTGAGCGGATAGCTGCACTTCTCGACGAGTTTCGCATCACCCTCCTTGGTGCAGTGCTGCGTGATCACATAGATCGACTTCACGCCCGCAACGAGATCCATTGCGCCGCCAACGGCGGGAATGGCGTCTGGCTCACCCGTCGACCAGTTGGCAAGATCGCCGTTCTGCGCGACCTGGAGCGCGCCGAGCACGCAGAGATCGATGTGACCACCGCGGATCATCGCGAAGCTGTCTGCGTGATGAAAGTACGCCGCGCCTGGCAGCGCCGTGACTTGCCGCTTGCCCGCGTTGATCAACTCGGGATCGCCTGCGCCCGGTTTCGGCGACGGCCCCATGCCGAGCAATCCGTTCTCCGTGTGATAGATGAAGGTGCGGCCCTCGGGCACGAACTTGGTGACGAGTTCCGGAATGCCGATGCCCAGGTTCACATATGAACCGTTCGGGATGTCCTGCGCCACGCGCTCGGCCATCTCTTCGCGCGATCGGCCGACCGCCGGCGGATGCGGCGATCGCTCCGAGCGCTCTGTCGGCTTCGCCTGCGGCGCCGGCTGCGTTGAGTGCTTGCTCGGCCGGCTCTGCTCGTCGCGCTCGTTCATGGATACGACGCCCCTGCTTCGACCAACTCCGATTCGTGCACCGGATTGGCGATACCGACGACTCGGTCCACGAAGATGCCCGGCGTGACGATCACCTCGGGATCGATCGCTCCCGCCTCGACGACTTCGTTGACCTGCACGATCGTGATCTTGCCCGCCATCGCCATCGGCGGACCGAAGTTGCGCGCTGTCTTGTTGTAGACGAGGTTGCCATGCGCGTCGGCGACGCGCCCCTTGATGAGCGAGAAGTCAGCGCGAAGGCCGAGCTCAAGCACATAGGTGCGACCGCCGAATTCACGGCACTCCTTGCCTTCAGCGAGCGGTGTTCCAACTGCCGATGGTGTGTAGAACGCGGGAATGCCCGCCCCTCCCGCTCGAATGCGCTCTGCGAGCGTGCCCTGCGGAACCAATTCCAACTTGGTGCGCCCGCTGCGATAGAGCTCGGGGAAGACGGTCGAGTTGGCCGTGCGCGGGAACGAGCAAATCACCTTCGACACGCGTCCCGCCTTGAGCAGCGCCGCAAGTCCCACCTCGCCACTACCCGTGTTGTTGCTGATCACGGTGAGATTCGACGCGCCCTGATCAATCAGCGCGTGGATGAGCTCCACGGGGCTGCCCGCTTCGCCGAATCCACCGATCATCACCGTCGCGCCGTGAAAGACATCCGCGACCGCTTCGGCCGCACTCGCCACCCGCTTGTCGATCACCGACACATGCCCTGCGAGGCGTCGCGAATGGCGCGGCCCGGCGCCTGACCGGACTTCTTCACGCGCTCGTAGTCGTACAGGCCTGCTTCGTCGAAGAGCACACGGTCCTGATAGTCATCGAACCAGACCGCGTTGGGATTGCGTCCAACGATGCAGACCTTGCCGCGATCGGGCGCGCTACCTGCGTTGCGCAGGATCTTCAGGATCACGACACCGTTCTCGCTGCCCGCCAATCCAGGGATCGCTTCGTTCGTGACCGCGTTGACTTCGGTCTTTCCCTTGTAGTGCGTAATGGAGAGGCGCGCGTGCGTCTCGACGCCGGAAAGACCCTTCTGCGACTCGTTGAGAATGTTCCAAGCGGTCTCGATCGGAATGTTGAACGCCTTGTACGCGACGATGTCTCGCCCGCAGAAGAAGTAGTGGTTCTCGCCGCCTGCGCGCTTGAACTCGCGCTGCAGAATGCGAAGCGCATCCGGGTCGTCGTTGATGCCCTTGATGATCGGCGACTGATTCTCGACGCTCAGCCAGCCGCGCGAGGCGAGACCTCGCATCGCCTCACCCGTCGCGGGAATCCACTGCTTGAAGCCCTGTGCATCCTCGACGAAGTTCCCTTCCGCATCCTTCGCGAGAATCTCGTCAGGGTGTTCGAAGTGCAGAATCATGTGCAAGCCGACCTGCGGGTAAGTCTCGTGGAAGCGATCGAGCATCGCCAGGAAGGTGCGGTCGAAACGCTGGGGATAGAAGGCCATCTCCTTCGTGCCGATGCGGATCGACTCGACGCCGACCTCGGCCAGCGCCGCGAGCCACGCCGCGATCTTCGAGTTGTTCAGCACCATCGGATCACCGCCCGAGAGCAGGATCTCGCGCAGCTTTTCGCGTCCACTCTCGGGGTGCACGCCGCCGTTCTTGGCAACGATTTCGTTGTGCGACTTGATGTACGGAATGATCTCCGGGATCGATGCGAGTCCCTTCTTGGAGACCGTGCCGTCCTGTCGCTTGATCTCCTTGCGCGCGATCAGCTCCTCGCGATAGCAGAAGCGACAGTGAGCGGAGCAGGTCGACACCACATACATGAGCCCCATCTCGTACTTGTGCAGCAGTCCCTCGACGGGGCTGTAGTCCATCTGGTTGCCGGGGTCTTCCGAGCCCGCGAGATCGAGCGTCTCATCGGGACTTGCCTTGACGAGGCGCTGAATCGCGGCGCTGGTCTTTGCAAGTTCGTAGTAGTGGCGTGTCAGCTTGACCGGCATTCGCGTCTCGACATCGCGATCGGTGCCCTTCAGCACCTTCAGACTCGTCATCTCCTCGCGGCTGTAGAAGCTGACCATGTCCGCCGGCGCCCGCTCATTGAAGAACGGCGCGAGACCGTTGATGATCTCGCGTTCGTACCGGGACTCTTCGACGCCCGCAAGGAAACGCCGCTCGCGTTCAGTGGGCACATACGTTTCCTTCTGCGTCATCGGCGAGGGCTCCATGTGGGGCGATAGGTCGTGGTCGGATCGTCTTCGAACAACTTGCCGCCAAGTGTACGCTCGTATCGACCGTCCGCAACGAATGGTTGAACGAAGCGTCGCGCGGCGTTGACATGGCGCTGCTTCGCAGCGGCGGATCATGCACCGAGAACTGCGAGAGCTGCTTGGTCGCGCTCAAATGTGACAACATCGCGAACGGAGGAGGCCGGAGCCGCTACCCCTCGCGCAAGGCGCTGGCGATCGGCAGACGCGCGGCGCGAACGGCGGGGAAGAGACCGCCGAGCAGTCCGATGACCGCCGCCCAGATGATGGCCGTCACGAGCAGCGCCGGCGTGACCGCGAATGTGAACGCCACCTGACTGAACGACTGCCAGTTGATGGTCGACGCCTGGAAGCCGTTGAATGCGAGGAAGGCGACGGCACCGCCAAGCGCGCCCCCCACCACTGCCAGCACGAGCGACTCGGCAAGCACTGAGAGCACGATGGGCGCAGCGCCGAATCCGAGCGCCCGCAGCGTGGCGATCTCGCGCGTGCGCCCCGCCACGGCGCTGTACATCGTGTTGAGCGCACCGAAGAGCGCGCCGAGCGCCATGAGTGCGGCGATGCCATATCCGATGGAACGGATGAACCCCGTGAGCATCGTCGATTGCTCCGCGAGATAGGCGCGTTGCCGCAAAACCTTTACCTTGAGGCGCGGATCCGCCGTGAGCGCATCCTTGAAGGTGGCGAACGACTCGGGACTGGCGAGCTTCGCATACACCGATTGAAACGAGTCGCCGCGCTGATACGCAGGCTGAAGCACCGCAGCGTCGGCCCAGACTTCCGATTCACTCGAGCCACCACCGCCGGTGAAGACCCCCACGATCGTCCAATCAGTTTGGCCAACGCGGATGGTCTTCCCGACATCCAGTCCCGCGAACGAACGCGCCGCGCCTGCGCCGACGATGACCTCGCTGCGCCCGAGTTCGAGATTGCGACCTTCGATCAGCGTGAGTCCGCCGCGCACCGCGCCTGCCGCGCGTTCCACGCCGCGGAGCGGCACATTCGCGTCGGTCCCGGTGGAGCGCTTCGGCAGGTTGATCATCACGAAGAGTTCGCCTGACGCCATCGGGCCGTTCGCGTCCTGCGCCAAGCCCGGCGCATCGGCGATGAGGCGCACTTCTTCTCGCCCGAGTCCGCTCGTCATCTCGTTGTCGGCGCTTGAGCGCAGGACAATGGCGACATCGTCGGGGCCCTTTACGGTCATCGCCGCGCGGAAGCCCTCCGCGATCGAGAGCACACCGACGAGCACCGCCACCACGCCCGCAATGCCGACGATCGCTGCAAGCGATGCGCCACCACGATGTGGAATCGTGCGAACGCTGAAACCGGTGACCGAGACGATCTGGAGGAGCCAATTGATCATGTTGATCATCTTGATCATGCTTGCCTCCGCAGCGCGATCGAGACTTGCAGGCGCATCGCCGCCAGCGCCGGAAAGATGCCGGCCGCAAGCCCGAGTGCAACGGCGAGCACGGCGCCGGTCACGATCGCATTCGTCGGCAGATAGAAGACCGGCAGTACCGATGGCACCGGACTGCCGCCGGCGCTCAGCAGCCATGTCGCGCCAAGTCCTCCCAGTCCGCCGATCAGCGCGATCGAGCAAGATTCGAGCAGCACCAGCACCATCACGCGGCTGTTCGTAAAGCCGATGGCCTTCAACACGCCAATTTCCTGCGTGCGTTCGCGCACCGCCTGCGCCATGGTGTTGCCCGCGACCAGCAGGATCGTGAAGAAGACGGCGCTCAGGATGGCAATGAGCATGGTGCCGATGCTCCCGATCTGTTCGATGAAGCCCTGCGCGAATGCACCTTCCGGCTCCGACTTCGTCTCATACGGCGAGTTGGCGAACTCCGCGTCGATGGCGGCGGCGATCTCCGCCGCGCGATCCGGATCCTTGACGCGGACCATGTACCAGCCGACGCGCCCTTCGCCATCCGCGCGCGCCTCATCGAAGTAGTCGTAACGGAAGAAGAGGCTCGAAGTGTCGGTACTCGGCTTCGAGCCCTCGTAGATGCCAGCGATGTCGAATTCCCATGCGCCTTCGCCCTTCTTGATCCACAAGGGGGAATTCAGCGGAATGCGATCGCCGCGCTTCCAGCCGAAGCGATCGGCCAGCGCGCGGCCCACCACTGCGCCGGTGCGCGTCGACAACCATGCAGCGCGATCCGCATCCGTGAAGACATACTCCGGATGCATGTCGAAGAAGTCTTCCGGGATGACCGGAAAGGTGCCAAAGAAGTTGCGCGAATCATCCTGGTAGACGCCGTTGAACCAGGTCCAGTGAACGGCGGCATCGACACCGGGCACGGCTCGCATGCGCGCGCCATAGGTCACCGGCAGCAGCATGATGAGCGACACGCGATGACGCACCACCAGGCGATCGGCACCGGCCATGGTCACGCCGGCGTTGAACGACTCCTGGATGATGGAGAGCAAGCCGAAAAGAAGGAACGCCACGAAGACGGAGAGGATCGTCAGCGCGGTGCGCAGTTTGCGCTTCAGCAGATTGCTCCAGACGAGCCGGAGGAATCTCACGCGCTGGCTCCAGCCGCGGCCGCCTCAGCCGTCACGAGTTGTCCCTTTTCGAGATGCACGGTGCGCGTCGCGCGTGCCGACGCGTGCGGGTCGTGCGTCACCATGATGATCGTCTTGCCGTGCTGGCGGTTGAGTGCCTGCAGCAGTGCGAGCACCTCGTCGCCCGACTTGCGGTCGAGATCGCCCGTGGGCTCGTCGCACAGCAGCAGCGTGGGATCCGAGACGATGGCGCGCGCAATGCCGACGCGTTGCTGTTCGCCACCGGAGAGCGTGCGCGGCGAGTGGTTCGCGCGATGCGTGAGTCCCACCACATCGAGTGCCACCGCCACATGTTTGCGCCGCTCGGAGCGAGAGAGCGGTGTGAGCAGCAGCGGCAGTTCCACGTTTCTTGCCGCCGAGAGCACCGGCAGCAGGTTGTAGAACTGGAACACCAGCCCGACATGTCGCGATCGCCACGCCGCGAGCCGGCGCGACGAGAGCGCGTCGAAAGGTCTTGTCGACGCGGCGGACGCTCACCAGCGGATCTTCTTGTGTGCCGTTGCCTTCGCTCATCGCTTCGCCTCCTTCACACGGGCTTCATCCTTCAGCTCATCCGGCGGGTCGACCACGACGCGCTCGCCATCGCGCAGACCGGCCGCGATCATGACCGAGTCGCCGCGCCGTTCGGCCACAGTGACCGCACGGCGTTCCACCACACCCTCATGGACGACCCAGACCACATCTCGTTCGCCACGCTGCACAAGCACCGACGCGGGCAGCGCCGCGGTCGCGCCGCGCGGAGCAGCGTCACCGTTCCGCGTTGCCGTGTCGGCAGGTCCTTGAAACGCGACCTTCACGCTCATGTCCGGCAGCATGCGTGGGTCGAGTGCATCGAAGCCGACGCGCACCTTGACTGTGGCCTTCTGGCGATCGGCGGTGGGAATGATCGCGATCACTCTCGCGGGGATCCGCCAGTCGGGATAGGAGTCGAGTGAGGCGACGACCTGCTGACCCGCGACCACGCGGTTGATGTAACTCTCGTTGACATCGACTTCGATCTCGAGCGAGTCCATGTCAACGATCGTGCAGATGCCGGTGCGCGTGAACCCACCAACCGACATGGGCGAGATCATCTCGCCCGGCTGCGCATTCTTGGCGGTGACGATGCCCGCGAAGGGCGCGCGGATCACAGTGTCTTCGAGTTGCTGCTGCCAGACGGCGACTTCGCTCTCGCTGACCACGACATCGGCTCGCTGCCGCGCGAGCCGCGCTTCCAGCGCGCGCACGAGAGTCTCCGAGCGCTGGAGCTCGACAGGCGTAGCGGCTCCGGCGCGCGAAGCGTCCTGCAGGCGATCGAATTCGCGCCGCGCCTGCGCCAGGTTGGCATCGGTTTCGCCCATGGCGCTCCGCGCTGCGGCAAGCTGCGCGTTCGCAAGCCCGAGCGCCGAGTCGACATTCGAGGCATCGATGCGTGCAAGCACCTGTCCCTCATCGACGCGCATGCCCTCTTCGACGAGCACTTCGACCACCTTGCCTGTGACCTTCGACGAGACAGTCGCGTCGCGCCGCGCCGTCACATATCCCGATGCGTTGAGCAATGTGCGATCTCCCGAACCGCTCGCAGTCAAGACAACGGCGACCGTGCGCACTTCGACCGCTGCCGTGCGGTCCTTCCACCAGATGAATCCGCCAGTGCCCGCGCCGCCAACCACGAGCATCGCGATGACGACGACGGCGATCGTGCGTCCGTGTCCACTGGGACGGCGGTCGATGCGCAGTGAGTTGATCTTGTGCTCGTCGATGGCCATAGGGCGAAGCGTGCGTGGTCGATCGAGCCGCCCATGGTAGAGCATGCACGACGCGATCGGCGCGGTCCGCGATGTCAACGCGGAGTGACTGATCCGCGGCAGAAGTACGACCAGCGTGAGCTGCCACTCAGGACCAGTTGCCGAGCACGAGGCAAACGATCGGCAGTGAACGAACGCTCGAAAGCAGTCGCCTCACTTCACCTCTCCGAGGTCTGGTTGCCGCGCCGAAAGGTCGACGCTGAATGAACGCGGCTCGAACGCATCGAGCTTGAACGACTGCGATTGCCCGGGCCAGTGCATGCTCATGGCGCCCGAAGCAGGTCGATACTCGACGACATAGAGCGTGCCGGATCCGCGCTCGTACTGGGTTCGCCAGAGCGGCGGCCGCAGGAATGTCTCGACTGCCTGCGAGGCCGTGATCGGTCCGCCGAGCAGCGACTCGAGTTGACAGAGTCGCTCCACACTCTCTGTGTGCCGACAGTACGCGGGCCACTCTTCGGGTGAAAGATGGTTCGCCGAGGCACGGCGCGTAACGAAGCGTGCCGCTCGGTCGGGACTGATGAAGGCGGTGACGAACTCGCCCGTCGCGTCGGCGATCACGAAGATGTACGACATGTACACCGGCAATCGAGTCAGCGTCGCTCTCGCTTCGGCGACGGTGGCGCAAGTCTCAAGCAAGTAGCGCGTCACGAGTGGCGCGGCGAACCCCGGGCCGACGACATTTCGACCACCGAATGCGAGCGCCACGGCAAGCCCCCGAGTGTTGACACCATCCAGCGCGCCCCAGACGCAGTCGCCCACTGCCAGCGTCGACGCGCCGTTCCAGGCGCTCGCAAGCACCGTGCCGTCGAAGAGTCGTGGGTGATGGTCGTAGCTGCGAATGAGCACCGGACCGTCGTCATCGATCACGACCTGAGAGCAGCCGCCGACGACGCGCGGTGGTTGATAGAGCGTCAGGAAACGAGCGACATCGTCGCGGCCTCCGCACATGGCAAGCAGCCGCTCAAAGGTGGGAACCAGTTCCGGCATGTGGGCGCGCAGCTCCGCGACGCAGATCGCCAACGGGCAGGCAGGCGCCCGGCGCATCCATCGCTGGTACGCCGGCCAACACTCGATGAGGCGGGCGCGCAGCAAGGGACCGTCGCCCTCGTCACGAATGGCACGGAAGCTGAGATGCTTCAAGATCGTGTCCCGTCAGAGCAGTTTGAATCCACCCGGCGCGACGGCAGCCTCCGGACGCTCCGCCGGAGCCAACGGCTCGCCGACGAACGCCGCTCGAATGCCACGAGTCCACGCCTCTGCGCGCTTGGTCAACTCGAAGTTGTCGGTCATGAATCGACCGGGGCTCACGAGGATGCCGAGATCGGCACCCTTGTAGAGATAGTCGCCAGGCGCCGAGATGCGCAGGAAGAACGCGCGATTCTCGTGCTGCACCGTTCGCCGGTGGGTCTGCATGCGCACATGCTGGATGGCGCCAGATGCGTCCATTTCCCAGATGCCCGATGTCGGCGCCGATGTGATCCGCGCCACATCATCGCCGGTGTACTTCATGACGAGCTGCGCCCAGCTGTCGATGTTCAGCGGATCCGCCCATCGGCGGTTGAGCTCCTCGACATCGAGGTCGTAGTTGACGCCCATCCACTCAAGCAGATGGAAGAGGAAGAGCGGCGCATCCGCGTGCGCAAAGCACGCAAGATTCGTCATCGAGCTGGCCCCGGTGATGCGCGGATTGCACTCGCCGAGATAGACCTTGCCTGAATCGAGGTCCGTCAGGAAGTCGAGCTCGAAGTAACCTCGATATCCCCGTTTGCGGAGTTGCTCGCCGAAGGAGAACGCGGCGACGCGCGCTCGTCGGCGCGTCGCCGCGTTGAAGGCACCGGCGACGACTTCATTGCCGCACCAGCCGCCTCGGTACGGGGTCAACTGCTTGAAGCCGACGATCTCGGTCATCAACGGACCCACGATCGTGCCGCGCCGGGTGACGCAGGCCTCAAGTGCAGCGCCACGACAGCGAATGCGCTTCATGATCTTGACTTCAGGCGCCTCCGTGATCTCGCTCGCGTGCTTCTCGAAATCCGCTTCGTTGGAGATGAAGAAGGTCGTGTGGCCCGAGTCGCCATAGGCGGTCTGCACCACGACATCAGGCCCGAGTCGCCTGGAGACCGAGCGCAGCTTCTTGTACGAGTCGACCTTGGCCAGCACATTCGGTACCGACTTGACACCCGCCCTGTCGCCGATGCGCGTCGTCTCAACCTTGTTGTCAACGGCGTTGCGAAGCGCGGCACTCGGGAAACAGACTTCCAAGCCGAGTTTCTTGCAGAGTTCCTCCGTGCGCTCGTCGAACATCAGGAAGACGGCCTTGCCGCCGGGGCCACGCTGCTTCACGAGCTCCGCGACGGCGGGGTGCGACAACAAGTAGTTGTTGATGTCCTCGATCGAGGTCCATGGCTCATGCTCGATCTCGGGCGGTACGAAGACATTCGGGTGCTGCCCATCGAAGCAGTCAATCGCGTTGATGAACATGAAGCCGCGAACCCACTCGTCCAGTCCAAGCAGGTTGAACGGCGTGGCGCTGATGAAGTAGATCGGTTCCGTGTTGCGGAAGAAGAACCGCCGGATGTCCGAAATGCCCTTGATCCGGCGCTTCACCGTCGTTGCATCATGATCCGATGCAAGCGGTCGCGCCGCGCGTCGTCGCACAGGTGCCGGTACCGGTGCCGGTGCCGTCGCCAATTCGTGCGGTGCCATCATCGTCGTTCGTGCTGAACCCATCCTGTCACACCCTTTCAGTCTTGATGTTGCTGAGTTGCTTGGAAGTCGTCTGCTTGAGTGCCGCGTTGGTGAACACCCTGAGCCCCTTCACCGGTTCATACCCGTGGATCTCCTTCACATCGAGCGCCAGCAGATAGGAGATGATCTCGGCGCTGAACACCTGCCCGGGTACCAGCACCGGGAATCCCGGCGGATACGGCGTCACGAAGGCAGCGGAGACGAACTGCTCACCTGACTCGATGCGGGCGAGCAGCCCTGGATCGAGCGGTACAGCGTCGATGTTCGCGTCCTCGTAGGCAAGGAAATAGGCGCGCCGCAGATCGCCTTCGGGCGTGCCCGATGAATCCGGCTTGAACGCTGGATGAAACATGCTGAAGTTCGGCAGCGGCGGACCGGCGAGCAGGGAACTCACCCTCGCCTTGTGTCGCTCGACTCCCGCCGGGCTCTCCAGCGTCAGGCGCTCGGAGATCTCGAGCGCGATCGCGGCCAGCACATCAACCAGGTAGGCGATGTCACCTCGCGTAGTCCCGATGTTGGGCATGAACAACGCCGTGTTGCGCGAGGTCTTGTTGATCTGGATGTCGTACTTGTCCATCAGCAGATGCCGGAAGGCGTCGCCATCCATGCCCGTGGCGCCGATGTGCAGTGTGACGCGGGTCGGATCGAGCGCGAATTCATCCATGCGGTAGGCGCGGTCGATCTGCCCCCACCCGTGTGTGCTGTCAAAGTAGAACTCGAGCCCGGACGGTCGATGTTCCGCGGGAATCATGTCGGCTGGGCGCAGCACAGAGAAGAAGCGCTTGATGCCGGGATGCTCGTTCACGCGTTGACGCAGCATCATCGCCAGACCAATGGTCTGCTCCACCATCTCGAAGCCTTCGAGCTCGACTTGCCGCCGACCGACATCGAGTGATGCGATGATCTGGTAGTTCGGCGAGGTCGAGGTGTGCGTCATGAACGCTTCGTTGAAGGGCTCCGATGCCTTCTGTTCAAAGTCCTCGTCGAAGACATGGATCATGGATCCCTGTCTCAGTGCGGTCAGCGTCTTGTGCGTCGACTGCGTCGCGTAGACGCGGACTCGGCAGTCGCGATGCGCCTCGGCGTGCTCGGGTGAACGGAACTTGCGGCGCAGATGGCTGGCCGCTTCCATCGCCGTGCGCCGCCGCAAGGTAGGACTGAATCGCCCATACGCGAACCATGCCTCGTCCCAGAGGAAGATCATGTCGGGCTTGATGGCGAGGATCCGCTCCATCACCAACTCGGGGTCGTAAGTCAGCCCGTCGAACGTGCAGTTCGTCAGGATGAGCATGCGCACGCGATCGAGTTTGCCGGCGGCTCTGAGCGCCAGGAGTTGGCGCTCGATCTCGGCCAGCGGAACCGCGCCGTACATGGAGTACTTCTCCATGGCGTATGAGTCGAGGTAGACCGGCATCGCGCCGGCGAGCACCAGCGCATAGTGGTGCGACTTGTGGCAGTCGCGATCGATGAGCACGATGTCGCCGGGCTGCAGCAGCGCCTGCGCCACGATCTTGTTCGCCGTGGAGGTGCCGTTGGTGACGAAGAACGTCTGCCGTGCGCCGAACGCCCGCGCCGCGAGATCCTGCGCACGCTTGATCGGCCCGCGCGGCTGCAGCAGCGAATCAAGCCCACCACTCGTGGCAGATGTTTCCGCCATGAAGATGTTCGCACCGTAGAACGCGAGCAGGTCGCGCGCCCAATGACCACTGCTCATCGACTTGCCGCGCGCAATCGGAAGCGCGTGGAAGACTCCGGTGGGCTTGGCGCTGTACTTGCGGAGTGCATCGAAGAATGGCGTCTCGTATCGCGCTCGCACGCCCTTGAGGATGCTCAGGTGCTGCTCCATGTACTGCTCGAGTCGATAGAAGACCCGGCGGAAGTCGGCTCCGAGATTGCCCGCCACGCGGTCGAGCGGCGAGTCGGTCACGAGATACAGATCGATCTCGGGTCGAAGTTTCTTGATGAGCTTTCCGAGCTCGATGCTGCGGTCGAGCCCGAAGCACGTCGGCAGTCCCTCACGAGCAATCACCTCGAGATAGCGGCGAAGCGACGGATCCGACTGTTCGGATCGGAATGCGTAGTTGTATCGAAGGAAGACCGCCTGAATGGTCCAGTTGAATTGAACGGCAATCACGGCGTCCTCAAGCGAGGGGCTCGTCACAACCTCGTAGACGAACTCGTCGTTCTCGCGGCGGCATGCGCGGAGACCTTCGCGGAGTTCCTCCTTGTCATAGGCGTCGATGCCGTCGACGACCAGTACTTCGAAGTAGGCCTTGTTGCCGCTCGTGGCTTTGACGAATGCTGCGTCCCGTCGGCTCTCACCCACAGGGCGCTCAGGATCGTGAGCGCTGGCCCCCTGCCTCCGATACGAGTCGCCAACCAACAGTCGAGCAAGTGCGCGGGTCCTGGTCGCAAGTTCCGCAGTGTCACCGCGCTCCAGCAGCGCAGTGAGTTCGTCGACGCGATCAGGACCAGGGAAGGCCCAGTACGACTCCAGCGCTCGCAGTCGCTGCAGACTGGACGCGACGAGCGCGCGCGGCTCCGCGACGTCGCGCTTCTCGCGCGCAAACTCCTTGAGCCAACCGCAACGGACCTGCAGCTCGTTCCACAGGTTGAGGCGCAGATAGGGCACGCTGTACGGACCCGCCGCCTGCCTCTCCAGTTGTCGTGTGTCCGGCGCGTCAGCCATCAGGCAGCGCCCCCAGTCGAAGGTGCAACGATCGGCGGCGGCACAGGCAACGGCGCGATCGCAGCCGGCGGCACGGGCGCGACCGACGCCGGACCGGGCTGTGGCGGCGTACCCGCCTCGATGCCGGCCCTCGATCCCCGCGCCATCTTCTCAAGCGGTCCGAGCGTATCCAAGTAGGCGGCGACGCCCGAGGCGCGGTTGTACACCGTGAACTCGACCGATCTGTCCCGGAAGCTCTTGAGCGGTTGACCGAGGCCCTTGAGTCCGACCTCGCGCGATCGGCGCACACGATCGAGGTCGATCTCGATCGGAAGCATTTCTTCATTGCTGCCGGCCTGGTAGAGCACATCCCCCGTCGGTGCCACGAGCAGCGATCGACCATTGCCGCCGTCACCGATGCCGTTGATGTCGATGATGAAGCACTGATTGATGGCGGCGGACGCCCGCACGATCGAGAGCTCGACCTCTCGGTCGATGCTCGGCGTCAGTGTCGGGTGGAGAATGACTTCCGCCCCCATCGCCGCCAGCGTGCGCGTCGTCTCGGGAAACCACATGTCGTAGCAGATGCTCAGTCCAAAACGGCCGACCGTCGGCACATCGAAGACGCAGAACTCGATGCCATGCCCGACTCCAACTTCGTAAGGCATGAAGGGGAACATCTTGCGGTATCGCACGACGACGGTGCCACGCGGGTCAATGACCGGCGCCGTGTTGAAAATCTGCTCTCCTTCCTGTTCGTACAGCGATCCGGGCACCAGCCAAATGCCATGCTTCGCGGCGAGTTTCTGATAGGCGACCTCGATGTCGTTCGGCACAGGGAGTGCATTGCCTGTCCATCCGCCGAAGGTGGCCAACTCGCTGACGACCACCATCTGGACCCATGGATAGAGCAGCATCAGCATGTCAATGCGGTCGCAGATATGCGCCAGGTTCGACTGCCGACCGGACACATTCAGTTGCAGACCTGCGATGGCGAAAGGACGCATTCGAATCAACTCCCTAAGAAGGAACGGCAGTCTTGCCAGCGTGCAGCAGCACAGCGGCTTCAAGGATACTGAGCCCTCGACGGAGGTCCTCGTCGCTGATGACGATCGGCGCAAGGACGCGAATCACATTCCCATCGAGGCCGGCGACAATGACCAACAGGCCGTTGTCGCGGCAGGTGGTGACGATGCTTTTCACGAGTGCGCTGGCGGGACGGGTCTCGTCACCGTCCTCGCAGAACTCGATGGCCATCATGGCACCCAAGCCCCGCACATCGGAGACATGCGGCACTCGTGCGGCGATCGCGTTGAACCGCTCTCGAATGAGAGCGCCACATGTCTCGGCCCGGGCGTTGAGTCCAAGCGACTCCATCCGGCGGATCGTGGCGAGCGCCCCCGCACATGCTACTGGATTGCCGCCGAATGTGCCACCGAGCGTTCCCGGTGACGCGCGGTCCATGATCGACGCCTTGCCGACGACTGCGGAGATCGGAAGTCCCCCGCCCATCGATTTCGCCCAGGTGGAGAGGTCCGGCTTGATGCCATAGAGCTCGTGCGCCGCCCATCGACCCGTTCGTGCGAAACCGGTCTGAACCTCGTCGATGATCAACACGATGCCGTGCTGATCGCAGATCTCGCGCAGTCCCTTCATGTAGGCGACCGGCGCCACATGGAACCCACCCTCACCCTGGATGAGCTCGATGATGATCGCTGCAACATCCCCAGGAGCAACGGTGTTTCGCAGCGTCTCGCGAAGGCGCGCCAGTTCCTGCGTCACCGCCTGTGCTTCGGCATCCGGTGTACGCCCTTGGCCGACCGGAAAACGGAGTCGATAGACCTCGGGAGCCGATGGACCGCATCCAACCTTGTAGGTCACCTTGGAAGTGAGCGTGTTCGCAAGCAGCGTTCGCCCGTGAAAACCGCCCGTGTAGCAGATGACTCCCGCGCGACCCGTGGCCTGACGCGCAATCTTCATTGCATTCTCGACGGCTTCCGCGCCGCTGTTCACCAGCATCGCCTTCGTCTCCCCGCCGTGCGGCAAGAGCTCCACGAGCTTCTCGCACAACGCGACATAGGGCTCGTAGGTCGCCACATGGATGCTGGCGTGCATGAGGATGCCGACCTGCTCGCGAATGGCGGCGACGACTTCCGGATCGCAGTGGCCGACATTCATCACGCCGATGCCGCCGGCAAAATCGATGTACTCCCGACCGTCCGCATCGGTGAGCGTGGCACCGGAGGCGCGCGCCACCGTGAAGTCGGACATTCGCCCAACGCCTCGACAGACGACCTTCTCCCGACGGCGTATCAACTCCGCGCTCTTCGACATCGACCTCTCCTCGTTCCCTTCAGTGTGAGTCACAGCTGCCACGAGACGTACTTGATCTCGGTGTACTCGGCCAGCGCATAGCGCCCGCCTTCACGACCGATGCCTGAGTGCTTGACGCCGCCGAACGGCGCCTGGGCCGTCGAGGGCGTTCCATCGTTGGCGCCGACAATGCCGTATTCGAGCGCCTCGGCCACGCGCATCAGCCGCGACGCGTCGCGCGTAAAGAAGTAGGCCGCCAGGCCGTACACCGAGTCGTTCGCGAGCCGGACGGCTTCCGGCTCTGTCTGAAATCGCGCGATGGGCGCCACCGGACCGAAGGTCTCCTCGCGGCTGATCAGCATGTCGGGCGTCATGCCATCGATCAGTGTTGGTGCGTAGAAGCGATCCGCCAGTCCGTCGAGACGAACACGAGCCCCGCCCGCAGCGATTCGCGCTCCGTTGGATCTGGCGTCGTCGACATGCTGTTCGACTTTCTCGACTGCAGCGTCGTTGATGAGTGGACCGACCTGAACGCCGGCTGTTGCACCGTTTCCCACGGGCAGTGCTTCGATCGCCTTCGCGAATCGGGCGATGAACTCGTCATACACCTTTGACTGCACATAGAAGCGATTGGCACAGATGCATGTCTGTCCCGCGTTGCGGAACTTGCACACCACGGCAGCCTTGACTGCGGCGTCCAGATCCGCGTCGTCGAAGACGAGGAAGGGAGCATGTCCACCGAGTTCGAGCGAGAGGCGGAGAATGTTCTTCGAGGCCTTCGACATGAGCAGCCGACCCACTTCCGTGGAGCCGGTGAACGAGAGCTTGCGCACGCGGCTGTCATCGAAGATCACATCGCCGATCGCGACCGGATCTCCCGTCACGATGTTGACCACGCCCGCGGGAATGCCCGCTTCGACGGCAAGTTCTCCGATGGCGATCGCCGAGAGCGGCGTCTCTTCAGCAGGCTTGATGACTGTCGTGCAGCCCGCCGCCAACGCGGGACCGAGCTTGCGTGTGATCATGGCCGCGGGGAAGTTCCATGGTGTGATGATCGCCGTCACGCCAACGGGTTGGCGCAGCACGAGAATCCGCTTATCGCTCTTGGACGAAGGCACGATGTCGCCGTCATGTCGCTTTCCGTCCTCGGCCGCGCCTTCGAGAAACGCCGCCGCGTAGGCCACTTCTCCGCGCGCCTCCGCCAGGGGCTTGCCCTGTTCGGCCGTCATGACTCCAGCGAGGCGCTCGAGATCCCGACGCATCAGCGCCGCGAGCGCGGTGAGCAGTCGACCGCGCTCATCGGCGGGTGTTCGCGCCCATGCGTCGCGCGCGCGCCATGCGGCGTCGATCGCTGCGCTGGCGCCGGTCGCGCCGGTCGACGCAACAGTCGCGATGACTTCGTCCGTCGCCGGGTTCGTCACCGCAAGCGGCGCCTCGTTACGCCCGTCGATCCATTTTCCGTCGATCAGATTCTGTGTTCGCATGATGGCTGGTCGGTCGCGCTCGGGACGCATGCGTCGCCGGTCGACGACTGGCACTCTCACGCGCATGGAGGATTCTACCGACAGTTGAGTGCACATTCGGAGGGCTGCCCGGCCCGTCTTTCGCGAGTCACTGTGCGCCGATGTGCGCCAACGAGATCGTGCGCCTACACCGGCTGCTACGCTTCGAACTGCTCGTCCTCCGACCCATGAACACTCCCGTGCCTTCACTCGCCGGCGCTGCTCACGGCACGCGCGCCGTCGTGTTGCTGGTCGACGACCAGCTCATCATCGGCGAAGCCGTGCGTCGCATGCTGGCCTCGGCGAGCGACCTGGAACTGCACTTCTGTCAGAAGGGCGCCGAGGCGGTCGCCACCGCACTCCGTGTGAATCCGACGGTCATCCTGCAGGACCTGATCATGCCGGATGCGGACGGACTTGATCTCGTTCGCGCCTATCGAGCGCAGGAGGCGACGAGCATCACGCCGATCGTGGTGCTGAGCTCGAAGGAGGAGCCGGAAACGAAGGCCGAGGCATTTGCGCGCGGTGCGAACGACTACCTCGTGAAGCTGCCGGACCCCGTGGAACTGCTGGCGCGCATCCGTTACCACTCAAAGAGCCACTTGGCGCAGCTTCAGGCCCGCGCGTACGCAGAGTCCGAGCGAGGTCGCCTCGCGGCCGAGCGCCGCGCCGAAATGCTGGGCGCGCGGAACACACTCATCTTCGCACTGGCGAAGCTCGCGGAGAATCGCGACAGCGACACCGGCGAACACCTCGAGCGCATCGCCGCCTACAGCCGCGTGCTGGCGGAACAACTGCGCGTGTCGCACCCGGAGTTGACGGATGAGTGGATTCTCAGTCTCCAGCTCGCGTCGTCGCTGCACGACATCGGCAAGGTGGGCATCCCCGACGCGGTCTTGTTGAAGCCCGGCAAGCTGACGCCGGAGGAGCGCACGATCATCGAGCGCCACCCGGGCATCGGCGCCAAGGCACTCGATGCGATCCTGGCGCGCCAACCCGACGATGATCTCCTACGACTGGCGCGCAACATTGCGGCGTTCCACCATGAGCGATGGGATGGCGCCGGCTATCCGGAGAAGATCCGTGGCGCCGACATTCCGCTGGAGGCGCGGATCGTCAGCGTCGCTGATGTCTATGACGCACTCACATCCAAGCGCGTCTACAAGCCACCGATGACGCATGAGGCGGCGCTCGAGATTCTGGTCTCCGGGCGCGGCACGCAGTTCGATCCTGCCATCATCGACGCGCTGCTCGCGAGCGAAGTGGTCTTCCAGCAGGCTGGACTGCTGCTGCAGGATGACGCCGGGAGTGAGCCGGGCTCCATCGCCTAAACCGCCTGGCGTGCCGCTACCCGAACACGATCTGCAGCCGTCGATTGCAGTGCGGACAGACTTGGACCGCGGGATCGTCGCGACCTCGATCGCGCTCATCGATCATCGCTTCGCATGCGGGGCACTGGCCCTCGAGTCGCGTGATCACCACCTCGCGGCGCATTTCGCGCACGGCGAGCAGCACACCGAGCAGCGGCAGCGCCCATGTCGTGACGAGGTGGACGATTGGAATGACGATGCAGATCGTGCCAGTGGCGAGTCCACCAACGACCAGTGCACCGGCTCGCACCGCTCGCTGCGCACTGGAGCGGCGCTGCACATCGGCGCTCCCGACCGCTGTCAAGGGGCGCGCGTCCAAGGCCCCCGGCTGGGGGACGACCGCCGCCGAAACGACGAGTGTGATCACTTCCTGGGGCATGGATCTCGCTGGCTCTTCTCCTGACTCTTCTCTTGGCGATGATCGTGACGTTGTCCATCAGGTCGACGCCGACGCGCTGGTCTGCGCCACTTCTCCATCGCGAATCGAGCCGGTGCTCTCGAACCAACGAATCGACTCGATGATCGACTCCCGGCACGATCGCAACGGCTCCAGTCCCAATTCGCTCGCGGAGCGGCGACCATCGAACTGAAATGTGCGCTTCGTGAGTCGCACACCGGTGACCGTAGCCATCGGGGGATGGCCGGTGACGTGGCGACAGAACATCTCTTCGAGATGGGCGAACGCGAGTGCGCCGAGGTAGGGCACGCGCCAACGCGGTGTCGGCCGCCCCGTCACTTCAGAGAGCAGGCTCAGCAGCTCGAGGATCGTCCATTGCTCGTTCACAAGCAGATAGGGACGACCGATCTCGCCGCGCTGCGCAACGGCCCAGATGCCGGCGGCGATGTCGCGAACATCGATCAGATTGAGATCGCCGCGCAGGTAGCCCTTGATGCGGCCATTACAGAAGTCGCAGATCATCCGCGACGGTGGACCCATTCGGCGATCGCCGGGGCCGACTGGAATGCTCGGTCGAGCAATCATCACCGGCTCCCCCACCTCTGCCGATTCCCGCGCGGCCTGCTCCGCAAGCCACTTGCTTCGGCAATAGGGCCCGAGCATGTCCTCGATCGCCGTGCGCGTCGACTCCGTGATGACGGCGCTGTTGCGAGCCGGTGCAAGAATCGACTCAGTCGAGACATAGACCGTACGACCGACCCCCGCGCGGCGAGACGCGGCGAGCACATGGCGCGTGCCTTGATGGTTGACCTCTTCGAACTCGCGAGAGTCCTTGGCCCAGAGGTTGGGATTCGCCGCGAGATGCAGCACGACCCCGCATCCTCGCGTCGCGGCCTCTACTTCGTTGGCGTCGCGAATGTCAGCGTGCACCAGCTCCACGCCGTCATTCGGAAGATGCGAGCAGTCCGCGCCGGGCTTCTCCAGCACGCGCACGCGATGTCCGGCGGACACGAGTTGGGTCACCAGGTGCGAGCCGATGAATCCCGCTCCGCCGGTGACCAAGACTCTCTCCGATCGGTCAATCTCCATCGGTGCGCTCCAACATGGTGCAAGGGATGCCTACGCCGCAATCTCGTCGAGCCAATGCAGACCCGGCACGAGGCGCTCGTTCGCCATCCGTGTGACAAGCGCATGCACGGCGCGGTTCAGTTCGCATGCGCGCCCTCCCGCAAGCTCGATGAGATGGCCATTGAAGTTGTCGATCTCCGTGCGGCCGGTCGGAATGTCGCCGGACATTGAGCAGTAGGTGCGCCGCAGCGTGCGTGAGAATGGCCATGCGAGCGTCTTCGCCACAAAGGGCCATCGCAGAATGCGATCGACCGTGGTCGGGTGGAACGGCCCGATGCGGCCCAAGGGGATTCGCGCCGCCTGGAGGATGGCGAAGTTCTCGCGCAGCAGCGTGAAGAACGGCCGCCGCGCCTTCCGGTAGGTCAGCAGCTGCCCATTGTCCAGCCCCGCCATCGCCGCAAGAGGACTGATGGCCGCGTTGTACATGAGCTTGGCGTACTTGAATGGCAACACATCAGGCACGCGCCGAACGCCGAACTGACCATGTCGTTCGAGCGTCTCGATGAGCCGAGCGATGTGGTCGGGGACTTCGCGGTGCACACCCCCACCGCCATCACCGATGTGCAGTTGTCCCGCACGAGTGATGCGCGTGTGCGAGCGCCCGTCGTCGCATTCAGAGACGAAGGAAGCGATGCCTTCGATTCTGCTGCGTGCGATGAGCGCACGATCGAACCCGTTCTGCACCGGAATCACCTCGCTCCCGGCCGGCAGGCGGCTCAGCACGCTCGCGTTGTCATAGCACTTGGTGCACAGCAGCACTGTGTCGTCAGGTGAAGGCCGCCAATCCTGGAAGTGGGCGAAGCGGGCCGACTGAGGCGGAAGATCGTCGACAACGACGCCATGACGACGCCCCCACTCGAGCTTGGGCTCATCGACATCGACGAAGGTGACCTCGATGCCGCCCGTGCGCAGCGCGTGACCGAGTGCGCAGCCAATGCCGCCTGCGCCGACGATGGTGACTCCGGCGTCGCCGGCCACGCTGCGCTCAACCACGACGCGCCACTCCAGTTCGTGAGATGCCCTGCTGCAAACGGCGGCGAGCGTAGCAAACCCATCGTCGGTCGCCCCGATCCCTGAGACTGGACGGACAAGTGATGCGCGCTGAGCGAGTCTCGATCGGATCAGCGTTGGACCGAAAACCAAGTCATTGTAGTCGCACCTCCTGTTCGCACGCAATGACGCTCGTTGCGCGGCCGTTGAGGTCGCCATGATCACGAGCCTTCGATTGATCTCGCGATGCGTTTCGAGTCACGCGGTGCGGGCATCACTCGCCCTGCTGTCTGCCACGACCGCCACAACCGCCGCGAACGCGGGACCGACGAACGACTGGCAAGCGCTGCCACCTCTTGAGGGCGGAACGATCGAGTGCTTGTACTTCGATGCTTCGCATGACTGGCTCTTTGCCGGCACACACATCCAATCGTCATACGGCGGCACTTCGTTCGATGGCAGCGTCTTGCGGTCGACGGATCATGGTCAATCGTGGACCGACATCGGTGCGGCGATTGCGATGTTGACGCCCTACCACCGTGTTCGCTCCATCACGCGAGCGCCCTCCGGCGCCATCATGGTGGCGCTCGACAAAGGCGGCGTGGCGCGAAGCATCGACGAGGGAACGACCTGGGCGCTCGTCACGAGTGGGCTCGGATCAGCCGCCGTGCGAGTCGTCGCGCTCTCGCCGTCGGGGACTGCATACGCCATCACCGACGCCAACGGAGTGTTCATCTCTGCGAACGAGGGTCAGAGTTGGAGCGCCTCAAACGCGGGACTCTCGGCGCTCACGACGCGCTCCGTCGCATTCGCAGGCAACGACGCGTTCGTCTCTGTGCGCGACGCCGGCGTCTTTCGCCGCACGGGTTTGGGTGCATGGTCTCCCGTCAACACTGGACTCGGCTCGCTCAAGGTCAACGCCGTTGGATTTCTTCCGGACGGGCGGCTCGCCGCGGCCAGCGACCTTGGCGTGTGGTTGATGGATCCATCGACACTCACTTGGTCTGCGCTCGCCGGACCATTCAGCTCATCGCAGTGCGATGCGGTCGTCGGCACAGGGTCAGAGCTGCACATCGCATGGGCCGGTGGCGTCGCGACTTCATTGGACGGCGGCGGCTCATGGCAGCCGCCGGGCGCCAACTGGCCATCGACATCAGCGCGAGCATTGGCGATCGACGGCGGCGCGCGCCTCTTTGCCGGCTCACCGATGGTCGGTGTGCATCGAAGCGTCGACTCGGGCGCCTCGTGGTCCCCCGCCAACACGGGTATCAATGCCGTTGCGGTTCATCGACTTGCGATCAGCCCCAACGGCGACATCTTCGTCGGCACGTTCAACAACGGCATCTTCCGGCTCGCGAACGGCGCGTCCGTGTGGGAGGGACCATGGCTGCCCGGCGTTCGAATCTTCTCGCTGGCAGCGAGTCCATGGGGAGACCTCTATGCCGGCAACTACACGATTACCAACGGCCAGCCCGATGGCCATGTCTGGCGCTCCGGCAATGGTGGCGACTCATGGGATCAGGTCGGCGGTACTCCCGGAACGATGGTCAGCGGTTTTCAATTCGGCACTGATGACGAGCTCTGGTGCAGCGTCGCCTGGACTCCCGGAGGGATCTGGCATTCAGTCGATGGCGGCGACACGCTGCTCCACATCGCACCACCGCAGAACATTCCGGCCTACTGCCTCTTGCGCACGCCCGGCGGTGACCTCTACTTCGGTACCGAAGGTAAAGGCGTGTGGCGCGTACCCGCAGATGGCTCACCCGCAATCAACCTCGGCCTGCAGCAGTCGCAGCAATTCACTTTGGCGCAGGACTCGGCAGGAAGAGTCTTCGTCGGGAACGATCGCGTGCTCTCTGCGCTCTGGCGCTCTTCGGGTGGTGGACAGCCATTTGCTCCGCTCAGTGGATTGCCGGGCACCGAGTGTTTCGCCGTGCTTGTGCTGCCCGATGACTCGCTGCTCGCCGGTACGCGCGCCTTCGGCATTCACCGTTCACTGGATCATGGTGACACCTGGGATCCCATGACGAAAGGCATTGCACCGACTTCGTGTTTCGCATTGGCGATCGCCCCCGATGGCCGCGCACTTGCTGCAGTTCCCGGCGCGGTCCATCGTTCGACGCTGCCGCTGGTGCAGGTCGTCGATCTTGATTCCGACGGGAGTGTCAACGGCGCTGACCTCGCGATCCTCCTGGGGCACTGGGGTTCATGCACCGGGAGCGGACTCTGCAATGGTGATGTCAACGGTGACGGCGTCGTCGACGGTGCCGATCTCGCGTCGATCCTTGGCGCGTGGACTGGCTGATCCTCTGCGACGGTAGAGTCGAGTGCGGTAGGATCATGGGCCCGCGCCGCTTCGTCGGCGACGAGCGCCCAATCCCATGACCACTCATCTTGCCATCGCGGCGCTTCTCGTTGTCGCCGCCGCCGGAACCCACCGCCAGAACCACGACCCATCGCCGCCGATCGCTCCCGGCGACCGACCGCACATGCACACCAATCGCCTCGCGGAATCCACGAGTCCCTATCTCCTTCAACACGCTCACAACCCCGTTGATTGGTACCCATGGGGTCCCGAGGCCATCGAGCGTGCGAAGAAGGAGAACAAGGCGATCTTCCTCTCGGTGGGTTACTCAACCTGCTACTGGTGCCATGTCATGGAGCGTGAGGTCTTCGAGAACGAGGAACTCGCGGCGCTCATCAATGAACGATTCGTGTGCGTCAAGGTGGATCGCGAAGAGCGACCGGACCTCGATGAGATCTACATGACGGCCACGCAGCTCATGACGGGCAGCGGCGGCTGGCCCAACAGTCTCTTTCTCACGCCTGATCTCAAGCCATTCTTCGCGGGGACATACATCGGGCCAACCGATCAGCCCGGCCGACCTGGGTTCGGAACGGTCGTGGTGCAACTTGGAACGGCGTGGAACGAGCAACGCGCCCAGATCGAGGAAGTCGCGGATCGCGCCGCAGGTGCGATCAAGCAGGTGCTCGAAGATCGCACCGCGTCGATTCCCGAGGCGGCGCTCGACGCGGCGCTCGTGGATCGCGCGGTCGCGGACCTCAATGCGGCGCACGATCCGCGCCACGGCGGATTCGGCGTGGCGCCGAAGTTCCCGAATGACTTCTACTACTCGTTGCTGCTCGATGTGCACGCAGACCGCGTGGCCAGCGGCAACCCGGATGAGCCCACGCTCGCGATCGTGACGCGCACGCTCGACGCGATGGCGGCAGGAGGCATCCACGATCATGTCGGCGGTGGCTTTCACCGTTACGCGACCGATGCGGCATGGCGCGTGCCGCACTTCGAGAAGATGCTCTACAACCAGGCGCATCTGGCCGTCGCCTATCTCGACGCATTCGCACTGACCGGAGAGCCTCGATTCGCCGGCACGGCGAACGGCATCTTCCATTTCGTCTCCGAAGTCCTGACGGGCCCGCACGGCGAGTTCTACTCCGCACTCGATGCGGAGACAGACGCGGTGGAGGGCGCCTACTACACATGGACGCCGGCGCAGATCGTGGAGGTGCTCGGCGCAGGTGATGCCGGCAGCTTCCTCGCGGAGTTCGAACTCGCCGATGTTCCGGTCTTCGCCGGCCACAAGCACCCGGAGGGTGGCACGCTCGTGGCGCGGAGGCGAGGCGAAGCGATCGCGCCTGACATCACCTCGATGCTGCGGAAGCTCGCCGCCGTGCGTCAACAGCGCAAGCTGCCGCGACTCGACGACAAAGCCATTGCTGCTTGGAACGGAATGATGATCGACGCCTTCGCACGCGGTGCCGAGGTGCTGAAGAGTGACGCCTATCGCGTTGCGGCGGCGAAGGCGGCCAGTTTCGTGCTTGAACGCATGCGGTCGACCGAGGGTCGGCTCATTCGTTCAGTCCGAGAAAGTGCGGTCGTGAATGACACGAAGCCCTCGCCGCAGGAGGGGTTCCTCGAGGACTACGCGTTCGTCATCCGAGGACTGCTTTCGTTGAGCCGAATCGAGACCGATCCTGCGGCGAAGGCGCGCTGGCTTGCTGCCGCGAAGGAACTTGCCGCCACGGCCGACACGCTCTTCTGGGATCGAGCGAGAGCGGGTTACTTCTTTGCGCAGGCGCAGCCGGATCTGATCGCGCGAGGCAAGGACGCGGGCGACGGAGCCACACCCAGCGGCAACAGCGTCATGGTCCATGACAATCTGGAGTTGTGGCGCGCCACAGGCGATGCCGCTTACCGCGATCGCGCGGAGTCGGTGCTCAAGGCATTCTCCGGGAGCATGTCGCAGGCACCTCGCAACAGCGTGCACATGATGCATGCGCTGCATCGCATGCTCACGGAGTCTGAACGCGACGGCGCACCGGAGGCTCTTGAGAACGAGCGCGCGGGAGTGGGGCCAGCGACTGCAGCGCAACCAACTCCGTCGCCGCTCGACAAGAGTGCGATCGCGACCCACTCACTCGCACATGTGAAGGCCGACGCAACGGTGACACCAACGACCGCCGCCGCGGGCGACACGGTCACCGTCATCGTGACACTTCGAATTGACGAGGGGTGGCATGTCAACGCGAATCCCGCATCCTCCAGCGAGCTCATCGCCACTTCGTTGGATGTGCGCTCCGGCGAGACGGCGCTTGAGCTGATCGCAGTCTCGTACCCCGCTCCGGCGATACTGAAGCCTGCGGCGTTGAGCGACGATGAGTGGAAGGTCTATAGCGGGACCGTTCAGCTGTCGGCGACCGTTCGTCTGCCACGCAACGCGCGTGCGGGCGAGCCTATTCAACTTCGCGCGATGGTGACTCTCCAGGCGTGCAGCGACAAGGGAGTCTGCTTGGCGCCGTCGGAGTGGAGCCAGCCGCTGCAGGTACAGATCCTTCCGTCGCCGTAGCACGAGCACCGATCGGCGAAGCGCGGATGCCCCCGCTCCGCAGTGGCTTGTTAGCATCCGCCACGCTGCGCCACGATTTTCGCGCGAACTGACCACATGAGACCCACACCGACTCAATCGCGCATGCGCGCGGAATTCACTCCGGCGGCACGCGCCGCCTGCGGTGCCGTGACCGGTGCGCCTTTTCGCGCCATGATCTGCGCATCGCTTTGCGCGCTGATCGGCGGCTGCATGGTCGGCCCGAACTACGAGCGTCCGTCGACGGACATCAACGTCGATTGGCTCGAGTCGACCGGCACCGATGAGCCGATGACGCAGGACGCCGCGCCGATGGCGTGGTGGCAGGTCTTCAACGATGCAAATCTCGACGCGCTCGTCGAAGAGGCGTATCGCGGCAATCTCACGCTGCGCACCGCGGGTCTGCGCGTGCTCGAAGCGCGCGCGCGGCGCGGCATCGCGGTCGGCCGCTTCTTCCCGCAGACGCAGCAGGCCGTCGGCGGCATCAACGGCAACGAACTCAGCGCGAACTTTCCGGGAGGCGAGGGTGATCGCTCGTACGCGACCGATTTCGTCGGACTTCAAGCGGCCTGGGAGCTCGACTTCTGGGGCAAGTTCCGGCGCGGCATCGAAGCCGCTGACGCGGAAGTGCTCGCATCGCTCGCCGACTACGACCAGGTGCTCGTGAGTCTCACCGCGGAGGTGGCGACGACCTTCGTGCTCATTCGCTCGCTGGAAGAGCGTCTCGTCATCGCGCGATCGAACGCCGATCTGCAGAAGGAGACGCTCGATCTCACGAGGATCCGATTCGACGCTGGCGCCGTCTCCGAATTGGATGTCACCACCGCGCAAGCGACGCTTTCGAATACGCAGGCGGCGATTCCCGCACTCGAGCACTCAAAGCAGGACGCGATCCTGTCGCTGTGCGTGCTGCTGGGCAAGGCACCGAATGAACTGAGCGATGCGCTCACGCCGCCCGCGGGCACGACGCCCAGCGTGCCCGATGCGCCGGAACAGATCGCCATCGGCATCCCAGCGGATCTTCTGCGCCGCCGTCCCGATGTGCGCGCGGCGGAGCGACTCTGCGCTGCAGAAAGCGCTCGTATCGGCGCCGCCGAAACGGAGTTGCTGCCGCGCATCTCGATAGCGGGCGCCACGGGTTTCGCCAGCAGCAACTATCAGGGCCTGCGCACACCCTCGCTCGGCAACATCTTTGACGGCAACTCTTTCGAAGGCTTCATCGGTCTCGAGATCAACTGGCCGATTCTCAACTACGGTCGCATCATCGGCGCGGTAAGGGCGCAGGACGCGCGCTTCGAGCAGTCCGCCGCGCGCTACCAGGAGACCGTGCTGCAAGCCGCTCGCGAAGTCGAGAGCGGCCTCTCGCTCTTTCTTCGCGCGCGTGAACGAACGAAGTCGCTCGAAGAGAGCGTGGTCGCGGCGAAGCGCAGCGTGGAGCTTTCGCTCATCCAGTATCGCGCGGGGGCCGTCGACTTCATCCGCGTCAACGACGCGCAGACCGTGCAGCTCCAGCAGCAGGAGCAGCTCGTCGACGCTCGCGCAAACATCGCGATCGGCGCGATCGCCGCGTATCGCGGTCTCGGCGGAGGCTGGCAGGTTCGCGGCGATTCCGAGTTGGTTGACACCGCGACGATGGAGCGCATGCGCAAGACCGTTGACTGGGGTGATGTGATGGATCCCAACTGGGCGCGCGGCACCGATCTCGGGTTCCAGCGGCCGGAGAATGATCTCGAGGGTGGCGCGAGTGGCCAAGGAGCAACGCGATGATGTCCTGGACCGGAACCTCTCGCATCGTGACGACCGTTGCGGTCGGCTCGCTGCTTGCACTCGCGCTCAGCTCATGCAAGGACGATGAGCAGAAGAACGCCTATGCCCCGCCGCCGCCACCTCCGGTGGACATCGCGATTCCGCTCGCAAAGGAAGTCACGCGCGCCATCACCTACACAGGGCAGGTCGTGCCCATGGCCACGGTCGAGCTTCGTGCGCGCGTGCAGGGCTTCCTCGAGAAGCAGAGTTTCGAGGACGGGCAACTCGTCAAGAAGGGCGCACTGCTGTATCAGATCGACCCGCGCCAGTATCAGGCGGCCGTTGACAAGGCCGCGGCGCAGGTCGAGGCGACGAAGGCGGCGCTCGTCGGCGCCACGAACGATGCGAAACTTGCGGAGGATCTCGCCGAGCAGCGCGCTGGCCCGAAGATCGACGCCATCGTGAAGGCGGCCAAGCGTGATGCGATGGCCGCGCAGCTCGACGCCGACAAGGCATCGCTCGAGAGCGCCAAGCTCGATCTCGACTTCTGCGACATCCATGCGCCGATGGACGGGCGCATCGGTCGTTCGCTGGTCGATGTCGGCAACCTGGTCGGGCGCGGAGATCCGACGCTGCTCGCGACGATCGTCGCGATCGATCCCGTCTATGTGAATGTGGATGTGAGCGAAGCGGATGTGCTCATGGTGCGCGAACTCGTGCGGGCAGCGGGCGATCGCTCGCCCGACATCCAACCGGGGCAGGTCGCGCCCGGCGAGTGGCGCAAGGTCACACTCACGATTCCGGGCCACGACAAGATCAAGCTCATTGGACACATCAACTTTGTCGACCCGGAGCTCAATCAGGAGACGGGCACCCTCCGCGTGCGCAGTGTCTTTGAGAATCCGAAGGAAGCGATTCTCCCGGGCATCTTCGTCTCGCTGAGTTTCCCGCTTGAGACCTACGAGACGCTGCTCGTACCGGACGCGGCGCTGTTGAGCGATCAGCGCGGGCGATTTGCGTTGATCGTCAACGACAAGGATGTCGTCGAGCAACGGCGCGTGAGCATCGGGCAGCAGCGCGGTTACTTGCGTGAGGTCACCGAGGGCCTGACGCCGACTGATCGCGTGGTGGTGCTCGGCGTGCTGCGGGCACGGCCCGGCAGCAAGGTGACACCGAAACTCGTCACGATCGAGGCCGGGACCGCTGCGCGATGAGCCCCACCTTTTTTGTGCGACGGCCGATCGTCGCGATCGTCATCTCGATCCTGATCACGCTCGCGGGACTGGTTGCCTATCCGACGCTTCCGGTCGCGCAGTACCCCGACATCACGCCGCCCGTCATTCAAGTGACGGCCGTGTATCCCGGCGCCAGCGCGCAGGTCGTCGCCGACACAGTGGCGGCCCCGATCGAGCAACAGGTCAACGGCGTACCGGGAATGATCTATATGGAGAGCACGTCGGCCAGCGACGGCTCCTACACGCTCAAGGTCACATTCGAGCTCGGGATCGACATCGACATCGCGTCGGTGCTGGTGCAGAACCGCGTCTCCATTGCGATGCCGAAGCTGCCAGAGGAGGTCAAGCGCAACGGCATCGTGACGGACAAAGTGTCGTCGAACATCGTGGTGGTGTTCGCGCTGGCACCGATCGACGAAGCGGCGCAGAAGGAGTTCTCCGATCTCTTCATTGCCAACTACCTGACCATCAATCTGCTCGATGAGATCAAGCGCATCGACGGAGTCGGTGCGTCAACGATCTTTCCAGCGATGGACTACAGCATCCGAGTCTGGCTCGACCCGGATCGGATGAAGGCGCGCAACTTCACCACCATGGACGTGATGAACGCGTTGAACGAGCAGAATGTGCAGGTCGCGGCCGGGCAGATCGGCCGCCCGCCGGTCCCAAGCGGACAGGCGTATCAGTACAACATCTCCACGCTCGGGCGGCTCTCGAGCGTCGATGAGTTCGAGAACATCATTCTCCGGGCCGAGGGCAATCGAGTCGTTCGACTGAAGGATGTGGCGCGAGTCGAACTCGGCGGCAAGTCGTATGACATTCTCAATCGCTACAAGGGCGTTCCCTCGGCGGCGATGCTCGTCTACCAGGCACCGGGAGGCAACGCGGTCCAAGTGGCGGAGCAGGTCAACGCGCTGATCGCACGCAAGTCGGCGGAGCTTCCGAAGGGCCTGAAGTTCGACATCATCTACGACACATCGACCTTCGTGCTCGGCGCGATCGAAGCGGTGTTTCACACCTTCCTCGAAGCCGTCGTGCTGGTGCTCATCGTGGTGGTGGTCTTCCTCGGCAGCATCCGCACCAGCATCATTCCGCTCGTGGCGATTCCGGTGTCGATCATCGGCACCTTCTTCGTTGCCAAGCTACTTGGTTTTTCCGTCAATCTGCCGGTGCTCTTCGGCATGATTTTGGCGATCGGCGTGGTCGTCGACGACGCGATCGTCGTCGTCGAGAACGTCGAACGCGTCATGAAAGAGACGCATCTGCCGCGCAAGCAGGCGACCGAGAAGGCGATGGGCGAAGTCGTCGGCGCCGTCGTGAGCATCTCGTTGGTACTCATGGCCGTCTTCATTCCCACCGCGTTTCTTCCCGGCATCAGCGGACAACTTTTTCGGCAGTTCGCGCTGACGATCGCGGTCAGCACGTTCTTCAGCGCTGTGTGCGCACTCACGCTCACGCCCGCCCTCTGCGGCATCCTGCTGAAGGAACACAAGCCAGGCCAGAAGGCCAACTGGTTTGCGCGCGGATTCAATTGGCTGTTCGATCACATCGCAAACGGCTACGCCGCAACGGTGCGGTTCCTGATCCACCCGGGCGTGATTGCGTTCTCACTCGCGGCATTCGGACTCTCCGGCGCCGCCACGATGTGGACCTTCACGCAGGTGCCGACCGCGTTCGTGCCGCTCGAAGATCGTGGCCTGGTGCTCATCGATGTCTGGCTTCCCGACTCCGCGAGCCAGGAGCGCGTGCTCGAGACGGTCAAGAAGATCGAGGCCATCGTCGGTTCCACCGAAGGCATCAGGAACTACTCGGCCATCCCGGGCTTCTCGCTCATCAACAACAATGGTTCGAACTACGCGCTCTTCTTCTGCGGCCTCGAGGATTTCGAGGTTCGGGAGAAGACGCATCGCTCGCTCGATGTGATCGTGGCCGAGTTGCAGAAGCGAACGGCAGCGATTCCCGACGGCATCTGCATCGTCTTCTCATTGCCCGCGGTGGATGGCGTCGGCAACGCATCAGGCTTTGATCTGCGCATGCAGGATCGCGCCAATCTCGGCCGCATGGCGATGGGCGAAGTGGTGCAACGCATGGTGACAGATGGAAACGCGCAATCCAAACTGCGCGGCGTCAACAGCGCGTTCCGCGCCGAGGTGCCGCAGCTCTTCGCCGACATCGATCGCGAAAAGGTGAAGAAGCTCGGCATTCCACTTCAGGATGTCTTCAGCACGATGTCGGGTTTCCTCGGGTCCGCGTATGTCAACGATGTGAACCTCTTCGGTCGCACATGGCAGGTCACCGTCTCCGCCGACAGTCAGTTCCGCACGACCGCGCGTGACATCGACAAGCTCGAAGTTCGCAAGCCCGACGGTCAGATGGTCCCGCTCGGCGCCATCGCCACCGTGCACGAGTCGATGGGTGCGGACCGAGTCATTCGCTACAACCTCTTCCCGTCCGCAGTGGTGCAAGGACAGCCGGCGCCCGGCGTGTCGTCGGGCGAAGCGCTCACGATCGTCGAGAACATGGCCGACTCCGTCCTGCCCACAGGCATGGCGTACGAGTGGACGGCACTCTCGTACCAGGAGAAGCAAGTCGGCAATCAGGCGCTGCTCGTCTTCGGCATGGCGCTGCTGATCGTGTACCTCATTCTCGCGGCGCTCTATGAGAGTTGGGTCACGCCGCTCGCGGTCATCCTCTCGATTCCGCTCGCGGTGCTTGGCGCCATGGCGGGCCTCATGTGGCGCGGCATGGACAACAACATCTACACGCAGGTCGGGCTGGTCCTGCTCGTCGGACTCGGCGCGAAGAATGCGATCTTGATCGTCGAGTTTGCGAAGGCCAATCGAGTTGCGGGCATGAGCATCACCGAGTCGGTGGTCGAAGCGTCGCGTCAGCGCCTGCGCCCGATTCTGATGACTGCATTCGCGTTCATCCTCGGCGTCTTCCCGCTCGTGTTCGCGGTCGGCGCAGGTGCCGCGAGTCGCCAGGCGATCGGCACGAGCGTCTTCTTCGGCATGATCGGCAACACGTTCCTTGGACTGATCTTCACACCGATTCTCTTCACCGCGATTCAATGGCTCTCCGAGATGCTGTTCGGACCGCCGAAGCCGATTGAGTCCGCGGCGACCGCTTCGAGTGCCGTGTCCACAGCAGGATCCTCGACCTCCACTGGCACCGCGCCTGCCCCAGGTGCCGCGCCTTCCGACCACCATTGAGCGAGCCTCGGGACGACTCGCGGACTGCCGCCGAAATTCGAACTTGCACGCGCCGAAGCGCCGAGGTACTTTGTTCGCGGGTAGTGGTGGGCTCCGCCAGGCCTTGAGCTGGCGTAGTGGAGGACTCGACTCGTGGATGCCGAGCACGATCCGAAGAGCGCCCCGTCGCGAGCACGCGGCCGTACTGCCGATTTTCGTAGCGCTGATCGTCTTCGCAAGGAGCGACTGCTCCAGATGATCGATCTGGCTCAGACGTACCTTGGTTGCTCCAAGGCTCAGCTTGCCGCCGTGCTCAATCGCGATCCTGCGAAAGTCGCCCCCGACAGCGGCAATCCGAAACTCGACATGGTGATGGGGCTCTCTGATGTGCTCGATTGGCCCGCGGGAGATGTGGCCGAAGCACTCTGGCGCGATCCAGTTGGTGACGAAGTCGATGGGACCCCGCTGCCTGACAAGAGCTTCGTTGATCTGAACCGCGAGGCGATCGAAGCGCATCGAGCGGGCGACCATGCGCTCATGCGTCGCATCGCTTCGCAGATGCTGCGGATTGCGAGCACGCCGGTCGAGCGCGGCAAGGCCGCCAACCGCATGATGGGCGCGTTCGAGCAGGCGGGCCGTTACGGCAAGGCGCTCGAATGGGCGCGCGTTGCTGCGTCCGAGGCGGGTGTGAGTCCGTCGGCGCACCTCATCTATCGGGCGAATCTTGCCGCGTCCAACTTCGCCGCTTGGAACCTGCATGAGGCTGCGTCCATCGCGAAGAGCGTTCTTGACGACACCGCCGATCGTGACAACTCTGATCTTCTTCTCGTCGGTGCGAGATGCATCGCTGGGTATATCTCCGGAAATGCCTGTCGGCGGCTCATGGCCCAGTTGCCGGAGCGATTAGAACAGCTCGGGCTTGTCTCGCTGAGAGATCTCGATCGGGCAGCCAACGAACTGCGAACTCTTGCGCTTCTGAGAAACGACGACACCTGCAACGGAATCGCCAACACCTGTGACGGCGCTCGGATCGAAGTCGAAGTGCTCTTGGGTCGAACTTCCGCGTCCGATGCTGCGGATCGGCTCTGGAAGGGGCTCGATGCAGTCGTTGATCCGTCCACTCATCCTCGAGGCGATTGGCTTGAGAGCTGGGGCTGGTGGGCGGTCTTCGGACTCAACATCGTCACCAATCATCTGCAGGGCGACCAACGGGACCGACTCGCTGCTGTCTTCTCAACGAAGGCGCACGAGATCGCCGATCGTCTTGAGAACTGGGCGATCCGCGAGCGCGCGTTCACTCTAGAGCATGATTGGCGACTCAATCCTCGAGGGACGGACGTAAGTGGAAACCGACAGTGGATCTTGGACCGAGACGACATTCGGAGCCTGCTCGGGACCATGGGACGATTCTCTTGGTTCCGCCACACAGGATGGCGCATCCTTGAAAGCGCAAGAGTTGTCTAGAGTGTCATCGTCATGAAGCCCTCTCTCGCTCGGACGAATCGAAGAGCAGGTTCGAGACCAACGCGGAGTTGGCGCGCTGCAACGCTGACAGCTGCAATCGTTTTCTGCCTCAGCGGCTTCGCAGAGTGGACACACCGAGACGTCACGGCGGCAACCGGGGGAGGCCCTCCTCGTTGGTGGCCTTTCCCGTCGATCCACACTGGTCAGTGGGAAGAGGCATTTTTCCGTGCGATGGCGGAGCACTACGGTCCCGGCTGGCAGCACTGGATGCCCGGCGCGGTTGCGGCCGAACACTGGCGGCGTTTCCCGTTCGGATTCGGCAGCGGGCCTGAGGCGCTGTTCCTGAACTGGATGAACATGAACTTCGGTCTCAACTGGCAGAGTTGGGTGCCGACGCAAGTCGTCTTCCAGTCTTGGTGCCGCGTCTGCAACCGCTGAGGTTCGTGGAGGCATGAAGAGCAGACAGAGCAATGGGGTGGACCTGCGCTATGCGCAGCGGAGCATCGCGCCGCTGAAACGACGGCCGCTGCATGATGTTTCGCGGTTGTCGGCCGGGCGCGCTTGGTCGAGCAGTATCGTTCCGCTCTGGTCGATTGCTGCGGCGACTCAACCCGCTCCAACACCATTCTCCGCTCGCGTTTGATGATCTCTGCGGCAGTCGCGGCTACTCGAGCTTGAACCCCTTGCATTGAGGCAGATCATGGAACACCTTCAACACCGGCCGACACGCCATGCTTGGATCACAGATGCACTGTTCGCCCTCTCTCGCAGATTTGTTGTGAGTGCGCTGAGTGTTGGATCTCTGCTGCTTGTCAGCGCCTCGCTCGCATCGACTGAACGGAGTGCTCTCGCTGCCGGCGAGTATCAAGGCGGTCCGGCGTCCGCGACGACACCGATTGCGCACACAGGCCAGATCGAAGAGGCATTCTTCCGCGCGACGGCGGAGCACTACGGTCCCGGATGGCAGCACTGGATGCCCGGCGCTGCCGCGGCCGAACACTGGCGGCGTTTCCCGTTCGGATTCGGCAGCGGGCCTGAGGCGCTGTTCCTGAACTGGATGAACATGAACTTCGGTCTCAACTGGCAGAGTTGGGTGCCGACGCAAGTTGTCTATCACTCCTGGTGCCGCGTCTGCGATCGATGACGAGCGTGAGTAACGCCGCGCCGCGAGCTGGCACGCACTGATCACAGCAGAGTCGCTTCGCCGAGAATCACTTCGACGATTGAATCGACACACTCACGCGGTACGCTCGGGTCGATGTTCCGCTCCATCGTCCGTTCAGTGTTCGCGCCGATCAGGTCCATCACGTCGCGCGAGTCGACCTCCTCGATCACATCGATCGCAACGAGCGCGTTGATCGCATCGATTGCTTCACTCGCACCCAGTGCGAGCACGCTCGCAAGCACCCCACCGCCACCGCCGACCATCGCCGAGGTCCTTGGCACGACGAACGCATCGCAGGGAGACGAGCTCGGTCGCAGTGTCTCCGTCTCGGGACCGTTCATCGTGGGCGGCCGATGGCTCGCCGACCCCGGCGCGATGACCAACGCCGGCGCCGCGCGTATCTGGCGTCGCACACCCGAGGGCACGACCAATTCAGAGGGCGAAGTAATCGCGCCAGACGGCGCGGCGAACGACGAGTTCGGCATCTCGGTCGGGGTCTCCGCCATGTGCGATCTCGGTGATCCGGCGGACTCCGCGACCTGGCCCCGTCTCATCGTGGGCGCGTGGACGGCGGATCTGCCCAGCAAAGTCGACGCCGGTGCTGCGTACATCTTCCGACGCGATCCGAGCACTGCGATCTGGGTCTTCGAAGCAAAACTGACTGCGTCGGACTCCGCCACGAACAGTCAGTTCGGACGCTCCGTTGCGATCGAAGGCACACTCGCCGTCGTAGGCGCATGGAAACACAGCGCCGACCGCGGCGCGCTCTACACCTATCGCCTGGAAGCCGGCAACTGGGTGCAGGAGTCGAAACTGCTCGCAGGCGACGGGGCGATCGGCGATGGACTCGGTGTGAGCGTTGCGATTGATGGCGATCGCGTCATCGGTGGCGCGTGGGCCGACGACACCGGCGCGACGGGCAATCACGGGTCCGCGTACGTCTTTCGTCGCAACGCACCTGGGTCATGGACGCAGGAAGCGAAACTCGTCGCCGCGACGCCCACCGCAAGCGAGGAATTCGGGCGCGGTGTCGCGATCGACGGCGCAACTGCGGTCGTCGGCACATGGCCATTCTGGATCGACGGTGCCGGCGCGGCCTATGTCTTCGTTCGCAGCGGAACCGTGTGGACGCCACAAGCAACGCTGCTGCCTCCGTCGCCTTCGCCATCCGATTACTTCGGCTTCAGCGTCGGCATCTCGGGCGATGTGGCGATCATCGGCGCATGGGCCGACGATGTGAACGGCATCACGAATCAGGGAACCGCGCACGCGTATCTTCGCAATGGCACAGCGTGGGCGCATTGGACGGAACTCACGCGCCCGACACCGCAGGCGAGCGCTTACTTCGGCTTCTCCGTTGCGATCGACGGCGCCATCGCGGCCATCGGCAGTCGACTCGATGACATCGACGGAGTCGTCAATGCCGGCTCGGTCACGCTTGTGTGCATTGACACGGAGACTTGCATGAATTGCGAACCGAAACCTGTGCTGGGTGATCTCAATGGCGACGGCTTCGTCAACGGCGCCGATCTCGCGATCGTGCTGGGCGCGTGGGGGCAGACCTGGCAACCGCCCGCACCACCGTTGCCGGCGGATCTCAACGGCGACGGCATCGTCGACGGCGCCGACATTGCGGTGCTGCTCGGCGCATGGACGGGGTGATCGGCGACGAGTCGAATCGCGGCTACATTGGTCCCCATGGCTCGCGCCTTTGAAGGCAAGACGGTGATCGTGACCGGAGGCAACTCCGGCATCGGTCGCGCTACGGCGCTGCGATTCGCGAAAGCCGGCGCCGCCGTCGTGATCGCGGCACGCCGCGCGGATGCATGCGACGCGGTCGTGGCCGAGATTCGCGCCGCCGGTGGTGCGGCGCTGGCGGTGCCCACCGATGTGATGCGCGAAGAAGAGATCGAGGCGATGGTCGACTCGGCCCTCACCACTTTCGGCACCATTCACGCGGCGTTCAACAATGCCGGTGCCGGCGGCGTCACGAAACTTCACGAGTGCTCGAACGAACTCTTCGATCGCATCATGGCCACGAATCTGCGTGGCGTCTTCCATTGCATGAAGTACGAGATTCGCGCCATGCTCAAGTCGGGCGGCGGCGCGATCGTGAACAACTCATCAGTCGCGGGTCTCGTCGGCCACGCACTCTCGCCGCCCTACTCCGCAAGCAAGCACGCTGTCGTCGGTCTCACGAAGTCCGCCGCGCTTCAGTATGTGAAGCAGAACATTCGAGTGAACGCCGTGTGTCCCGGCGTCATCGGTACGCCGATCGTGGAACGAGCGGCCTCTGAGATCGCCGGTGGAATCGACTGGTTCCTGGCTCAACAACCGGGCGGCAAAGCGGGTGAGCCGATCGATGTCGCCGAAGCCGTCGTCTTTCTCTGTTCCGATGCCGCACGATTCATCACCGGTGCTGCATTGCCCGTCGACGGCGGCATGATCGCCGGACTCTTCTGAATTGCTCGCGTGCGAACGGAGCGTCAGGCGCTTCGACGACGGCGTCCAACGACGCCGAATCCCGCGAGCAGCGCGAGTGCGCCGGGTGCCGGAATCACAATCAGCTGATCCTGGTGCTGGCCGCTCTTGAAGCCGACGAGTCCGATGCCGCTTGCGTCGACGTTGCCGATCGCTCCGAAGAGAGTCGTGAGATGACCCATGACGGCATTCGAGAGCGCATCACCATTGGTCTTGGTTGCTTTCAGTCCTCCGGCGGTGATGTCGAGACCATTGCCGTTTGCCTGCACATCGAAGTCGAGAATGATCTCCCAGATCGCCAACTGAAACGCAGCGGCTAACGCGTTGTCCGCGCCCGAGAGCAACTGCGAGCCTCCCGCAGCGGCGTAGATGTCACGAATGGCGCTGGCCTTCGCAATGCCCATCGGGGAGCTGCCGGGAAGCAGATCGGCAGAGACGACATCAAATGGCTTGGGGCTGGTCGCGACGCCCTGCGCCAGATCGGCGCAGAAAGTCACCCATGTGCCGTCGTAGATCGAACCGCCCGTCACCGTATGAACGAGCTGACCGGCGAAGACATCACCGTTGTAGAGCGAGCTGGTGAGCTTGACGGAAAGGCCTCGCTCCTTGCCCTGGTATGCGAGGTTGACGATGTCCGCTGATGCGACGCTGCTGATGATCACAGTCGCGGCGGCGGCAGTCATGATGGAAAGCGAGTTGTTGAACTTCATGGCACGAATCTCCCAGAGAGAGCGCGGTCGCTGCCGCCGAACATCCAGCGGCGAACGAACTGGCAACGATGCGCCAGGACCGTGTGAACGCCACCCCTGCTCAACCGCCGGTTGAACGCGATGATCGACGGCGCGGTTCGCACCGGTCGTGCGAAGGCCTATGCGGCCCGCGCCGGATGTTCTCGGCGGCCGTCACACACGAGGCTTGCAATCTCGTAGGTGGAAGCGAAGGTGATGCTGATCGAACACCGACAGCACGCCACGCCCCGCCCACTTTCGCCCACTCAGCGCCCGCTCAACCTCGACCCAACAATGACCCCGCTCGCCCCACTCCTCCGCTGCGCCTCGCTCGTCATGAGCACCGCGGCGCCCGTGGTGGCGAACGAGGTTGGCCCGGCCGCGCGCGCGATCGGTTCCCCGGCAACGCCGTTACTGGGATGAAGCGGCGGTGCCGTCGGCGGTCGTTCGCCTACTGGGCTGAGGCTGCGGAGTCGTTGGCGATCACTGGTTCGGTGAGCGGTTCCGCCAGTCGCTTGCGCGCTTGCACCGGATCGACGCCGAAGACATTCGATCGCACCCACTCGACGATCACATAGAAGGTCGGCACCACAATCAGCGTGAAGAATGTTCCGACGATCAAGCCACCGATGACGGTGTATCCGATCGAGTGGCGGCTGTTGGCACCGGCGCCAGTCGCGAGCGCCAGCGGCACGACACCGAGAATGAACGCAAACGCCGTCATGAGGATCGGGCGCAGGCGCAGGCGCGCAGCGGTGGCGGCCGCTTCGACCGCCGTCTGCCCCGATTCGCGCGCTTCCTTCGCGAACTCGACGATGAGGATCGCGTTTTTCGCCGCCAGACCGACGAGCATCACCAGACCGATCTGCGCGTAGACATCGAGCGGACGATTGAACAGGCGCAGCGTCACGACGGCACCGAGCGCCGCCAGCGGCACGCTCACGATCACCAGGATCGGCAGCGCGAAACTCTCATACTGCGCCGCAAGGAAGAGGAAGACCGCGAGCACCGCCAGGCCGAAGACGACCGGTGCGAGATTGCCCGCCTCGATCTGCTGATAGACGATGCCGGTCCAGTCGTGCGTGATGCCTTCGGGCAGCGTGGCGTCGCAGACTTCGTTGATCGCAGCGACTGCCTGGCCGGAGCTGAAACCCGGCTTGGCGTCACCGAGCACCGCGACCGAGTTCATGACGTTGTAGTGCGAAAGGTTGTCGGGACCGGTCGTCCACGAGACCGATGCGAACGCAGAGAATGGAATGAGGTCGCCGCCCTGATTGCGCACATAGAGCCGGATGATGTCATCGGGCTGCATGCGATCGCTGGCTTCGGCCTGCACATAGACCTGATAGACCTTGCCGAATCGGTTGAATTGGTTGATGTACATCGAGCCGACGTTGATCTGCAGCACCGTAAACGCGTCGTCGGGGTTCACATCGAGCGCCTGCATCTTGGTGCGATCGAAATCGACGAAGAGCTGCGGCACATTCGCGTCGAACTGCGGCGTGAGTTCCGTGACTTCCGCACGCGCGTCCGCGGCCTTGATCACATCCTGCACGGCCTTCAACAACGCCGGCAGTCCAAGCCCCGACTGATCGTTGACCTGGAACTGGAAGCCGCCGACATTGCCGAGGCCGGGAATCGCCGGCGGTCCCGCGACAAGCGCCACGCCGTCCGTCATCATGTAGACCGGTCCGCGCAGTCGATCCATGATCGCTTGCGCCGTGTGCTCCGCGCCGGGTCGATCGGACCAATCCTTCAACACCGGAATGAGAAAGCCGGCGTTCGTCTGCTGCACACTCGTGATGAAGTTGAAGCCGTTGACCTCGATGATCGTCGCGATCTCGGGCTGTTTCTCGAGCAGCGTGCGCAGCTTGCCGGAGAAGGCGATGCTGCGATCGACCGTCGAGCCCGCGGGCAGTTGGTAGGCGACGAAGAAGTAGCCGTTGTCCTCATCGGGAATGAACGCCGTCGGCGTACCCAGAAAGAGCCACGCGGTCAGCACCAACCCGGCACCGAAGATCCCGACCACCAGCCACCACGCCTTGATCGCCGTGCGCACGAGCCACTCGTAGCCGTGCACGAGTCCGTTGAACGCCGCATCGAAGGCACGGAAACCGACGAACTTGGTGTGCCCGTGCGGTCGAGAGCGCAGAAGGACGGCACACAGCGCGGGACTCAGAGAAAGCGAGTTGATGCCGGAGAGCACCACGGAGAACGCGATCGTCATCGCAAACTGGTTGTAGAGCTGGCCCGTGATGCCAGGCATGAGGGCGGCCGGCACGAAGACTGCCGCCAACGAGAGCGTGGTGGCGATGATCGGGCCGGTCACTTCGCGCATCGCCTTGGCGGTCGCCATGCGCGCATCGGTCATGCCCTCTTCGAATTGCCGTTCGACATTCTCAACGACCACGATCGCGTCGTCGACGACCAGTCCGATCGCCAGAACCAGTCCCAGCAGCGAAAGGGTGTTGATCGAGAAGCCCGCGATCATCATGATCGCGAAGGCACCGATGATCGACACCGGGATCGCGATCATCGGGATGAGCGTGGCGCGGAAGTTCTGTAGGAAGACGAAGATGACGAGCAGCACAAGCACCACTGCTTCGACGAAGGTCTTGAGCAGGTCGGCAATCGAGGCGCTCACGAATCGAGTGGTGTCGTAGGGAACTTCCCAGATCACACCGGGCGGAAAGCTCTTCTCGAGTTCGGTCATCGTGGCGCGGATGCCGTTGGCCACGGTAAAGGCGTTGGCACCGGGAAGCTGATAGATGCCGAGGTTGCCGCTGGGCTTGCCGTCGCGCGCGCTGGTGGTGGCGTAGCTGGCGGCGCCGAGCTCAGCGCGGCCGATGTCGCGAATGCGCACCAGCGTGCCCTCTTCGGTGCGCCGAACGACGATCTCCTCGAACTCCTCGGGCAGCGTGAGCCGCCCAAGTGCATTGACCTGGAGCGTGAACGCCGGCTCATTGACCGCAGGCAGCGCGCCGATCTGGCCGCCGACGACCTGCTGATTCTGCTGTGAAACGGCATTCGCGACTTCCTGCGCCGTGATGCCGAGCGACGCGAGCTTCTGCGGATCGATCCAGATGCGGATGGAGTACTGCAGCAATCCGAAGTTGGTCACGCTGCCGACACCAGGTACGCGCTGCAGCGCCTGCGTGATGTTGATGTCCGCGTAGTTGCCGAGGAAGAAGCTGTCGTAGGTGCCGTCGGGACTCGAGAGTCCAACGACCAGCAGCAGATCAGTCGAGACCTTGTTGATGCTGATGCCCTGCTGCTGCACTTCCTGCGGCAACTGGGACATCGCGGTCGAGACGCGGTTCTGCACATCGACGGCGCCGATGTTCTGGTCGTAGCCGACCTGGAAGGTGATCGTGATGTTCGAGCTGCCGTTGTTCGACGACGCGCTCGACATGTAGATCATGCCTTCGACGCCGTTGATCTGTTGCTCCATCGGGCGCGTTACGACATCGGAAGTGATCACTGAACTGGCGCCGGGATAGTTCGCGGCCACCTGTACGGTCGGTGGCGTGATCGACGGATACTGCGCAATCGGCAAGAGCACGATCGACAGTCCGCCGCCGATCAACATGAGCAGCGCCATCACGGCCGCAAAGATCGGCCGCTTGATGAAGAAGTCGATCATGGCGCGGCGCTCGCCGGCGTCACAACCTTCACGGCGATGTTGGGACGCAGCTTGAGTTGCCCTTTGGTGACGACGCGATCCCCCGCCTTCAATCCCTTGGTCACGACGATTCCAGCGCCACCGCGCGGTCCAGTCTCGATGGTGATGTCATCGGCGGTGCCGTCATCCTTCACCACCCACACGAGCGCCTGCGCCGATTGGTAGCTGATTGCCTCTTCGGGCACCGTCACGGCGCCCTTGAGCAGCTCCACCTGGAGTCGCACGCTCACATATGTGCCGGGCACGAGCAGGAGCTTCGGATTCGCTACTTCGAGTCGCGCCACGATCGTGCTCGTTCGCGATCCAACCTCGTTGTCGATGAAGATGACCTTGCCCTTCGTCGACCAGTCGGATGCAATCGTGCTGGGGAGCGAGATCGCCGTCGTCGCATCGCCACTCTGCATGAGCGCACGAAGGGCGGGAATGTCGTCGCTCACCGGTTGGAACTGCGCCCAAAGCGGATCGAGTTGCCGAATGTTGTTGAGCGTGGCGTTCACGCCCGGGGTCACGAGCGTGCCTTCGTAGACCTGCGATTTGGAGAGTTGCCCCGCCGCCGGACTCGCGATCGTGCAATAGGAGAGATTGAGCGCGGCCTGTTCGACGGCGGCGGCTCTTGCCTTCACCTGCGCCTGCGCGGCGAGGTACTGAGCTTCGAGTGTTTCGAATTCCTCGGCGGAGAGGGCATCGACAAGCACGAGTGGCTTGTTGCGTTCGTATTTCTGCGCGGCGTTCGCGTACTGCGCCTCCGCCACCGCGAGATCCGCCGTCGCTTGATCGAGCGACACCTGGAACGGCGCCGGATCAATGCGATACACGACATCTCCCGGCTTCACCATCGAACCGTCGGGAATCTCCTGGCGAAGCAGCCAACCCTCCACACGCGCGCTGAGCTCCACCGTGCGCACGCTCATCAGCGTGGCGGGATAGTCGCGATGCACCGGCACATCACTTGACTCGGCCACCGCGACCTCTACCGGCGGTGGTGGCGGCGTCTTCGGCGCTTCCTTCGGGCGCTCGCACGCGCTCGCTGAGAACAGCAGCGTGAAGCAGAGAGCCGCGCACGATTGCTGCGGAACAGTGTCTTTCATGAGGGTGAGGCTGCCTTGGACTTCGGTGGTTCAGGTTCTCGCTGCGGCGGGAAGTCATGACCGTCCGGCGGCGCACCGTCGGGTCCGAATGCGTCGCGTCCGCCATAGGGAATGGTGACGGACTCCCAACCGCCACCGAGCGAGCGATAGAGCTCGACGAGGTTCTGCGAGGTCTGTCCGGTCGCCTGCGCCAACCCGTTCTGCGCATCGAGCACGATCTGCGCGAACTGAAGCAGTTGCGTGAGATCGATCGTGCCGGCCTTGTAGCGCGAGAGCGCCAGTTCGTATGCCTTCGTCACATCGCTGACGCCGGCGCGATAGTCGAACATGGCGCGGCGTGTGCCGTCGTAGTTCGACAGCGCCGTCTGCACCTCGGCGACGGCCTTGAGCACCACCTGGCGATAGCCGAGTTCATCGACGAGCGTCTGCGCCTGCGCTTGCTGCACCTGACTCACGACGCGCCCGCCGTTGAAGAAGTTCCACATGATGCGTGGACCGAATGAGTAGGTGCGGTTGCTCCAGCTGTCGAGTCCGGAGAAGGTCGTCGAGTCGATGCCCCACGCGCCGACGAGCGTCACCTCGGGAAGGAACCCCGCTTCGGCGACGCCGATCCGCGCAACGGCGGCGACGAGTCGGCGCTCGGCATCGAGCACATCGGCGCGGCGCCGCAGCAGGTCCATGGGGATGCCGATGGCGAGTTCTCGATCGATCAGCGGAATCGGAGACGCCTCGGCAAGTTCGTCGAGAACAGGGCCCGGCATCTCACCGAGCAGCACCGACAAGCCGTTGCACTGCGCGGCAATCTGCGCTTCAAGCAACGGAATCTGCGCCTTCGCGTTCGCGAGCTGCGCGCGAGCCTGCGAGAGATCGATCAACGAAGTCGTCTGCGCCGCGAACCGAGCCTCCGTCACACGCACCACTTGCGTCAGCAATTCGACGATCTCGCACGTGTATCCAAGTTGCGCCTGCAGTGTCCGCACCGAGAGGTACGCGATGGCCACCTCCGCCCGAAGCGACACGAGCATCTGTCGATACTGCTCCACCGTCGCTTGCAGCTCCGCCTGCGCGGCCTGCATGGAACGGCGAATCTTGCCGAAGAGATCGATCTCCCATGTCGCGAGCGCCAGTCCGTAGTTCCAGTCGTTGAACGGCTCGGCACCACCTTGTCCGCCATCAAGCGAGGCCGTGTTCACACGCTCGCGCGAGTACGACGCACCAAGGCTGATGCTTGGAAAGAGCGAGCTGTACGAGACGCCGTACCTGGCGCGGTAGAGCTCGACATTCGCGGCCGCCTGCTGCAGCGTGAGACTCCCGCTCTCGGCGCGGCGAATGAGACGAGCGAGCATCGCATCGTCGAAGTTCTGCCACCACTCGTCGAGCGGCGCCTCCTCCGGATCCGTTCGCAGGTGCTTCGGCGGCCGATACGACGCCGGCATGTCGATCTTCGGCCGCTCATAGTTCGGTCCAATGAGACAGCCCGACATGACGAGCATCGGAACGAGAAGTGCGGCGCGGATCCTCTGTGACATGGGCCGCGCGGCAAGTTACCAATCCGCTGAGAGCTCTGCATCGCGAACCTGCGAGGATCGCGCGTGGCCGTGCAATCATGCGACGGCAGTTGAACGCAACGCCGATCGCCGTCACAATCGCTCGATGCTTCGTCTTGCGACACTGTTCTCGCTGCTGCTGCTCTTCCCGCAGGTTGCAATCAACTCGATCGCGCGCGGCACGGTGGTGCAGAGCGCCCCCGATGCGCCGCCCGCTTCGAATGAAACGCCTCCGTCGGACGGCTCTTCGGCATCAAGCGCACCCCCAATGTCGGTGGTGACACTCGTGACCGGTGAGATCCTGCGCGGTTCGATCGTCGAGTCGAACGCCGGCGAGATCGTGCTGGCGCATCCGCTGCTTGGTCGGCTCGCGGTTCCGCGGTCGGCGATCGCCTCCATTGTCGAAGCGCCTCCAACGACTCCGCCGATTCCGGGCGACGCACCTGCCACGACCGCCTCGACGGCTCCCGCCGGTGCCGCCGCCGCGCCGCCTGCGAAAGTCGCGGTGCCTCGTCGCCCAGGTTGGGCGTCTGAGCGCGTCGATCTTCTCGAAGTGGATGAGTCGTTGCCCGAGGAAGGAACCATCGACTGGCTCGCCAACATTCAAGGCAGCATCAGTGGCGTCAACTCCGACACCAATCAACTCGATCTCCGCGCGGCGGCGGCACTCGCACGTGTTTCGCACACCGACAAGCTCAGTGCGTCGGCGGAGCTCTACTACAGCCTGCTCGACAGTCAGACGACCGACAGCAACCTGCTTGCCACATCGGTCTACGACTACTTCCTTCTGCCGAGCGATTGGCTGCTCTTCGCGAAAGTGCAATACCAGTACGACCGCTTCCAGGAGTGGGAGAATCGAATCAGCGCCTACGGCGGCTTCGGTTACCGCTTCTTCCACCGCAAGCCTTTCGCTCTGACCGTGAAGGCCGGCGCCGGCGCCACGCGCGAATTCGGCGACATCAATCGCACAACGCCGGAGGCCTACGGCGAACTCGCGTTCGCATGGTGGATCGATCGCTACCAGACGATCGAAGGCAGCGTCAACGTTGCGCCGGACATCGGGTCGTTCGGGGAGTATCGCGTCTTGGCACGCATCGACTGGACGTTCCGACTCGACTCGAGCGGGCTCGCGCTGGTCGGTGGCGTGCGTGAGGAGTACCAATCGAACGTGGGTCCCGGCGGCACTCCCAACGACTTCCGTTACTACGCTGGGCTTCGCTTTCAATTCTGATTGGTGATCGTCCCGAACCGAGCGTGCCGATGCCTGACGGGACCTTCGCACTTCGCCTCCTGGAAACGCGCGACTATCCAGCGATCGAGCGGCTCTGTGCGCTTATCTATCCCGACGAACGGCCATACACGATGGCCGAGCTTGAGTCGCACCACCGGCGTTTTCCCGAGGGGCAATTCGTGGTCGAACGCGGAAGCGATCGTGCGGTCGTCGGCACGCTCGCGTCGCTCATCGTGCGCTGGCACGACTACCGCGAGTCGGCACCGTGGAGCGCGTTCACGGCCGGTGGCTCCTTTGCGAACCACGATCCGAGACACGGGCGCACGCTCTACGCGGCGGACATGATGACGGACCCGGCGGTGCAGCACCACGGGATTGCGCACTCGCTTGCGATGGCTGCGGTCGAGCTGGTGAAGACGCGCGGCTTGCTTCGCAAGCGCGGCGGCTCACGACTGCCGGGATATCACCTGCACGCGGCGCAGATGACGCCCCGGCAGTATGTGAGGGCGGTGACATGCGGCGAGCTGCACGATCCGACGCTGTCGTTCCATGTGCATCAGGGCTTCTGCGTCTTCGACGTCGTCGAGGGATACTTGCCGGGCGACGAGGAGAGTCGCGGTTGGGCGGCGCTGATCGAGTGGGTCAATCCAAGCGTCGCGACCGAGTCGGAGATGGCGGCGCACCGTCGAGCCGAGCACGAAGCGATCGGGCGGTATGCTCGGCCGTGAGGAGATCTTCGCTTGCATACGACGATGGTGATTGCGGCGCGGCACACGCGTCATTGGCGCTTCGTTCTGGCTGACGGCGTGCTGTTGTCGCTGCTCGGTCTGCTGCTGCTGATCGGTGCCGTGCTGCCAAAGGATTGGATACTCGAAGCATTCGTGCAGGGACTCGGCTTCTTCCTGGTGTTCGTCGGCGCTGCGGGACTCGTGACCGCCACACGACTGCACGATGTCGGCATGCGCTCGCTGCTGCTCTTTCTTGGACCGTTCGTGGCGCTCGTGCTCGGCTTCGGCGCGATCTTCGCGCCAGCCGTCGCGGCGACGAGTGCGCTCGCGGTCTTCGGTGCGCTCTCCGTCGCGGCAGGCGTCTTCCAGATCGTCGCTGCCCTCGCGCTTCCCGGTCGCGAGCACTGGGGATTGCTGCTCATCAACGGCGTGCTCACACTCGGTGCCGGACTCGTAATGATCTTCTCACCCGCAATCGCGTTCTTCGTGCTGGTGATCTTCTTCGGTCTGCAACTCGCCTTCCTCGGCGCACATCGAGTGCGCGCGGCGCTGCGTCTGCGCCGCATTGCGTCCTGAGCGCTTCTCCCGGCGCCTGCGCGCCAGAGGCGGTTCGCCTGCTTGCGCGTCTCTTCTTCGTTCGCGCCCATCGCCGCATCTCGCGACCCACACTCCACCAATGCCCACCGCTGCTCCCGCCCGTCGTCGTGCTCGTGTTGCCCGCTCCTCGCCGACGCCTCGTGGCGCAACAGCCAAGAGCCGTGCTGCGGGTGCCGGTGTGATCCGCGCGTTCATGCGCGAACACTTCCGCCACTTCAACGCCGCCACCGTGATCGATGCTTCCGAGGGCTACATCAAGCACCTCGATCGCGGCGGGCGCATGCTCGTCACACTCGCTGGCGCGATGAGCACGGGTGAACTCGGCCGCTCGCTTGCCGAAATGATTCGGCGCGACAAGGTGCACATGATCTGCTGCACCGGCGCGAATCTCGAAGAGGACATCTTCAATCTCGTGGCGCACACGCATTACGAACGCGTGCCACATTGGCGCGAGCTGCCGGTCACCGAGGAAACGAAGCTCTACAAGCGTCACCTCAATCGCGTGACCGACACATGCATTCCGGAAGAGGAAGCGATTCGCCGTCTGGAGCACGCCGTGCTCGACGAGTGGGTTCGCGCCGATCGCGCGGGCGAGCGCTTCTTCCCACATGAATTCTTCTATCGCATCCTGCTCTCGGGCAAGCTGCGCAAGCACTACGACACCGACCCGAAGAACTCGTGGCTGCTCGCGGCTGCGGAGAAGAATCTGCCGATCATCGTGCCCGGCTGGGAGGACTCGACGCTCGGCAACATCTACGCGGCGCACTGCATCCAGGGTGATGTGAAGAATGTGCACACGGTGCGCACCGGCATCGAGTACATGATGGAACTGGCGAAGGTCTACGAGAAGACGGCGCCGAAGCAGTCGATCGGCTTCTTCCAGATCGGTGGCGGAATCGCCGGCGACTTTCCGATCTGCGTGGTGCCGATGCTGCATCAGGATCTGCGCCGCACGAAGGTGCCGCTCTGGGGCTACTTCTGTCAGATCGGCGACTCGACGACGAGCTACGGCAGCTACTCAGGCGCCAGCCCGAACGAGAAGATCACCTGGGGCAAGTTGTCTCCGACCACACCGCGCTTCATGATCGAGAGCGACGCGACCATCGTGGCGCCGCTCATTTTCGCCTACGTCATGGGCATGTAGCACGCGAGCGCCGATGAGCAGCACCCGACCGGACGATGAACCGCTCGATCACTCGGAAGAGATCTTCATCGACCTCGGCGGGGACAGCGGTTTTCTCGCGGCGATCCCTGATGACGACGAGCCGGTGGTGCCGGCGTTCGACGCGCACGCGCCATCGCGCGGTGCGGCACCACCTCCGCCGCCACCGCCCGGTGCGATGCAACCGTCGGCGGCTCCCGCGACAACGACCGGCGCCGTGACTGGCAGCGCATCATCGGCTCGTGCAGGCGCCGCTGCCTTCGCGGTCGACACACCCGCGCAGCGCGATCGCATCGTCATCCTCGGCCGCCGCGCCAGTGGCAAGACCGTCTACCTCGCTCGGCTCTATCACCAGCTCTTTCGCGGCGCCGGCGGCGTGTCGATGCAGGCTCTCGACGGGCCATCGCATCTGCGCTGCGTGAAGTCGATGGACGATCTCGCGCGCGGACACTGGCCGGCCGCCACCGGCGAGACATCCGCGATCGATCTCGAAGTGGTGCTTCCAGTCGGTCGCGAACGACTCGTGGCGCTCGACTATCCCGGCGAAGTCTTCCGCCGCGCCTTCATCGAAGAGATGGGCGGTCCCGATGTCGCAACGCTGCTCGAACATGTCGATCGCGCCGCCGCCGTCATCATGCTCATCGATCCTGCAACGGCGGTGGGCGGCACGCCGGGTGATCTCGTCGAGGATGGCTTCGGCATGGTGCAGGCGCTCCGCCGCATTCGCGGCGCTCCGCGCGGGAACGCGGTGCCGGTGGCGCTCGTGCTCACGAAAGTCGACACCAACGAACGCATCATCCGCGCGGCGGGCGGGCTCAAGACATTCGTCGAGCGCCACTATCCGGCGCTGGTTCGCGCGGCGGGTGGCACGCGCGTCTTCGGCTGCGCGGCCGTGCGCGTGATCGGCGATCCCATGGGGCGGCGTCTGCCTCAGGCACGCGGTGAACCGATCGGAGTCATCGAGCCGTTGCTCTGGTGCCTCACGGAGATGGGTCTGCTTCGGCGCGGAGAGATCGCCGACATGCGTCGGCGCGAGTTGGAGCGAGCGCAGGCGGAGGCGCAGGTCGCGGAAGCGATCGAACTGCGGCGCGAGCGGCGCACACTGGCGCTGGTCTGGATGCTCGCCGTCGTCCTGCTCGTGATCGCCGGGTTCATCGCCTGGTGGCTCGTCACGCAGGGATCGACGAACTAGGAACTCGCGATGCGCCTGGGCGTCCATCTTCTTGGATCGCGCGACGGCTACCGCACGATTGCCGCCAGTCCCGACATCTCCCCGGATGAGCGAGCGACGCTCGAGGCCCTCGTCTTCGGCCAGACGAACGACGCGGCGTACCTCGCCTCGCTCGAGCGCGAGCCCGCCGTCTTTGTTCGGCACATGCCGAGTGGGCGCATCGCGGTCACACGCCTCTTTGCCGGTGCGCGCGACGACGCGGGACGCGCCACACTCGAACTGCGCACGCTCGTGATGGACGGTGGCGACTATGTGCGACTGGTGCGCGCGGATCTCGAACGCGTGCTCTCAGCCGAGGCGCTCTGGTCGGCCGCGCGGTTCGTTGAGGGTCGAACGCTCGAAGTTGCGAGCCCCCCTCCCGGCGCACCGGCGCCGATCACGCAGAGAGAACTCATGGTGATGGACGCGTGGCTCCAGGCTCGAGGTCAGCCTGGCGCCACCGCAGTGCTCGACGACTCGATCGACGCGCGCCGCGCCGTGCTTGCGTTCGTTCGCGCCGTCGCCGTCGAGGACCTTGCGCACTGCCGATGGGGACTGCGGTTGCTCTCCCTCGCATGCGATGTCGATCTCGCGACCGCCGTGCCGCATCACGAGCGCGGTCGTCGTGTCCTGATGCCTGTGAACCTGCGCGGTGCGCCGTTGCTCGAGCCCGTGCGCTTCCTTGCCGGCGGTTCGCCGCTCGTCGCGCCGTTGCCCGCGAGCAGGCAACTGCTGGCGGCACTGAGCCTCGGCGAATCGGCGACCGTCGATAGTGGCGCGAGCGTCGGTGTAGGCGGCGTCGCGGGCACCGCGCACCGCAAAGCTCGAGCAAGGAATGTTGCGATCGCGGTGCTTGCGCTCGTTGGCGCAGTAGTGATGATCGCCGGTGTGGTCATTGTCGTCATCGTGCTCAACCTGCGTGCGGGGAGCAGCGCAGACGCGCCGACATCCAGCGAGAGCTCGACGCCCAGCGCTCCCGCGCCGCGCAGCGACATCAATCCGCGCGCCGCTGACGCAACGCGTCGCGAGGACCGGCAGCGCTCGGAAGACGCAATGCGCGAAGAGGAGCGCGGTGGAGCCGATCGCGTGTCGAGTGTCGCACCGTCCGCCGCGCCGGCCGCGACTGTACATCGAGGTCCACCACCGATCACAGCGCCATCGATCCCGCCCGCGTCTGCAGCACCACTGCCCAAGGCGCCGGTACCCGCCGCACCACATGCGCCGACCGCACCCATGCCGCCGTCGTCACCGCCAACGGAGAGCGCGCCGCCGCAGGACGCAACCGCACCGATCGATACAGATGGCGAAGCGTTCACATCGGCGCTGCTCGATCGAATCAAGGCGGAGGAGCGCTACGCGCAGAGCGAATTCGATCTGCTCGTCGCGTCGACGAAGCTCCTGCAAGAGACGCTGGACGGACCAGAACCCGGCAAGAGATGGGACGATCACCCCACCGAGTGGTCGAAGAGGCACTGCACTGCGGCCGCTTCCGCGCTCGATGATTTCGACCGCGCGCTCGATCGGCAGAGTCTGGTGTACCTGGCGCCGAACTTGTTGCGGTTCGTCGAGGCCGGGGCCAACGCGATAGAGCTCAGTGCCGATCGGAACGAGTTCCTCGATGCGGTGCCGACGATCGCGGCCGGACTCGCTTCGCTTCGACTGCTCTCCTCCGAGGGGGGTGGCAACGCGTTCGCGACGCGCTCCAACGCCGTCGAAGCGTTGGGCCACGCGAACTGCGAGGGAAGCCTCTACGCGCCCATCGCCAAGAGGACGAAGGCGTTCAGCGGGAGACTCCGCGACTTCCTTGGCGCCGATCCGAAGGGCCGACCTCAGGCGGACAGAGTGAGTGGTGCTCGCAAGCGCCTGCAAGCGGTGCTCTCCGCCGGACTCAAGGCACATGGCGAGGACCTGGCGCCCGCGATCGTGACTCAGCTCAAGCGTCTCACTCGGAACTGAGAGAGGGGACAGCCTCCCGTTACATTCGTCGACTCAAGGATGGCTGCGCGCGAAACGACTGCGAATGTAACAGGAGGCTGTCCCCACTCGCTCGGTGGCTGTGCCCTCGCCCCTTTTCAATGCGCGGCGAGTGCGCGATTGCAGTTAGCCTGAGCACAGGATCGGTACCGATGTCTGGTGCCGATCGCCTGATCGAATGCTGACGATGGGAGAAATCTGATGACGATTGATCGCGTAATCGCGGCTGTGGCGGCGCTGCTCTTCGGATCGGTTGCAACTGCCGGCCATCTCGTCGGACCTGATTGGAAGGAAGGCAACGGCGGCAGCGGCGATGCGGGCGCCTTCCCGTCCAGTGCCCAGGTACCAACGACCGCTCTTCCATTCCCTGCACAGCTCCGCACGATCGCCGGCGCGCTCGATCAATTCTCGCTGCTGCTCGGCACCGATCAGCAGGATGTCTACGCGATCTACATCGACAGCCCGATCACCTTCCAGGCGACGACGGACTCGACTGTCGACGCGTTCGCCTCCACGGCGTTCAACTCGCAGCTCTTCCTCTTCAACTCCGCCGGTCTGCCGGTGGTCGCGAATGATGGGTTCGGCGACGGCGCGACCATCATGCTGCCGACCTTCGCGCTCACCGCCGGCGTCTACTACATCGCGATCAGCGTCTTCAACAGCGATCCGCTCGATGCGTCCTTCGGTCTGCTCTTCCCCGACATCGTCGGTCCGCAGGTGCTGCCTTCGAGCTCGAGCGTTCCCGCTGCGTGGAGTTCCTCGGCGCTCGACGGCGGGAACTACACGATCGCGCTGACCGGCGCGGTCTTCGTGCCCGCGCCGGGCGCAGCGCTGCTGCTGGCACTCGGCGCTGGGCTCACTCGGCGCCGCCGGTCGCTCGGGGCTTGATGCTGGATTCCTGCGGAGGCGCAGCCGTGAGCGTCTCCAGGAATGCGCGCGACTCGCGTGTCTCGGCGTGCATCGCGCCCAGTGAACGCTCGCGCGCGGCGAGAACCGAAGCCGCCATCTCACGAGCATCGTTTACGCGACCCTGTGCCGCGCGCAGTCGCGCCACCTCCTGCCGCGTCGCAAGCACCGACCGGTGGTCGTCCTCCATCACCGCCGACTTGACCGCGAGTGCCTCAGCGAAGGAACGGTCCGCGTCGTCCAGCCGACCGATCGTCAACTCTTCGAGTCCGACATTGTGCAGGGCCGCGCCGAGACTCTCGGGCGTCGCATCCGTGGCGCGGACGATCTCGAGCGCCTGCATGAGCAGCGCCAGCGCCTTTTCATGCTGCGTTCGCTCGCGCAGCAGTACGGCGAGGTTGTTGAGACTCGCGGCGAAGCGGATGTCGCGCTCTCCGTGCAGGCGGCGTCGCATCTCAAGCGCCTCGCGCTGCGCGTGCTCTGCGTCGTCCAATCGGCCGAGCGCGCGGTAAGTCGCGCCGAGGTGGGTCAACGTCGTGGCGACCGATTCACTCTGGGCGCCGTCGATCGCGCGCTGCAGCTCGAGTGCACGCACATAGCTCGCCTCTGCCTCCGCAAAGCGACCGCCGAACCAGAACGCTCGCCCCGTCTGATGCAACAGATCCGCCGCCGCGGCATCGTTCGTTCGCCCTGCTTCGGCGAGCATTACCGAGGCCGTTTCAAACTGCCGCAGCGCGCCTTCGGCATCACCTCGCTTCAGCTGACGGAGGCCGAGCTCACGAAAGTGCTGCCATGCATCCGGGCCCTGCTCCATGAGATTCTGTCGCAGACTCTCCTCGATGTGCGCCAGCAGTCGCGCCGCCGTGTCTTCATCGATGCGTCGATGCAGATCCTCCGACTGCACTACTTCGAGCAGCGCTCCGAGCGTGTCATGACGCGCACGGTTCGCGCGGTCCGCCTTCGTGTAGAGCACGGCCATCGTGATGCCGAATCCGACGAGCAGGATCATGAAGAGCGCCGAGACGGCCACGGCCGCACGATGTCGCGCCAGCGCCTTGCGCAGCAGATAGAGCTGGCGGCCCTGCATGGCGTCGATCGGTTCACCCGCCAGGTATCGCCGCAGGTCCGCTTCGAGTGCGCCGGCCGATTGGTACCGCTCCGCTGGATCCTTCGCGAGCGCCCGCAGCACGATCCGTTCCAACTCGACATCGACAGCCTGATTCCGAAGCGACGGCGGTGTCGGTGGCGTCGACTGGATCGCGTGCACCACACTCGCGAGTGATCCGGTGAGTTCGAACGGCGCCTGCGCCGTCAACAACAGATAGAGGATCACGCCGAGCGCGTAGACATCGGCGCGCGTGTCGACGAGTGCGGGATCTCCTGCCACCTGTTCCGGCGCCGCATACGCCAGCGTGCCGACGAACTCGCCTTCGATCGTGCGCGCGAACGCGGCGGCCGCGCCGAGTCCGTGCTCTCCGCGCGCCAGACCAAAGTCAAGAACATGCGGCTGACCGTCGCGATCGATGAGCACATTCGCCGGCTTGAGATCGCGATGGATGATGCCGCGCTGATGCGCCGCCGCCACACCAGCCGCCAGCGGAATGAAGCGAGCAACGGTCTCTCGGACTCCCGTCCGGCGTCGAGGCGGATGCTGCTCGCGCGGCAGACGCGCCAGATGCTCTTCAAGCGTCGAACCTTCGAGGAACTCCATCGCCAGGTAGAAGCCGCCGTCAGCAGTGCGCCCGCAGTCATACGCGGTGACGACATTCGGATGCCGAAGCGTGGCGAGCAACTCCGCTTCGCGCTCGAACCGATGGCGCTGCCGAAGCGTTGCCAACGCTCCACGGTGCAGCACCTTCACCGCGACCGTGCGTCGCGTGGCGACCTGCACAGCGCGATAGACGACACCCTGCGCGCCGCGGTGCAGCTCCTGTTGCACTTCGTATCCCGGGATGATCTCGTCGATCGACGACGGCTGGAGATGCGCGTGCGCCAGTTCGCTGAGCAGCGCACGATCATCGCGCGCTGCATCGAGCCGATCGCGGCACGCCGCGCAGGCACCCATGTGCGCTGTTTCCACAAGTGTCGCCTCGTCACCCGACGCGAGTTCATCGAGCCGCTCGCCATCGAGGCACCCAAGCGCAGCGTCGCTCACTCGTGCATCTCGTCAAAGGCCTCGTCGAGCAACTCGATGTGACTCCGCAGTCGCGCAGTCACACGGCTCTTCGCTTGATAGACATCGTCGAGCGACATGGACAACTGCTCGGCCACGGCGGGCGCGGGCACGGCACGAAAGACCAGCAGTTCGAACGCCTGCAGCGCGCGTTCGCCCGTCTGCGACTCCGTACTCAGCCTCGCGAACGATTCGCGCAAGATCGCCTGACGGCGCTCCTGCTCCCAGAGTCGATCCAACTCGGCATCGTCACCACCGATCGCGAACGCACCATCGATCGTCTCGGGATCCATTGGTGACTCGCGGCGCATCGCGGGTCGGCGGCGCTGAATCGCCAGTTGCGTCCGCGCGATCGAAAGGACCCAATTGCGCAGTCGACCGCGCGTGCGGTCGTATCGCCCTTCGCGATACTGCTTCATGAAGTGCAGAGTGGTCTCCTGCGACACATCGGAGGCGTCCGCTTCGTTCACGCCGAGTGCGCGCAGCACGCCGAGCACGATCGGGCGGTATCGACGGTCGAACTCCGACCACGCCGCGCCATTCTCCTGGTCGTGCAGTCCTTCGAGCAGCAGTGTTGTGGTGCGGGTGACATCCATCGCCGCCTCGCCATCGATCGAGTCTAGCAGCGAGATGCTGCATCGAACCCCCGCGACGGCGCCGACCGACTCGGCAGTGCGAAGGCGAGGCGAACGCGATGCGGAGAAATCTTCACACCGGGTGTCAGAACTCACCCGCGTCGCGCAGAGCACCTTTGACAGGGCACAACGCCCAGTCAGGCAACTGGGGCCGAAACCCAGCATGAACGAAGGAAACGAAACATGAAGACGACACAGTTGATCGGCAGCGCGCTCCAGGTGGCCGCGCTCACCATGGCCGCGTCGGCGCAAACGCAAGTCGATCGGCAGATCCTCGGCGTCGGCCTGACTCCCATCCAGGGAGTCGGAGGCGACAACTTCTTCGACATCTGGGTCGAATGCACGCTGGCGATCGGACCAACCAGCGTCACGACTGATGCGAGCATCGAAATCCTGGTCTTCAAGAACGGCTCTGCCGCGCCGATCCGATCGAAGATCGTGCAGGTCATTGTGAATGCAGGCTCCGGCATCTGCGGCGTCACCGGATGCAATGGCGGTTGCGGCGGTGGCTACATCGACGGCGTCTTCAACACGATGCTGTGCTTGACGGATCCTCCCGGTTGCAACACCGGCAACTGCGACTGCGGATGTCGCTTCCCATCGATCACGGCCGACCTTGGTCCAGAGCCACTCGTGCCTGGCGACGAGATCATGGTGCTGCTCCGCCCAGCACCGGGCGCGATCCCCGAACCGGGCGGCGACAACGATGTCTGGACCACGACCTTCGACGGCATTCCACACTTCTGGCAGCGCTCAATCACTGCAGTCGACACGGCGCCCGCCGCGAGTGGCAATCCGAATCGAGTCGATGTCATCGTGAAGGGCAACGCATCGTGGCATGGACTGATGATGACCACCGATCTCGGCGCTGTGATCGAACTGCGCGATGCATCGGGCAATCCGATGGCCACACTCGTGGCGCCTGGCGTGGTCGATCCCGCCGGCGATCCGCTCGCGTGCGGCGGCGTCGGCTGCGGCGGTCTCTGCGGATTCTGGAATGGCCTGCAAGTCGATTGCGCACCGTTCCCGAACATCTGGTTCCTGCCCTGCCTCTGCGGCGGCGGTTGGATCATCAGCTTTCCGAATGTCGATCCCAACGATCTCATCGGTGCCACGGTCGTGCTGAAGCCCGCACCCGGCGCGCTTCCACCACTGCCGCCGTTCGAAGAGGAAGAGACGCGCCCCGTGCCGCAGCCGTGCATTGCCGACCTCAATCAGGACGGCACCGTGAATGGCGCTGATCTTGCGATCGTGCTCGGCAACTGGGGCACCGCCGGTCCGGCCGGAGATGTCAACGGCGATCTGACGGTGAACGGCGCGGATCTCGCGATCGTGCTCGGCAGTTGGGGACCGTGCGCACCCGTCTGATCTCCCACTTCACTCATCTTCCTCCTTGAACGACGCAGGCTCCCGGTCTCTGGCCGGGAGCCTGTTGTCGTTTTGTCGATTGGAGCCGCTGCACGCGTCGTGGTGTTGAGCGTGACCGTGGGCGTGCGTGTGAGCGTGCTCATGGTCGCGACGACTCGATCAGTCGGGCGATTCGAGATAGGTGTAGCCCGCGAGTCCGCTCTCGTACGCACGCACGAGCTGCGCGCTCTCCGCGACGCTCATCTGCTTCGTTCGCACCGCTCGTTCGCATTCGCGGCGAATCTCGGCCAGCAGTTTGTTGACGTCGTACTGCACATAACTGAGCACTTCGCGCACCGAGTCACCTTCGATGATCTCGTCGATCCACCATTCGCCGTGTTCATCGAGCTTCACATGCGCAGCGTGCGTGTCGCCGAAGAGGTTGTGCAGATCGCCGAGCGTCTCCTGATACGCACCGACCAGGAACGCGGCGAGCAGATACTCCTCACCCTCCCGATAGTCGTGCAGCTCCACATAGCGCTTGATGTCGTGGTCGTCCACGAAGCGATCGATGCGCCCATCGGAATCGCAGGTGATGTCCGCCAGCGTGGCCCTTCGCATCGGGCGCTCACAGAGGCGATGAATGGGCATGATCGGGAAGAGCTGGTGGATCGCCCAGATGTCCGGCAGGCTCTGGAAGATCGAGAGATTGCAGAAGTAGGTGTCGCTCAGCGCGCTCTCGAGATCGTCGAGCTCTTCCGGCACTTCTTCGAGTTCGCGCACCTTGTCGCGGATCTTCGCCGCGGTCGCCCAGAAGATGCGATCGCAGAGGGCGCGATGTTCGAGCGTCATGTACCCGAGCGCGAACGCGCGCATGGCTTCATCGCGCGCGTCGAGAATGTCGTGGTAGTGCTCCAGCAACCGGCGCTCGGAGAGATTGCGGTAGACATCGAAGAGTTCAACGAGCGGGCGAGGCAGTTCATCGCCGTTCGTCGGCGCCGGCAGCTCCTGAGGAACGGCGAAGCGGTCGAGTCGATTCGCGCCGAGCACGTTGAAAACGAGCACGCTCTGCTGCGCCACCATCGCGCGGCCGCTCTCGGTCACGATCGTCGGATGCTCGATGCCCTCCTCGTCGCACACCGACATGATCTTGTAAACGACATTGGTCGCGTACTCCGGCAGCGTGTAGTTGGTGGAGAACTCGAAGCTCGACTGCGTGCCGTCGTAGTCGATGCCGAGGCCGCCGCCGACATCGATGTACTTCATGCCGGCGCCGAGCTTGACGAGCTGCACATAGACGCGCGCCAACTCGCTGACGCCGGCGTTCACCTGGCGGATGTCGTGGATCTGACTGCCCATATGGCAATGCAGCAGCTGCAGACACTCCTGCATGCCGCGCGCCTTGAGGTAGTCGAGCACTTCCAGCACCTCGCTGAGCGAAAGGCCGAACTTCGCTTTTGCCCCGGAACTGTGTCGCCAACGACCGGCGCCCGGCGCCGAAAGATTCACGCGCACGCCGATGCGCGGCAGCACCATGTAGCGCTCCGCGAGTTCGACGATGAGGCGCAACTCCGTCAGGTTCTCGATGACCGGGATGATCGTGCGCCCGAGCTTCGCCGCCAGTGTGACGAACTCGATGTAGCGCTCTTCCTTGAAGCCGTTGCAGATGATGAGGCGCTCGGGCGCGTCACTCGTCATGCCGAGCACGGCGAGCAGCTCGGGCTTGCTGCCGACTTCGAGTCCGAAGCCGAGTGCACCGCCGTACTGACGCACTTCCTCGACGACGCGTCGCTGCTGGTTGACCTTGATCGGATAGACGCCGATGTAGTCGCCCTTGAAACCCTGCTCGCGGATCGAGGTGTGAAAGGCCTCGTGGAGATCCTGCAGACGGCGCGCCAGCAGATCGGAGAAGTGCAGCAGCACTGGCGTCTTCAGTCCGCGATCCTGGATGCCCTTCACGACATCAAAGAGATCGATCTCGCGGCCGAGCTCACGCGTCGGTCGCACCACCACATGGCCGCTCTGATTGACATCGAAGAAGCCCTTGCCCCAGCCGCGGATGTTGTAGAGATCGATCGAGTCGTCGACCGTCCAACCGGGTTCGATCCCGTTGCGAGGCGTGCGCGGACGCGCTGCGCCGCCGGCCGCAGGTCCAGTGTTGGGCTGCGGCTCGGTCGAGGGAACGGAGTGTGATGTCATCGTCGGAGCGTCTCCAACCCGGAAGGAAGGCGCAACGGCCTTCTCGCGAAATCGCCGGGGGTGCGAGTGTGGATCAATATAGAACCCTCTGCGCCGAAAGTGAAGCGCCAGCTTGTCAGCTTGCGCGCGGCGAGTGCACCGGGAGCGAGCCGGGAGCGAGCCGGGAGTGCGCCGGGAGCGCATTGGGAACGAGCCGCTCGCTCGCGGTACTCTCTGCGCATGCGACGACAGCGATCGAACTTCGACCTCAGGTTCCTCCCACATATCAGCGCACTTGCCGGTGCTGCGGTGACTTTTGCCGGTGCCGCGCCGACCGCCTCCGCCACTGCTCATCCAGAGTCCGGTCCAACCGCCGCAATGGCGCCGTTGGAAACGCCGACCTCGGCGCCGGTCACCTTCGCGGCTCCGCAGTCGAAGGAAGTTCCGCCGGCCGAAGTGCCGCTCTATCCGCCTCGACTTGAGCGATGGCTCGAAGACGGCGACAAGGAACTCATCACGCAGACCTTCCGTCGGCACCCGGAGCTCGTGCTCGCCTTCTTCGATCGCTATCTCGAGACAGGCATGAAGCTGATCGAGGACAAGGCGAGTTACGAGGACTTCATGAAGGAACTCCGCAAGGGAGTGAAGTTCGCTCAACTGGCGACCGACGCATGGCGCGATCCGATCTTCGCCGAGTACGCCGCGAATTTCGCCAGCTGGAACGCTCCCGAACGCAAGAACTTCCGTGCCGGGCAGGCGGCGTACGCAGCGGGTGCGCGTGCAATGAAGGGGGGCAAGGCTGCGGAAGCACGGGTGCAATTCCAGGCATCGCTCGAGCTCGCCGAACCGCTCGGTGACGCATGGGGCCTGCAGATGGCGATGGGAGGACTGGCCAAGGCGGCACTCGCGCTCCAGGATTGGACGGCGGCCAATGACGCGAGTCTCAAGGCCGTCGACATTTCGTCGCGCTTGCAGATGCGCGAGGACGAGTTGGAGTACCTGCTCATCTGCGTCGAGGCCCGCGAGCAACTCAAGACGCCTGACAGCGGCGTCGGTCATGGTCGCGTGGCGTGGACGAAGTTGAAGGCGAGCGATTCACCCGAATTGCGCGCGCGTGTCGGCGAGGCATTCGCGGCCGCGCTCGAGCGAACGGGTAAGTCTGACGAAGCAGCAAGTGTGCGCGAAGAGGCGTGCGTCGAGCCTGCGAAGGCGAACGACTCCGAGGGTGCTGCCGCCCCGGACGCGACGCCCGCCACGCCCTGAGTTCGCTGAACCCGCGCGTTCGCGCGATCACACATTCACGCGTTCGCGCTTCCATGCGTTCGCGCTTCCATGCGTTCGCGCTTCCATGCGTTCGCGCTCGCGCACTTACTGCGAGCGTTGGTCTGCGTCCGTCCGCTCCAGGGCCTTCGCGCTCTCTTCGCGCAGACTCTCGGTGATCGCCACCTCGTGCATGCGCATGCTGGTGCGATCGAGCGCTTCCTTCGCCGCGTGGAAGGCGTCGGCATCGATCGAGGCGAAGGTCACGGGTGCGCCGGTCACGGATGCGCCGGGCGCAGTCGCGTCACTGGTCACCGCACCGGCCGCCGCCGCACCCATCGCTGACGCTTGCTCGACCGCCTCGATGAACACGCGCACCTCGGCCAACCGTGCTTCAAGCTCCGTGAGGTACGCGGGCTCGAGTCGGGCGCGCACGCGAGCGAGTGCGTCGCCGATCCACTTGAGGTCGAGCCGCGCATTCACGGCAAGATCGACGAGTCGATGCCGCAGCATGTCCTCGCGCGCATGCGTGAGACTCGCCTGTTCCATCTGGTCGACCTCTTCCGCGGTGAGTCCGCAGCTCGGCACCACCTGCACGCCGGCGCGGCGACCACTGCGTTCTTCGACGGCACTCACACTGAGCACGCCGTTCTCGTCGACCAGGAACTCGACTTCGATCTTGGGAATGCCCGCTGGCATCGGGGGCACGCCGCGCAGATCGAAGCGCGCGATCGAACGGCAGTCGGCGACCATCTCGCGCTCGCCCTGCACCACATGGATCTTCACCGATGTCTGATTGTCGACGCTCGTCGAGAAGCGCTCGACCGCGCGCGTCGGCACCGTGCTGTTGCGCATGAGCAGCTTCGCATTGGCGCCACCGACAGTCTCGATGCCGAGCGACAACGGAATCACATCGAGCAGCAGCAGATCGCGACGGCGACCGCCGAGCATCGCCGCCTGCACGGAGGCGCCGAGCGCCACGACTTGGTCCGGATCGAGCGCGACATAGGGTTCGACGCCGAAGATCTTCTGCGCCAACGCGCGCACCGCCGGTGTGCGCGTCATGCCGCCGACCATGACAGCGCGATCGATCTTCGGTGAGCCGGCATCGGCGAGTGCGCGGCGGCAGCACGCCGCCGTGCGCTCGAGCAGCGGATCGATCGCACGCTCGTACGCCTCGCGCGTGACGGTTCGCTCAAGCGCGCCGCCGTCGCCGTCTGCGCCTTCAACGAAGATCGTGGCGCTCTCTTCGCTCGAGAGCCGCTGCTTCGCAGCTTCGGCCGCGCGGCGCAGGCGCCGCAAGTGACCGGTGGGCGCGGGACCCCGATCGATCGCGAGCGCTTCGAGCGCGGCGTCGAAGTCATCACCACCGAGGCGCGTATCCCCCGCCGTCGCGAGCACTTCGAAGAGCCCGCCATGTCCCTCACTGCCGGACGCGTCGATGCGAAGAATCGAGACATCGAATGTTCCGCCGCCAAGGTCGTAGATGGCGACCGTCTCCGGATGGCGCCGGCCCAGACCGTAGGCGAGCGCCGCCGCCGTCGGTTCGTTCACGATGCGCTCGACTTCGAGACCTGCGAGTCGTGCAGCGTCGCGCGTGGCATGACGCTGGGAGTCGTCGAAGTATGCAGGCACCGTCACGACGGCGCGATGCACGCGCTGGCCGAGTGCCGACTCCGCGATCTGTCGCAGTTCTCCGAGGATCAGCGCGGCGATCTCCTGCGGTGTGACCGCGCGATCATCCGCGCGGAACGCAGCCAGACCGCGCGGACCTTCGACGAGCTCCATGCCGAGGTCCGCCGCGATCGCCGTGCTCTCTCGCGCGGAGCGCCCCATGAAGCGCTTCGAGCTCGAAATGGTGACGCCACCAACCGCCGTGAACTCACCCTCACGCGCGGGCCAGCCGATCACGGGTGGTCGTCCCGGTTCGAGGCGCACGATCGATGGCAGCAGCGCGCGCCCCGATGCATCGATCAGCACGCGCGGGCCGCGCTCGTCGCACAAGGCCACGAGCGAATTGGTCGTGCCGAGATCGATGCCGACGATCGGGTCGCTCTGGTTGGCCGCATCACCTTCAACCCGCAACGACGGTGGACCCGCGCTCGCGTCCGCACTCATGGCGCCGGCGTCCGCGCGGGCGCTTTCGGCGCGTCGGGTGCGCTTGGCGTGCCAGGCGCGAGCGCCCCTTCCCTCTTCTCGCGCGCTTCCGATGACTCCGGCAGTCGATCGAGCTCAGGCTGAAGGCGCTTCCGTGCAATCGGGTCGAGCAGCGCGTGCATGCGCGTCACGCCTTCGGGCATGCCCTTGACCGCCCAAGTGCGCCCACGCTCTGTGCATCGCAGCTCGATCCGCACGCGCACCGCGCTCTCGTCATCGGTGACCGGTGATGTGTCGCACCAACCGGTTTCGTCGAGCAGCGCCAGGAAACTGCGGATCTCCTCGTCGGACATCACACCGCTCCAGTTCGTGGAGCCGTTGAATGCGCGCAGACCGCCGCCGTACTCCAGGTCTCCGGTGCGCGTCACGCGAAAGAGTTCATACGCCTGTTCGGATGGCCGCGCGATCGAGAGCGACATCGTCACCTCGCCCGTGCGCGTCGGCTCCCTGTTGCCCCACTCGTCAATCGCGTGGCATCCGCCAGCGACGCTGACAACGAACCCAACGAAGACACCCGCGAGCGCCGTACCGCAACTGGCCGCTCTCCGCACTCGACCGCGTACCGTGTTCGCGCGCGCCGGTGCCGTTCCCTTCCGCGTGCACGCGGCGCTCACTTCGCGCCCCGACGACGGAAGCCTGCGTAGGGATCGGGGCCGAAGTCGTAGCGCACCGGGAGGAATCGATCCGCCGTCAGATCGGGGCTCCACGCGAGATCCGCGAGTGCTCGAATGAGGCGCACACTCGCGGCGTCGGGCTCTTCGCCGACCGTGTGTGCGCGCACGAAGGTCCAACGCTGACCATCCGCCGCAAAGGCCATGATGTAGATCGTCTCGTCCCGCTGCGGTTCGATGAGCTTCGGATTGCCGCTGTAATCGGCGCTGCTGGGAACGGTGAATCCGAGTTCACGCGCGATCCGCCACAGATCCGTGACCTGCTGCTGATAGAGCACGCGCGTGCGGCCGGGACGCTGACTCCAGTCGATCGTTGCGCCCGACTCGTGCAGCAGCGAGCCGTCGGGCAGGACGATGAAGTGCCCCGGGCGCTCATGTGCCGCGCCGCGATCGGGCACACTGCGCCCGGCGAGAATCACCACATCGAGATTGAAGTCGGATGGCGGTCGATCGAGGTCGTCGACGGCACCGGGCGCGTCAGGCGCATCAGGCGCATCAGGCGCGCGATCGGCGCTGCTCGCGCATCCGGCCATGTGCGCCGACATGACGAAGCCCACGGCACCGATGATCGTGATCACGCCGATGATGCTCACCGGACGCGCGCGAGTTGCGGGTCGAACGGATGAGTGCGATCGCACGCGGGCAGGGTACACGCCCAAGGGCGCGGCGGTACCCTTCCGCGGATGCGCACGAGCGTCGCGTGGATCAACGACTATCTCGACCCGCGCGCCGACGCCGAAGAGCAGGCATCGGTGCTGACCCGCGTCGGTCTCGCCTTCGACGGGCGGGAGCCGCTCGACGACGGCGACACAGCGCAAGAGATCGAAACAACGAGCAATCGCGGCGACTGCCTCTGTCATGTGGGGCTGGCGCGCGAGATTGCCGCCGCCACGGGGCGCACGCTGCGTTCGCCGCCGGCGTCGCTCGTGTCGGGCGGAGCACCGGCGGCCAAGTCGATCCGCGTGCGCGTCGATGACACCGTTGCCTGCCCGCGATACACCGCTCGGATCATCCGCGGAGTCACCGTCGGCCCAAGTCCCGACTGGATGCAGAAGCGACTGCGTGCGATCGGTCAGATCCCGCGCAACAACCTCGTCGACTGCACCAACTTTGTGCTCTTTGAGCTTGGGCAACCGACGCATGTCTTTGATCTGGCGACGCTGCGCGGCGGCGAGATTCGTGTGCGTCGTGCCACGGCGGGCGAGAAGTTCCTGCCGCTCGGCGAAGGTGCGACCGCGCTCACGCTGGTGTCCGACGATCTCGTCATTGCCGACGCGGAGCGCCCGGTGGCACTCGCCGGCGTCAAGGGTGGCGCCGAGTCGGCCGTCACCGCAGGTACACGCGACATTCTGCTCGAGGCCGCGACCTTCGACGGCCCGCTCGTGCGCGCCATGTCGCGCCGTCATCGAGTGAGCAGCGACTCGGCGTATCGCTTTCAGCGCGGCGTGCATGCCGCCGACATCGATGCCGCGTCCGCGCGGCTCGCGGCGCTCATTCTCGAGATCGCCGGGGGAACGCTCGAAGAGGGCGTCGTGGAATCGGGAGCGCCGTTGCCCGCGCCGCGCGTCGTCGAGATGCGCCCGGCGCGCTGCCGCGCACTGCTCGGTATCGAACTCACGAACGGCCGCATGTTGGAGTTGCTCGAAGCGCTCGGACTGGCGCCGGTCGAGCGCGGTGATCGCATCGGGTGCACCATGCCTCCGCGTCGCATCGATCTTGAACGGGAGATCGACCTGATCGAGGAGGTGGCGCGCATGCACGGTCTCGACGCGCTGCCTGTGCTCGAGCGACTCTCCGTGCGCCCCAGCGCCACGCAGCCGATGATCGTGGCGCGCCGCGCGGTGCGACAGGCGCTCGCCGGCGCTGGCATGGTCGAATCCGTCACGCACACGCTCATCGCCGAACGCGCGGCCGCTCCATTCCTGCCGCCGGAACACGCATTCCTTCGAGTCGATGACGAGCGCGCGGGCGGCGAACCGATACTGCGACCGAGCGTGCTGCCGAGTCTGCTGACGGTGCGTCGTCGCAACGCCGATGCCGGAGTCTCGCCGCTCGACCTCTTCGAGTTCGGATCGTCGTTCCATCTTGAGGGCACGCAGCACCGCGAACGCAGCGTGCTGGCGCTGCTCATGGACGCCGGTGAGCCGGGCAAGGCGAGTTCGCTGACGGAGACGAGCGACGGCTTCCGTCGACTGCGCGGCGTGATCGAGCGCCTCGGTCGACAACTCATCGGACCTGGAGCGGTCGTCGAACTTCGTCCCGCGTCAGCAGATCCAGCAGCGTCAACTGGGATCACGGGGATCATGGGCACAGCCCCCACTGCCATGGCCCCCACTGCCATGATTGCGCCAACTCCAGCGTTCGACTCGCCCGCCACCGTGCTCTGGAATGGAGCGGTCGTCGGTGTGGCCGGCGTCATCGCCGCGCGCGTGCGCACGCTCTTCGGTTTCGATGCGGCGCTCGTCGGCGCTGAGCTCGAGATCCGCCCGTTCCTTGATCGCTATCCGCCCGAAGTCGACGCGCAGGCGATGCCAGCGTTCCCCTCGATCGATCGCGACCTCTCGCTCCTGATCGACGAGCGCGTGACATGGAGCGAAGTCGAAGCGACCGTGCGCGCTGCGAAACCGCCGCGACTCGAGTCAGTCGACTTCGTCGGCGTCTACCGCGGCAAGCAGACCGGCGAGCGCAAGAGTCTCACGCTGCGCATGCTCTTCCGCGATCCCGCGCGCACGATGAAGCGCGAAGAGGCAGACGACGCCGTCGCGGTGGTGGTACGCACACTCACCGAACAACTCGGCGCGGAGCTCCGCGCATGATCGACGCTGCGCTCCTGCGTTCGATGCCCGTCGACGCCTTCCTCGATGCGCTCGCGTCTCGCTCGCCTGCGCCTGGTGGCGGCGCGGTCGCCGCACTCGCGTTGGCACAAGCAGCGTCCCTCGCCGCGATGGTCGTCGAATACTCCGTCGGCAAGCCGGCGCTGCAGGCGTTCGATGCGGCGCTCCGCGCGGCGCAGGCGCGACTCGCCAGCGAACGCACTCGCGCGATCACGCTCATGGTCGAGGATGCGGCCGCGTATGCGGAACTCAACGCCGCGCTCGCGCTACCCAAGAGCGATCCGGGCCGAGCCGAGCGCGTGGCCGCCGCTGCGCTGCGTGCCGTCGAACCGCCGACCGAAGTGCTCGATCGCGCCGGCTCGTTGATCGAGGCACTCAGCGAACTGGTGCCGCAGACCGCGAAGATGCTGCGCAGCGATCTCGGCGTCGCGGGTGCCATGGCCACCGCCGCCGCGGAGTCCGGCGCATGGAACATCGGCGCCAACCTTCCACTTCTCGGGAGCGAACGCGAGCGTCGCGAGCGCGCTTGCGGCGGCGCACTCGCCCGCGCACGCGAAGCGCGAGCCCGCCTCGATGCCGCACTCGAAGCGGCCGCTGCGGCGGTACAGCGATAGCGACTCGTGGGACTCGTGCTTCTCATTCTCATTGCGACTGCGCTGGCGTCAGCGGTCGCCGTCATCTCCATCGCCCTGGAAGCGCTGCGTCCGCGCCGCCGAACCGTCTCCTGGGCGCTTGCGAACGGCACGCCCGCCGATCCCGAGGCGCTCGGACTCTCGCGCGAACAGTGGCGCGAGTGGAGCGTGCGCAGCGCCGATGGCCTCGAGCTCCCGGTGTGGGAACTCGACGGCGCGGAATCCGCCGGTCCGATCGTCGTCATCGTGCACGGCTGGGGACGCTCGCGATGGGACTCGCTGCGCCGCGTGCCGTCGCTGCTCTCGTTCGCGTCGAAGATTGTACTTCCGGATCTGCGCGGTCACGGCGAAGCGCCTGGCCGCACGCGACTCGGCGCGGTCGAAGTCGACGATCTGCGCCGTCTGCTCGATCAACTGCACACCTCGAACGCCACGCGCGTGATCCTCATCGGTCACTCGATGGGCGCCAGCATCGTGCTCCGGTGCGCGTTGTCGATGTTGCAACGCGATCGTGCGCCATCAAGCGGACTCTCGTCCGCACCGTTGGTGGTGCCTCGGATCGCCGGTGTCATGGCGCTGGCGCCCTACGACCGCGTGGTCACACCGATCGCCGCGCGCCTGCGGCTTCGCGCGCTGCCTCGCTGGCCCTTCGCATCACTCGCGGTGGCGCTGCTGCGCCTTGCCGGGATCCGCGATCGATCACTGTCGCTTGATGCCGCACGACTCGCCGTGCCGCTGCTTGTGATCACGGCGGAAGACGATGTGATCTCCCCCGCCGCCGACGGCCGCGCCATTGCTGCCGCCGTACCCGACTCGCGCGGCCGAATGACAACGATGCCCGGCGGCCATCACGCCGATCCGGGCATCGAAGATCCGATCGTGTTCGATCAACTGCTGCGCGAGTTCATCACTTCGGGTCAGCAGTCTTCGGACGCAGCAGGCTGAAGCGGTAGACGAGCCCCTTGTTGTCTGCGGCGAATTGCCAGAGCTGCGGACCCACATAGCGCGAGATGAATTCGCTGTCCATCTTGCGCATCGTGTCGAGCATCTTCGTGGGCATCTCCACACCAATGACTTCGGTGACGACCTTGCCTTGTTCATCGACGAAATCCATCGTCTCGGCTTCGTTCGGTCCGGCGAGCGCGAGTTGTCGGCCGACTTCGAACGCCGCGACCGTATCGGTCCAACCCCAGCCGACGACGGGGCGCGAGGGCAGCAGCGCCATCGCCGACTTCTCAGCCGAGGAGCGCGCGCCTGGGGCGTCGCCCTGACCGGTCGTGCGCAGCGCCTGCTCCACATTCGCGGTTGTGCCGATCACCATGTGACCGCCACCGAAGCCGAGGGCCACCGGCACCATCTCGCTACTGAAGATCGTCTGCCCCAGGAAGTCGCGACTCGCCATGCCCAACTGCGGAGCCACGAGATTGATGAGCGGCAGCACCGCCTGTTCATCGGAGCAGCTGATGGCGATGGTCGTCTGCTGACTCTCATCCGTGATCGGCTGCGACACCGACGAGTACGTATGAAGATCGGGCCCGAGCGACGCGAACGCGCGCGTGAGCGTCGGACCATACAGCTGCAGCATCGGGTCGGCTTCCTCGGCAAGCATCTCGGGCAATCCCGCGACCGTGCTCTCGACGATCTTCATGATCTCGGAGAAGGCGATGCGCAGATGGCCGTAGCCGATGGCATCGCTCGGCACGATCGAAGGCGCGGGGCCGATCGGTCCCGGAGTGAGCAGTGCCAGCAATCCCTTGCGTCCGCCCGGCGTGTAGATCGTGATCGCGCTGTCGATCTGCCCCACCTGACCGTCGACGGTGGCGCTGAATCCGTACGCCTGGATGTCGCCGAAGAGCTTGGAGAGCATCGGCGCGGCCATTGCCATCATGCCCCCCTGAGCTTCCTGCACGAGCGGCTGCAACGGGCCCGTTCGAAGCACGGCGATCGCGTCGCCGCTGCCGAGCTGCGAGAGCGCTTCGCGCGCATCTTCTTCGTCGGTGATGAGCTTCGACGGCGGCACATCGATCGCGGTCAGCGCGTCTTCCATCGCATCGGCATCGGTCGCCACCAGGAAGCGCGAACCATCGCGCACATAGACGAGCTTGTCGGGCGTGCCGAGATCGCCGAGCGGACCGCCGCCGAACGCGCCGGCATCACCAGGATCCGTGGGAATCTCAAGGATGGTGGCGCGCCGACCACGGATCTCGCGCGTGCTCACACGATCGGCGGACTCCTTCGCAATCTCATTGAAGCTCGCGTCGAAGAAGGCGCTCATCTTGTCGGCGCCGTCGCCCCAGTCGGCGATGCCGACGATGACGGGCTCGAGTTCATCGATCTCCTCGTTCCGTTCGAGATAGACCGCGAACCCAACGCTCACGGGCCAACTCAGCGTGTCCTCCGGCAGGCCCAGCTCCTGCAGTCGCTCCTCGAGGCCTTCTTGGAACTTCGTCCAGTCCTCCGCGACGGCGCCCTGCACCGTCTCGCTGTTCCAGAGATCGAAGAGCGGCGTCTTCCTGAATCGCTCGACCGATCCGCGCACATCATCCGCGGAGAAGAAGAAGACCGACTTCACCGGCGCGATCGAACGGATCGTGATGGTCTCTTCGGCAGTGGCCTGCGCCGTGAGCGCCCCCGGCATCTCTGTCGTCCCCGCCATCCCTGTCATCCCTGTCATGACGAGGAACGAGCAGGTGAGCGAAGCAAGCACGCCTCGCCGCGCAGCGGCGGGCACGATGGTGGCAAATCTGTTCATGGTGTCCTTGTGGAGCCTGAGCGTCACGGAGCGCGATCGGCGCTGCCGTCCTTGAGCATGGGCGGCGTGCCCTCGAGCGTGCGCACGGGCGCGTCGTGGTACTTGAATCCGGAGTTCGGGTTGCTCTTGTCGAATGCGAACGCTTCTCGATTGCGAAGGAAGTCCTTCACATAGCGCGCTGGAATCGCGAAGCCCATGTTCTCGCCGAACATCAGCTTCATGTTCGTGATGCCGATCACTTCACCGCGCGTGTTGAAGAGCGGACCGCCGCTGTTGCCGGGATTGATCGGCGTATCGGTCTGGATGTAGGTGCGTCCCGACATGCTGCGTCGCGGCGTGCTGATCACGCCCTGCGTGAGCGTGCGCTCGAGTCCAAGTGGGTTGCCGATGGCAAAGACGGGCTGACCGATCTCGAGTCGTTCATCCTTCTCGATGGGCGCCGGCTCGAATGTCCGTCCTTCGACCGCAGGAATCTTCAGCAGTGCCAGGTCCATTTCGCTGTTGACCGCCACGAGCTCCACATCGTCGACATCGACGCGCCGCAGGGAACCGTCCGCTTCGGAAAACCACACCGTCACTTGCAGCTTCGTCTCACCCTGCACGACATGCGCGTTGGTGATCGCGTGACCTTCGGTGTTGATGATGACGCCCGAGCCGAGACCCGCTGGCGTCCGCACCTTGATCACGGACGGGCCGATGATCTTCGCGTGTTCCTTGGGGCTCATCGTCGGCGCGTTCACCGCGACCAGGAAGAGATCCTCCGCCGTCACCTGCGAAGCCACGAGCGGCACCGCTTCCTTCACTTCGCCGACATCCTCGAGTTCCAGCACCACCACATCGGGCCCGATGTCCACCCAGATGCGACGATCGGTGCGCTTCAGCAGTCGACCCTGGACGACGGCCCCGCTCTTCAGCGTGACGGAATCCTGCGCGTCATCGGGTGCGGTGGTGAGCGACGCGGCAAGGATGGAGAGTGCAAGGGCTGCGATCATGTGTTCCGCTCCAATGGGTTGAGGGACGGGTTACTATAAACCGCCGCGCAGCGTTGCGGTCGCTCAAAGGAACCCCATGAATCTTCGAATCACCCGGCCCATCGTCGGCGCCGCCATCGTCAGCATGCTTGCGACCACTCTGACGCCGGTTTCCGCGTCACCACGAGATGATCTCGCAGGCTATTTCGGCTTCGATCCGCTTGAGGTCATCAAGATCGACTCGAAGGCGGGTCCCTTCATCACCGTCGACCTCGATGGCGACGGGTGCCTCGACATCGTGGCGGTGAACAATCACAAGAGTCGCCTCGATCTGCTCTATCAGAAGCCGGGCGCCAAGCCGACCGATGAACCGCCACCGCCGCGCGGCACGAACGAGTTGCCCGATCACTGGCGCTTCCGTCGTGAGAATGTCACCGTCAGTCATGAAGTGCGCGCCGTGCTGCCGTATGACTTCGACCACGACGGGCTCATCGATCTCATCTACGCGGGCAATCCCGGCACCATCGTCTTCGTGCGCCAGGCCAAGCCGGGTGTCTTCGAAGTCGGTCGACGCGTGCCGGTCAAGGGACTCAATGCGACGCGCGATGGACTGGTCGTCGCGGATGTGACGGGCGATGCGAGACCCGAGTTGATCGGCATCGTCGGCGGACGCATCTCCATCTGGCCGCTCGATGGAGACATGCTCGGCACACCCGTTGAACTCGCGGCCGGCAGCGGCAACATCGTCGCCATCCTCGTCGATGACTTCGACGGCAACGGAACGAAGGACATCATCGGCGTCATGCCGGAGGATCCCGCGCCGGTGCGCGCCTGGTTCAACACGCGCGTCGGTGATCGCACGATCATCGGACCGCAATTGCTCTTTGAGAGTCTGCCCGTGCGCGAAGCCGCGGCGATTCGACTGCCGACGCGCAACGGTGCACTGCTCGGCATCATCGAACGACCCAGCAAGCGCACGGTCTTCTACGAGTTCAAGCCGACGGCCATCGATCGCGCCGGCGATCGACAGACGGCGATTCAGACCTGGAGTTGGGACGACCCCGGCAATCGCAAGCGCGACTACGCCGTCGTCGATCTCGATGGTGACGGTCGACTTGATCTGCTCGCCACGAACACGCAGACGAATTCGATCATGGCGTACTTCCAGCGCGCCGGCCGCGGCTTCGACCGCGCGATCGCGAATCCTTCATACGCGGATCTCAACGGCATCGCATCGCTCTCGCCCGCAGGTGAAGCAGTGACGATCTACGCGCTGTCGGAGAAGGAAGGCGTGGCCGGGCGCAGCCAGGTCGACGCCAGTCGCATTCCATTTCCGCAAGCGATTCGACTGCCATCCGGTGTGACGCCGACGACGATGGCCATGCTGCGCGTCGCCGGAGCGCCGCGACTCGGCGTCGTCTGCAAGGACGGTCGCAACTACACGCTCGAACTCGTGCGGCCCGACGGTGGTGAAGAAGGTCGCCAGTCGATTGCGCTCGGTCAACTCTCTCGCGCACCCGAGACGATTCTCTCGGTCGATGCTGGTGAAGGCGCGACGGATCTGCTGCTCTTCACGCCGGAGAAGCCGCTCACGATGGCGCGCTGGGATGGCCAGGCGTGGAAGGTGCTCGAGAGCAAGGACATGGGTCAGTTCGGTCTGGTGCAGGCGGCGAGCGGACAGAACACGGCGGTCTTCGACATCGATGGCGATGGAAGCGCCGAGCTGCTCGTCGCCGATCGCAACTTCGTGCGCGCGCTGCGCTACGACCCGACGCCCACTGCGGGCCAGAGTCCCGGTTGGCAGGTCGTCGATCAGATGAATGCGCTCGCGCGCGATGCGAAGCTCAACTCGCTCGCCGTCATGGGTGATCGCATCGTGGCTGGTGATGCGGAGAACGCGAAGCTGCTCTTCTTTGCGCGCGAAGCACCCAAGGCTGAAGGCGACGCAGTTGCTGCGGCCGCCGACGCAGCACCCACCGGTTCTGCTGCTCCCGGCATCTGGCGACAGGTCGATGTCGTCGAAGTGCCCGGCTTCAAGTTCACACGATTGCACGCCGGGCAATTCTCCGGCGACACGCAGGACAATGTGCTCATGATCGGCGACGAGGGTTTCGCGGTCGTGCGCCTCGCTGGTGATCGCATGAAGATGGACGAGCTTGCGTCCTTCCGCAGCGACGATCCGCGTCGTGTGCACCATGAGTTCGTCACGGGCGATGTGAACGGCGATGACTTCACCGATGTGGTGTTGCTCGACGCCGGCCAGCAGATGGCCGAGATCCTGACCTTCTCCGAGTCGGAGCGCCTGCTGCCCGCGAATTCGTTCGCGGTCTTCGAGAGCCGCCTCTTCTCGGGTGGAGAGCCGCGCGAGTTCGAGCCGAGCATGGGGTGGATCGCCGATGTGACGGGCGACGGCAAGAACGATCTGATCTTGATCGCGCACGATCGACTGCTGCTCTACCCGGCGCAGGCGTCGCCGGCGGCGAAGTAACGCGCTCGCAGCACCTCACGCAGGAGCCACCCATGTTCGTGACCACGACCTTCTCGTTCGAAGGGCAGCGAATTGTGCGCTACTGCGGCATGGTGCGCGGCATCGTCGTTCGAGCGCCGACCATCTCGCAGGGCATCATGGGTGGACTCAAGAGCATCGTCGGCGGCAACATTGGCGCGTACACCGAGATGTGCGAGCAGGCGCGGCAGCATGCGTTCGACAACCTCATTCAGCACGCCACGCAACTCGGCGCGAATGCGGTTGTCGGCCTGCGATACGACTCGTCCGATGTCGGCACCAAGACCTCCGCAGTTGAAGTGCTCTGCTACGGCACCGCCGTCGTGATCGAACCTGAGAAGGCCTGAGAAGGCCTGAGGCTCCTGCCGTCGTCCATTGGCCTGTCCGCGCGAGCCAGCGGCGACCGGGCCGCGACCGGGCCGCGCTCAGGCGTAGCTGTGCAGGCCGGTGATCACGAAGTTGATCACGATCCAGTTGAAGAGCATCACGCCCGCGCCTATCACGGCCAGCACCGCGGTCCACAGGCCCTTGTCCTTTGCGAACAGTCGCACATGGACAAGGATCGCGAAGATCACGAAGGTATTGAGCGCGAAGACTTCCTTCGGGTCCCAACCCCAGGGCCGTCCCCAGCTGTGATCGGCCCAGATCGCGCCCATGGCGATGCCGGCCCACAGCAGCACGAACGAGACCTCCATCAGCAGCATCGTGACGCCGTCGAGCACTTCACCGAGACGAGCGCCGCGCATCGTGCGAGCGCCACTCGCGGCACCCGCGTCATTCGCGTCAGTCGGTTCACGCGCGTCATTCGCGTCATTCGCGTCATTCGCGTCATCGCCGCGGCCCTCTGCTTCGAGCTGCGTTGAACCCGCACTCGCCAGCATCATCATTTCGCCGGCGCCGCCCACGCGCGCGAATGTCGCCGCACCGCCGGTCACGCGATGGACGAGGTAGAAGAACGCGCTCACCGCGGCCATGAAGATGAGGCAGTAGCTGAAGATGATCACATTCGTGTGGATGTAGAGCCACACATCGTGCAGCACCGGCATCATGTTCGAGATGTTCGGATTGAGCTGCGCCGGCATCAGCGCGACGGCCATGAGCGCCACCATGCTCGCCACCGATGCGCCGAGTGCGAACAAACTGCGCATCGGCGTGCGCCGCGCGAGCACTTCCAGCACCAGCGCCGCGCACGCGCCGAACCACGCCGCCGTTGTCACTGCTTCGAACATGTTCGAGTTCGGCCAACGCCCGGAGATCCACCAGCGCAATCCAACCGCCGAGGTCTGCAGCAGGAAGGCCACAACGAAGATGGCGATGCCGATGCGCCGCGCCGTGGGCCAACGGTAGACGAGACCCAGCAGAAGGAAGACGACTGCCGCCATGTAGACGAGCCAGACGCGCGTCATGTTGCCGTTGCGGAAGTACCAGCTCTCCCACCAGAGTCGCGAGACCTCCGGATAGACCGCAGGATCCGTCTGCGGCAGCAGTACGGCCAGCTGCTCGATCGACGCGTTCGCTTCTTCGACCTGGCCGCGCCCCCATGCGTTGACGAGCGCTCGCCATGCGACCGCGATGCGGCCCTGCAACTCGGCATCGATACCGGGCAGCGGCTGATCGGCGCCCTCGGCGCCCATGCGCTTGGCGCGGCTGATGTCGAAGCCATCAGGGCCCGGGAGCAACTGGATCTCACCGATCGAATGCCACGGTGCATCGACACGCCCGGCACCTGGTGGCAGGATTCGCAGCAGCGAGAGCAAGGTCGCGGGATTGCGAACGCTCACCGCGGACTGGATCTGATCGACCTGCTTCGCGGAGCGGATGAGATCGCCTTCGAGTTCGCGCATGAGTGGCGAGATTTCGCGGCGCCATTGTCGCGAACCCGGCTCCAGCAGGAACTGCTCGCTGATGAGTCCGCTCTCCTCGAAGGCCGCCATGCGGCTGTCGATCTCTTCGAGTTTCACGCCGCTCGGCGCGCGACCGATGATCGCCGCCTCGCGCGCGGCGGCGCGCCACGCTTCTGCGATCCGCCCGCGAACTTCGCGATTCTTGATGTAGATCACATCCGCATCGGCGTAGGCCTCGGGCCGCAGCAGCATGTCGAGATAGGTGAACGCCGGCGACTGTCCCGCGATCGAGCGCGAACCGCTGACGACATTCATCATCGTGTTCGCGAAGCTGCCGTAACTCTTGAGGCGACCCTCGGAGTGCACGGCGATCGAACCAAGCGGCCGCAGATCCACGAGCTCGGCGAAGGTCTTGGCGGGTACTGGTGCATCCGAAAGCGAAGACGAGCTTCGACTCTCGCCCGCCGTCTGTGCCGTCGCGGTGCGCAATGGAACGAGCAGCGCGCAGGCAAGCAGCGCGGCGCCCGTCACCGATGCAGCGCCGCGGAGCTTCGACACCATCGCACCCGAGCGCACGGACGCATTCACGGCGGCGATGCGACGACGCTTGAGCACCGGCTTCACATAGAACGCGTAGATCATGCCGAGTGTGGCGATGATGACACCCGCAAGTTGCGTGTAGACGCCCTGGCGGTTGCCGACACCGAGCACGGTGTAGTTGAGACCGAGGCTGGCGCGCTCACCTTGCCGACGCGCTTCATCGGGCGGATCCCACTTGGCCTGGAAGAACCAGAAGCCGCCATGCTCGGCCGGCTCGTTCACGCTCACCGGCATTGCGGTGCCCCACTCGCCGCCCTTGTCGCGGAAGCGAATCACACTCGTGTAATCGCGGATCGAACCGGTCTCACCGGTGAAGCCGCCGACATGCGTCGTCAAGGTGAATGTGTCGAGCGCAATCTCCGCCGGCAATGGAATGCGCTGTCGGCTGAAGATCACCTCGGCTTGCCTGCCATCGGCGAGCGCAACCCGCATCGGTCGATGCTCGAAGCGCCGCATGCGATCCTCGGCACGATCGAAGACATAGGAGTGGAACGGCAGCCAGATGCTCGATCCGCCCGGCGCTGCGAGTCGAATGCGACTGAAGAGTTCGCCTGCGTCGCGGATGCGCTGAGACGGCGGAATGATCATCGGTCGCACCTCGTTGATGGCGCGCGGCATGGAACGCGAGAGTTCGAGCACCAATCCCGCGCCGAGCTCGACCGGTTCACCGCTCTTCAGCTCGGCGATGCGCACAGGGTCCTTGCCGAACGAAGACACGGCGCGAAGGCGCTCCGGCTCCGGGCCAGCGACGAGCAACACCACGGCGCGACCAGTGCCTGGCGCGTACTCGACCTCGATCGATGGATCGGCGATCGACGGTGCGGTGTGCGGATCCGTGCTCTCCGCCGGCGCATCGCGCGTCATCTCGGGCCGATCGAAGACCCAGCGTCGATGACGACCGCTCGGCGTGCGCAACTCGATGATCGCGAGATTGACCGGCGTGCCGCCGATGGCGACATCGTCCTCGATCGTGACGACGCGATACGCGTAGCCCGACGCGTCACCACCGATTGATTGCTCGGCGCGATCGGGATCGACGAGCGTCACGCCGTCGATCGTCGCGACTTCGTCGACTTCGAGTGATGGAATGCGGAATCGCAGCTTCGGCGCTTCGGTGAGCTGCGCAAACTGCGGCTCGCTCGACACGGCGCGAAGCCGCAGAAGCCCTTGTTCAGCCGAGCTTGCAGCGGGATCGAAGGCCGAGAGCGTGTGCGTGACCTCGATGCCGTCCGGTCCGCGCAGCACAAAGGTCACGGATGGATTGAACGGCGCGCCGGGTCCGCCCTCAACGGTGCGTGTGCGATCGAATGCATAGCGCAGGAATCCGTTGACGGTGAAGGTCACATCGGGAAAGGGATCGCTGGCACCCGTCGGCGGCACCGACAGATCGAGCGCGCGAATGGGCACGGCCATGCCATCGGGAATGAGCACTTCATCGCGCGAAGAGATCCAATCGTTGTAGAGCGGCATGCCATCGATCGGGCGCATCGTCCACGCCGTCTCTCCGGGCTTGCGAAGGTAGAGCGCCCACGCCTTCGCCACATCATTGCGCAAGTACGCGTAGCCGGTGCTCTCGTACTCGAGTCCGGCGCGCAGACGCGGCTCGACGATGGCGCTGCCGGTCGCCTTCACCGCTCGTTGCAGCGGCTGCGTGCGATCATCGGTGAAGATCATGTCCTCGGTGTACTCGGGCCGTCCGTCGATGAGCTGACGCACGAAGCGCGAGCCATCGGGGCGCGTCACGAGCAGACTCACGCTGAAGGCGCGACGCCCTTCGTCCTCTCCCGAACGAAGTTCCCACGCCGGATCAGTGGACATGACTTCGATCTGGAATCCGTCGCGACCGGCGGCAAGCGCCGTCTTGTTCCCCGGCATCGCATGCACGCGCGTCGTGGCGAGCGCCGTGCCGGCATCGTCGATCACTTCGATCACCACCGCGCGGCGCACGACCGGCGCTTCGCCCTCGACCTTCGTCGAGAAGTAGATCACGCTGCCGACGATGAGCACGATCACGCCCGTGTGGATCATCCACACGCCGAAGTTGATCGGCTTGAGCGGAATGCGCCGGAGCGTGGTGACGACAAGCGTGGTGACCAGCAGCGCCAACAGCACATCGAACGGCCACCAGTGGAACCACTCGAACTCGGTCATCTCGAGAAACGGACGTTGCCGAATCTGTTCATGACGCCATGCGTCGGGGTGGAAGATGTTGGGATGGACCGGATAAATGAGGCCGGCCGACCCGATGCTCATATAGAGGAAGAGCAGCACCATCAGCACCACGCCAAAGCGCACATTGCTGAAGAGATCGAACAGAGCGCGAAGTGGACGGCGCATTGGCACTAATCGTAGGGTGCATATTGGATGCGTGCTTCGCGCACGGTCCCGTATGATGGGCCGCTTCGCTCACTTGGAATCCCACGCATGCACCGCCACTTGAATCTCGTTTTCGGCACGCTCGCCTCGATGACACTCGCCGCGTTCGCAACGCCGGCGCTCGCACAGGGTTCGCCCGGTTCGGGCACCACGCCTTCGACACGGCCCGACCAGGCACCTCCGACGGTGACGGCCCCCGCTGGCGATGGCAAAGTCGAAGCGATCTCAGTTCCTGATCGCGCCTTCGTCGTCATGGAGACCAACAAGGGCACGATCGTGCTGGAGTTGAACGGCGAGAAGGCACCGCTCTCCGTGATGAATTTTCTGCGCTATGTCGAGAGCGGCTACTACGACGGCACGATCTTCCACCGCGTGATCCCGAGTTTCATGATCCAGGGTGGCGGCTTCGACACGACCGGCGCGCAGAAGGAGACTGAGGCGCCGATCAAGAACGAGTGGCAGAACGGCCTGAAGAACAGCCCCGGCACGATCGCGTTCGCGCGCACCGCGAATCCCGATTCGGCAACGAGCCAGTTCTTCATCAACACCGGCGACAATTCGGCGCTCAAGGACGCAGCTGGCGTCAGCTACGCCGTCTTCGGCAAGGTCGTGGCGGGCATGGACACCGTCACCGCCATCAAGAGCATGCCGACCGGTACACGCACGCTCATGGCGCGCTCGGGATCGCGAACAATCGCATCGCCGTCGCGCGATGTGCCACTCGAAATCGTGGAGATCGTCAGCGTGCGGCGCGTGAGCGATGAGGACGCGAAGGCAAAGATCGATTCGATGGCGAAGCCCGACGGCGATTCCGGCGCCGGCGCAGGCGACGCGCCGAAGGCTCCCACTCCGCCCGCGCGCGGTGCGCCGAAGGCGCCTGCTTCGGGTGCTGGTGCGCCCAACGCGCCAGGGACCGGAGCTGGTGCGCCGGGCACGACGCCGCCGGGGCGTTGAACGACCGCCCGTCCTGCGCTCTTCGTTGGCGTGCGGCGGAGTGCGGCGGAGAACGTGCGAGGAGGAGTGACGATGGATCGCGCTGCGGCGGACTCCGCGCGGAATACGAACGATGCGCCGAAGCCGAAGCACCCGCCCACGCCGGCGGCTTCGTTGCCGGAGCCGCTCTATCGAGAACTTCGCCAGGTCGCGGCCGCGCTGCTTCGCCGTGAGCGTTCCGATCACACGCTCCAGCCGACGGCGCTCGTACACGAGTTCTTTCTGCGCATGCGCGGGCAGGTCGATGTCGATCGCGCCGCCGAGACGCTCGGTCAGGCCGCCGCCACCATGCGTCGCATTCTTGTCGACCACGCACGGCGCCGCGCTGCCGACAAGCGGGGTGCGGGACGACTGCGCGTCGCATTCGATGAGTCGCTCGTCGTCTCTCCCGAACCCCTGGAACTGCTCGCACTGGATGAAGCACTGCGGGCGCTCGCAGCACTCGATGAACGCAAGGCCCGCGTCGTGGAGCTGCGCTTCTTCGGCGGACTCACGGACGAAGAGGCGGCCGATGTGCTCGGCATTGCGCGCAGCACCGCCGACGCCGATTGGTTCATGGCGCGCGCATGGCTGCGACGGAAACTGGCGGGGCACGACTCATGACGCGCGAGGTGCGGCCGTTGCGTACGCCCGGCGCTCCGGACCAACCAGGCGCTGACCGCGCCGCGATCGACCGCGCCGCCTTCGATCGCATTGCCGCTGCATTCGAGCGCGTGCGCGCCCGGCCACACTCGGAGCAGGAGGCGGCACTGCGCGAAGTCTGCGCCGGTGACCGCACGCTCGAAGCGGATGTGCGCGATCTGCTTCGCCATCACGAAGCGCCCGCGGATCTGCTCGACCAATCGGTGCTGCAGCCCGACACGGCGCGCATCGGACCCTATCGGCTGGAGCGCCGACTCGGCGAGGGCGGCATGGGCGCCGTGTGGTTGGCGCACCAGGAACGGCCGGTCGAGCGTCGTGTGGCGCTCAAGGTCATCAAGACGGGCATGGATACGCGCGCGGTCGTGCAACGCTTCGAAACCGAGCGACGCGTGCTGGCGCGGATGGACCACCCCGGCATCGCGCGCGTGCTCGACGCGGGTGCCACGCCCGACGGTCGCCCCTACTTCGCCATGGAGTTCGTCGATGGCCAGCGACTGCTCGAGTGGTGCGACGACCACCGTCTCGGCGTGCGCGAGCGTCTGCTGATCTTCATCGACATCTGCCGCGCGGTCGCGCATGCGCACACGAAGGGCGTGCTGCATCGGGACCTGAAGCCGTCGAACATTCTCGTCACCGAGGTTGATGGACGACCGGTGCCCAAGGTCATCGACTTCGGCGTCGCCAAGGCGCTCGACGAGCGCGCCGGTGGCGCCACGCTGCTCACGAATCCGGGTTCCGTCATCGGCACGCCCGAGTACATGAGTCCGGAGCAGTCGACGCCCAACGGCGATGTCGACACGCGCTCCGATCTCTATTCACTGGGCGTGGTGCTCTATGAACTGCTGACGGGAATCACGCCGAGCGCGGCGTCACGCACCACTTCGCGTCGCGGCGCCACGCACCATTCGATCTCGGGTCTGCTGCGCGGCGATGCACCGATTCGGCCGTCGAGCGCGCTCGAAGCGAAGATCAAGACCGAGGCGGCGCAGATCGCCGAGTTCCGCTCGAGCGATGCGCGCGCCTTGCGAAGGGCGCTGCGCGGCGATCTCGATTGGGTCGTGTTGCGCGCCGTCGCGCCCGAGCCCGCGCGGCGCTACGACACGGTGGCGGCGCTCGCGGAGGATCTGCACCGCGTGCTCGTGTCGGAGGCCGTCGAAGCACGCCCGCCGTCGTTCTCCTACCTCGCCTCGAAGTTCGCGCGGCGTCATGCCGGCGCACTCGTGGCCACCGGCGCCGTCGCAGTGGCGCTCGTGGTGGGACTGGCGGTGGCGATCGATGGCTGGCGCGCCGCGAACATCGAACGCGATGCCGCCGTGCTCGCAACGGAGCGCGAACAGGCGACTTCGCGATCGCTCGCCGATCGCCTGCACGAAGCGAAGATCGAGCAGGGCCGAGCCGCCGCCACGTCGGGCAACGTGTGGGGCGCACGCGAGATCCTCTGGACTGCCTGGCGCGAGCGCCCCGATTGCCCGATCGCGCGCTGGGCGCTGCGCGAGTGCTATCTCCGACATCCAAGCCTTGCCGCCGTGCCATTCCCGAAGACCCCCCCGTTCGCCGTTGCGTTTCTCGACTCAACGACCGCCGTCGCGGCGCTCGCCGGCGCGCCGCCCGTCATCGTCGACCTTGCAACTGCAACCGTGCGCGAGCGACTGCCTGGAGACGCGATGCTCGCGCGGGACATGGCGATCGATTCGAGCGGGCGCTGGATGGTCGTCGGTGACGCCGACGGGCGCGTGCACGCATGGGACTTGGCGTCGAAGCAGGCACTCGGGGTCGTTTCATCGCACGGCGAGGGCGCCGCCTATGTCGCGGCCGTTGACACGAGCGACCCGCCTCAAGCCGACGGTCGATTCAGCACCGGTGGTGCCGATGGACTCTTCATCACGGGTGGTGCCGATGGACGGGTGGTGCTCATCTCGCTGTTCGGTGCGGCGCCGCGCGTACTGCACGAAGGGCGCATCACCTCCACACCGCTGCGCTCGGACTCCGAGGACACGGAGGAACCGGAGCAGGTCACTGGGAGCGCGGCCGCCCCGCCGGTCTCGAGACTCGCCGCACACTCTTCCGGCGCATGGGTCGCTGGATTCGGCGACGGCACGCTGCTGCTCGTCGATGCGAACGGCGCTCACTGTGAGCTTGAGCCGCATGCGCGCTCCGTCTTCTCACTGGCATTCTCGCACGACGGCACCCGTGTTGCGAGCGGATGCCTCGGGCGCGAGATCAAGCTGCACGACGTGGCGAGCGCGCAGACGATCGATCAGTGGTCCCCCGACCTCGGTACGGTGCGCGATCTGCGCTTCATCGGCGACAGCGCGATCATCGTGGCTGGATGGTGGGACCTCAGCACGCTCGACATCGCCACCGGAGAGGTCCGTCGCCTCGCAGCCGAACCGGCGTGGCGCATCGCACTGTCACCCGACGGGCGGTCGCTGCTGATCGTGACCGGTGCAAGCGGAAGCCTTCGACTCTGGAGTCTCGAGACGCTCGTCGCCGGGTCCGCCGCGCTGGCCGAGCGGTCGCAGCACGTTGACGATTACGTGGTGGAGGGAGACGATCGCGCTGTGGAGCGATCCGCGCCGACCGCGCAAGGCCTCCGCAGCGGTCGAGTGCTCGTGTTCGACTCGAGCGGCGCTGAGATCGCGGGCTTCGACGGATACGACCCCGGCACACGACACTCGGTAGCGCTGCATGTCGAACATGATGCGCGCGGCGAACGACACTTGAGCCTGGATCGCAGTCTCGTGGCGTTCACGGCGGTCGGCGGCGGGGTTCGCTTGCGTTCACTCGATGGCAGCGTCGATCGTCATCTCATCCAGGAGGAGTCGAACGAAATCCTCTCGATTGCATTTGACCCTGACGGACGGCGCTTGGCGGTCAGTGCGCGTCGAGGCACGACGCATCTCGTCGACCTCGACGACTGGCGCGTGACGGAGTTGCGAACGCCGAGCACCATCTTCGCCACCGCGTTCTCGTGCGACGGATCGCTGCTTGCCTGCGGCTCCTGGCGTGGCGGCATCGAAATCTTCGACTCGGACTCGACCGCGTCGCGAGTGCTGCGCGGACATGGTCGAATCGTCGATTGCCTGGTGGCGCATCCGCTCGACCCGGCGATCTTCCTGAGCGGTGATGGCGCAGGCGTGCTGCGCGTCTGGGACGCAAGGAAGGAACGCTGTCTGCTGGCGCTTGAGCCGTTCGATCCGCCGTCAGCCGTGCGCTCGATCGAGGTGAGCGACGATGGCGACCGCGTTCGCGCTGTCGGCGCTGATGGTCGCGTCGCCGCGTGGCGATGGTCCGACGTCGATCGGCGACTCGAAGCGAATCGCGCACACGAAGAGGCGCTGCTCGACGACGCGGTCGTCTACCGCTGAGCGCGCGGCGCACCGATCACACGGCGCGCGGGCGGCGCGCATGCGGCGCGCGGGCACGCTTCATCACTCTTCGCCGAACTTGATGCCCTGCGCCAGCGGCAGCTCACGACTCCAGTTGATCGTGCATGTCTGGCGGCGCATGTACTGCTTCCAGGAGTCGGAACCGCTCTCGCGCCCGCCACCCGTGTCCTTCTCGCCGCCGAACGCGCCGCCGATTTCGGCGCCGCTCGTACCGATGTTCAGGTTCGCAATGCCGCAATCGCTGCCCTCGTGCGAAAGGAAGCGCTCGGACGCGCGAACACTGTCGGTAAAGATGGCACTCGACAGTCCTTGATCGACGCCGTTGTGAATCTCCATTGCCTCGTCAAGCGAGTCGACGGTGAAGACATAGAGAATCGGCGCAAAGGTCTCCTCGCGCGTGATCGCAGGCACCTTGCCGCGCGGCACCTTCACGATCGTCGGTTCCACAAAGTGACCCGGCGTACCGCGGAAGCGATCGATGCCCGCGATGCCGCCGCAAAGCACTTCGCAGCCTTCCTTCACGGCGCGTTCGATGGCGCTGCGCATCTGATCGACGGCGCCCGCGTTGATGAGCGGCCCCATGAGCGTGCGCTCGTCGGAGGGGTCGCCGATGCGCACGCCTCCGTAGGCGCTGAAGAGACGCGGTACGAGCGTGTCGACGATCTTCTCGTGGCAGATGAGTCGACGCGTGGAGGTGCAGCGCTGTCCCGCAGTGCCGACGGCGCCGAAGAGCGCCGCGCGCGCTGCGAGATCGAGATCCGCATCGTCCATGACGATGATCGCGTTGTTGCCGCCGAGCTCGAGCAGCGCGCGACCGAGACGACCGGCGACGACCTGACCGACGCGCCGACCCATGCGGCAGCTGCCCGTGGCGCTGATGAGCGGCAAGCGTCGATCGGAGACCAGACGCTCGCCGACTTCCGAATCCGTGCCGATGACGAGCGTCAGCAGATCGCGTGCGTCACCGACCTTCGGTTGGAAGATCTCCTGCTTCTTGAGCACGCGCGCCGCGACCCTTGTGCACGCGATGGCCGTGAGCGGCGCGACGAGACTCGGCTTCCAGATGACGGCGTCACCGCAGACGAGCGCCAACATGGCGTTCCACGCCCACACCGCGGCGGGAAAGTTGAACGCCGTGATCACGCCGATCGTGCCGAGCGGATGCCACTGCTCATACATGCGATGGCGGTCGCGCTCGCTGTGCATCGAGTTCCCGTAGAGCTGGCGCGAGAGGCCGACCGCGAAGTCCGCGATGTCGATGCACTCCTGGATCTCGCCGAGTCCTTCAGCACGGATCTTGCCCGCCTCGATGGTGACGATGGCGCCGAGATCATCCTTCCATTCGCGGAACGCCTCGCCGATCAGGCGCACGATTTCGCCGCGCTTGGGCGCGGGCACCATGCGCCACTGGCGCTGCACCGCGTCCGCGCGCTGGATCGCCGCTTCGAGATCGGCCGCACGGTCCAGCCGCACGGCACCGATCGACTCCCCCGTCGCCGGGTTCTCACTGACCACATGTTCGCCATCCTTCGCGGAAGTGAGGCGTTCGTGATCGTCGATCTTCAACCGCTCAAGAATGTTCTTTCCCATGGAGGGAGCGATCTTACCGCTGGTGGTTGGTTGCCTCGACCGACGCGCGGACCTACAACATGCGTCATGCCGCTCGATCGCAACCAACTCGCTCAGCGCGCCGCGCAGGAACTTCGCGACGGCTTCTATGTCAACCTCGGCATCGGCATCCCCACGCTGGTGGCCAACTATGTGCCGCCGGCCATGACCGTCTGGCTGCAAAGCGAAAACGGATTGCTCGGCATGGGCGCGTTCCCGACTGACGATGAAGTCGACGCGGACATGATCAACGCCGGCAAGCAGACGGTCACCGGTGTGCCAGGACATTCCTTCTTCTCATCCGCCGACAGCTTCGCGATGATTCGCGGTGGTCACATCGATCTCGCGATCCTCGGCGCCATGGAGGTCTCGCAGGAAGGCGACCTCGCGAACTGGATGATCCCCGGCAAACTCGTGAAGGGCATGGGCGGCGCGATGGATCTCGTCGCGGGCGTGCGGCGCTGCATCGTGGTGATGGAGCACAACAACAAGAAGGGCGACAGCAAGATCATCCCGAAGTGCACGCTGCCGCTCACGGGCCTGCGCTGCATCGACATGGTCATCACCGATCTCTGCGTGCTCGAGATGGACAAGAAGGCGCGTCGCTTCCGACTCACCGAACTGGCGCCGGGCGTCACCGCCGACGAAGTGAAGTCGAAGACGACCGCGGAGATTCTGATCGATGGAACGCCGAAGCCGATGCCTGTAACGGCACCGGCTCCTGCCGCCGCTTGATCGCGGACACGGTCGCTTACTCGTCCTTCAGCCGGTGGCTCACCCGAGCCTTGAGCCGCTGAAGGATCGACGAGTGCATCTGGCTGACGCGGCTCTCGGAGAGATCGAGCGTCGCACCGATCTCCTTCATCGTCATCTCCTCCTCGTAGTAGAGGATGAGAATGAGTCGCTCCGAGCGCGACAGTCCCTGCGTGATCATGCCGCGCATGTCCTCGCGCTGGGCGAGTTCGGTGGGATTGCGCTGGCGAATGTCGTGGATCACATCGATCTCGCGCACATCGCGGCTCGAGTCGGTCTCGAAGAACTTGCGGTTGAGGCTCACCACGCCCACGGGGCGCGAGTCCTTGCAGAGCTTCGTGAATTCATCGGAGGAGACATTGAGACGGTCGGCGACCTCGGCGTCGGTCGGGCGCTGGCCGGTCTGCATCTCGATCTGCTTGCGCACGCGCTCGACCTTCGCTGTGCGCGAACGCACGAGACGCGGCACCCAGTCCATGCTGCGGAGTTCGTCGACGATGGCACCGCGCACGCGCTGGGCGCAATAGGTCTCGAACTTCACGCCGCGATCGAGATCGAACGCTTCGATGGCGTCCATGAGCCCGAAGAGTCCTGCGGACATGAGGTCATCAACCTCGACTTCCGCCGGCAGCTTCACGCGCATGCGCTCGGCGGTGAACTTGACGATCTCCAGGAAGCGCTCGATGAGCTCGTTGCGCACCACGCGTCGGCGCGCTTCCTGCTTCTGCGACTCAGGCTCTTCGCTCACGGAACGAAAGAGTCGCCAGAGCTTGTCCGTGGGCAACTCCGAAAGCGTGCCTTCCGCGTGCGAGTTGCTCGACGCACGCTTGGGTGTCGCGGCACGACCTGGGCGCGGCGCAGGTGCGAGCGCAACTGCTGCGCTCGAAGTGCTTCGCGATCCGCGCGTCGCCACCTCCATTCGCGGCTTTGCCTTTGAATGCGAAACAACACCGCCCCGCCCCTGACGCGTCATCTTCACAGTCGTCTTTGGCATGTGGTCGCTCCTTGACACGCGCGTGACACCGACGAGAGTGCGTCGGCATCGAGAGCCCCCTATGTGGGAGCACACGCCTGAACTGTCGTCGATCCTTGACGGCGAGTTCAGACGCTGGGGAATATATGAGAGCGGTTCAGCTGAACGCAAGCGCATGTGGTGCGCTTCGCAAGGATTGTTCCGACGAGGTCTTGCGATTCGAGCGCACTTCCTGCCGTCTGGTCGGGTTCTCTTCGGGTCGTTCGCGCGCGCGCGTGTGCCTTCATCGTCGAGACGCTGTGGACGCTTCGTGCATGCGTTGTGTCGCGACCGCGGGCGACTCGTGTGAGCGAAGTGGCGCGACCGACGAGGGTTCGCCGACCACTCGAACATCGCGATCGGTGCGCGCGTTCAGTGATTCGCTGGCGTTTCCTGCGAGATTCGACTTGTTCACAGTCGATCCACGCGCGGCTCTCAGTGTGTGCGCCACGATGCGGATCGAGATCCACGCGAGCGGCCAACAGACCGCCATGGCCACGAGCGCTCGCGCCAGCACACTCGATGCGTCGTTCCCTGCGATGGCTCCCGCAGTGAGCGCGATCAGGAAGGCGATGAGCGAAAACACGGCGGCGCCACGACTTGCGACCGTCGCGAGCGGCTGCTCCGCCGGCGTCGGTGCTGGTTCGGAGCCCATCGCTCGTTTCGTCTCGGCGGTCGATTGCTCCGTCGGCTCAGGCGCTTCGACATCGGTGACGAGTCGCATCGGTCGCCTTGGATCCATCATCGCGTGCCGGCGTTCTCACCCGGTCCGAGGAAGAGTCGCGACAGTCGATTGATGAACCCGCCGCGCGCGGTCGTGTGGGTACGGTCGCCCCTCTGCGCACCGGAGCGAGGATCGATGCTCGCGTCAGTGAGCGAACGCTCGGCACCTGGTCCGGGCACGCCGCGCAGGCGCTCCGCAATGCGAAGGATGCCGCGCGAGGCCGCCGACCCCGGCGACTGGCGCAGCAACGGCACGCGCGCTCGCACCGCCTGAGGCAACGAAGTGTCCGACGGGATCCATCCTGCCAACCTGAGTTCGCGCGAGAGAAACGCGCGGCTCACCCGGTCGAGTCGTAGCCAGACGGCACGGGCGTCTTCCTCGTCGCGGGCTTGGTTGACGACGAGTTCGACGACCCCCGCAGCCAGTCGCGGCGCCAGCGTCTTGATCATGCCGTAGCCGTCGGCCATCGACGGCGGTTCGGGCGTCGTCACGACCAGCACACGATCCGCAGCCGCCGCGAATGCCACGGTGTTCGCGCCGATGCCGGCACCGGTGTCGATGATGAGCCACTCCACGCTTGCGGCGATCGTTGCGATCTCATCGAGCAGCCATGTGCGATCGGCGGCATCGAGATCGGCGAGTCTCGCGACGCCGCTCGCTCCCGGAATCAGCGTGAAACCGCCCGGAACTTCGACGGCGCACTCCATGAGCGGTCGCCGAAGCGACAGGCACTGTTCAAGCGTCGCCAACGGTTGCACGCCACAGAGCACATCGGCGTTCGCAAGTCCCAGGTCGGCGTCGACCAACGCCACGCGCTCACCGCTGCGAGCGAGCGCCAAGGCGAGATTCACCGAGAGATTGCTCTTGCCGACGCCACCCTTGCCGCTGGTGACGGCAATCGCGGTGGCACACGGCCGCGCGATGCGCAGTGGCGTCATCTCTTCACGCGCTCCGACCATCCTTCGAAGGAGCGCCGCTTGATCACTCATACGACGCCGCCTCCAAGGACGAGCTCGGCCAGCCGCTCGGTGCTCGCGGGCTCGAGATCCTCCGGAACTTGTTGACCCGTAGCGAGCCAGCTCAGCGGTCGGGCGATCCTGCCCAACGCGCCGAGCAGCACGCCGAAACCGACGGTCTCGTCGAGTTTCGCCACCACCACACGATCGATGCCGACGCGAGCGAACGACTCCGCCTGCGCCAGCATGGTTTCGCTGCGCGAGGTCGAACTCAGCACGAGATGCGTCTCATGCGGCGCGGCAGCGCGGACGAGTCGAGAGAGTTCGTTGATGCGCTCGTGATCGGCGTGACCGCGGCCTGCCGTGTCGATCAGGATCACATCGCGATCTGCGAGCTTGGCGCAGGCGCCGCGCAGACCGTGCTCGCCTTCCGCGACTTCAAGCGGCAATCCCACGATCTCCGCGTAGGTGCGCAACTGCTGCACCGCCGCGATGCGATAGGTGTCGGTCGTCACGAGTCCTACGCGAAGGCCCTGGCGCAGCGCGTAGCCCGCCGCGAGTTTCGCGATGGTCGTCGTCTTGCCGGTGCCCGTCGGACCGACGAGCGAAATCACATGCGCGCGGTCACGACGGGCGGGCGTGATCGACGCGCCGTCACACGACGGCAGCAGCGCGGCGACCTGACTGCGCACGGCGAGTCTCGCAAGTTCCGGGTCGTAGCGATCATCGCCGCTGAGCGAGTCGCGCGCTTGCTCGATGATGCGCCGCGCCAGGTCCGCGGCCATCGAGTGACCGATGAGCGTGGCGTAGAAACCGACGAGCGGCGCCCCCGCGTCGCTTTCTTCGAGCGCTTCCGACCACGGTGCGGGTGTGGTGAGAAACTCCTCCGCAAGTCGACGATCGGTGCCGGACGCGCGGGCCGTCGCCACGCGCTCGACCAGCGCTCGCAGTGCTCGAATGTCCGTGGCCAACGCACTGATGGTGAGCGGTTCGTTGGGTTCGACGACGCGCGCAGTCATGATCTCCGAGGTCGCTGAGGTCGCTGAGGTCGCTGAGGTCGCCGAAATCCCAGCACGCGCCGTCTCGGCAGGCACGAGCACGAATCGCTGAGCCGTCGCAGGCAGCGGCGCGCTGTTGGGCTCACTCGTGGGCCGCTCGTTCCTGAGAGCGTCGCGTGTGTCGCTCGTGTTCCGCGCGTCAGTCGTGTCGCGCGTGGCTCGCTCATTCAGCGCCGCGAGACGTCGTGCCTGTTCGTCGCGCTCCAATCGCAGTGCCATCGCCTGTGCCAAGAGTTGCGTGCGCCGACGATCGAGATCGGGAATCGGCACCGACGACGCGGCGCCATACGCGCGTCGCGCAATCGACCCGCGAAGCGAAGGTGTGGGTGCGGCCGCGCCCGTGCCGCCATCGTTTCCCTGTGCCTGACGCAGATCAGTTCGCGGCGCACTTCCGGCTGCCGCGATCGACTGCATGCTCGACGCGGGACCCGCGAGCAATTCATGAATGAGACGACGGCGGAAGAACCGGCCTTCGCGACGCGTACGCACAGCGTGAATCACCGCGTCAGCGCCGAAGTCACGGCGCGCGGCCTGCATGCATGCGTCCAACGAAAGTGCTTTGTATCGCTTCAACCTGCTCATGACGCCCTCCATGGCTTCATGCGGCTGTTTCCGCTCCACAACATTGCACGCCACTCGGCATCATGCCGCCTGAACCGCGTGCGGGTCGAGTTGTACCAAGCCGACTGATTCAATGTCGACCCCTTTCGCAAGTTCGTTGTAGCCGAGCACCGCGACGCCTGGAATGTGAGGCGCGAGAAGCTGACGCACCGTGGCGCGCACACCTGGTCCAGTGACGACGACGACCGGGCGACCGGACGCCGCGAGCGCCTTGGCCGCCTCGGCCACCGCTCGCGCCAACTTCGAGGCCAGCGCGGGTGGCACCGTGACCGAAGTGCCCGACGCACTGCGCTCGATATGCCCTGCGATCTTCGACTCCGCCGCCGGATCGAGCGTCACGCAGTGCAGGCGCTGTCGACCATCGGCATCCATCTCGGCAAAGTTCTGGCAGATCGAACGCCGCAACGCGTTCCGCGCGTACTCGACGAGCACATCGGGATCGCGCGAGTGAGGAATCCAGTCGGCGACGGACTCGACGATCGTCTCGAGATCGCGGATCGGCACGCGTTCGCGCAGCAATCCCTGCAGCACCTTCTGCAGTTCGCCAGGCTTGACGACCGCCGGAATCGTCTCTTCGACGAGCTTCGGCGCCCGCGCCTTGAGGCCGTTCACGAGTCCGGAGACTTCCTCGCGCGAGAGCAGTTCGTCGGCGTGTTCGCGCACCAACTCGACGAGATGCGTGGCGATCACACTCGTCGGTTCGACCACCGTGTAGTGCTGGCTCTCGGCGCGACTGCGCAGATCCGGTTCGATCCAGATCGCATCGAGCCCGAACGCAGGTTCACGGCCGGGAATGCCTTCGATCGTCACTCCGCCGACGCCCGAATCCATGGCCATCAGACGATCGGGATGCACCGTGCCCTCGCCGATCGCGGCGCCGCGCAGCCGAATGCGATAGGCATTCGATGGAAGTCGCAGGTTGTCGCGAATGCGAACCGGCGGAATGAGCAACCCCAACTCAGTCGCGAGCTGGCGGCGCACGCCGCCGATGCGCTCGAGCAGATCACCGCCACCATCCTTGTCGACAAGCGGCACCAATCCGTAGCCGATCTCGATTTCGAGCGCGTCGACGGCGCCGTCGGCGGCACTCGGCGCCGCGGCCGGCGCGGCACCTGTGGCGGAGGATTCACCGGCGGCCGTCTTCTTGCGCAGCGCGCGGGTCGCGAACCATGCGATGGCGCCGACGAGCGAGCCGCCGATGAGCAGTGGCATCGTCGGCAGCGGCGTCGCGGCCATGAGGAAGAGGAAGCCGCAGATCATCCAGAGCGCCACCGGTTGACTGGTGATCTGCGCGGGAATCTCGCGACCGATCGTGCTGGCGCCACCCGCGCGGGCCACGATCAAACCTGCCGCAATCGCCACGATGAACGCGGGAATCTGGCTCACCAAGCCGTCACCGATCGCCAGCAGCGTGAAGGTTCGCAGCGATTCGCCGGGCGACCAGCCCTTCTGCAGCGTGGCGATGAGGAAACCGCCGACGACATTGACAATGGTGATCACGATGCCCGCGATCGCGTCGCCGCGCACGAACTTGCTGGCGCCATCCATCGCGCCGTAGAAGTCCGCCTCGCGCATGATCTCGTCGCGACGACGGCGCGCTTCCTGATCGTCGATGCCGCCGGAGGAGAGCTCGGCGTCGATCGCCATCTGCTTGCCGGGCAGTGCGTCGAGTACGAAGCGCGCGGCGACTTCACTCATGCGCGTCGCGCCTTTCGTGACGACCACGAATTGCACGATCACGAGAATGACGAAGACGACGGCGCCGACGATGGCGTTGTTGCCCGCCACGACATCGGCGAACGCTTGAATCACATGACCCGCGACGGCCGTCGCACCCGCTGGCGTCGCCGTCTCCATGCCCAGAATCAGCCGCGTGGAAGCGACATTGAGCACCAGGCGCAGCAGCGTCGTACCGAGCAGCAGCGCCGGGAAGACGCTGAAGTCGAGCGCTCGGCGCATGGTGATGACCGTCAGCAGCACGATCGCCGCGAGTGCGATGTTGCCGCAGAGCAGCAGATCCATCGCCCAGGTCGGCATCGGAACGACGAGCACCACGACCAGACCGAGAAAGCCGAGCGGCACGAGCAGATCGTTTCGCGCCACGATCCACGCGAACGCGCTGCTGGCACGCGCGCCGAGTGTGTTCGTGTTCGCACGACTCACGCGGCGGCCCTGCCCTTCAGGCGATAGACGAAGGCGAGCACTTCAGCGACGGCCTTCCAGAGTGCAGGCGGTACTTCGCGCCCGACATCGGCTTGCTTCCACAGCGCGCGAGCCAGCGGGCGCCGCTCGACGATCGGAATGTCGTGCTTCTGCGCAAGAAGTCGAATGCGCAGCGCCAGTTCATCCGTGCCCATCGCCGTCACCATCGGCGCGCGGTCGCGCCCCTGGCGGTACGCAACGGCAATCGAGATGTGGTCGGGGTTGGTGATGATCACATCGGACTTGGGCACGGCGTCCGTGATGCGATGCATCGCGATCTGCCGTGCCATCTGGCGCCGACGCATGCGCATCTCGGGATCGCCTTCCGATTGGCGCATCTCTTCCTTCAACTCCTGTCGCGTCATGCGAAGTCGACGCGTCCAGCGATGGCGCTGCCAGACCCAGTCGACGAGCGCCAAAATGGCGACGACGCCCACGGTCCACAACGCAAGTGAGAATGCGAGCGACGCGAGTCGTTCATAGGCGGCGCCGGACTCGAGTGCGGGCAGCGTCACGATCGCGCGCCCCGCGAGCCACGCCAACACGCCGGCGACGCCGAGCACCAACAGCACACGCGCGGAGTCGAGCAGCAGTTTCATCACACTGTCGAGACCGAAGACGCGCTGGACGCCCTTGATCGGATCGAGTCGCGATGGATCGGGCGCGATGCGACTCGGCGTCACGCGGAAACCGACTTGCGCCAAGCCAGCGACGAATGCGGCCACAAAGGGCACGAGCGCGAGCGGCAGTCCCAGGATCATGAGCCATCGCGCGGCGCCGAGCAGCGACGGCGCGAGCGCCGCGCCTTCGAGATCGACCATCGAAGGATCGAGCAGCGAGCGGATCATGCGCAGGCCGCCATTCCACGAGAAGGGCACGAGCACGAGCGATGCGAGCACGGCGGCGACCAGCACCGCGGCACCGGTCGCTTCGGCGCTGCGCGCCACATCGCCGCGCTCGCGCGCGTCTTCGAGACGCTTCGCGGTCGGTTCGATCGTGCGTTCGCCGATGTCTTCGTTCATGGTCAGCCCATGCCCCCCACTCCCGCCATGCCCCCCACTCCCGC